>JAABUQ010013340.1_pt1 | contig 9994 bp, 9 predicted proteins | sample 5560001 | NCBI WGS metagenome assembly JAABUQ01 (sample SAMN10711888, study PRJNA513371) | rock metagenome | isolation source: Antarctica rocks | place: Antarctica: Victoria Land, Finger Mt nord | collected 2015-12-18 | reverse complement strand
ACAGCGAGACGAAGCCGGCCCCGGAGCCCGATGTCTGTAGCCCCAGCCCCGCTGCCCGCTCCAGCAACACCACGCGTCCCGCGCCCATCCGGGCCAGGTGATAGGCAGCGCTGCAGCCAATGATACCGCCGCCGATCACCACCACATCGGTTGTGCTAGGCCTTTCCACCGCGTTCCCTCCTTGACGATCCCACACCCGTTTCACAGCAACACGACGACAGGCGCGACAGCGATCTCCCGTCCCTTGAGCAACCGGCCTGCTGGCATGGATGGGGATAAGGGGGCTGCGCAACCGGTTGCCCATAGCATAGTGCGTGGCCGACAACTGTGTCAACCCCTGTTGGACCCTATGGGGGTGCGCCTCGCAATAGACCCTGTTGGCGAAGTGATTACGCAGCAAGGGCTATGAAGCGCGACATGCGCATGGTTGCACAGCCGTGTCGGCCCTCAATCATTCAGTCACTGTAAGCTGATCGCCGCGGCCGTCGCGACGTGTTGAAGCAGTGTTTTCCGCAGTCCCCGGTAACGCGCGGCGCAGCCCATACACCTGGATCCCTTGTACTATAGGGCGGCCCTACCAAGCCCCATCGCGCGTGTACGGGTGGCTCCAGAGCGTGGTGTGGAGCAGGACCGCCTTCAGCCAGGCCTGGTGCATCCACTCGACCGTCGTCGCGTCGTCGCCGCCTTGCTCCAGGAACGGGCGGACCGTGCCATAGATGGGGTACACCAGCGCGTTAACGTAGCGCCAGGGGATGAGAGGAGGCGTGCCGGCCGCAGCCTCCCCGTCCGCCTCATTCTTGCCCGAGTGGTGGCGTCGCCCGATCTCCTGCTGGTAGGCTAGCCACTCCGCGTCGTACTCCGCGCGACAGGTGTCGGCGATCCATCGGCCGAAGCGCGCCCGGACACGCGCGAGATACTCCGCGCTGGGGCCGTCCGACCGGGAGAAGGACGCGAGCAGGAAGGGGTGGGACCCGACGAAGCCGTACCAGACGTCGAGGATGGCCTCGGTCTGGGGAACCAGGATCTCGCCTGCGCGGCGCAAGGCGGTGACATCGTCCGCGCCGAAGAGGAGCGCGGCCTTGAGGTGCGCGGCGTCATCCGGCGACAGCGGCGATGGCGGCAGAGCCGGGTCACCGTAGTGGTAGCCGGGGACAGGCGTGGGCGTGGGCATTGGGAACCTCCTATGGACGAGAAAGCTGGACAACGGGTGTTGGTCGGGCGGCGCGGTCGCGGGCGCATCCGGCGCGCGGGCATGCCCACGGCGAGGCGACAGCTAGCGTACGCGCCCCGGCAGGCTCAGGTTGCCCGAGGCGATGGCGAACACGTCCGTCACGCAGAGCAGCGGGTCGTGGACGCTGGCGTTGACCCGTAGCCCCGCCGTCACCCCGTCGTAATTGAACGTCGCGGGGAGGACCAGGTCTCGGGCTGGCACGCGCACCTGAACGGTTGACGTCGTGATCAGGGGAACGTACCCCGGGCTGTCGATCAGGATGGGTAGCCCGGGCCAGGTCGCGGGGACGCGCGGCTTAGTCCCGGCGGGGATGTCTTTGACCTTGAGGTGGCCCGCGCCGCAGGCGTTGTCCGGGACGAGCACGATCCAGTGCGTGTGCCAGAGGGCGCCGGCGTTGTGGGGCGCGCCGTCCCCGGCCTCGTGGTAGAGCGGGGTGTCGTCGAAGTCCGGGTGGGAGGTGACGGCGAGGGCGAGGATGCCTTGCTTGGGGGCGAAGCCGACCGCCGACGAGTCGAGGGTAGTGGGCCACACGTAGCTGTACACGCCGCTGCCGCCGAGCTTGCCGGTCGGTCGGGGCTTGAGCGCGCCGGCCCGGCCGCGCACGTGGGCGATGAAGACGAGGTATGGGCCTTCGCGCACGATGGCCGTCCGCACCAAGTCGAACGGGGCCAGCGTGGCCTTACCTGGGCTGGATGCGATCCCGACAAGGGAGGCGGTCGGCGCCGCGGTCGGGGTAGGGGCGCCGATGCGTGCGGCCGCCGGCGCGCTGGTCGGCAGGCCAGACAGGACCATCCCCCCGAGTGCGGCGGCGCCGAGGGCGAGGACGAAGGCGAGGGCGAGGAGCTTGTTCACGATTACCCTCCTTGAGGTCTATGGGGTCTATGGGGTCTATGGGGTCCACGGGGTCCACGGGGTCCGGGGACTCACGGTCGTGTCGAAACGGACACGACCGGCGACAAAAAAGGATGTGTTCAGCTACCCAACAGAACTGCGGTGGGCGCTGTGGACGGGTCTCGTCGCGGATGGCGCTAACTCTCTAACGTGGCCTCAACGGCGAGATGGACGGTACCATGCAGGGCCTGCGAGATCGGACAATTGTCCTTGGCCGTTTCGGCGGCCTGCCGGAAGCCGTCTAACGTGACAACGGGTTGACCTGGCTAGAGGGGCGCGGCCAATTCATGAGCAGTGGCGGGGACATTCCCCCATCAATCCGCCCGCAATGTACGCGCGGCTCGTTCTGGGTCCGGGACCCCTAGCTAAGGACCCCGGGCCCGCTTGTCGGGCAAGCCCGTAGCGGCGAAGCGATCCCAGGTCCGCGCCGCCTGCGCGGGCGGCGCCGGTTCGTGGTCGGCGCACTCGATGCGGAGCGCGCGGTCACCGAAGGGCGCATCGACGAACGCGCAGTGATGGGGGCGCTCGGGATCCGTGTGGACGTACGGGCGGAAGAAGCGGCAGGTGACGCACATGCGCGAGACCGGGATCTGACCGCGCTCCTGGAGGGCGCGGATCATCTTGATCAGCCCCCGGAGGAAGACGCGCTGCTCGACGGGCGAGAGCGTGTCCACGGCGTCGAGGAGGAAGTCGGGCCAGCCGGCGGCCTCGGCGGCAGCCGTGCGGCCGGTCGGGGTCAGTCCGAGGGCGAGCGCGCGGCCCTGGCCGGTCGTGCGCGCCTTGCGGACGTAGCCTTTCTCGACCAAGGCGCGCACGGCGTCGCTCGCCGTCGGTGCGGTGACACCCAGGGCGTCGGCCAGCTCGGACAGGCGCTGGTCGCGCGGGGGCTGACGGGCGAGCAGCGCCAGGATCTGGCCCTGGGTAGGCGTTAGCCCTCGCGGGCCGGCGTCTTTCCAAGCCTGGCTCTTGAGCGCGAGCCCGATCTTGACCAGACCGGTGACGAGGCGCGGGCCGGGCGGGTCATCGAGGGGGTGCGGCGCGGCGTCCATCCATGCTCCTTGCTCCACTCTCTATTTAGGAATCCTAAATAATAATCGCCGCGAGGCTGATTGTCAAGGGGAGCGCTACAGTAACTCCTCAGAGTTGGGGTAAACCAGAGTGGAGCAAGGAATAGTAGGTGGAGCAAGGAATAGTAGGCGGCGAAAGGATTGAGGCCGTGAGCATGCCGGGTCTGGAAGACGCTGGTCAAGGCGAGACGAGTGTTTGTGCCCTGAGCGCTGCGCGTCCCGTAGCGGTCGTACCGCTCCAAGGGGCTTGCGCGTGAGGGGGCCTGCGCCGGAGCCCGTCGGGCGCCACGGCGGTGAGCGCGTTGAGCGTGAGCCTCGCGTAGGGCCGACGCGCATCCCGCGCGCCAGCCGCTATCCTTCCACCTATCCTGGCGCGTCCCGAGCCGTCGCGATGGACGAGCGGAGCGATGCCTCCTCAGCCATGCGCCGATAGCCTTTCATTTTGCGATCCCGATCTTTGCAGCCCACGCTGCACCAGCGCCGCGTGGCGCTCTTGGTCGCGTCGTAGAAGAGCAGCACGCAGCGATCGTTCGCGCACTTGTGCAAGCGGCCCCGGTCGCCGTCCGTCATGAGGCCTAGCGCCGAGAGCGCGATCGGCAGCAGCACGACGCCCACCCGCCCATCGCGCGTGTGCCACACCACGCGCGGGTCGCCGTCCGGCGCGCGCGCCACGGCCTGGTAGCCCTCAGCCAGCACCGCGTTGAGCGCGTCGAGATCCGCGTCGCCGGGGATACCCCCGGTGGCCAGCGCGTCGAAGGTCCGGCGCAGGACCCCGCGGAGGCCGACCAGCGCGTCGCGCAGCGTCCGGTCGTCCGCGCGTCCCGCGTCGTCCGCTACAACGCCGGCATGGTCGGGGTGATGGCGACGCGCAGCCTGCCACCAGTGGGCGGCGGCGCGCCCTGCGCGCGGCGCGGCGCGCGGGCCGCGCCGCCGCCCGCGCGTGATGTCCTCCGTGTTCACCAGGTCCAGCGCGAGCGCCCCGCCCACGAAGGAGAACGCGCTCTCCCCGACGTCCTCGGCGGAACGCCGCCCCGCGTCGTCCCGTGTCATCGTGTCCATGTTACCCTCCCGGTACCGTAGCCACAGTATCCATCTCCATGCGGCTATTGGCAAGGAGGATTCGCCGTGGTACAGTCTGGTTATCCCTTTCTATCTCGATTTTGAGATGGATATAGGGCGACGGATCGTGCCCGCGCCATTGGCGGAGCACGCCTGCATCGGCGACAGCCCTCTAACATACAGGAGCTTGATAGCCATGGCGACCACACCCATCATTGTCCCCGCGACACTCCAGACCGGCCACATTGGACTCAACGTCAGCGACCTCGCCCGCTCCCAACGGTTCTACCAGGAGGTCTTCGGCTTCGAGCTCGGGGCCTCCTCCCGGGAGGCCGGGCGCCAGTTCGCGTTCCTCACGCGCGACGGCACGCTGGTCCTGACACTCTGGCAGCAGAGCGAAGGGCGCTTCGATGCAGGGCGGCCAGGGGTGCACCATCTCTCTTTTCAGGTTGGCAGCGTCGACGAGGTCCGGGCCTACGAGGTCCGGGCACGCGCGCTGGGGGCGCGCTTCTTCCACGATGGCATCGTGTCGCATGGCGAAGGGGCGGACTCCGGCGGCGTGTTCTTCGCGGATCCCGACGGCATCCGGCTGGAGGTCTTCAGCCCGACCGGCGCCAGCGGGGGCACGGCGCCGCCCGCAGGCGCGCCCACCTGCGGCTTCTTCTAGGCCGGTCGATTATGGCGGCCCGGCGTCCCGGCCATGGATTGCGCGGCCGGGACGCCGGGCCGCGAGAGGACAGAGGACACCAATGGGCACCCCCTATCACGCGGGCGAGCTGGAGGTCCAGGACCGGGCAGGCGTCCGCGCCATGGCCGACGCGGTCGGCCACAGTATCCACCCCACCATCCCGGCAGCCGCGCGGGACTTCCTGCGCGGCCAGCCCTTCGCCGTCGTGGGCAGCGTCGCCGCGGATGACCGCGTCTGGACCTCCCTGCTGATCGGCGCGCCTGGCTTCATGCGGGCCGTGGACGAGCGCACCGTGTTCCTCGCCGCGTCGCCGGCCCCAGGCGACCCGCTCGGCGGCAACCTGCGCGCGAACCCAGAGGTTGGCCTGCTCGCCATCGAGCCGGCGACGCGGCGGCGCATGCGCCTCAATGGGACGGCCATGGTGCGGCCAGACGGCGTCCTGGAGGTGTCCACGCGGCAGGTCTACGCCAACTGTCCCAAGTACATCCAGGCGCGAGCCGTCGTGGCCGCCGTGGACGCGCCGATGGGCTCGCCTCGGCCGGCCGGCCTAACGCACGGCGTCGCGCTGACGGCCGGCCAGCAGACCTGGATCGCCGGGGCGGACACGTTCTTCATCGCGAGCGCCCACCCCCAGAGCGGCGCCGACGCCTCCCATCGCGGGGGTACCCCCGGCTTCGTGCGCGTGGTGGGACCCCAGCGGCTCGTCTTCCCGGATTACGCGGGCAACAGCATGTTCAACACGCTGGGGAACATCGCGGCGAGCCCGCGGGCCGGCCTGCTGTTCCTCGATTTCGTGGGGGGCCGCACGCTCCAGGTCGTGGGCCGCGCGCGCGTGATCTGGGACGAGCGACGCGCGGCGGAGGTCGCCGGCGCCGAGCGCCTGGTGGAGGTCGATGTGGAGGAGACGCTCGAGCGGGCCGACGGGAACCCGCTGCACTGGCGGTTCATCGACTACTCGCGCTTCAACCCATCCTGAACGGGCACGAGCGATGGTGTGCCAAAGAACCTTGTTGGGACAGTCGCAATGCCTGGCACGAGGTACGTCGGTCAAAGGGGCGCGCCCCTTTGTCGCGCTGATCAACGCGGTGCGCGCCGGACGACCAATCGACTGGTGGCGCCGGGGATGGTTTGCGGCGGGGCGACGAGGGCCAGGACCAGGGGAGGGTGGTGCAGATGTCACGGGCGCGGGCGACGGTGGCGCGGGCGGGGTGGCCGTGGGGGTAGGGGCATCCTGCCTGAGCGCGGGGGCTGGGACACGACGCGCGCCTCGCCTGCGCAACCGGTTGCTCACAGCTTAACGCCCGGTTGCGGCTCTCGTCAAGTACTACAAGTACTATCGACCAGGAGAGTACGTGCCACTGTGCGTAGCCCCGGCTCTGATGGGGTTTGCTGCGTCGCGTCCATCAGCGCGGCGGAACGTGCTGACTAGCGATCCCGGCCGAGCCTCATGCCGGTGGCCTGCTCATGGCCTGCTCATGGGCTATAATCCAGCATGACCTGCCGCCTGGTGGGCCTTCCCTCTATCGCGCGGCCCGGGCTTGCGCATGCTCATCGAGGTAAGGAGGTCGCGTCGTGGACGATCGGTTACACATTCTGCTCGCTCAGTTCGACGACGTCTGGAACATGCTTGAGGCGCGGCTCACTGGCCGTCGTATGGTCGATGGCGTGTACGAGGGTGAGCCTGGTCATCTCGGGCCCACGCTCACCGACGAGGAGTACTTCTGGGAGCCGGCGCCCGACTGCTGGAGCCTGCGGCGTCGAGTCGATGCCCGTGGCCCCCATCCAAGAGGGGCGGGCGAGTGGCTGCTTGACGGCGGTCAACCCGTCCCACACCCGCCGCCCTTCACCACCATCGCCTGGAAGAGCTGGATCAGGTTGGCCGTTCGCGGAATCCCTATGGCTCCGATCCGGAGGAGCGGTTCGTCGATGTCATCGCCTGGACGAACACCGAGTTCACGCACCACGCCGCGGAGATCGCGTGCCTGCGGGATCTGTATCACTGGACCCATACAACTCGGTAGACAAATCCTTGTTGCGGAGGCAGGCTGCCGCGTCCAGGAACGGCGGAATCTTGTCGTTATCGCAAGAATCATTATGCCAGGGGAGGGCACGACGGGGACGTTTCTGGTACGGTAACGGTAATGGCGGGCGCAAGACCTGTGACCGCGACAACAGACAACAGAGGATGGGAGGATACCGTGTCGAGCGAGGAGTTACGCCAGTTGGGGATCAGCGACCTTGAGCGCATCGCGCGCTTCCGCGCCGCCGGCTACGGTGGCAGCGTCTCGGACGCCCTCTGGTCGCTCGGCGTGCGCGACACCGTCTTCTCGCCGCGCTTCACGGCGCTGCGGCAGGGCATGCAACTGGTCGGCCGCGCCGTGCCCATCAAGCTGCATTCCCTGGTCGCCGACGCGCCGACGCCCCAGGCCAACCAGGACCTCGACCGGGCGCGCGACGCGACGGAGGGCCACCCCCAGCGGCGTATGATGGAGACGGTCGCGGCGCGGCCCGACGGCACGATCCTGTGCTTCGACTGCGGCGGAGACCTGCAGCCGGCCCACTTCGGAGAGATGAGTTGCCAGCTTGCGTACGCCCACGGCTGCCGCGGCATGCTGCTGGCCGGCAACTGCCGCGACACCCAGTACGTGCTCAAGATGCCCGACTTCCCCATCTATAGCTTCGGGACGCGGCCCAACGCTTTCGGCGGCTGGACCATCACCGAGGTCGACGCGCCGATCTACCTGCCGGGGCGCCTGACCCACTACGTCGCGGTGCGGCCGGGCGACTTCATCTTCGGCGACAACGACGGGGTGCAGCTGATCCCGGAGCGCATGGTCGACGAGGTGCTGCTGCGCGTGGAGGAGACCTTCGCCAAGGAGAACGAGGAGCGCCGCCAGATCGCTGCGGGCATGCCCGTGGACGAGGTCTACCGCGTCTTCGGGGTGCTCTGATGCCATGCCGGGTTGTCGAGGGTACGCTGGGGCGCGGCCTGCGCACGGTCACTCTGGAGAACGACCTGCTGTCCGCTACAGTGCTGGTCGACAAGGGCGCCGACATCTATACCCTGGTCCACCGCGCCTCGGGCGTCGACGTGCTCTGGAAAGCGCCGTGGGGCCTACGTGAGCCTGGCATGGGCGTCGCCCCGGCGCCGACCAGCGAGGTGGCCTGGCTCGAGCACTTCGCGGGCGGCTGGCAGGAGTTGTTCCCCAACGGCGGCGACGCCTGTACCTACAAGGGGGTCGAGTTGCCCTTCCACGGCGAGGCTTCGACGCTGCCCTGGACCGCCGCGGTGCTGGTGGACACGCCCCAGGAGGCGCGGGTCCTCTTTTCGGTGCGCCTGTTCCGCAGCCCCTTCCGGCTCGAGCGCACCATGACCGTGCGGGACGGCGCGCCCGTGCTGACTCTGGACGAGCGGGTCACCAACGAGGGGGCCGAGCCGCTGGCCGCCATGTGGAGTCACCATCCCTGCCTGGGCGCCCCGTTCCTCGGTCCCGACTGTCTGGTGGACACCGATGCCCGCACGGTGTGGGCCGAGCCGACCTACGACACGCTGAATGGGCGCCTGCGGCCGGGCGGGCGCTGGACATGGCCCCGCGCGGAGGCGCGCGACGGCGCGCCCGTCGACCTGCGCCGCGTCCCGGCCAAGGGGGCAGACCTGTTCGCCTACCTGGGCGACTTCGCGGAGGGCTGGTACGCGGTCACCAACCCGGCGCTCGGCTTTGGCCTCGCCATGGTCTGGCCGGCGCAGGTATTCCCCCATGCCTGGCTGTGGCAGGAGTTGCGCGGCTCGCGCGGCTTCCCCTGGTACGGCGCGGCCTACACCATGGCCGTCGAGCCCGCCAGCAGCGTGCCCGGCCTGGGCCTGAACAGGGTCATGGAAGGGACGGGCACGCACGTGATGCTGGAAGCTGGCGAGAGCCTTGAGTTCACGCTGCGCGCCATCTTCTATGACGCGGACGCGTCGACGGGTGGCGTCGAGCATGTCGGCGCGGACGGGTCCGTCCGCCTGCGCGGTGGCGCGTAGGGAGGGGGCGTTGTAGTGGCCGACGACCGGGATGGCGCCCCCGTGACGCGCCGGGCGCGTCCCAACATCGACGACATCGCCGCGCGCACCGGCCTGCATAAGTCCACCGTCTCGCGCGCCGTCAGCGGCAAGGGCCGCGTCTCGCCCGCCACGCGGGCGCGTGTGCTGGCCGCGCTCGATGAGGCTGGCTTCGTGCCCAGCCGCCTGGCCGCCAGCCTGCGCACCGGCCGCACCGGCCTGCTGGGCCTCGTGATCGACGGGCCGCACGACCCCATCCGTCTGGCCACGATGCAGGGCGCGCTCGACGCGGCCACGCGCGCCGGCTACGGCATGGTGGTCTACATGACGGCGCACGACCAGGCGACGACGACGGCGACGGCGCCCGGCACGTCCGCCGCGTTCCGCGCGGACACCGCTCAGGACGGCGCGGTCGAGTTGCCGTCGCCCACCGCCGATCTGATCGCCCAGGGCTGGGTCGACGGCGCCCTCGTGCTCTGGCCGAGCCGCGCCGACGAGCCGCTGGTGCGCCGCATCCGCGACCTGGGCCTGCCCCTGGCGCTGATCGAGCCCGAGGCCGCGATGGACGGAGTCCCGGCGGTGTACGCCGACGCCTACCACGACGGCTACCTGGCCGCGCGCTACCTACTGGGCCTGGGACATCGCCGCATCGCTGCCTGCGGCCATCCGGCGGACTGGGGCGTCGAGGGCGCCTACCTCGACGGCTACCGGGCCGCGCTGGCCGAGGACGGCGTGCCTCACGATCCCGCGCTGGGCCTCGCCGGCGGTTGGAGCTACGAGGCGGGGTACGAGACGGCGACCCGCTGGCTGTGCCTATCAGCTCCGCCGACCGGCGCCCTTTTCCGCAGTGACATGGCCGCCCTGGGGGCCATGGCCGCCGCGCGCGACCTCGGGCGGCGCGTGCCCGAGGATCTCGCCGTGATCGGCGGCGACGACACGCAGATGGCCCGTTGGATCAAGCCCACGCTGACCGCGCCGCGCGAACGTCGCTCCGGACTGGCCCGCGCCGCCACCGA
>JAABUQ010013339.1_pt1 | contig 9995 bp, 9 predicted proteins | sample 5560001 | NCBI WGS metagenome assembly JAABUQ01 (sample SAMN10711888, study PRJNA513371) | rock metagenome | isolation source: Antarctica rocks | place: Antarctica: Victoria Land, Finger Mt nord | collected 2015-12-18 | reverse complement strand
TTATGAGGCCCTAGATAGGGGCAAATGAGTGTTCCTAGCCCTGTTTCATACCAATTGCTTCGCCTGATAAAGTGGAGAATAGGTGGTGTGATGATGGTGTTTTGGTGGTATGATTAAGGGTCCAAATAACCCTAGAGAAAGCAAAATAGGAAAAACGGGCTGACAAGGGAAAATAGGGGCAATGACAGCTGACAGTTCCTAAAAGAACATTGGGGAGATACGAAAAGACTTCATAGAAGTTCAGCCATTGCCTCAGCTCATGTTAATCTGTTAATCAAAGATATATTTCTTCTGCGCGAAGCAATAAGCTATTACTAACCTTGTTCCGAACGAGTTTATCTACCCCGTTTACGCCTTTTCCACTTCCAATGTATTACCTCAACTTCCTATGCCAATCGCCGTACGTAGCCTATCTCGCTTTTGCGCCGTCATATAACCCTCCACCATAACTTTTGTTTCTAGCCCTTTCCTATCCTTCTTCCATCAACAATTAATCTGGTCTTACGTTCCTCTTCTTCAAGGGTTCAAGCTTGGGCTTCGGAATGGTAGCGCTGGCAGGCTTTGCGACCATTTCTGCTCCATAGTTGTCCTTACAGACTGCCCTCCATCTTGCGTGCTGGGGTAGAGGAGCAGTAGGAGAGGTCAGGGGATCAAAAGTTTGAATAGGACGATCGTGGACAGTAAGAGGATCAGAGGCAGTATATAAAGATCTGCGACCCTTCCCTCGGCTGGTGGCTAAAGAGCTATGTTACTCTAATCTCTAGCTCGCTATTGATGGCCATAATAAGACCGCTGCTTTTGAGGGCGATTATACCGTTGTCCTTGAGCATAAGAAGAGTGTCTGGGGTATATAAGGGGTGGAGTTTAGCTATTATCTATGAAGTTATGGTCGCAGTTCAACCTGACAATATCGGCCTCTGATTTACAAACTATAATGAATTGAATTGGAATAGGAAGTGCGCAATCTTGAATGACTTCATATATCTTATAGCCTAGCGAACAGAGATTCAGCGCTGATTGCATATAATATATATATTCTAAAGGCTTTTGAATTCCCAATACGATATAGAAAGCAGCAGTTTTAAATATTGAATAATCTACCAGCAGTTCAAAGGTCATTAGCGAAAATAGCTTTTTTGGCCTTTTTCCTTTTGGAAGATAAATTTAACTTGTCGTTATATTAGGAATTATTAAGAAAAGTTTCGGTTATACCCGTAGGCTTCCCCGAAACTGTAATGTTATTGTTCAAAAGTTTCGTTTCTCGGATCGGAGAATTTGACTTTTTAAAAAAAATATTTATTATTTGGACTTTCGTTTGGGTTATTACTGTTAAATTTTACATTTGATTTTAAAGATTCCAATATAATCTTAACTAAAATCAAAAGAATTAATTAATTATAATTAATAGTTGAAATATTATAATTAAATTGTTAATATTTAATTATTTAAATGATCTAAAATTAATATATTTTTAATAAAAGTTTGCAACTTCTTTGTTATATAACGCTTTTTATTTAACGGATTTTCTATTTTTGAAATTATATTATTAATTAAACCGTTATTAAATATTTTTACTTTTTTTAAAATTAAATATATAATAAAAGAATTAAAAATATTCGATAATTTATTGCATTTACTTTGTTTTATTAAATTTTAAATATTATTAATAAAAATTGATTTAAAAATTTTTTCCTTTATTCAAAAGTTTTTTCAAATAAATTTATTATTAATAATAACGCAATTTTAATTTTTAAAACGTATAAATTTTACGAATTATAATAATAAAATTTAAATTACGGCCCGTAATCGTTTATTATAACTTATTATAATTATTATATTTTCGAACTTTTTTTAAAAATATATATTGTCAATTGCAGTTTCAATTAAAAAGGAAAAAGTTTGATTAACACAAATTAAATATAATAATCTTTTATATATTATTTTTTTCGTTTTCCTTAATTAAATATATTTATTTTTACAATTTTTAATATTAAATTGAATATTATAAATTAAAATTAAAAATATTAAAATAGTTTGTTTTTTTAGTATTATATTTAAATAAAGTTTGAAAGCGTTACTTTTTAAAAAATATATCGATATAAATATTTATATTAATCGAAAATTTTTTTATTTCTTTATAATTATATTCTTTTACAAAATAATATTTAATATTACAATTTCAGTTTCGGAAAATAAATTAAAATAAATCGAAAAATTATACTTTAATGTTTAATTAAATTATAAAAAGAATATTTATTTTCAAATTTTCAAATTAAAATATTCGGTTTAATAATAATATTTAACATTTATAAATTTCAAAAATAATATTTTCGAATAGAATTAATTACGATTTAATTTATATAATTGATTTTAAAAACAAAAATTATAAAAATAATATTTTTATTATTATTTATATATGTTTGTATAAAAGATTTAACGAATTTTTTATTTTAACAGATTATTATTTATTGAGAAATTAAAAAAATTTAATATTTTTTATAAATATTAAATAAAATTATTTTAATTTTAAGATTTTAATTTATAATATATTTTTATTAAAAGTAGTAATATAGTAACAACATTGCTAAAGGTTAAATTAGTAATTACGCAAAATACGCCCTCAGCGTATATAAATTTATAAGGTTATAAGTTCGAATCTTACTATCTCCAACTTATATACCAAAAAGGGAGAATCTACAGTAGAAGAATACGGAGATATAGGACGGAATTTCGATAACGCAGAAAACAATAACCAGTATAAGGCAAGAATCGCGGTAGATATAAAGAAATATAGCAAACTTTCAGGCAAAAAATATAATTCTTGTATAAACCTTAACAAGTATTATATTAAGTATAAACTAAAAAAAATATTTTAATTTCGGAATTGAATTTTATAACTTTTTTTTATTATTTTGAATAAAAGAAGAAAATTATCAATATTAATTATTAATATTTTAAATTTTATAAATTCAAAAATTTTTATTTCAAATTTTTCTTTGTTTAGTTAAATATTAATATTTATATTTATTAAAAATCTTTTAAAAAGAATAAATTTTATAATAAAACGAATATATAAAATAATTTTTATAAAGAATTAAACGTTTAATATAATTTTTAATATCGAACTTTTGCTCGGAAATTAATTATTATATATAATAATTGATACTTTGCGATTTAAAAAGATTAATAATATTGAAAAATTAATCATAATATTTTAATATTAATATTGAATTTATTATTCGAATAATATAATTTTTAACCTTTGTATTATATATTAAGTCAGAATAATCTTTGATAGTGTTGATTAAATGTAATATTTATAAAGTTATAAAGGCGTACAACGCAAAATAACCGCCGAAAGCGCATCCTAAAAGAGAATAAACTTTTAACGGAAGTGTTATGTTAAATAATTATACATTTATCAAAATGAATCTATTAACAAAGTATAAAAACTTAATTGAATTGATTGTTAAAGAATTTATTTTTAAAAAGAATAAGTAATTTTTATATAAATAAAGAAAAATAAAATAAAAGATTTTTAATAAATAAATACCTAAATAGATAGAGCAATTGAAATCTCCTAAGCTAACATATAATAAGGTAATCTGGCGTCGATGCATAAAGACTTTGATATTTTCTTCGCGACGCTAAAAATACCATCGTATAAAGCTCAAGAGCTTCGTCTTTGCAAAGCCTTGCGTCCTTGCGCTTGTAGCTACGACTTCTCATCTGCTCGAATACAAGCTCGCCCACCATGATGCACCCTTCGAGACAGGCATACGTAGAGGAGGATGACCCCGAGGTAAGCTCATAGCCCAGCATATCATATTTCCAGGATGATTCATATTGGAATTCAGAGAGCCACTGGCCCTCCGTGGGACATCTCCACAAGCAGATGTGCACCAAATGTCGGCTGATAGGACCTCGGAATGGTATAGGACACCGAGATGGGGGTGGACCTAGCAAATATTCGTAAATAGGCTCATCAGTCGAAAAGAGCGTTTGTGCTAACACTTCTCCAGCGATCGATCGTGATTACTATGTACCCTCTACTGGGGCTGGCATCGCCCCCGAGAAAGCGTCAGCCATCTTATCACAATTCTCCAGACGACGGCGAGCTGCAGCAATAGCGGTACCCACAGACGATGGACGTGTCAGGCAACACTTGCGAGGCATGGGTGAACCCATCACCCTCTTCGGAGAAGGGCCCGGCGATCGACGAGATCGGCTCCGCGAGCTCTTGACCCAAAGAGCTGAAGTAGAGGCAGGGGTCGATGGCGAAGGCGATATACCAATGGCAGAAGAGCAAGTCGACACCGCCCAGGGAGAACAAGATGAAGAATTCTACACAGAAGGCATGCCTGAGCTCCTCCAAGCTCGTCAAGCAATCGCTCGCTACTCCCTACCACGCGCCAAATCACGCATCGCAAACCAAAAACTCGAATCAACAATCCCCCTCCGGGCCCACATCAAACACCGCAAAGCCATCAAATCTCAGCTCGCGACCTTCGAACTTCACGGCACCCAAATCGCCGGCGACCGCCCCGTCTCCCTCGTCCGCTTCTCTCCCTCCGGCACTACCATCGCCGCCGGCAACTGGTCCGGCGGTGTCAAACTCCTCTCCGTCCCTAACCTCACTGAGACGGGCACCCTCCGTGGCCACATTGATCGTGTCGGTGGTATATCCTGGTACCCTGGTTCTACCCTTCCCAGCTCCACCGTCTCACCCGATGCCGTAAATTTAGCCACCTCCGGCGGCGAAGGAAGCATCCATCTCTGGTCCCTCAACCAAGAGACACCCCTCTCAACGCTCACAGGCCACACCGGCCGAGTCTGCCGCGTCGACTTCCACCCCTCGGGTCAATACCTCGCTTCCGCCTCTTTCGACACAACGTGGCGTCTCTGGGACGTCGCCACGACTACCGAACTCCTCCTCCAAGAAGGCCACTCGAGAGAAGTCTACACCGTAAGCTTCAATAGGGACGGCAGTCTTCTTGCGTCTGCAGGCTTGGACAGTATCGGACGCATCTGGGACCTGCGCACGGGGAGAACGGTGATGATAATGGATAAACACGTCAAAGATATCTATGCCCTCGACTGGTCCTACGACGCGCATCGCCTTCTCTCCGGCTCTGGGGATGGGTGGGCTCGATGCTGGGATCTGCGTATGGTGCGCGAAGCTGCTGCCATTGGCGCGAACAAAGGCGGTGTGGCGGATTTACGGTGGTTCAAGGGCGCAGATTGTCTCGGGTCCCCGGAGAAAGACGAGAAGGGGGAGATAAAGCCGAAGTTTTCAGGGACGTTCTTCGTAAGTGGAGGATTTGACAAGAGCGTCAACATCTACTCCGCGGACGACTGGGCGCTGGCGGGGTCGTTGAAAGGGCATTCTGGGAATGTATTGGGCGTCGATGTCAATACCGCTGGAACTTACATCGCGAGTTGTGGGCATGATCGGACGGTGAAACTTTGGGGTAGAGATAATGCAGCTGGGGACTCATAGCACAATTCGCACTGAATGTAGGCCTATAAGCAGCATTCCAATCAGTGCCGAGAAGAGCGATACGAAACAGGTTCTATTGTTCTATGTCCAAGGCCAGAGGTTGACTTGTGGAATTACCTAGCGCCATTTTAGCACGTCTCCGTAGTAACGCATGTAAACAATACCGATTGGGCGCTAGCGCAAATCGCGCTTCTCGAACCTCAGGATTTTTGATTCTGTACGGAGCCAGCATTGGATTCAACTCCGCATTTCTCCCTACCGTGCAGCTACCGAGACATCAATACGGGTGGACTCTCTCACTCCGACACTATCCCGAATGCGTGGGAAAAGACACAGGTGCCGCTATGGCAACAGCATCACCAACGCCCTTTGCGTCAAGCTACAGTCTTCATGACCCCTCAAGAAGGCCAATGTCGCGACAAGACTTAAGGAAGACTTTAACGAGGCCCAATTTAAAGCGTGGCGCCCCTCTAGCCTCCAGATCCGTCAATGGACCAATCCAACCAACGCCCTGGAAGTTCTCCGTGGGCGACAGCTCCGACGATGAAATACCTGTACCTCCCATGAAGTTCAGCGCAGAGGCAAAGGCTCTTTTAGGAGATGAAGCATCAGTGATAGAAAGCTCTTCGCCGTCGCAGAAGAATGAGGGCCAGAGTAAACGTGCAGCGCAGGAGCAGGAGAAGATACTTAGGAGACGAAACCCGCTGTCTTTGAGCACAAGCCTACGAGAACGCACAGCGTCTCCTGCTTCCTCTCGATCTGGAAGCCCAAGGATTGTACGATTGAACACCAGTGCTCCCGCACCTTCTACACTTCGACGGACTACCTCGATGCTCAACGAGCAATCCCCCGAAGTACGGTTTCAGAAAGACCTCATCACACCAGCTCCGCGACCTCGAAGCTTCCAGACCATCTCTCCGGTACTTGGCTCCGAAAGCGTCCCAGAAGAGATCAATGAGATTCGTGCCGCGAACCTATCATCAAATGGAAGTCATGAACAAGGAGAGCCAACTACGAATTCGAAAGAACATTCTAGCATCCAGGAGGCGGCGTTTCAAATGGGCAGTCTGTCAATCAATAGGAATAGAGGTGAGGTGACTGGCGTTCACGCCTCGCAGCGGCACAAAAGAGTGGGTAAAGTCACTGGTACATTTCTAAGTGGGCCAGCTCGGAGAGGAATGAAGCGAAGGCAGAGCGAAGAGGACCAAAGTCCGCTTCGTGCGGATGCATTTTCGTCCAGTGAACGTGCGCAAGGGCATCACGATGCTCAGAATGCACCTGATCCAGCCCCAACCAGCGATTTAGCCCCAAAACTTATAGATGATTCAGCGGATATTGATAACCAACACCCTCATGTACACTTCCAGAAACAGGCTAGCACTATCACGGGCAGCCCGGAACAAAAAGACAGGGCACTGAAGAGGGAGGTCCTTGTTGATACCGTCGAGAGCAAAGCCAAGCCTGCGCTGAAAACGAGGCAAGAAGGATCATCTGGACAACGAGTCCAACCGATATTCAAAGTACCACCATTGCCACCGCTCCCTTCACGTTTTGACCAGGAAAACGATCCACCACCAACGTTCAAGAGAAACAAGCCAAACGGTCTGAGCTTGGCTGATAGCCACGAGAAATTCAATGTGATGTCGGACGCGAAGATGCTGGTGAACACACCTGCAACGGCGTCACCACAAAGACCAGCTTTAGCCCCTCGAAGTCAGAATACTCCTCACAGACCGGCGCCCCCGCCTCCTAAAATGACTGTCCTTGAGACTGCTACAGCAACGGCGGGTGCGGGATCGGCCTCTCAAGCAAAGAAGAAGAGGGTGAACATTTCCGTGAATGGCAAACTCTTCACTCGCATGGATTGCATCGGACGAGGAGGCAGTTCGAAGGTCTACCGGGTAATGGCAGAGAATTACAAAGTCTTCGCCCTAAAAAGAGTCACTCTCGAAGATCAGGACGAATTGGCTATTCGAGGCTACAAGGGCGAAATCGACCTCCTCCGAAAGCTCGAAAACGTAGATCGCGTCGTCCGGCTTTTCGACTACGAAATAAACGAAGAGCGACATACTCTCAGCGTGCTAATGGAAATGGGTGAATCGGACCTCAACCGTGTGCTCACCCTGCGCCTCAATGCCGAAGACGCCATCTTTGACATAACATTTGTGCGCTATTTTTGGAAGGAGATGCTGGAATGTGTTCTTGCAGTGCATGCGAATGACATTGTGCACTCGGATCTTAAACCAGCAAATTTCCTTCTGATGTCAGGTAAATTAAAACTGATCGACTTCGGCATTGCCAATGCCATCGACACAGACAATACAGTCAATGTGCACAGGGAACAACATATTGGAACCCCCAATTACATGTCCCCAGAAGCCTTGATCGACTCCAACGCCAGCAGTGGCCTCAATTCTCAGCACCAAAGTAAAGTTATGAAACTCGGCAAACCATCGGATGTCTGGAGTTTAGGCTGCATCCTATACCAACTGACCTACGGAAAACCACCCTTCGCGCACATACCCAACCAGATGCACCGAATAATGGCCATCCCGAACCCAGCGCACGTCATTGCCTTCCCTGCTCATGGTGTCGGTGGCGTTCCGATCCCTAGTAATCTCATTCGCACGTTGAAGGGATGCCTGAACAGGGACATAGTATCTCGCCCCACAGTAGCAGATCTCTTGAGCAAACGAGACGCTTTCTTATATCCCGATCTGCACGACGGGGAGGTGCGCGTCACGAAAGAGGTCATTGCGCGACTGCAAAGCCGCATGATCAGGCATATCAAGGAAAAAGGCGTGCCGGCCGAGGCAGAGTTGGGGGCCTGGGCGGAGAGGTATTTTGGGAGTATCAAGGCTGCTGTTGAGGAGGGTAGGGCTTGATGGGAGCGCAATGCCTCTTCTTATGTTTAGTATCTCCCCGTTCGTCAAGACGGCTTGCGGGTGGGCTTGTGGTAGGAATACGGTTGGATTAGGGATGTGCGGGCTTGGGTACGGATGACGAATCTTCTTCTTCTTGTTCACTTCTTCCGCTGCCATCAGCGGCTCTGCATCGTCTGAGCGTGGGGTCTGCCTGGGGCCATGAAAGGGGGGGGGGCCGCAGTCGTTCTTGCATAAAATCTACATTGATACCCTGTCAAAATCGCTTCTTTTGCTTCGCCCTCGTGCTTTTTGTTTCCCGCCTTGACATACTCGAAGTATCGATGAGAAGTTTTGCAATTTGGACTGTATCCGTTTCATCGGCAGAAGCAAGCAGCACGCCCATCAAGATGAGTCCGCTGAATACCTTGGTAAAAGCACCAGCTCATTCATCTGCCAGCAGAAGCACCATCGCAGCCTCAACCCCAAAAAACCAGCGAGCAACCCATCACCAGCCCGACCCATATGCAACATTTTATTCAACAGACCTGCCTGCATGAAGAATCTCCTCCATCTCCTCGATGAGTCAAGCAATATCCATACTCTCAGTGCGAACGCTACACTCCCAGAAAACCCTCCGAAATATATCTACGGCTACTGTACCTATGAAGAGGAAACAGGGCCAAAAGATCAGCGGACACTGATGACGAGGGCGAAGGATGTTGTCGAGAATATCCATCCTGATTACAGGGGGACGTCTTTGTCGGACTTTGGCAGGGGAGAGGCTATATCTGGCATTAAAGTCTGTAATGGATGATGGACAGGTGTACTGCAGCACCAGCTGCCTAACGCTTTATCATCCCAGGCCCAACTGTACGGGAAAATTGGTGCGCCTCGTCGTTTCGATCCTGACTGGAAGGATCTATCCTAGCTTCTCTGCGGTCTTGAAAGTCTGTTTCGCCTATTGATGTGTAGACGGGTATAGCTATTGGATCTGCACTCCTGGCTGGGGTTTTTTGATGGCATGGAGGATTTGGAATGTTAGGTTCTGATGTAGTTACGAGTGTATATGGTTTTGGAAATACCTGGGCACGGGGAATTGCTGCTGCGTTAGGGCTTCTGGTATGACAGCGTGGGTGGGTTTGGTAAGAAACGAGCGCTGGTGAGGAATCAGGTCTTGAACCTCTTTGGAGCTGAGGGTTGTTGTGGCGATATCTGCGATTTTATTGAGATACTTGGAGGTTAGTTCAAGGTTGATGTTTTATGAATTTCATGCCCGCCCTGCTGGACGCTGATTGTTCTCGTTCCGGATTGTGTGTTCGAGGCAGACATGCCAAAGATTATTCACGAAGTACATTTAGACAGGAGCGAAATTTCGAACTGCCAATGTATTTCACGCTGGGGTTTTGTCAACGGTCAAGGAGTCTTCTTGCTCTACATTTAAAACGTACTTAGGAATGTTTAACTTTTGAGCGTTTAAGTTGGAAACATTTTTCTTCAGAGCGTTTCACGTTGGTGAAATCGGTGGGACAGGTGGGACATGTAGGGTGATGTTGGCGATGGGATTGGAAGTTGGGTGTCCGGAGATGGGGGTAAGTTTGCATTGATCGGGAGAGAAGGGAGGGGGAAAGGAG
>JAABUQ010013338.1_pt1 | contig 9995 bp, 11 predicted proteins | sample 5560001 | NCBI WGS metagenome assembly JAABUQ01 (sample SAMN10711888, study PRJNA513371) | rock metagenome | isolation source: Antarctica rocks | place: Antarctica: Victoria Land, Finger Mt nord | collected 2015-12-18 | reverse complement strand
TCCACAATGGCGTGAGGGATTGAGTGTGCATATCGTCATACAATTGACTTACTTCGGACTCCACATTGGTCGCTTGCTGTGTATTCTGCTCAATCATCGTCTTTCCTTTCTTTAGGAACTGTGAAGGCATACAACATGAACATGACTACAAATAAGGCTCATTACTGGTATACCCACCAATTGAATAGGCAGCGTAGGGGCCTGATGTATCACGCCCACGGACGAGCGAAGCAATGTCCGTTCCCCATGTATTGAGTGAATACCCAATTACGCTCATATGCAACGTGATTAACCCATTTATCTTCTTGCTCCTAGTGCTCGTGAAACGCCCTCCGCTTCAATGTGCAATTGCTCTGCAGCACGATCAAGAACTTCATCTTTCAGACGTGAGGCAAAGCCAACAATCCAGAGCAGAGCCACCAGCGTGCCACCATGATACATTCGATAATCCGCACTCCTCTCTGCTCAACCTTTCCCAGGCAAACAGTCTCGATTGCAAGGCGATGCATAGCAGGCAGAGTAACGTGACGCAGTCCCGCGCTTTCTGAGCTAGCAACATACAAGAGACACTGAGAAGCGGCACACTGTTATCCAGTACCGCTTCTCAGTGTCTGCTCAACGATTTGAGTTGCTCGCGGCTCAACATCTTGTAACAAAACAACAAACAGATCTTTGCCAACCTGACTACTGAGTTCGTCTATGCTTTTCTGTGCCTTATCACCATCTGGACAATGCACATCTTCGAGAATCTTTCGGGCCATAGTAGAGAGGCCAGAGATTCCCTATAACGGCTCTGTTCTAATGAGAGCATTCCAAGGTTGTGCAACGTCCAACCTTTCCCTCTGCGATCTCCTATCTCATCACGTACACCCAAGGCTTTTTCAAAGTATTGTCGGGCCTCATCCTTTTTCCCAAGATCACAACACACTCGACCGAGTTTATGCAACGTCCACCCTTCTCCCTTACGTCTTTCTTGACGAAGGTTGGTCAGATGGGCACATACTGCCTTATACTCTATTGGAATCGCAGTGAGTATAACTACGAAGCGCGGATTTAGCCCACCATCTGACATATCAACGTCACTTCAAAAGAAAAGCCGATCAATAAGCTTGGGTCATATTTTTTAACAGCAATACGTACATCTCATAGAATTTTTGTTCCATTAAGCACAATGTATATGTTTAGTAATCAATCATTTAAGTGCTAAACATAGTATACTATAAAAGGCAATACATATTATGAGGGAAGAGGATTTTAATTCTCATTGCCACAAACTAAAGCGTATCCCATTGTCTCGCTTTATACTAAAGGAAGTTTCTCAAAGCAGACAAAGCTTACAGGTAAGGATGGTATAATTAGGAAACTTCTAAAAAACAGGGCTTCAGTCATTGCCGTAGCTCGAATATTAAAGTAGACCGAATAATCCTTACAAATCATACAAGAAGAAGGAATTTGAGGAGAGTGAGCCGTGCTGACTGACAATACCCTACCCATAGTAACATTACTTATTGGCTTGATAGTTGGCGTGCTTGTTGCATTGTGGGTCATGAAGAATAAAAATAATACTGTAGACATACAGCCGCTCCAAGCAACACTAAAAGCTGAACAACAGTTGATGCTGCGAGAGCTAGAACAGGTGCATAAAGCGACAACTCTACTCGATAGAGTACTTCGACAACCTGTATCAAGAGGACAATGGGGTGAGTTAACGTTGAAGCGAGTCGTAGAACTTACAGGTATGACAAATAAATGTGACTTTGTGGAACAGGTATCGCTTCCGAATAGTGAACAGCGACCTGATTTAATTGTCTATTTACCTGGGAATAGATTAGTTGCCGTTGATGCAAAAGCTCCCCTCGATGCCTATATGCAAGCGATAGAGATAGAGGACGATGGAGACCGAAAGAAAAAACTCATCAAATATGCGCAACAAGTTCGAGAACGTTTCTCTGATCTAGCGAGTAAAAAATACAATCGTGAGCTAAGTTCACCTGAATTCGTTGTTATGTTTCTTCCTACCGAAGCAATCTTTCGTGCAGCACTCGAACATGATTTCACACTAATTGAGTTTGGAGCTAAACGAGGTGTGTTATTAGCTTCACCCGTGTCATTAATAGCCATACTACGTTCTATTGCATACAGTTGGAGTCAAGAGGAACGATCCGAACACGTTTTTCAAATAGCTGAGATGGGTAGAGAACTATCCGACCTCCTCTCCAAATTCAGTACTTGTTTGACCGAGTTGACGAAAAATCAACAAAGTGCAATGAATTCGTTTAAGTTATTCCTTGAAGTGTATCACGAAGTTGATGAATACGCGGCCCGTTTTCGTACCCTAGACTCTACTTCTCAACCAGTCAAGATGGAAATTAGGAAGTTACGCGGAACAATTCCTGAGTATGTTCCAACAAGTGAGCAGCATTCCCATGAAGCCCAGGAAGTGGAGAGCATCGAAATGGCTATTATTCCAAGTAATGATATTAAAGCCGGTTGAGTGATTTAGGGACAAAAGAGTATCACGAGTTATACTATTGGGAAAGCATATATTTGGCTATTTGACTGTCTTTGGACATTATAAGGTTTATCTCTACTGCTCTACCTATATTTTTATAGAAAAACGAGCATAACGGCACTTATACTCATTAAAATGCTTCTAGTAAATCTAATTGAACGGCACTATTGTTATTGAATGAGTAATCAACTAGCAAGTCTTTAAAATTTTCAGGCCATTCTTTCAAAAGCTTTTCGTTGGTCACACCCAGACGCATAAGCTCATTATTTGCTCGTGTCAAAAGTGTTTTGCGGTCTAAGCGGTTAACTAGAGATATTAAATCAATGCGTTGAAGTAACTTTTTTGTAATCGGACGCTTAGCATCCCAAAAAGTTATAGAGTGTATGTACTCTAAACACTGAGGATCATTTAAAAGACTAACCACTAAGGCTGCTTGTTTTGCAGATTTGCATGGTACAAAATAACAGGTATCATCAAGCATTACGGGGCGGTCATTTATTAGGCCAATAGCGGAAAATTTAGGAATTTTGTACATGCCAGAGATGGCTACTTTGTAAGATGAAAATGAATATTCTCCTATCCCAAAAATGGCAAATGGAGGTTGATTATTGTAGATAGAAGACTTACGCTGGTCAAATTGATCACGGTAAGAAGTTAGATATCTCCATAGTTTTGGAGCAGAATGTTCAAGCTGGTAAGTATCTTCTCCAATATATTTTTGAGTGACTATCACAAATCTAATTGGTCTAATCTTTTCTTTTCCGCCTAAGTCTGAGCTTTTGAGCAGCGGATAAATATATTCTGCCTCTACAATTACTAGCCCACCATGTTTGTTACGAAGCTCACCTGAAATGTCTCTTGTAAGTTCTAGGATTGCAGCTGCATCATGCTTCAATCCCTGTCGCCAGGTCAAAGAACTTATCCCATCAATAAAAGCTAGGTTTGTACGGGACTCAAGATTTGAAACTAATCTACCGTTGATAATGCCAATGGTAGATTGAGGTATTGTTGCATTTAAGCTAGGATACACTTCTGCTTTATAATTTGGCTCTCCAAGACCAACTTCAATATAAAATAAACAAGCATCAACGCTTGCTCCAAAAAACTGCATACTATTAATTTTCCAAATTGAAGCCTTGCTTAAAGGAAGGTCAATATCATAGGCATATTGAAGAACGTTTCGAGCTACAGAGGTTTTGCAGAGAAGAGCAATCGTGGGTTGTTCTGAAGCCAGTTCTCTTATAAGCTTTAGCCAAATATACTCTGCAATATCAAAATTTGATCCTCCTGTCATTGCATCAAACCCACTAAGACCTTTGAAGTTCGACTTAACAGGAGTATTCGTACTTTCAAGGGTACTTAATTCAGAATTTGTAACCCAAGGTGGATTGCCAATAATCAATAGAGAGCCGGTCTCTCTCCATTGCAGATCACGATGAAGATCTAAGTCAAAAATGTTCGCTTGCTTAATAAGAACTTGAGTAGATGCTGCCTGTTCTGCTATCTTCTGAACGTTTTCGATATAATGACTTTGAATTTCTATTCCTTGAAGCTCCTTTGGTGGATTGTTTGAAGTAAGGAGGCCATGAATAAAGTTACCAGATCCGCAAGTTGGCTCAAGCACTCTTGTCCATGTTCTTCCAGTACGGCCTAAGCAATCAAGCACTTCATTAACTAAGGAAAGAGGAGTCTGAAAATCACCTAAATCTCTAGGCATTGATGTTCTCCACTCCCTCTACTGTGCCTGCTACAGTAATAACTCTTGTGTATTGTAATCGCCATTGAAGAGCATTGGAAATTGTAAGGTATCCAATTTTTGGAGGCTCAAGCAATATTCTCTCAGCCAATGCTTCACGGCCAATCTCCTCTAATGGGAAATTACGCTCTTCCAAAAAAGCTACAATATCATCCTTGTTACCATCACGATGAAGAATTTCTGTTATGCCAACAGTTGTTTGCCAATCAGCTGTCTGCTCCCTATTAACGAAGATAGTATGCTGTATGTTCAAGTTAGCAGATCGGGATAGTGGATCATCATTTTTTTCATATACAAACACAATAAGATGATAACCAAGGCCATATACTTTCTGGCTTGCATTACGGAAAGGGCAGGATGATTGAGGCTGTTTAATTGATGTCGCCTTGAGATCAACCTCTAACGCTGGGAAATCAATACCAAGCGCGGAGTTGCCAGGTTTAAATGAATAGATGTCTGTCAGATATCGCCGAAATAACTGTTCTACATATGTACCGACAGCTTTACCATCTGTTGTGCCAAATAGTTCACTTATCTGTTCTGTTCGAAGAATATTTGCAAAATCTCGTGCTGAAGTCTTTAGGTTGGGTAATGTTAATTCTGGTAGCGGAAACATAGTCATCTGAGTCACTTCCCTTTCACCTATCTCTCTCTATTTTTCGTATCTCCCAGGTCTATTCTAACAAGAGGTATGGACCAGCTTGCCTGTGCATCTTAGCGTAACTAGGCTTAACTATCAATAGGTATAGGCTGTTTGGGATATTATAAACTCATGTTGAAGATCATGACCCAGATTTAGTAGTTTTATCTTTTTTCGTAGGGAGCTGATATGCAGTAGAACTTGTCCTGGTTCCAGGAACCTTCTCGATTGTTCCGCTTTCTTCCATTCGATTAAAAATACTTTTCATACGGAAATCCGTGGAGATGTGTGCTATCTCACGAGCCTTAGAATTCTTAATCGTACCAAACTCTTTTAAATAATCAAGGATAATCTCCTCTGGAGAGGCTAACGGCTCATGCTTAATTAACACAAGAACAGAATTATCAAGTTCTTTAATAATTGGCTGCTTTAATCCTAAGTTTATCATCTCACGGAATGCCGTATTGAGCCCTTCCCCAACATCTTTGTTAGGTGGATCTGGGAATTTATTTAGTATCCGAACTAGGGCTCCATTTCTGGCAAATCGTTCATCTAGAATATTAGCAACAGTAATGTGGGCTGGCAGTCGTCCGGGACTTTGAACTTCTACACGATCATCAAAAATTCGTATATGAATATCATCTTTAATACTATAATCTCTGTGTAACACAGCATTTGTGACAATCTCATGCAGTGTCTCGGGCGGATATAGAAAAGCCTCAAACCCACTTGCTCCCATCTTGGGAATACTTTCAGTTATTTCTTGTGTTGTTTTCACAGCAGCTTTAATCTGTTCATATAAGCACCCTTCAATTGTTAATGGAATATCGGCAAGAACTTCTCTAAAACCTGCAAATTCACGGGTTTTATAACGATAAACTTTAATACCACAATGCTTTTGAAGGACTGCTTGAGGTTCATCGGAAAAAAGTAGTAGTCCAGCTACAGTTGGCCTATCGTCACGGATCAATGTTTGCTTTCGAAACCACGGTTCAGGTTGAGTAGTGGGAACAACTTCACGAATGAACTTTTTAGCAACGTCTGAATCTGTAATAGTCTCTTTTGGGGCATTGGTTGGCTCAATTTCGAAAGATACAACTCCTTTTGTGAATTCGAGACGCTTCATTTTTTCTGGAGTATTAACAGGGAGGCTTTGTGCACCTCGCCGAATATAAGGTTGGCCATCCGATGCTTTTACAATACCTTGTGTTTTATTAATTTGTACGTGAAGAACTATGCCTTGATACCCTTCACATTGTAAAAATTCATATTGAAAATCAGTACCAAGAGGGAAAAGACTTTCAAAAATCTGAAGGTGCCCATTGGCATCTTCAATATTAGTAAATCCTTTCCATAGTCGTTCCTTGTCTGTTATACCGATGTACAGATCGCCGCCGTCTGCATTTGCAAAAGCAGATATGTGAGAACTTAACTTCTTAGGAGCTATTTCTCTTCCTTTGACATCAGCAAATTGGCCTTCGTCAAGAAGCCTAATTTTCTCAGCTTGTGCTGGATTAATGCGTTCAATTTTCAGTGTCATCTTGAAAGTAGTATATCAGTTAAACTTCGAAGTTGCAATACATCAGTACTTCGAAGTTCCTAGAAATATGTCATCGAAGCTCTGAGTGAGCCTGCTATTACAGGTTCACTTCCGCTAGACAATGGTAAAGACCATCTACCGGGCATTCATGGGATGTTCCTTTTGCGGTCTAACTTGGTTAGTAAAAGATAATAAACCGAGTATAAGAAGCATTTCTGGTTGGTTGCTTTGTCTAAAGGAAATGACCGTTTTCCCTATCCAGTTATTGGCTATTTTATATCCAAATCATATTGGACGCCTTTGTACGGTTTTGACAATTTGGGTATAATTAGATAAAATGTTCTTGATAATATTTTATGAGTACTTTATGAGTTCTAGTACAGAAGAAACAATGAAGGCGTCCGAAGTGAGAAATAATTGGAGCCAGGTCATCAAGAATGTCTTCACCACGAACAGCCTCGTTATTCTGGAAAAAAGCTGTTTAACTGTCGGTGCCATCGTCGGCCCTCAAGACCTCCAGATACTCCGAGCACATCGAGAAAAAATAGCCCGACGCAAAAAACTATTAGAGGGGATGTGGCAAAAGTTTGAAGACGTACCAGAGGGAGAAATAGAACGCGAGATAGAGAAGGCTCGGATTGAGATATGGGAGGAAGAAAACAAAAAGCAACATCAGTCATAATGGATGATAAGGGCTGTATTTGACACAACTTTACTTGCCTCCATTGCTACCGCAGGTAGAGTGGAAAAATCAGGCACTATAAAAAGGCTGAGTGAATGCTGGTTACTCAATGAAGAAGTTGAAGTAATTTTATCAGAGTACATCTATGCAGAGCTTGAAAGAGTGTTGCAGAAGAAGTATTTTCAGGCACGCTTAACACCTGAGTATGTAACACAGTACTTACAAGAGGTGAGAGAAAGTAGTACGATAATTACACTTAAGTCTCTCCTTGTTGGATATGCTCCACATCCCAAAGACGACCCGATTATAGCCACTGCTTATGATGGAAAAGCAGGATACATTGTCACAGGAGATAAGGCATTCCAAAGAATACATCTAGATGTGAGAGGCATTCGTGTCATAAGTCCAGCGGGTTTTCTTTATGAGCTTGAGAGCATGCAGCAAACTAAGCGTGTAAAACTTGCTGCTTAAGCTTTTTAAAAACCTGTTGCATGCTGTTAGAAAAAGCGAAAAAGAATTAAGCTTAACGGCACTTGGATTGGTTTTTTGCATATTGCCTTTGCTAGCTCGATCAGGTAAACTATGCACCAACAGAACAGCACAAGGACAATGTAATATCCAAGGGGTGAAGAAAAATGAAATCCATCTTTATCTCTCACAAGAAGAGCGATGCCGATTTTGCCCGAGTTTTGATTTATGAATTGGACAAGGCTGGCTTCGGTAGCTGGATAGATCATGACCGACTTTATGGAGGGGATGATTGGCGTGTAGAGATTGATCAAGGTATTAGAGATTCCTCAGCACTTATAGTGGTAATGACTCCCGAAGCCAGGGCATCTGAGTACGTTACTTACGAGTGGGCTTTTGCTTTAGGAGTAGGGGTGAAAGTAATCCCAGTGATACTGAAAGATACACCACTTCATCCACGTTTACAAGCACTTCAGCATTTAGATTTTACCAATCTCACAAATCGCCCTTGGGATAAGCTGATTAACGCAGTAAAAAAGGCTGTTAATGGACATAGTCCAATTACTGAAATTGCAAAGTTACGGGCCGATTTCTATTTTGATAAGATCGAAAGTGCTATAAGAGGTGGATCCTGGGAGCAGGGGGATTCCATAACCAGGCAAGCCTTACAGGAAAATACCAGCCCACCAAATCTGCGACGCCAATTAGGTCTAAGCATGAGCGACTCGGTGTGTCAATCCTTCATCAAGGAATATAGACGAGAAGGCGTAAACCCTCTTTATGATGAGCTTTACATCTCCCGTTATCCATGGACAAACCCACTACTTACCTATGCTTCACCTGCGTCTGTAGAAAAAGCCATTTATTGGTTGAAAGAAGCACAGAAACAAGGAGAAGATCAAGACGGTGCAGTTTCCGCAGCATTGGCCAAGATGCATGGTATTAATAAACAGTATGCGGCTATGCTGGGAGAACTTCGGAAAGCTATTGCCACTGATCCTGTATGGAAAGAAGAATTACGTGGGTCAAGTTCCTTGATTTTACTGGCGAACGCGTGTATTGATGAGCCAAATATCCAAGACACTTTAGAACGCCTCCGTGAAGACCTGAACCTTTCTACGCCAGAAGAAACTTTCATTCATTATATCAAGAAACAGTATGGTAAAGTAGGCTATCACTTATATTGGGTAATTGGCCGTAAGGACTACTGGATAGAGCACAAAGAGAGCAGCCCCAACTTTCCTCTCGATATTTTAGTGTCTCCAAATAAAGAAGGAGATGTATGGGAAGCTCAAGTTTCATATGTAGTACCAGGTAATCGAGAATATATCCCAACACAGAGTGAATACTTACCTGTCCACGATCTCCTTAATCAATTACAGAAACGTTTTTTTTTGATTTGTCCAATTGAGTAGAAGAAAATCTATTGAAGAGGTAATTAACAATGCATATCGGCAAAGCTGTTAGCAAAAACGTTCGTTATCTGAAGGTCGAACAGAAAAGGCATCCTCGTAGTCTTCGACGGGCCTGTTTCCATTGATGATCGATCTCTCGCAGCGCTTGGCTAGCTCTACGAGAGATTGAAGACGAACTGGTGTTCGAGCTTTCTTCGACGAGCGAATTCTTCTTCGAGAAGACGATAAAGACGGTCGAAATTCGACCTTCAGATAACGTCCGTTTTCTATAAGCAAGACCTGCTTATACAAATCATCTTTAACCTCCACCAAATTTGTATAAAATAAGTTGCTAGATATCTTTTTAGTGATTATCTTGTTCTGAAAGGTTAGAACGGATATACTCTTACTGAAAGACAAAAAGTACTCTTTGGGTGAAAGGGTAAGGAGACAGCTATGGATTTAGATCATCAATGCTGGGGATTTATAGGAGTTGCTTTTACTCTTATTACAGCTTTAGCTGGTGTAGTGGTGGCGAAGATCAGTCTATTCGCTTATGGAAGGTGATCACAGGACAATGTTTCTCTGTTATTCAAGGCCACACCAGTCGGGTCGGGTCTATTACCTTCAACGCAGATGGGCAAATACTTGTTAGTGCAAGTGACGATGGTACGATTAAACTTTGGGACACGCTATCAAATATGCCTCTTAAAACCTTGAGAGGAGAGAGGCCATATGAACTCATGGATATTACTGGTGCAATCGGCTTGACAGAAACGCAAAAGACCACACTCAAGGCGCTAGGAGCAATCGAAGATGAGGGATACCATCCCTAAAATATCCCTCATTCCCCTGCTATTTTGTCTCTGTCCTTATCCATCAGACTTCACTTCAGATTCAGCACTCGCAAAGGGCGTAATAGCCTGAGTCTGATGCATCTGCGCAATCACATCGCCCGGCACTGCTGCCGAGGTACGTCTTGTAATTGCTCGAACAGCAGCCG
>JAABUQ010013337.1_pt1 | contig 9995 bp, 8 predicted proteins | sample 5560001 | NCBI WGS metagenome assembly JAABUQ01 (sample SAMN10711888, study PRJNA513371) | rock metagenome | isolation source: Antarctica rocks | place: Antarctica: Victoria Land, Finger Mt nord | collected 2015-12-18 | reverse complement strand
GCCACCCACCTGCTGCTCGGTGCCAGCTAACGCGCCGAAGAGCGCCTGAGCTTGCTGGGCCGAGAGGCCGGCGGGCGCGCAAGAAACGGCGGTGGCCCCCGCCGGGTCGGTGCTGAACGCGCCGCAGGGGATCGGTGCAGCGGGATTGACTGCCCCACCGTTGGGCTCGAGCGCGCCGGGGCACGCCGCGATCACCTCGACCACGTTGACCGCAACCGGGACATCGTTGATCTGTGTCGTATCCACGGCGGGCTGAGTGTCGGCGAGACAGGAGTCGGCGAAGACGGTGGACACGCCGACCTCGTTGCCGTCGCTCCCGCTGGCGGCGTAGGTATCGCCGGGGCTGCTTTCGCCGCCGGCGGCGTACTCCACGTCGGCGGCCGCTGTTGATGGGATGCCGTCCGCGAGTTGGGCGCTGCAGTAGTCGGCCGCCGCTTGCAGGATAAACGCCTTGAGTGCGGAGGCACCATAGACGCCCACGAGCGGGCCGGCGCAGCTGTTTGTGCTAGTGTGAAAGGTGTGCCCGCCCAACCCCGCGTCCGCGCGCGCCTGCGGGGCCGCCCCCAGCGCGGGCAGGAGCGCGAGCGCGGCGGCGAGCAGCGCGGCCAGAAATCCTCTCCGAAACCTCAAGTGCTCGCCTCTCTCTGCCCTGTAGCGCGACGCGATCGAGCCGCGCTCCCGCGCCACCGCCTGGCACACCGCTATCACAACCTACTCTAAGCCAGGGGCGCGTAACATTTCCATAACAAACGCGTCGCCCCACTGCTGATAGGGCGACTGCGCGCCAAGGCGCTACATCTATGGGATAAGCGCGGGCGCCTGCGCGTTAACCTGATCGTCGAGCGCTACATCAACGCCGCGCGCTATCTGTCGCCGCCGCGCCTCCTGCTCGTGGCGTCCGTCGCCCTGCTCGCGGACGTGACGGCGGCGACGCGGCGGCGTCTGGGGGGCGATCGCGCGGCCTACCGAGACCTGGGGACCGCGCTAGCGAGGGTCGTACGGATGCGCCCGGCGCTGGCGCGCTTCCGGCGCCGGCACGCCGCGTGGAAGCGCGTCGATGTCGCCCGCGACGTGCTCTTGCTAGACGCCCCCGGACGCGCCCGCCTGCTCCTCCGCTAGCGGCGCGCTATGCCGCCCCGGCTCGCGGTAGAGCGGGTAGAGTTCGCCGACCGCCCGCGCCACGCCCGCGACGTCGAGCCAGGCCGGCCCGCCCAGACGATCCTGCCCTGCGGATGTGAGCGGGACGGGGCACGCGCCGGTCGGGGGCGCGCCGAGGCCGGCCAGCGGGCTGCCGCGGTCGAGCAGGCGCCGCAGGGTCCGCTCTCCGATGCGGTTGTAGCTCATCGTTTCGACGTCGAGTCCGGGCACGATAACCTTGACGGCGTAGACGCCGGTCCGCTCGGGGTCGGGCGAGTAGTCCAGATAGAGGGGGTCGAGCCCCCGCGCCGCCAGCCGGCCGGCGATCAGGCGCAGGCGCGCGTCGGCGGCGTCCGTCGCCGGCGCGATGGGGAGCGACGAGAAGGGCGTGAGCGACCGCCGGGCGAAGATCGTGTCGTCGAGCAGGGCGCGCATGCGGGTGTGGTCGAGGCGCAACCAGTCGCGCATCGTTTCGAGGGCGCGCGGCTCCTCGCTCGCGAGCGAGCACTCCCGGAAGGGCGCGAGGTAGCCGGGCGGGGCGATTCGCGCGACCGCGTCGAGCGGCCCGTGTGTGAAGACCTTGCGCGCCCGCGCCGCGACGAACTCGCGCAGCGCCTTGCGTAATGCGCGCTCACGGTCCGGGTCGGCCGCCTCGCCGCAGGCGGTCATGGCGATCGGCGGCAGGGCCTCCGCGGCGCGTGGGTCGCGGTCGGCCCCGACGACGTACAGGTCGGCTATGCCGAAGTCGGTGGAGGCTAGTTTGACCATCACGTCGATGCCCGCGCGGTCTAGCCGTCCCAACAACTCCTGCGTCGTTTCATCGGCCACGGCGTCGAGGTCGACGACGACACCCTGGTCCAGGGCGCGGAACGACACGTTGTTGCCGTCGCGCTGTATGAGCTCGAGCAGCCCGTGGCAGAGGGCCTGCGCGCGGCTGAGGCCTGCGCCGAGCCCGTTGGTGATGGGCGTGATTAGCCAATCGCCCGGCCCAACGTCGTTCATCTGACAGGCGGCCCACTCGAGCGGGACCCACAGCGGCCCGCCCGTCGCCAGGCGCCGCGCCTCCACCCAGTGCAGCAGGCGATCGGGCGTGTAGGGGCTGCCCGCCTCGAGGCACGCCGTTAGGGGGTCGAGCACGCCGTCGGCTCCGAGCATGTCAACCATCTCGCGGTACGAGCCGCGGCGCCGCGGCATACAGCGGAGCGCCTCGTGCGCCGCGACGACCTCGGTCAACTCGCCGTACGACGAGACCATCGCCTCCGCCTCGGTCGCCCCATAGCCATTGGACCCGTTCATGGGACCGCACGCCGGCCAATAGGTCAGCTGATAGGTCGGGACGGCGACGCGGTCGATCGCGTCGATGCGCAGTCCTTCGAGGTCGCCGGGCGGCAGGGCGGCACGGTACATCGCGGCCGCGGCCGGAACAGTGTCCGTTTCAACTCGAGTGTCCGCGCGCATAAGGTCGTGCCACCTCCCCAGCCAATCCGGTTACTCACAGGTATGAATTCACGGTGTCCGGGCATCGCGCCCTCGGTGACCCCGCGTTTCGTCCGTGCCGCGCCGCGGTACGGCGCTGCGAGAGTATACCGGACCCAGAGCGTTCCGCCCCGCCGCTGGCCGAGCGACGGGCGCGCCCTGTGATTGTGACCGGACCCAGTCTTGGCCGGATGATATATTTCCGATCAGCGACATGTCCGTGGCCGAACAGAACGCGATCTCAAACCTTTTCCGTCTATCGCTGACAGGCTGCCCGTTCAGGGCTCCGTGATCCTGCCCGCGGCGTCGGCGTCGGCGTCGGCTGGCGCGCAGAACCTGCCCGCTGTCGCCGCGATCGCGCGGGATGTGGCCGGGCGGGTGGACGCGGCCCTGGCGGAGGGCGGCATTCCGCTCGTGATCGGCGGCGATTGCACCATCGAGGTGGGGGTCCTCAGCGGGTTCGTGCGGCACGGCGAAGACGACATCGCGCTACTCTGTATGGACGCGCACGCCGACCTCAACGTGCCCGCGAGCGTCCGCTACGGCGCCCTCGACTGGATGGGTATGGCCCACATTCTGGGCGTCGAGGGCGCGACGTGGGAGTTGTCCCACAGCGGCCCGCGTGTCCCGCTGCTCGCCGACGACAAGGTCGTCTACTTCGGCCTCATCCCGGACGAACTGACACCGTGGGAGCGCGCGGTGGTCGACCGGCGCGGGCTGCGCGGATACATGGTCGACCAGATCGCCGGCCGCGCGCAAGACGCCGACCGCGCGGCGTTGGCCGACATCGAGGGACGCGCGGGCGTTCGCGGCGGGCGGGGCATGACGGAGCATGACGGGGCGCGTCGAGGGCGCGCGTAGCGGTGGTCGCCTTGGGCTGCACGCCGCGCGTGCGGCGGCCGGCGCTTGTCGCGGCCGGCGCTTGTCGCGGCCGGCGCTTGTCGCGGCCGGCGCTCAGCGTGGCGGGCCTGGCGCTGCTGACCGGCGGCGACCTACATGGGTCGATTCAATGTTCAACGGGCGGTCGCGGCGCGCGTCAATACGTGGCGCGACCGCCGCTAATGTCGAGGCACTGTCCGGTCGTAAAGCTACATTCGTCGCCGCTGAGCCAGTGGATCAGCGCCGCGACTTCCTCCGGCTGCCCGACGCGCCCCATCGGGATGCGCTCGACCATATAGGCCAGCACGGAGGGCGACAGATCCTCGCTGAGCCGCGTCGCGATGACCGCCGGCGAGATGGCGTTCACCAGAATATTCTGCTTCGCCACTTCTTTGGCCAACGATTTGGTGAAGCCGATCACACCGGCCTTCGACGCCGAGTACGCGCACATGCGCGGGTTGCCCTCCTTGCCGGCGATCGAGGCCACGTTCACGATGCGTCCGCGCCCCTTCGCTCGCATGGCGGGGAGCGCGAAGCGACAGCACAGGAAGACCGAGCGCAGGTTGACCGCCATGGTCCGGTCCCACGCGTCGATGTCGAAATCTTGCACGTCGTCCGTGCCGCCGACGATCCCCGCGTTGTTCACGAGGATGTCGACGTCCCCTAACTCGTCCCGGACACGGCCCACCATCTCTCGCACCGCGCGCTCGTCGGACACGTCCGCGGCGACCGCGCCGGCCGTGTGCCCGTCTTGCCCGATGCGCTCCGCCGCGCGGCGCGCCCCGTCCGCGTCGACGTCGACGACGGCGACCCGGGCGCCGGCCTCTGCCAGGCGTCGCGCCGCGGCGAACCCGATACCCTCCGCCGCGCCGGTAACGATGGCGACGCGCCCAACCAAATTCTGTTCCACGATATAAGATCCTTTCCTATATACTACGCGCTGGTTAATTAGCGCTGCCGTAGCGGACGGGGAGCGCCGGCGCTCCCCGTGGGCCGTCCTCTGGCACGAACATACCAGCGCGTACTTAGCGCCTTCCGCGCGCTTCCTCAATGTCGTTGTAGGGATACGGGAGGCCCGTATCGCTCGCCCTATCCAGGCGTTCCATGTGCTCGGCGTCGAGCGCCCAGCCGACCGCGCCGAGATTATCCTCGAGCTGCGCGAGATCCCGCGCGCCGATGATCGGCGCGGTGACGCCCGGCCGCTGTAACAACCAGTTGATGGCGACCTGCGCCGGCCGCTTACCTATGTCCTCGGCGGTGGTGAAGAGCTCGTCCAGCACGGCCCAGGTATGCTCGTTGTTGTAGGCGTCCCACGACTCGCCCCAGCCGCGCTCCCCGGCCGCGGCAACGCGGCTGCCCTCCGGCGGAGCCGTCATGCCGCGGCGGTACTTGCCGCTAAGCCAGCCGCCCCGCAACGGGCTCCATGGGACGACACCCAGTCCTTCGTTGAAGCAGACGGGCGTCAATTCCCACTCCGTCGAGCGGCAGAGCAGGTTGTACTGTGGCTGCAGGCAGGTGAAGGGCTCCCAACCCATGTGGCGGCTAAGGTCGATCGCTTTCTGAAGTTGCCAGCCGTTAAAGTTGCTGGCGCCGATATAGCGCACCTTGCCGTCCTGCACCAGCGTGTGGAGCGTGCTTAGGGTCTCCTCGAGAGGCGTGACATAGTCCCAGCAGTGGACCTGGTACAGGTCGATGTAGTCAGTGTGCAGGCGGCGAAGGCTCGCCTCCACGCTCGCCAGGATGTGCTTCCGGCTCAACCCCACCTCGTTCGGTCCCCGTCCCATCGGGTAGCGTACCTTGGTCGCGATAACCAGGTCGTCCCGCCCCTTGCCGGCCAACCAGCGCCCCAGAACTTCTTCGGACAGGCCGAACGAGTAGGTATCGGCCGTGTCGATAAAGTTGCCTCCCGCGTCAACGAAGCGATCCAGGATCGCGCGACTGACCTCCTCGCTGCTCTCGCGGCCGAACGTCAGCGCCCCCAGGCACAACTCGCTGACCCTCAGCCCGGTCTTGCCCATAAAACGGTATTCCATCATCCCATCTCCTTGCTCAATAGCCCCGCTCCCGTCGCACCTGATTTAGCAAGGGCTCCTCGACGAGGTAGCGGCGTAAGTTCTCGCCGAACAATTCCATGACTCGCTCCAAGTAGTAAGGCGTTAGGCCGGCCACATGGGGTGATATAACGACGTTGGGCAGCGCCCAGAGGGGGCTGCCCGCCGGCAACGGCTCCTCCGCGAAGACATCAAGCGCGGCGCCGGAGATCCAGCCCTCGCGCAGGGCCTCGACGAGCGCGGCCTCCTCCACCACGCCTCCGCGCGCCATGTTGACCAGGACCGCCGCCGGCTTCATCATGCGCAGCGCGGCACGGTCGATCAAATGGTGGGTGGCAGGGGTGTACGGTACGATTAGGACGACGTAGTCGCAGTGCGGCAGCATCTCCATGAGCCCGTCCGGCCTGTAGAGCTTGTCCGGTTCGTATCGCTCGTCACCCGGGCCGGCCGCGAGGGTCCGGGTTAGGCGCGCGGCTGGGCCAGGGGCCGGCCCGCGGCGTAGGGCCAAGACACGCATGCCGATGGCGTGGGCGACGCGCCCGAGCTCGCGGCCGATGCTACCGAAACCGACGATGCCGACCGTGGCCCCGTGCAACTCCCGGGGCATGAACAGCCGCCATCGCTCGGCCGGGTCCGGCCAGTCCGCGCGCGCCTGGTGGGCGAGCATCGCGGGCAGGTGGTGGGCGAAGGCCAGCATCATCATGAGCGCATACTCGGCCATGGTAGGGGGGGCGACGCCGTTGAGCGTCGTCAGGGCGACGTCGGACCGCCAGACGGGCGTACGCATGACGTGGTCGGCGCCGGAGGTGTCCAGCTGTATCCAGCGCAGGCGCGGGGCGAGGGCGGGGTCCGGGAAGACCGCGCCTGTATAAATGACCTCGGCGCGCCGTAGGGCCTGTGGCGGCACATCGTCGGGCGTCGCGGCGCTGTGCTGCGCGACGACCAGCCGCGGCGAGATCGCGCGCAAGCGGTCGAGCCACTCCTTGGGGAAGGACATCGTGCTCAAGACGTGTACCGATTCGTCGCGCGGGCCCATCGAGTCGCTCCCTATTCCTTCCTAGATATGATAGTACGATGCAACATCAAGCCTGCGACTTCAGTCGCAGGTTGCCAATTGTGACATTACGCCAGGATGACGTCGATGCCCTGCCGCCTCAGGGCGTCGACCTGGCTGGTCGGCGCCTGCGCGTCGGTCACGATGGTGGACGCCTCCCCGGCCGGCAGCAGGCGCATCGACCCCGTCTGCTCGAATTTAGTGTGGTCGGCGAGCACGATCAACTCCCGCGCGACGGATATGATGGCGCGATCGGTCTGCACTTCCTGGACAAACGTGCCGGTGAGGCCGTGCTCGGCGTCGATGCCGAAGATGCCATAGTACACCTGGTCGGCGCGCAAATCCTGAAGCGCTTGCAGGGTCAGGTGGCCCAGCAACGAGGACTCCGAGTGGCGCAGCCAGCCACCCAGGACGACGACGCCGATCGACGGCCGCTTGCCCAGGGTGTAGGCCACGTTGACCGCGTTGGTAATCACGGTCAGGTTTGTTTTCCCGTCGAGGAAAGGAAGCATCTCGGCCGTCGTCGTGCCGCCGGAAACGATGATCGTGCTGTTGTCGCGGACCAGCGCGGCGGCGGCCTCCCCGATGCGCCGCTTCGCGTCCGCCTGCTGGACGGCCCGTTGCGCCGCGGCTTCCTCCCCCTGGCCGCCCTGCCTCTCGTTAGCCTGACCGTCGAGCAACAGGGCGCCGCCATGGACGCGGCGGACCAAGCCCTTGCTCTCCATCTCCTGCAGATCCCGGCGCACGGTAGACATGCTCACACCGGACAGCGTGCTCAACTCGCTGATCTGGGCGGCCCGCCGCGCTATTAGATGGGTCAGGAACCGCTTTTGTCGAAGCTCGGCTAGCATGAATCCTCCAGCCCCGTCTAGCGGACCGGGAGCGACGACTCGTCGGCGAGGACGTGCAGGGTGTACAGGGCGTGACCCGGCGCCGCGACGACCGGGTGCGACTCGCCGGGCGCCATCACCGCGTCGCCGTGCCGGACGACGACGGCCGCGTCCGTCCCCCCGTCCGCGTACAGGCGCTGGATCGCCCAGCCTGTCCTCGGGTCGATGCGATGGTAACAGACCTCGGCCAGTTCCGCCCCGCGCCGGGACGCGAACTCGTCGTCCTCGTACAGGGGACAGCCGCTCCAGGCGCCGGGGGGCGTCAATGCCTCCGCGCACAGCAGCCGCTCCGCCTCGCCCGGTCCGAGTAGGGTAGTGACGCGCCGCGCGTCGCCGCCCTGCCCCGGCTCTCCCTGGTCACTGGGCGGGATAAAGCGGGGGGCGAAACGCCCCTCGGCGCGCGCCCGCGCGTACGCGACCTCGCAGTCCGTGCGCGGTGTCAAGAGGTAGCTGTGCCGCGGCGGCAGATAAATGCAGTGGGGCGGCCCGGAGAAGACATCGTCCCGGCCGTCCACGTCCCAGGTCTGCTCGCCCACCCGCACCGTGGCGGACCCACCGAGGAAGAGCATGAGGACTTCGTCGTCGACGGACTCGCCGTCGATCGGCTGGCCGGCGCGGAACATGTAGGCGCGGAAGGTGAGACCTTTCCAGCCGGCGACATCAGGGGTCACCGCCAGGCGCCGCTCGGCGGTGAAGTCCGAAGAGATCTTGTGTTCCATGGACGTGACCCTCCCGATCCCGTTGGCGAACTCGTCCACATCGCCGGCCTCTCACCTCGATCGCGGCGGTCGTGGCGGATGGTGGAAATTTATGCCCATATTCTTCCACGTATGAGCACGGGTGTCAACAGGACCGCCCGCGTCGCCCGACCGAACGGCGCGATTGACAGACAATGGAAGGTGCTAGTAGAATTGAGAGCAATCGCGGACCTAACCTCTCGCCCGCCCGTGTCGCGGCCTTGTCGCGGAACTCACCGGCGTGAGAAGGGCGGATAGGGAGGGGACGTGACGACTGCTCGTGGGATACCCGCGCGATGTTAGGTATCCTGTAAACATCGCATGGGCATGAGAAAGGAGCGGAGAGTACTGGTGTAGGCCCGTCCATCCCCACCGCGCCGTTACGCGAGGATGGCAAAGAGTATCACCCCGGTATCATGTGGAGAACCCTTTTGGGCTCCCAAGACGGAGGTTCGCTGTGAGCATTTTTCGCCGCAAATGGCACACCGTCGCTAGCGCCGCGCTGGCGGCCGCGATCGCCGTGCCCACCCTCGCGCCGGTCCACACCCAGGCGCGCTCCGCATCCGCGCCCAAGGTTAAGCTGGTCTTTTGGCACCATAACGACGCGAGTTGGATCAAGGCCTACAAGACCCTGGTCACCGCCTACGAGAGACTGCACCCGAACGTCACAATCACCGAGCAGACGTACAGCTTCAGCGACCTGCCCACCAAGTTGCAGACGGTGGCCGGGACCTCCAGCGCGCCCGACGTGGTGGGCATCTTCGGGACGAACGTCACGACCTTCGCCCGCGGCGGCAAGTTCGCCCCGGTGCCGAGCTCGATCTACACCACCAGCCAGATGCAGAATACGTTCTACGCCGCGGCGACGGGCGCCGGCCTCTACAACGGCCAGTACTACTCGATCCCGCACGAGTACAATGTCGAGAACGACGGCATGCTGGTCAGCCCGGCCGCCTTCAAGCAGGCGGGCATCGCCCACTATCCGACGACGTGGGCCGAGTTGAAGGCCGACGCCGCCAAGCTCACCACCCGTAGCAACGGCCGTGTGAAGCGCGCCGGCTTCCTGTTCGTGACCCTCGGCAGTACCCCTTCTTTCTTTATGGGTTTGATCCTACAGCAGCCCGGCGGCTACTACTTTTCCCCGGACAAAGTACACGTCAACTTCAACACACCACAGGCGGCCAAGGCCATGCAGGAGATGCTGAATCTCCAGCAGGATGGGGACCTGCGCGACTTCCCGGTCAACGTGCTCGACGTGTCCGACTACTTCTTCCGCGGCCAGGCGGCCATGGCCTTCCGCGGCTCCTGGACCATCGGGGTCGGCCAGACCCAGTACCCCAAGGTCAAGTTCGACTACGTAACCCTGCCCTCCTTCACAAGCGGCGTGCCGCCCTACTTCGCCGCCGAGTCCGGCTGGTCGGACGCGGTGAGCTCCGGCTCGCAGCACAAGGACGTGGCCTGGGACTTCGTCAAGTTCATGAACTCCAAGGACAACGCCCGCTACTGGAACATCACCACCTCGACTATCCCCGCGCGCAAGGACCTCACAGACGACGCGGCGTTCTTGAAGGTTAATCCGCTGCTCAAGCCGACGCTGGGCATCCTCAAGTACGGCCGTTGGGTCGGCCCCGTGCAGGATCGCTACACCTTCTTCAACAGCAGTACCCGCTACATCGAGAAGGTGTTCAACCACTCCATGGGCATCACTGACGCTCTGAAGGCGATGACCAGCGAGATCAACACCGCGATCGACAAGCAACTCGGCAGCGGC
>JAABUQ010013335.1_pt1 | contig 9996 bp, 9 predicted proteins | sample 5560001 | NCBI WGS metagenome assembly JAABUQ01 (sample SAMN10711888, study PRJNA513371) | rock metagenome | isolation source: Antarctica rocks | place: Antarctica: Victoria Land, Finger Mt nord | collected 2015-12-18 | reverse complement strand
CCTCCCAAGAACCTCGCCTCCCAAGAACCTCGCCTCAGATCCAATCCGGTTCGGGTCGGTCCCCCCTCGAGCCGATCGCCTCCGCGAACCGCCCGCCTTCCGAAAGGACAGCCAATGGCCACCACCGTCGCACCCAAGCCACGCACCGAGCGAGCCCGCCGGGCGTTCGGCGCGCTCACCGCCAACCCGGTGCTCGAGGACTACTCGCTGCGCTACGCACCCCGCTCGTTTCGCCGCTGGGGGCACTACACGGTGGCCACCTCGGCGCTCGGCGGGATCGCCTACATGGCGGACTTCGCGATCGGCGGGTCGATCATGGTCACCCACGGCTTCGTCAGCGGCCTGTTCGCGATCCTCGCCGCCGCGGTCGTGATCTTCCTGACCGGGATCCCGATCGCCTACTACTCGGCCAAGTACAACATCGACATGGACCTGCTGACCCGGGGCGCGGGCTTCGGGTACTTCGGCTCGACGCTGACCTCGCTGATCTACGCGAGCTTCACGTTCATCTTCTTCGCGCTCGAGGGCTCGATCATGGCCCAGGCGCTGAACCTGGCGCTGGGCTTCCCGCTCGCGCTGTCCTACCTGCTCTCGGCGCTGATCATCCTACCGCTGGTGATCTTCGGGATGACCGCGCTGTCGAAGTTCCAGGTCTGGACGCAGCCGATCTGGCTGGTCCTGATGGTCCTCCCGCTGGTCGTGCTGGGGATCAAGGACCCGCACTCCTTCAGCGCGTGGACGGGCTTTGCCGGACAGGCCAAGCATGGATCGTCATTCGACTTCGTCGGGTTCGGCCTCGGGGCGGGCGTGGCCCTCTCGCTGATCGCGCAGATCGGCGAGCAGGCCGACTACCTGCGCTTCATGCCGGAGAAGACCGCGGCGACCGCACGCAGCTGGTGGATCTCGGTGATGGCGGCGGGACCCGGGTGGGTGGTCCTCGGCGCGCTCAAGCAGCTCGCCGGCGGCTACCTCGCCTTTTTCGTGTTCACCAAGGTCGGCTCCACCGAAGCGGTCCAGCCGATCCACCAGTACATCGGGGGCTATGGCAGCATCTTCTCCAACACCGACGTGGCGCTGGGCGTCGCCACCGTGCTGGTGATCCTCTCGCAAATGAAGATCAACGTCACCAACGCCTACTCGGGGTCGCTGTCGTGGTCGAACTTCTTCTCCCGCGTGCTGCACTGGCACCCCGGACGCGTCGTGTGGGTGTTCTTCAACGTGGGGATCGCGCTGACCCTGATGGAGGTCGGGGTGTTCGCGTTCCTGAACACCGTGCTCGGGTTCTACTCCAACGTGGCGATCGCGTGGATCGGGGCGGTGGTCGCCGACCTGGTGATCAACAAGCCGCTCGGCCTCTCCCCCTCGTACGTCGAGTTCAAGCGCGCTCACCTCTACAGCATCAATCCCGTCGGCTTCGGGGCGATGGCGGTCGCCTCGGTGGTGTCGATCGCAGCGTTCTACAACCTGTTCGGGACCACCGTCGGGGCGTTCTCGCCCTTCCTCGCCCTCGGCATCGCGATGGTGCTCTCTCCGCTGATCGCGATCGCCACCAAGGGTCGCTACTACATCGCGCGGGAGGACACGCTCCTGGCCGCCGACCCCGAGGGCGCCGCGATCCACGAGTGCGTGCTCTGCGGCGGAAGCTACGAGACCCCCGACATGGCGGCGTGCCCGTTCCACGAAGGCAGCATCTGCTCGCTGTGCTGCTCGCTGGAGAAGGAGTGTCACAACGTCTGCAAGCGCGACGCGGATCCCCCGATGCTGGAGAGCTCGCTGCCGATGGTCGCCGCGGAGTAGCGAGCCCGTCCCCCGGCTCGACAGCCAGCTCTCGAGCAGATGCGCGGCCGCGCACGTCGCGTCGGGGTGAGCGACCCCGCACAGCCTGATTGCCGAGGGTCGCCCAGGGGGGCGACCCTCGGCGCCAACTCCTCCCCCGATGTCAAGGACGGTGATCTGTCGTGCCCGAGGTGATCTTTCCCATCCACCGCGACCTGAGCGTTCCGATGTCCGCTCAGGCCCTGAAGGGACACAACCGCTGGCACCCGGACATCCCCCCTGTGGCCGCGATCGACCCCGGGGGCTGTTACCGGATCGAGTGCAAGGACTCGACCGACGAGCAGATCGCCAACAGCGACTCGCCGGCCGACGTCGCCGGCGTGAACCTCGACAAGACCCACATGCTGAGCGGCCCGTTCGCGGTCAATGGTGCGCAGCCGGGAGACATCCTCGTCGTCGACATCCTCGACATGGGGCCATTTCAAGAGCACGAGTGGGGATACACCGGGATCTTCGCCAAGGGCAATGGCGGGGGGTTCCTGTGCGACCACTATCCCGGTGCCGCCAAGGCGATCTGGGACATCCAGGGCGTCTACTGCCAGTCGCGCCACCTTCCCGGCGTGCGCTTCGCGGGATTGTCCCATCCGGGGCTGCTCGGCTGCGCTCCGGCGCACCAGCTACTGGCGGAGTGGAATCGCCGGGAGCAGGATCTGATCGACCGTAACCCCTCGCGCGTCACCGGCGATCCGCTCGACGCGCCGCAGGATCCGCCGCTCGCGCTGCCGCCGCTCGAGAAGGACGCGCTCCTGGGGAGCCTGAGCGGGGCCGAATACGCCCGCGTTGCGCGGGAGGCGGCTCGAACCGTTCCGCCCCGCGAGCACGGCGGCAACGTCGACATCAAGAACCTCTCGAAGGGCACGCGGATCTACTTCCCGGTCTACGTCGAGCACGCGCTGTTCTCGATCGGCGACCTGCACTTCTCCCAGGGCGACGGCGAGATCACGTTCTGCGGCGCGATCGAGATGCCGGGCTACATCGACCTCGGCTTCGACCTGATCAAGGGCGGGGTGGAGCGCTACGGGCTGGCGCGCGCCAACCCGCACGGTAACCCGATCTTCAAGCCAGGCCCGGTCGAGCCGCACTACAGCGAATACCTCATGTTCGAGGGCATCTGCGTCGAGGACGGCCGCAACTACTACATGGATGCGACCGTCGCCTACCGGCGAGCGTGCCTCAACGCGATCGCGTACCTCGAGCAGGCGCTCGGTACACGGGCGAGCAGGCCTACCTGCTGCTCGGCGCGGCGCCGGTCGAGGGCAGGATCGGCGGGATCGTCGACATCCCGAACTGCGCGGTGACGATCGGTGTCCCCCTCGAGATCTTCGACCGCGACATCCTCCCCCACTGATCGAGATGCTTCTCTACGAGTATCGATGCTCGAGCTGCGGCCCCTTCGACGCCCACGTCGCGACGTCGACCGCGGCCGGCCGAGCGGCCTGCCCGTCGTGTGGCGTCCCTGCCGAGCGGATCTTCAGCGCGCCCGGCGGCCGCGGACCGCGACGCCAACGCCAACTCGCGGGACTGAGCACGGCCACGCTGCGGCGCATCGATCGCGCAGCTGCGGGCGCGGCATCGATCGGGGCACTGCCGGCGGACGCGCCGCTCGGTCGCGGCGGCAGACCGATGAGCCGGCCGCGCACCGACGAACGGCGACCGTGGCAGATCGGCCATTGACGTAGGCGTAAAGTGAGCTCTCGGTGCGGCTACTCCCCAGCGACCAGGACAAGCTCCTGCTGTACGTGGCGGGGATGCTCGCGCGCGAGCGGCGCGCGCGGGGCCTGGCGCTCAACCATCCCGAGGCGGTGGCCCTGCTGGCGACCTGGGTGCTGGAGGGCGCCCGCGACGGGCGCACGGTCGAGGATCTGATGAGCGCCGGCTGCGAGGTGCTCGGCCGCGACGAGGTGATGGAGGGGGTTCCCGAGCTGGTCGACGAGGTGCAGGTCGAGGCGACCTTCCCGGACGGCCGCAAGCTCGTCACGCTGCACCAGCCGATCCCGTGATCCCCGGCGAGATCGTCTGCGGCCAGGGCGACCTGGTGCTCGCGCCGGGCCGCGAGCGGGTGGCGGTCAAGGTCGAGAACGTCGGCGACCGCCCGATCCAGGTCGGGTCGCACTACCACTTCGCCCAGGCCAATCCGGCGCTGCGCTTCGACCGGGAGGCGGCCACGGGCTTTCGCCTCGACATCCCCCCCGGGACCTCGGTGCGCTTCGAGCCGGGGGTCAACCGCGAGGTCACGCTGGTGGCGCTCGCGGGTCGCAGGCGCGTTCCGGGATTGCGCCGCGAGGGCGGGCTCTAGCCAGATGAGCACGATCAGCCGCGCCCGCGCGGCCCTCCTCTACGGGCCGACGACCGGGGATCGTGTCCGCCTCGGCGACACCGATCTGTGGATCGAGGTGCAGCGCGACGACTGCGCGGGAGGCGATGCGGCGCTGTTCGGGGGCGGCAAGACGATCCGCGAGTCGATGGGCCAGTCGACCGCCACCCGGGCGCAGGGCGCGCCCGACCTGGTGATCACCGGCGCCCTCGTGCTCGACCACTGGGGGGTGGTCAAGTGCGACGTGGGCATCCGGGATCGGCGGATCGTCGCGCTGGGCAAGGCGGGCAACCCCGACATCATGGACGGCGTGCACCCGGCGCTGGCGATCGGCGCGAGCACCGAGATCCTGTCCGGCGAGGGCCGGATCCTGACCGCCGGGGCGATCGACTGTCACGTGCACTTCATCTGCCCCCAGCTGATCGACGAGGCGCTCGCCGCCGGCGTGACCACGCTGATCGGCGGCGGCACCGGCCCCGCGGAGGGGACCAAGGCGACGACCTGCACCCCGGGCGCCTTCTACCTGGGGGCGATGCTCCTCGCGCTCGACGAGCACCCGGTCAACGTGCTGCTGCTCGGCAAGGGCAACACGGTCTCCGCGGAGGCGCTGGCCGAGCAGCTGCGGGCCGGGGCCGGGGGCTTCAAGTTGCACGAGGACTGGGGCTGCACGCCGGCGGCGATCGACGCCTGCCTGCGGGTCGCCGACGAGCACGGCGTCCAGGTCGCGATCCACACCGACACGCTGAACGAGGCGGGCTACGTCGAGTCGACGCTCGAGGCGATCGGCGGCCGCACGATCCACACCTACCACACCGAGGGGGCCGGCGGCGGCCACGCACCGGACATCATCCGCGTCGCCGGCGCGCCCAACGTGCTGCCGTCCTCGACCAACCCGACCCGTCCCCACACCGTCAACACGGTCGCCGAGCACCTCGACATGCTGATGGTCTGCCACCACCTCAATCCCCGGGTGCCCGAGGATCTCGCGTTCGCCGAGAGCCGGATCCGGGGGACGACGATGGCGGCCGAGGACGTGCTCCACGACCTCGGCGCGATCTCGATGATCGGCTCGGACTCCCAGGCGATGGGCCGGATCGGCGAGACGATCACCCGGACCTGGCAGACCGCGCACGCGATGAAGCGCCGTCGCGGTGCCGACCCCGGGCCGGGGGCGGCGGACAACCGCCGTGCGCGCCGGTACGTGGCCAAGTACACGATCTACCCCGCGGTGGCGCACGGGATCGGAGATGACGTGGGGTCGGTGGAGGTCGGCAAGCTCGCCGACCTCGTGCTCTGGGATCCACGCTTCTTCGCCGTCCGCCCGCACGTCGTGCTGAAGGGGGGGATGATCGCCTGGGGCCAGATGGGCGACCCGGGTGCCTCGATCCCGACGCCCCAGCCGGTCCTCTCCCGCCCGATGTTCGCCGGCTCCGGGCGCGCAGCCGCCGAGAGCTCGCTGGCGTGGGTCGCGCCCGCGGCGCTCCAGGACGGGCTCGTCGAGCGCCTGGCGCTGCGCCGCCGAGTGGTGGGCGTAAGGGATACGCGGCGGCTGACCAAGGCGGACATGCCCGAGAACGACGCCCTGCCGGAGATCGCGGTCGACCCGGACACGTTCGGGGTCTGGATCGACGGCGAGCGGATCGAGCCCGCGCCGGCTGACCGCTTGCCGCTGGCCCAGCGCTATGCCCTGTTCTGATTCGCGCGGCTCGTCGTGGAGCTCCGTGATGCTGCTCGCCGATGGTCGCTTCCCCACCGGGACCTACGCGCACTCCGGTGGCCTGGAGTCGGCGGTTCGCAGCGGAACGGGGCCCGGCGAGGTCCCGGGCTTCATCGCGGCGAGGCTTCAGACGATCGCGCGCTGCGAGGCGGCGATCGCGGTGGCCGCACGACGTGCAGCCGTCCGCGAGGAGGTGGCGACGCTGCTCTGCCTGGACGACGAGGCGCAGGCTCGGTGCAGCTCCCCCCCACTGCGTGAGGCCGCGTCCCGGCTCGGCTCGCAGCTGCTGCGAACCGCGGAGGCGGTGTGGCCACGATCGGCGATCGTGGCCGGGTACAGATCGGCGAGCTCGTCCACCCCGAAGCCCGTGTGCTTCGGCGTCGTGACGTGTGCCGCGGGGCTCGAGGACGAGACGGCCGCCGCGGCGCTGCTCTACGACGACGCGGCGGGCGTCGCGAGCGCCGCCGTGAAGCTGCTACCGGTCGACCCGGCGCTGACCGCGCGCTGGCTGCGCGAGGCGGGTCCCGCGATCGAGGCGATCGCCGCGGAAGTGGCCTCACTCCCCGAGGGCGAAGCCGAGCCGGGGGCGCTGCCGAGCGCCTTCGCCCCGCTGCTCGAGGCGCGGTCGATCCTCCACGCCGCCGATGACCGGAGACTGTTTGCCTCCTGAGCCACATAACCAGCGCGCGCTTGCGCGCGCCATAAGAATAGGGATCGCCGGCCCGGTGGGAACCGGCAAGAGCTCACTGCTCGTCGCGGTCTGCCGCGCGCTGCCCCCCACGCTGGCGATCGGCGTCGTGACCAACGACATCTACACGACCGAGGACGCGGAGCTGTTGCGACGCGCCGGGGTGCTCGCGCCCGAGCGGATCGTCGCGGTGAAGACGGGCGCCTGCCCGCATACCGCGATTCGCGATGACGTCGGGGCGAACCTCGAGGCGGTCGAAGGCCTCGAGGAGGACGCCCCCGGGCGGCTCGACCTGGTGTTCATCGAGTCCGGCGGGGACAACCTGACGGCGGTGTTCAGCCCGGCGCTGGCCGACCGGCAGGCGTTCGTGATCGACGTCGCGGGCGGCGGCGACATTCCCCGCAAGGGCGGCCCGGGGATCGAGCGCTCCGACCTGCTCGTGATCAACAAGCGTGACCTCGCGCCCCACGTGGGGGTGGATCCCGAGCTGATGCTGGTCGAGGCGGCCGCGCGCCGCGGCGGACGGCCCGTCGAGTTGATCTCGCTGAGAGACTCCGACGGCGCGGCGCCCGTCGCCCGCTGGGTCCTGCAGACGGTCGCTCACCTCGCCGAGCACGGACTGGAGCCGCCCGAGCGGCCGCGCCACGACGGGGAGGGGCCGGCGCAGCAGCACCACCATCTGTATTTATGAGCACGGCGACAGGCGCCGTGCTGGTTTGCGTGCAGCGCCGCGGCGTTCGTTCGATCGTCACCCGCTGCTCGGGGAGCGCCCCGCTCGCGCCGCGCGTGATGAGCGGTGAGCGCCCGGGGTGGGCGGCGGTCGTGCTGGTCTCGAGCGTGGGCGGGCCGCTGGCGGGCGATCGGGTATCGATCGAGATCGAGATCGGGGCCGGGGCGTGCCTGGCCCTCTCCAGCGCGGCGGCGACGATCGCCTATCCGAGCGGTGGTAGACCCAGAGGCCGTGGCGCCGGTATCGAGTCCCGCTCGCTCCAGGCGCTGCGGTGCACGATCGCCCCCGGCGGCCGGCTCGACTGGCGTCAGGCCGAGCTCGTGCTCGCCGCCGGCGCCCGGCACGAGAGCGCGGTCGAGCTCGAGCTGGGGGACGGCGCCGCGGCGCTCGTCGAGGAGACGGTCATCCGCGGGCGTCACGATGAGCCGGGAGGAAGCCTCGCCGCCAGTCTGCGCTGCGACCTCGACGCCAGACCGCTGCTGCGTGAGAGCGTCGTGATCGAGTCCGGCGATCCGATCACCGACTCCGTCGTGGTCCTCGCGGGCGCGCGCGTGTACGGGTCGGTGAGCCTGCTCGGGCTCCGGGCCGCGAGCGACGACCCCGCCGAGCTGGCGCTCGCCCGCCCCGGATGCCTGCTCAGAGCGCTGGGCGACGACGCGCTCGCCGTACACGCCAGGCTCGCAAGGGCGCGTGCCGCGTATCTCGCTCGGCTCGTGGCGTCCAGATTCCCCCCGCCAGGGCGTGGTCAACCGTAGACGGTTACGCCTGAGAGTTGGGTCAGGCTGCCCTGTGCGCGGTCAAAGGAATGAAGGATGCGCCCAGGCGCCAGAGCGGTAGCGACGATCAGCAGGTCGGTGGCCTTGCTTGCGCGCGCGGGCCGTGGCGAGAACGTCGCCGTAGTGCTCGGCGACGGCCTCATCGATCGTCAGCGCTTCTGAAGGTGTCACGGACGGCGGCGAGCCGGGCTTGTCGAGCCTCGCGGGTGGAGCGGTCGCGAGCGAGCCACACCAGCTCGCAGCTCGCCGAGCGTGATCACTGAGATCGCCGCTGTCTGGCCAAGATCGAGCCTGACCACATCGCCGTTGGCGATCACAATCGAGGTATCGAGCAGAACACGACTCACGAACGATCCCACGGATCGTCGACTGCATCCTCGCGGCTGCGTAGGTCAGCGATTTCGCGAAGCGCTCGTCGACCGGCGTGGCCGCCAGCACCGCGGGCAGCGTCGCCGGATCAACGTCCACTCTCCGCGTGCGCGGCCGACCGGCCGGACCGAGGTGGGCCACGGGACGGCCACGAACGGTGATCGTGAACTCCGTCCCCGCCTCGGCTTCGCGCAGGATCTCGCCTACGTGGTTGCGAAGCTCGCGCTGGGGGATCGTCCGACTGGCCATGTGCTACGCACCGTAGCAGTTAGGCGCGATGCGGCCCGCGAACCGGGCGCGATGCGCAGGCGTGGGTGCTCGATGACACGGGGTTCGTGAAGGACAAGCGTTCCCCGGGGGTCAAGCGCCAGTACTCCGGGACGTTGGGGAAGATCGGTAACTGCCAGCTCGGGGTCTCGCTGCACGCCGTGGGGAGCACCGGGGACGGTGCCGTTGGGATGGGCGCTGTACCTGCCCGAGGACTGGTGTGAGGATCCCGAGCGTCGCGAGAAGGCGAAAGATCCCGCCCGAGGTCAAGTTTCAGACCAAGCCCGAGTCTCGACGTCGATCTCGTGGAGCAGGCGGCGGGCTGGGGTCTTGAGGTCTGCCCGGTGCTCGGCGACGAGGCCTACGGCGATAACACCGCGCTGCTCGAGCGCCTGCACCAGGCGGGCCGCCCGTCCGTGCTGGCCATCGGCGCGCAGAGCACGCTCTACGCTCCCGAGACGACGTTCGCGCTTCCGCAGCGTACGAGCAGCAAGGCTGGTGCGCCGAGCAAGGCTGGTGCGCCGAGCAATGCGCGCGCGGACCGCGACCCCGAGCAGATCAAGACGCTGATCGCCCGCCTGGGTCTGGGCAGACGGATGCCTGATGAGCGACGGCGATCGGTGGCGGGTGCTCAGCGCTGGCGACGATGATCGGTCGGGACGTGTGTGCGCGGCTCGTGCCGGGCAAAGCGATTCTCGGACTTCCCTGTCGGTCGATGGTACTTGTCATCACCGCCTGTAGCCGCGTCGATGTCCTCCCTCACTCTTTCCGCCTCGTCGGGATTACCATCGTCCTGCTTCTCGGGACCCTTCGCCGGATCGTGACCGGGTTCCGGCCCGGGACCGTCAACCGGTATTACAGAACCGACCTCGCGTTGGATCAACCCGGCCGGGGAGACAATGGCCGCAGGCTCGGTGGTGCGGGGTGCGTCCGCTGGAGCGCCGCTGGGGAAGATCCCGCCAAAGACCACGGCCCCTCCGACGGCCGTCCTCTTCTTCCATCCTGGCATATCTTCGCGTGGCCGCTGGCGGGCTGGCTCGACATCTCCCGTCGCATCGTTCGAGGCCCCCAGTTCTCTCGCTCCGCGATCGGTTGAGGTTGGCTGACGTTTCCGATCCTCGATCACTGCGACCCCATCCGGGGAGGAAGGCTGGTGGTCGCCCGTTTGATCGTCCATCGGTGTATGCAGCGACTCGATGCCGTGGACGGACGAAAGGTCACTACGGCCCCGGGCATCGCCGGTTTGAGCGTCCATCGGCTCGACATCACGGACCGAGGAAAGGTCGGTGCGACTCTGCG
>JAABUQ010013334.1_pt1 | contig 9996 bp, 10 predicted proteins | sample 5560001 | NCBI WGS metagenome assembly JAABUQ01 (sample SAMN10711888, study PRJNA513371) | rock metagenome | isolation source: Antarctica rocks | place: Antarctica: Victoria Land, Finger Mt nord | collected 2015-12-18 | reverse complement strand
GCTCACCAGTTTGCTGCTGGATGGCGTGATTGCCGGGTTAAGCGGCGTGCTGGTTTTTATTCCGCAAATTGCCATTCTGTTTGCTTTTATTTCGATTTTGGAAGATACCGGCTATATGTCGCGCGTAACGTTTATGATGGACCGGATCATGCGAAAAGTTGGTTTAAACGGAAAATCTGTGGTGCCGCTGATTGGCGGTTTTGCCTGCGCCGTTCCTTCCATTATGAGCACGCGCACCATCGAAAACTGGAAAGACCGCATGATCACCATTATGGTTACGCCGCTGATTACCTGTTCGGCGCGCTTACCGGTTTACACTTTATTAATTTCGCTGGTGGTGCCTAACAGAAATATCTGGTGGCTGTTTAACCTGCAAGGTTTGGCTATGATGGCAATGTACTTATTCAGCGTAGTTTCGGCCGTGGTAGTGGCTTTTGTTTTTAAGCTGATTTTGAAAAGCCGGGAACGTGGTTATTTTATTATGGAATTGCCCGTTTACCGCATGCCGCGCTGGAAAAATGTTGGTTTAACGATGTTTGAAAGATCCAAAACTTTTGTGGTCCAGGCCGGAAAAGTCATCATTGCTGTTTCCATTATTTTATGGGTGATGGCATCTTACGGACCTGGAAAACGGATGGAGCAGATTGATCAAAAGTATAGCAATGCTTCTTTTACCGGCAAAAAATCAGCAGATGAATTGGCACGATTGAAAGCAACCGACAAACTCGAAAATTCTTACGCCGGTATTTTAGGACATGCCATCGAGCCGGCCATTCGACCTTTGGGTTTCGATTGGAAGATCGGTATCGCTTTAATTACTTCTGTTGCTGCAAGGGAAGTTTTTGTTGGGACAATGGCTACGATGTACAGCGTTGATGGCAATACCGATAAATTAGATTCGGTAATGGACAAGATGAAACATGCCCGTAACCCGGAAACAGGTTTGCCTGTATTTACTTTTGCTGTTGCCATGTCGTTGATGATGTTTTATGCCTTTGCCATGCAGTGCGCCAGTACGGTTGCCGTAGTTTATCGCGAAACCAAAGAATGGAAATGGCCGGTTATCCAATTTGCTTACATGACGGTACTGGCTTACGCGGCAAGTTTTATTACTTTCAACTTGTTAAAATAAGCGTTAAATTACGGCGTGGATAAAAAGGAAATTCTAAAGAATTACATGCCTGAAGCAGCCGCGCCGGTAATTGCCAAATGGATCGATTATTTTCAATGCGAGTTTAAAGTTTCCCGAAACCGCGGAACCAAATTTGGTGATTACCGTTCGCCTTTTGCCGGAAAAGGACATCGGATTTCGGTTAATTTCGACCTGAATATTTACGCTTTTTTGGTGACAACCGTACACGAATTTGCACATTTATACACCTGGAACCAGCATCAGCATAAAGCAAAACCGCACGGCGCAGAATGGAAAAGCAACTTTAAGCGGATGATGAAACCATTTTTTGAGCTGGAAATTTTTCCTGCAGATATTAAACAAGTTGTCCAAAATTATTTAGATAATCCGGCCGCTTCCAGTTGCTCAGATTTGACTTTATTCCGCGCCCTCAAAAAATATGATGTAAAAGAAGCATCGGTGATTTCCGTGGAAAAAATTCCCGCAAATGGTTTGTTTAAGTGGAAAGACGGAAGGGTTTTCCGTCGGGAAGAATGCTTGCGGAAACGTTATCGTTGTGTAGAAGTGAGTACGAATAAAGTTTACTTATTTAATCCGGTTGCAGAGGTGGAAAAGCTTTGAATATTTTAAATCTTTTTTGCTGATAGTCCAGCCTCTTTTTAAAAGTCATATTACTTCATCAGTGTCTAAAATTAAAACTTTTGCTCCCTGTTCTGATTCAGGAATAGGTTTAATACAAAATACATTAATTAACAATATATTTTTATTGTTAATTAATAAAATCCTATCTTTGTTTTATAATCAACTCTAATCATTATGAAAAGTAACAGTATTAACTATTGGCTTAAAGCTGTAAAGGTAGTTTTATGGATATCCTTAATTGGATTTGGCGTAACGCTTTTTAATACAACAGGTTTAGTTTTTATCTCAAATGACATGTTTGCCTCTGTCACATTAAAAAAGGCAGGAACAATTACTCTTGGTAATGGCGAGCTAAAAACAAATAGCGGTGTATTTGCTTTCAAATCTAAGAACATTGTTGATAAATTGATATTTAAGCATGTTTATGGATATCACGATTTCATACAGTCTTTATTTACATTTATAACTTGCTTAATTGTTTTAATAACAGTTAATGGAATCGATTTTGGTAACCCGTTTAATTCAACTATAGCAAAAAGGATACTCCTAATTGGTGTATTATACATTCTATATGGTTTGATAAGCATAGGGGCTGGAATTTACACAACATATAAAGTTGAAGCTATAACTAATCGATTAACCGGTAATTACATAAGTTTTAGAGAAGACTTATCTAACATTAAGGTGGGCGTTTTTATATTGATTTTTTCGCTGATATATAGAATTGGTATTACTTTTCAGGAAGAAAACCGATTAACTGTTTAATAATGCCAATTGTAGTTAACTTAGATGTAATGATGGCAAAGCGTAAGCTATCACTTAATAAATTGCAACAAAAAGTAGGTATTACTTTAGCTAACTTATCTATCTTAAAAACCGGAAAAGCTAAAGCTATTCGTTTTGAAACCTTGGAATCTATTTGTAAGGCTTTGAATTGCCAACCCGGAGATATTTTGGAGTATCGCGGAGGTAATTAACCTCTACATATCCAGCATACTCAAATCAAATTTGGGCGGAATAATGTAACGCAGTTGCACCAAACCGCTGGAATAGGATTGATGATCGATCAGCATCAGTTCAACTTTATCTTTTACATTTTGAAACAGCAGTTTTCCGCCGCCAAGAATCAATGGATGGACAGAAATTAAAAACTCGTCCACCAAGTTTTCTGCCATAAAAGAAGCAAGCAAATCTGCACCTCCAAAAAACCAGATATTTTTGCCTTCCTGCTGCCGGAAACCCTGCACAAAATCTACAAAATCAGCTTTACGGATAATCCTGATGCCAAAATGTTCTTCCGGCAAAAGCGTGTCAGAAAAAACATACAGGCTTTTATCCTCAAAAAAACCTAAACCAACCTGGGCAATCAGTTCGTAACTTTTTCTGCCCATAAACAAAGTATCCGTATCTTCCGAAAACTCAGTCAAACCATAATCCTGATCGTTTAAACACCAGTCAATTTCGCCCTGCGGCCCTTCAATATAACCATCTAAGCTGGTGGCAATGTTCAGCGTAATTTTTCGCATTTAAGTTTCTAATTTTTTTTATGTTGATAGCTCATTGTTCATGGATCATAGCTATAAACAATGAGCTATCAACTATTCTACTCTTTATTTTTTTCCTGCCATTGCTGGCTGAAAGATTTCGGTGCTACTTCCGGCATCTCTCTAAAATGTCCCCAAGTGTTTTTAAAGAAAAATTTTAGGAAAGAACTCTTACTCTTTCCGCCAAAGTAATCGGTTAATCCCCTGCTCAAAATCCCTTTTTTCCACAAAGCCCAGCCCCAACGTTCTTTTACCGGATTTAGGTTTTGTTTAACTGAATCGCGCCGGTTCAGCAGTAATAATTTATGCAGTTCTATTTTCACCGGGCAAACTTCTGAGCATTTGCCGCACAAGCTCGAAGCATAACTTAAATGTTTAAAATCTTCCATACCTTGCATGTGCGGCGTGATGATGGAACCGATTGGGCCACTGTAAGTGGTTTCGTAAGTATGGCCGCCGATATTTTTATAAACCGGACAAGCATTTAAGCAAGCACCACAGCGGATGCAATATAAAGCTTGCCGCTGGTCTTTTTGTGCCAATAAATTGGTGCGGCCATTATCCAGCAAAATCACATACATTTCTTCAGGCCCGTCGGTTTCGTTTGTTTTCCGCGGGCCACTCAGTATCGAATTATAAACCGTCAGATTTTGTCCGGTTCCATGGGTAGAAAGCAAAGGCCAGAACAAATCAAGGTCAGCAATGGAAGGGATCATCTTTTCAATCCCAACAATGGCAATATGGATTTTTGGAAAAGTAGTGCATAACCGTGCATTGCCTTCATTTTCGGTAATGGCAATGCTGCCAGAATCCGCAATTAAAAAGTTTGCGCCGGTGATGCCAACATCAGCATGAACATATTTGGTACGAAGCAGTTCACGTGCCTTCATGGTCAACTGTTCCGGCGTAGCATCGATTGGCGTACCAAAGTGTTCGTTAAAAAGCCTGGCAATATCTTCTTTAGATAAATGCATGGCCGGCGTAACAATGTGATACGGTTTCTGGCCAAGCAATTGTACAATGTATTCACCCAAATCTGTTTCTAAACTTTCAATATGGTTTTGGGTGAGGAATTCATTTAAGTGAATTTCTTCCGTCACCATTGATTTGGATTTCACTACTGTTTTTGCACCTGCTTTTTGGATGATGTTCAGGATTTCTTTGTTCGCTTCTTCTGCATCATTTGCCCAAATTACTTTTCCGCCGCGGCGTTGAAAATTGGCTTCAAACTCAGGCAAAAGCTTGTCTAAGTTTTCCATCACTTTCCATTTGATCACGTGCGCTTTGCGTTTTGAATTTTCCAGGTTGGCCAAACGGGTAATTCCGCGGGCAACCGCAGCATCATATTTACCAATGTTATAGTTGATAATGCCGCGGTGTTTTAAATCAAAAGCTTTAACTTCAGCATTGGCAATAAAATCTTCGGCAGTTTTGGTCATACTGTAAAATTAAGGTTTTAGCTTTTAACGCCAGTTTTCCTGCTACGTTGTATGCAATTACTGATTTTTGTATGATAAAAGAAGCATCGATGGTTATTGGCTTTCGGCTTTATCACTTTTGGCATCTACAACCGGCCGTTTATCCCGGTTGGCCAGTTCCCAACCTGTATAAAAAACTAATTGTGCACGTTTCACCAATAACGGGAAATTGATCTTGCTTACTTCATCACCTGGACGATGGTAATCCTGGTGTTCTCCATCAAAATAAAAAATAATCGGAACGCCATGTTTAGCAAAATTATAATGGTCTGAACGGTAATAAAAACGGTTAGGATCGTTCGGGTCATCGTATTTATAATCCAGATCGAGCTTGGTAAATTTATTATTTGCTTCTTCGTTTATTTTATGCAATTCTGTGCTTAACATACTTGAACCGATTACATAAACATAATTGGAAGAATCCGCCTTGCCCTGATAATCATAACCGGTACGGCCGATCATATCAATATTTAAATCGGTAATGGTTCGGCTTAAAGGAAAAACCGGATGATCGGTATAATATTCTGATCCGAGCAAACCTTTTTCTTCACCTACATTTCCCAAAAATAAAATACTTCTGCGCGAGCCGTGGCCGGCTTTTTTGGCTTCGGTAAAAGCACGTGCAATTTCAAGGATTCCGGTTGTGCCCGAACCGTCATCGTCTGCACCATTGTTTACTTTATCTGTTCCGCTGGTGGTTAATCCGATATGGTCGTAATGTGCAGAAAAAACCAGCACTTCATCTTTTAGTTTCGGGTCTGATCCTGGTAAAAATCCAACTACATCAACTGCTTTTGCTGGTTTGGTTTCTGTGTGATAACCGATGGTAAAGTTGGATTTTATTGATTTTGCCGGGACGTTTCCTGCTGCCGATGCTGTTTTTAGCGTATTAAAATCTTGTCCCGTAGGTTTTGTAAGTGCATCCGCAACAGCTAAATCGATGTTGATCACCGGAGCAGTTTGCGATGCAGCAGCCGGAGTTTCTTTTTTAAGCGATAGACTACTGGCGGTATAACTCGAACCAAAACGTTTAAGCACATCTGCAATTCCTGCATTTGCCGCTAAAATAATAGCCGGATGTTTGCTTTGTATTTCTCTGATGATCTTGGTACGGGCAGCACTCATCCGATAGCTCGTATTTGCAGTTGTACCGGTTAAAGGTTTATCTTCATTGATCCAAAGCAAAACTTTGCCGGTTAAATCAGTATTTCCAACTTCTTCGGCTGTTCCGTAACCGATAAAAATGACATCAGTGGCATGTGTATTTGTATTGCCAAAAGTGCCACGCATTAAAAAATCTTTACCATTCTCAAACGACTGATTACTTACATTGAAGGCTGTTACTTTTGAAGTGTTTTCGTCTAAAGGAACATCTAAAAAATAAGAATTATTAACCGGCCCCTGCAACCCCATCTTTTTAAATTCTCCCGAGATGTAATTGGCTGCTTTTTCTGCACCTGGTTTGCCGGTTTCGCGTCCTTCAAAAGCATCGGAAGCCAAAATATTTAAATGTTTTTTAGCATCATCCACAGAAATGTATGAAGCATATTTTTGCTTTAGAGCCTCCGTTTTTTGTGCCTGCGCGTAATTGATTAAAGCAGCGGACATCAAACAAAATATTAATTTTTTCATGGTCAAATTCTTTTTTTGTTTTAGCAGGAAATCTTGTTCACCCGGTTAGTGTGGCGACCGCCTTCAAATTCGGTCGTTAAAAATGTTTCAGTAATTTCCTGTGCTTCTTTTATCGATATAAATCTGGCGGGCAGGCACAAAATATTGGCATTATTATGTTTTCGGGCGAGGCTTGCCAGTTCCGTATTCCAGCAAATGGCTGCGCGGATTCCCTGATGTTTGTTGGCCGTGATCGCAATTCCGTTTCCGCTTCCGCAGATCAAAATACCTTTATTAAACTCATGTTTTTCAACTGCAAATGCTACCGGATGCGCAAAATCAGGATAATCTACAGAATCCGGACTGTAAGTTCCGAAATCTTTAATTTCATAATCTTTTAAAAATGAGCTTAAAGCTTCTTTATATTCAAATCCGGCGTGGTCTGCTCCAATGGCTATTTTTAGCATAAGAAATTGTTTATTGGACGAAATCAACCTTCACATAACAATTAAGAAGCCATCAGTTGATCATGTTTTTCCTTACGGCGTTTATCTACAGAAGCAGCTACAAAAATACTGGCTTCAAACAATAAAAATAATGGGATACTTACTACTGTCATAGTCAGCATATCCGGCGTTGGCGTTACCACAGCAGCTACTATCAGGATAATAATAATGGCATAACGACGGGATTCGCGCATAAATTTTGCCGTTAGTAATCCCATGGTTGACAGGATATAAATCAGAATAGGTAACTCAAAAACAGCTCCGGTTGCCAGTGTTAAAGTTGCTACGGATGAAATGTATGAATCAATACTAAATAAATTTTGAATAGAATCACTCACCGTATATCCTGCCAAAAAGCTAAGCGACATGGCTGTAATCACAAAATAACCGAATAAAACACCCAGCAAAAACAGCATCGAAGCGTAAAAAACAAAGCCGCTGGCGGCCTTGCGCTCTTTATCATGTAATGCAGGTTTAATAAAAAGCCAAACTTCGTATAGCAAATAGGGAAAGCCTAATGCAAGGCCAATCATGAAGGAGGAATTGATCTGCAGCGTAAATTGCCCAGCCATTTCGGTATTAATTAAATGGATGTTGATTTTATCAATACATAAACCTGGTCTATGCAGATAAGCACCTAATTCGCATAGCATCCGGTAAGTCCAAAACGAGGTTTTGCTTGGCCCCATAATTACGGTATTGTAAAAAAAATCGAAAAAATAAAAAGCCAAACTGGTAAAAAGTACAATGGCAATTGCTGATCGGATTAGATGCTTTCGCAGAACATCAAGGTGATCAAAAAAAGACATTTCGGACTCCAGGTTATTGCCTTTTTCTCTTATCGCTTTAAACAGTTTATTATCTTTAAGATCGCTCATAATTCAGTAGAAACAAAAATACCATTCCGGTGAGATTGTAGAATGGTATTTACGGTTAAATTTATAATCAGTTTTTAGTCTTCGGTATATTCAAAAGTTTCCATAAACTTTGTGGTAAAATTACCAGCCCTGAAATTCGGGTCTTGTAAAAGTTTAAGATGAAAAGGTATAGTTGTTTTAACCCCTTCGATTACAAATTCGCTTAACGCACGTTGCATCGTATTTAATGCTTCTTCGCGGGTTTGTGCCACACAAATTAGTTTGGCAATCATAGAATCATAGTTTGGCGGAATGACGTAACCGGAATAAACATGCGTATCCACCCGAACGCCGTGGCCGCCCGGCGAATGGAAATTGGTGATTTTTCCGGGTGAAGGACGGAAATTGTTCAGCGGGTCTTCTGCATTGATGCGGCATTCGATTGCGTGCATCGTTGGTTCGTAGTTTTTTCCGGAGATCGGAATGCCTACTGCTACTTTTATTTGTTCTTTTATTAAGTCAAAGTTGATCACTTCTTCTGTAACAGGATGCTCAACCTGGATGCGGGTGTTCATCTCCATAAAGTAGAAATCATGGTTTTTATCCACCAAAAATTCTACCGTTCCTGCACCTTCATATCGTACTGCTTTTGCACCTTTTATAGCGGCTTCGCCCATTTTACGGCGCAGTTTTTCAGTCATGAACGGGGAAGGGGACTCTTCCACCAACTTTTGATGGCGGCGCTGGATCGAGCAATCGCGTTCAGACAGATGACAAACTTTGCCAAACTGGTCTCCGATGACCTGGATCTCAATATGGCGCGGGTCTTCTACATATTTTTCGAGGTAAATACCGTCGTTTCCAAAAGCTGCCCCGGCTTCTGCCCGGGCCGAATCCCAGGCGGCTTCAAATGCGGCATCTTTCCAAACGATACGCATCCCACGGCCGCCGCCACCGGCAGTTGCTTTCAATATGATCGGATAACCAATTTTGTTGGCTACCTGAATGCCTTGTTTTACATCGGTCAACAAACCTTCGGAACCCGGAATTGTAGGTACGCCAGCTTTTTTCATGGTGTCTTTTGCCGATGCTTTATCGCCCATGGCATCAATCTGGTCTGCCGTTGCACCAATAAATTTAATTCCGTATTCGGCACAAATCGCAGAAAATTTGGCATTTTCTGAAAGAAAACCATAGCCCGGATGGATTGCATCCGCATTGGTCAGCTCGGCAGCAGAAATAATATTTGGAATATTGAGGTAAGAATCTTTACTGGGCGGCGGGCCGATACAAACTGCTTCATCTGCAAAACGGACGTGTAAACTGTCGCGATCTGCAGTAGAATAGATTGCTACTGTTTTTATGCCCATTTCTTTACACGTGCGGATAATGCGTAATGCAATTTCGCCACGGTTGGCAATCAATATTTTTTTGAACATTACTAAAGTCTGTTTAAATTTATATCCAAAAAATTCGTCGTACTTCTTTTATGGCTTTAATTTTCAATTTGGTTTTTATACCGATAAAAGAAGCATAGAAATTTTATTGTTTTTTGTATGATAAAAGAAGTATGTAAAATGCACGGAATAAAGTTTAAACAACTCTAAGCATTTATTTACGTCTGCAAATAAATTCTCCATTACCAATTGGTATCGTTAAACAATCAAACCTTTCATCTTTTGAAGCACTTTCTATCATCGGTTTTATACCTTCATATTGATCGGTTGCATTATCAGCTACTATTAATCCATTTTTGACAATTTTAGATGCAATTGACTTAAAACAAGGCTCGTAAACTTCTTTTTCAGCATCTAAAAAGCAAAAGGCAATTTTTTCTAATTGCTCAGCATATTGAAGAAAATCACCTTGTATTAATTCGACATGATTTTCAAGTTGAGCAATCTTAAAAGTTTCTAAAGCTAAAGCAGCTTTTTCTATTGAGATTTCATAAGTCTTTACTTTTCTGCCAATTTCTTTAGCTGCAAAAGCAAGCCATAAAGTAGAATAACCAGCACTGGTTCCAATTTCAATAATATCTCCTTCAGGAACGTTAACCACCATAATAGATAAAAATTTACCTGTATCTACAGTTATTTGTCTTAACCTTTTATCCTTAGTAGTTCCATCCGTACGATCTTTTCGGTCGATCACCTCTAAATAATCCATCCTTTTTTTAAGTTCTATAGAAATTTCAGAAAACATAATGTCAAACTTTTTGCTATAAAA
>JAABUQ010013332.1_pt1 | contig 9997 bp, 8 predicted proteins | sample 5560001 | NCBI WGS metagenome assembly JAABUQ01 (sample SAMN10711888, study PRJNA513371) | rock metagenome | isolation source: Antarctica rocks | place: Antarctica: Victoria Land, Finger Mt nord | collected 2015-12-18 | reverse complement strand
TTGTCCTCGAATCGGGCCGCAAGATCGCGGAGGGTGCGCCGGAAGTGATCGTCCGCGATGAGGACGTAATCGCGGCGTACTTGGGGGAGAAATATCGTGCTGCGAGTTGAGGATCTCGCCGTCTCGTATGCCGGCGTTCCGGCACTGCACCATGTTGCGTTCCACGTCGCCGCAGGTGAGATTGTCGCGATCATCGGATCGAATGGCGCGGGTAAGACGACGACCCTGAAGGCGATCAGTGGCCTGCTCCGTCCCGACCGCGGCGCAATCACCTTTCTCAATGAACGGCTCGATCATCTCCCCGCACACACCGTCGCGAAACGCCGCATTGCTCACGTCCCGGAAGGGCGCAAACTGTTTGGCCGACTCACCGTCGAACAAAACCTCGCCATCGGCGCGTACATTGATGTGGATGAGACGGCGAAACAGACAGCACGCGAGCAGGTCTTTGCGCTCTTTCCGCGCCTCTCCGAGCGCCGTAACCAACGCGCCGCGACCTTGAGCGGCGGAGAACAGCAGATGCTCGCCATTGGCCGCGGGCTGATGCTCCGGCCGAAACTGCTGATGCTCGACGAGCCATCACTCGGAATCGCGCCCAAGGTCGTGGATCAGATTTTCGCGAGTATCAAGGAGATCAACACCGGCGGGATGACCGTTCTGCTCGTCGAGCAGAATGTGCATGAGGCGTTGGAAATCGCCCATCGCGCATACATCATGCAGACGGGTGTTACTATGATGGAGGGTACCGGCGCGGAGCTGCTAAACAGCGACCTGGTCCGACAAGCGTATCTGGGGCTGTAGCGGATGTCGGCATGCTGGAGGAATGACATCGCCCGATTTCCAGAGGATAATCGGATAGTGGGTCAGTTTGAACCTTGGACCTTGCTACAACGGCGAAAAATCCTCAAACTGACCCACTACCGAAGATGTCATTGGATGACCTTTTGCTGCGTCATTACACAAAACAACCCGACCCTCTCTGACCTTGCGGTGGACGGATGAGGACTCTCGGCACGCAACGGGATGAGTCTTCGCCGCCATTCACGAATTCTACCGTAACACCGAAGACTGATCTGAAAATGGGGTGACAGCCCTGCACTGCTCACGCTGCCACCCGTGGTTCCAGCACGACGGTGTATCCCAGCCCTTCGAGGCGACGCACGAGGCGACGCTCTGTCCCCTGACGGTCGCGTTCCTCGAAATGCTGCGGGCCAAGATCCTCGTACTCTGTCCCACGCTGGATCATGTGGTAGATAATCACCAGCAAGGTATGACCGACGGCGATTGCCGCCCGATTCCTGCCGCGCCGCGCCATGAGGCGTCGGTACTGCGCCGAGAGATACGTCCCTTTGGTCCGTCCCGCTGCGTGCGCTGCCTGGACCAGGATTGCCCGCAGCCATGGACTCCCCTTGCGCGTCTTCCCGCTCTGCCGCTTTCCTGCGCTCTCCCGGTTGCCCGGGCACATCCCCGCCCATGAGGCGAGATGGCGCGCGCTTGGGAAACGACTCATGTCGGTGCCAATCTCGGCAAGCAGTGTTTCGGCGACGTACCGACCAATCCCCGGGATCGCATCCAATCGGTCGATCAGCGCATCATCGGTTCGCACGCGTTGGGCAATCTCCGCGCTGACCCGCTCGATTGCCGCGTCGAGGTAGTCGACATGCGCCAGTTGCTCCGCGACCATGAAGCGCTGATGTGCACCGAAGCGCCCCACGAGCGCGCGTTGCAGGGCGGGCAACTTCTCGCGCAGCCGCCCCTTGGCGAGTTGGGCGAGCCCCTCGCTGTCCGTCACGCCCGCGATCAGCGCGGTGAGGATCTCCCGTCCCGACTTGCCCAGGATGTCCGTGGCGACGGACGCGAGTTTGATATTCGCTCCCTCCAAGGTCTTCTGCAGGCGGTTCGCTTCCGCGGTCCGTTCCCGTACCAGTGACGCCCGATAGCGCGTCAACTCGCGCAACTCGCGCTGCTCGCGACCGGGGACGAAACTCGCCTGTAAGAGCCCGTGCTGCAGCAAATCGGCGATCCATTCGCAATCCTTCACATCGGTCTTGCGCCCGGGCACCGCCTTGATATGGCGCGCGTTGACGAGCAGCAACTGAAAGAGACCCTCCAGCAGGTTGTAGATCGGCTTCCAATAGACGCCCGTCGACTCCATCGCCCCATGGGTACATCCCGCGGCGCTCAGCCAGTCGGCGAGGGCCAGCACGTCTGCGGTCATCGTTCCGAACGTGCGAAAGCACTTGGTCGGCAGGCCGTCCGCGCCGGGTGTCACGAGGCAGGTCACGACATCGCGCTTGTGTACATCCAACCCGCAACACCGAGGATAGAGTGTGTCCATGATGCACCCTCCCGCATACGTGACGGACGAGGGGGTGCGCGACGGAAACAGAGTCTGATCTGCGTGCTCTCCCACGCGGGGAGGCGACAATCGATGGTACCCAGGCGCACCCGAGGCCAAACTGTTGAGCGGGCTCTCGCGGCACCAGGCTGAGCCGACCTCGCAACGCTCGCACCGTCTCGGGGAAGGATACGCCCTGGGCCAACCATTTTCATGGGCCGATGGTGCCCGACGCGGGCATCGCTAACTGTTGAGATTTGCGTAGACGTGTGGCATAATATGTACAGACAGTACGTTCGCGGAATGGAGGCTATCCGCATGGTGAAACCGCAGTTGATGACGGTGCGACAGGTGGCAGACCGATTTGGCGTGCATCCTGAAACCGTCCGGCGATGGGAGCGAACAGGCGTTATCGAACCAGCCGTTAGGCGGCGTGGTCAGCGTGTGTACGATGAATCCGCGATAGGACGGATCGCCGCTTCCGTGTTAGACCGCCCTACTCCCATACCTGAACCTTCGTCGGAGGGTAAGTGACGTGGTGATCGCGGAATATACCTTTCAGTCGCCACCGAAGCGTGTAGTGAAGATTCGATCCTCGAATGCTGTCATTCGCGTCGACGTAAGCAACGGGGAATGGCAGATTGCTGTAGCGGACGATCAGCGGTTTCGACGACTTTTCGACATTATCCAGCGGAGACGGAGAGATGTTTACGACCAGGCGTACTCATATTACTTGGTTGAGCGAAAGTGCCGACACTGTAAGAGAATAAATACTATCGAGGTAACGGATAGCCCCGGTTATCCTGTTGGCGAATCACGCATATGGACGTGTCACGGTTGTAATCAATATCTCGCGAAAATCGACGCCGTACGCGGGCGCGTCAGTGTTCGTTGGGATAAGACTTATCAAATCGCGGTTACTATTGCAGATGCAATAGCAACGATGGTGGCTATCGAGAATGAAGATAAGGCGAATGCTGTGGAGGCGCATTCAGCGGGTATTCCTTATCAATCCTACAGTTTCATACCGCCTGTCACGTCTATTCCTGGCTTCGAGTCCGACGAGTTCTCTGACATCCCCTTATAAGCGGCTAGACCGCCTTAGCACGCCATCGAGCGTATAGTGGCCATCGAGCCTTCAGCGCCACCGAGCGCCTAGCACGCCTACGAGCGTTATACACCCCTGAGGTCAGAAACGGCCACCGAGCCACGTCCCCGCCATTGAGCGGCACGGTCCGTTATGTCCACGGGAGTTGAAACATGCCCAAGACCCCTCTGCCCCTCAGCGTCCGGCGCGAACTCTGGGCGCGCATCTGGCAACAACTGCTGCAACCACCGACGACAACCGAGCGAGCGAATGGAAACCGCGAGGCGCACTAGCCGCCCACCCGGAGTGCGTCCGGGTGCGGGGCGGCAAGATGTGCAGTGGCTACTCGCATTCTACCATTCTTCGCACCCGGCGTCTCCCGAAAGAGCGATGGAGATGACTACCAAGCCAAGATACACACGAGGTCTGGCGGGCGACGCGTCGTCCGCTCCGAACTCAGCCACTTCCCCGACCGATGGGTCGGCGAGGATCATCGCATTGAACGTGTTGGCTACGCGGCATCGAGAAGGAGGGGAGCGGTGAGCGCGCCATCTCTCTCCTCCGCCCTGTCCCTCGTCGAACAAGGTCTCGCCGTGTTCCCGGTGAGCCGCGAACGCACGCCACTAATCAAAGGATGGCCAACAAAGGCCGCGACTACGCGAGAGGCGGTCGAGCGCCTGTGGCACGGCTTCCCTCACGCGCCATGCGTCGGCGTGGCCTGCGAGCGCTCCGATCTCGTCGTCATCGACCGCGACCCCCGCAACGGCGGCGACGATACGTGGGGCCACCTGCTCCTGGAACATGGCGACGACTGGCTGCGGTCGGCGACCGTCGCCAGCCCGCGCGGCGGCGAGCACGTCTACCTGACGGCGCATGGTCGGCGATTCCGCAGCGGGACGCACGCGCTCGGCCCCGGCGTGGATGTGAAGGCCGTCGGCGGCTACGTCGTCGCGCCCGAATCCACCAGCGAACATGGCACGTATCGCTGGCTTGACCGCTACGGCATCGCGGAACGCCCGCTCCTTCCCGTCCCCGCGTCCCTCGCGGCCATCTTGCCGGTATCACGGAGACGGGGCGATGGCGGGGAACAGGGGTCGTGGCACCGAGATGAACACCAGAGAGATATATCTTCTGGTGTTCATCCCCTGCTGTCCCTCCGGCAAACCCAATGGACGCCCGACCGGATCAAGGCCAGCGATGCCGACCGCGCGTTCGCCCTCGCTGCGGCGCATTGCCTAGGGATGCCGACGAACCGCGAGTTGGGGCAATCGTTCCGCTGCGTTCTCCCCGGCCACGCGGAAGAGCACCCATCGGCGTCATTCGGGCGGAACGACGACGGCTTCTACTATTATCACGACTTCCATGCGCCTGATCCGACGCTGCGCATCCTCACACTTGCGGAGGTCCACCATGCGCAGGTCACAGGTCATATCGCGAAGTTGTCGAAGCCGCTGCACGCCGTCTGGAAGATGCGGCTGCTCCACGATCTCGGCCTGCTTGATCCCGTGGATGTATCCCTGCCGCCGCTCCCGGCCAATGCGTACGCGGCTACCCGCGCGGTGTACGAGGGGTTCCGACTGCTCGTCGGCCTTCGCTGGCGGGTGTATCCCGACCGGGAACCAGTGACGTTCACCTACCCGTTCGTCATGGGGTGGTGCAGCGTCTCGGAGAGCAGCGCGCGGCGGGGCGTCCGGATGCTCGTCGCGACCGGCGTCATCGCGAAGGTGGGCACGGTCGCATTCGCGGGTCGCACCGCCCCGCTTTTCATGCCGGGCGAGCGGTAATAGTCGAGGTATGGGGAACACCCCGGCAGGTCTCAGCGGCGCAGGAATGGGCCGCAGTTTGTACCAAGGAGTTTGTGATGGCTGCCCCGAAACGCACCAAAGCCCAGCGCGAGCGCGATCGGATGGAGGTGGCGCACCTGTACTGCGCCGGGCGAAGGCAGACGGAGATCGCCGCCAAACTCGGCGTCTCGCAGCAGCAGGTCTCGTACGACGTGCAACGCCTGTTGCGGGATTGGCGCGCGGGCCACCGGGCAGACATCGACTGCTACGTCGGCGAGACGCTCGAACGTATCAACCGGTTGGAGGCGGAATACTGGGAGGCATGGCGGCGCTCCCGCGAGCCGGGAAGGCGCACGGTCGAGGAGCGCCGACGGTCGCTGCCGCGCGTCGCCGGTGCTGCGCCGTATCAGGTCAGCCGCGTGACGGTCGAGGAGGGAGGGGAGCGTGGTGATCCTGTCTTCCTCGCGGGCGTGCAGCGGTGCATCAGCGAGCGCAGCAGGCTCCTCGGCCTCGGCGGACCGAGCCAGCGACGATGCACATGACGACGTTTGTCACAATCCCGATACCGTGGTGCACGTCGTGGTTGAGTATGCGAAGCGGGGATACGGAAAGGATGTAGCACATGGGTCTGGAAACGCGCGGCAGCCGCACCTATCTCTATAAAAAGCGGCGCATCGGCGGGCGTGTCGTGTCGCAGTATGTCGCAGGCGGCGAGACCGCACAACTCATCGCTACCCTCGAAGCCTACGAGCGTGAGGCACGCGAGATGGAGCGCCATGCGCAGCGGGCGGAAGCGGACCAAATTGATGCGCTACTTGCGGCGCAGGAGGAGTTTCGTGACCTGACGACCGGTCTCGCAACGGCCACGCTCCTGCTCGCCGGGTTTCGCACGCATCGCGGACAATGGAGGAAAAAACGTGCCAACGAAGGACCAAATAAGCGCACTCGTCCCGGTCGATGAGCGCACCGCCCTGCTCAAGGAGATGGATGCGCTCATCACGCGGACAAACAAGGAAGACCCGGATCCGAAGGCGCTGCAGGACTTGCGAGCGGCGATGGACAAACATCCTGAGTTGTGGCGAGACATCTGCGACCTCGGCGAGCAGACGACGGGGGCGATCATCGAGATGGTGCGCGGCACGGGGCTGGTGAGAGAAAGCATCCGTCACAATGCCGCCCAAACGCGCGACGAGATGGGATACCGGACCGCCAACCCGTTGGAGAAGGGGTTGATCGAGAGCGTCGTGCAGGCGTGGCTGATCCATCAGAACGCGCAGTACCTGTACGCGCGCAACATGCGCGGCTCGCTGACGATGGAGCAGGCGGAGTTTTGGGAGCGAAAACTGACTCGGACGCAGCACCGCTACCTCCAGACATGCGAGACATTGGCGCGGGTGCGGCGGCTGCTCATCCCGGTGGTGCAGGTGAACGTCGCACGGCAACAGGTAAACGTGGGTTCGTCGCAAATGAACGTAACACCATCCGCAACGAGCGATGAACTGTCATCATCTGTTGACGGCAGCCTCACAGGATTGGGGTGATCGCCGAGATACAGGTGTGACGCCGCACCGCCGTTGACGATCCATATGGCGTTCGAAATTCGCTCGACTCGGCAATCTCGCCACCAGCGACGCGCTCAGACTCAAGCCGGAGGTTGTCCCAAATCGCACGTCAATCACCCAGTGCCTTAAGCAGCGCGTCCTTCGCGTCGGCGTAGAACTGGACGCTGATTTTCGTCGCCATCTCGTCGGAGAGGTCGTTCAGTTGGCGGCGGGAAGAAACGGGCAGCAGGACGGTGGCCGCGCCCTTCTCGACTGCCTGCTCCGTCACGTCCACCGCGTTGTAGATCGGCTCGACGGTGCCGCCGAGGTTCAGGCCACCGACCGCGATGAGGCCACCCTTCAGACTCTTGTTCAGCAGCGCGCTGCATAGGGCGAGCAGAACCGGCAGGCCGGTGAACCCGCCGCTCCGAGCCGTGCTGAAGGCGCGCAGTTGCAGGCTGAACTCCCGTTGCCGGGGCTCGCGGTCGCCGACCAGTTCTTTCGCGCGGGCGTAGAGGTTCTGCTCGGCGTAGCGCACGCTCTCGCGGAAGGTGGCCGGGGCCGGATTGTTGAGGATGCGGACGCCGGAACCCGGCGCTTCCGTGACATCAATCCGGTAGAGGCCCACCGGTTCGTCCGCACCGCCGGGCCCGATGGCCCAGACCTGGCCGGGCGGCAGCGGGTCCGCGCCGATGTGGTCCTCGCTCTGCAACTCCGGTGTGACGACGAACTGCTCCACGCCGTCCGTGCCCATCTGATAACTGAAGTGGGTGTTGCGGAACTCCGCCGCCCCGACCCGCTTCTGCTGCTCCTTGACGCGCCTCCGACATTCGAGCGCGAGGCGCACCGACCACTCGATATCCGCATCCGGGATGGCCGCGACAGGGTCCGGGTGGAGAAGTTTCAGCAGGCCGCCGATGGTCTTGTTGACGGCGTTCAGATCCCGGCCACTGAGCGCGCCGCCGAAATGGACGCGCTCGCCGAAGACGCGCTGGCGGCTCTGGTCCCGCAGCCGCGTCCAGCACTCGGAGAGAAAGTCGCTGACGAGGCCGAAATGATCGGTGAAGAGGGCAGGGTTGACCTTCGGCACGCCCCAGCCGGGCAGGTAGGCGTGGATACGGTCCATGAAGGCGGTGTCGTCACGCATCTCCGGCGGCAGCGGGCTGAAGAGGTGGCCGATGCGCTGCTGGTGCTCCACGTCCACATCGAAGTTGCCGACGAGGACGATGCTGCCATCCGCGCGGATGCTCTCCCGGCCCCGGCTAAACTCGCCCGACTCCATATACCCCTTGAGGATGTTGACGCCGTCCTTCTGGTCGAAGGAGACGCCGGTGACCTCGTCGAAGCAGACCACGTCGTACTGCGCCACGAGGCCGCGCTGGCCGGTCGCGTTGTTGACGAACATCCGCGCCACCGTCGCCTTGCCGCCCGAGATGAGGTGCGAGTAGGGCGAGACCTGCTGGTAGAGGTGGGACTTGCCAGTGCCACGCGGCCCTAGTTCGACCGAGTTGTGGTTGCGCTCCACGAAGGGGACCATGCGCAGCAGGATGATGTCTTGCGCACGCGGGGAGAGCGCCTCGGGCTCGAAGCCGACGCTGCGTAGGAGGAACTGCTTCCACTCGTCCGTGCTAAATGCCGCCCGGCCCCGCGTAAGGTCGTCGAGCACGTCGCGCTTGGAGAGTTGGATGGGGCGCAGGGCGACGATGCCGAAGGGGCGACCGCTCTTCTCCTGCGCGATTGCCGCGTCGTATTCCAGCGTCACCTCGGCGTAGAAGCCGCCGGTGAGCATCCGCTGATTGTCGGACACCACATCGTCGCCGATGCGCACGTCGTTGAGGCGCAGGCTCGGCAGGGTGGCGACGTAAGAGTCGGTGTGCGGGTCGAGGCGGGCGGTGATGAGGTCGATCACCTTGACCGAGCCCTGCTCGCGGGCGCGGGACTTGAAGAGTTCCTCCTCGCCCGCGCGGATCGTGCGCTGGGCCATCTGCAACTCGACGATGGCCAGCCCCTCGCGGATCTCCTCGGGGTCGGTGCTCGCGCAGTAGCGACCGAGCAGGAACTCGCCGACGTAGGTCGGCACGGGGTACTGCCCCTTGAAGCGGCGCGCGAGGTCCTTGCGGACGATGAAGCCGTCGAACGCCTCGGCGGCCTTCTGGTCGAGCGCATCGAGGTCCATTTGTCCCTCACTCCTTGCCGATGGTCGTCAGCGTCTGCGCCCGCACGTCGCCCTGCGCGGCCAGCACGACGATGTGCACCGCCGTCTCGTAGAGGTCCTCGTCTGGCACGATGAGCGAGGCAGTACCGTCCGCGCTGACGCCCTTGCCGCCGTCTGCGACGCTGGTGGTCGGGTCGGCGGGCTTCGTGCGGATGTCCACGGTGCACCCGGTCGTCGTCCCGGTCAGTGTGACGCGGCAACGCTGGCGCGTCCAGCGCACCTGCGCGATGGTCACGGCGGGCGCGGCCTGCACCCCGGTCGTCACCGTGATGACAGGCGTGATGCACTCCTGCGGGCTGAGGCCGCCGTGCTGATACTCCTCGCCGAGTTCGTAGCAACTGATGCCCGGCGCGACGGCGATGCGGGTGCTCGCGTCCCAGTGCCACGGCACAACCTGCTGGTCGGTCGGCGCATCGGGCTTGAGGCGGGCGCACCTCCCCTTGCGGTCTTCAACCTGACCGACGGGCATCTCGATCCGGTCGCCGAAGCCGCCGGGAAGGAGGAGCCAGCCGTGATCGGCGACGATCCGTACCTCGCTCCATCCCGTCGCGACGAGGGCGACGACACGGTCCGCGAGTTCGCGCACCTCCTCCACCACGCGACGGGCCAGTTTCCACCCCTGACTGTGGCCGTAGGAGTCGAGGTTGCCGAACTCCGTCCACGCCGCGCCCTCCGGGTCGCCCGTGGCATCCCCTTGCAGCACCTGAAAGCCGTTGGCGACGAGGAGTTGCCGGAAGGTCGTGATATTCAGCGCCTTGCCGGTCTCCGCGACGGTCGGGGTGAAGCCCGCGCCGGGGCCGAGGAGGTGCGCGATGGGCGAGGCGGCGGGCTTCGCGGTGGGGGTGACGGTCGGCAGCGCCGCGAGGCGGGGCGCGACGGCGGCGGTGAGGCCGCGCGCGGCGAGGGTGTCCGCCAGCCGCTGGCCGACATCGAAGCGCAGCCCGTCCGCGAAGAGGATGCAACAGCCGGGCGTCGGCTCCGCCGACGGGACGGGGGAGACGTAGCCGCCGCTCTCCTGCTTGATGGCCTGCT
>JAABUQ010013331.1_pt1 | contig 9997 bp, 10 predicted proteins | sample 5560001 | NCBI WGS metagenome assembly JAABUQ01 (sample SAMN10711888, study PRJNA513371) | rock metagenome | isolation source: Antarctica rocks | place: Antarctica: Victoria Land, Finger Mt nord | collected 2015-12-18 | reverse complement strand
GACCTTCAACTTGATCCCCTCCGATGTCGGCCGACCGATCACCGACATCAAGCCGGGCTTACGCCTGGACGACCTCGGGAGCCTGATCCACCAGGTGATTGATTCGCTCCAGCCGTACGAGGGGGATGTCCAGGACCTGGCGGGCCGGTGGTATTCGCTCCGGGTCCGGCCCTACGTCACCCTCGACCGGAAGATCGAAGGGGCGTCGGTCGTCCTGGTGGAGTTCGCCTCGAACCACCAGGGGGATCGCCTCGAAGCCCTTCCTCCCTCGTGATCCGTCCCCCCCCCCCTTCGCCCGCCCGGTCGGCTTGGGTGTCGCCTTCAAACCGGGAGATCCAGATTGCCAATGGTCGGATTGCAACTTGCGAACGAGGATCAATTGAGACCCTGCCGCCTTTTGCAATCTGCAATCCTGTGATTTGCAATCTTTGATCCCGGCGAACCTCCAGACTCAAAAGCGACACCCGGTCGGCTTGGACCCAACGCAAGGATTTTTGGCATGGTGGAACGCGATATTATCGTGGTGGGAACCTCGGCGGGGGGGGTGGATGCCCTCTTGAAGCTGGTCCGCGGCTTGCCGACGGGGTTCCCGGCCAGCTTCTTCATCGTCTGCCACCTGCCGACGGGGGCCAGGAGCGCCCTGCCGGAAATCTTGAGCCGAGGCGGGGCTTTGCTGGCGAGTCACCCCGCCGACGGCGAACCGTTCTACCCCGGCCAGATTTATATCGCCCCGCCCGACCGGCACCTCCTGCTTGGCCCCGACCGCAAGATCCGGCTGGCGCGGTCCGCCCGGGAAAACGGCCATCGACCGGCGGTGGACCCGCTGTTCCGGTCCGCGGCGCGGTACTTTGGCTCGCGGGTAATCGGGGTGATCCTGACGGGGGCCTTGTCCGACGGCGCCGCGGGCTTGCTGGCGGTCCGGGGGGCGGGCGGCCTGGCCGTCGTCCAGGACCCGGCCGACGCCACCATCGCCGGGATGCCCGAGAACGCCGCGCGGATCGCCGGGGCCGATCATATCGCCAAGGCAACCGAGTTGGCCGCGCTGTTGGCGGTGCTTGTGTACGACCAAGCGTCCCCGGACCAGAGGAGCGCAATGGCGGACCCGATCGACCCGATGCAAAGCGTCCTCGACCAAGACATGGACCGCCAGAGCCGCGACGAGCGGCACGGCGAGCGGTCCGTCTTCAGTTGCCCGGAATGCGGCGGCGCCCTCTGGCAGACCAAACAACCCGAGTTGATCCAATTCCGCTGCCACGTCGGCCACGTTTACAATGGCGACGTCCTCCTCTCGGAGCAATCCGAGGCGCTGGAGGCCGCCTTGTGGACCGCCGTCCGGACCTTCCGGGAAAAGTCGATCCTGGCCCAACAACTGGCCAACCACGCCCGCAGCGAGGGGAACGTCGAGTCCGCCGCCCGGTTCGAGGAACAAGCCGGGCAAGCCGCCCGCTACGGTGACTTGATCCGGCAGTACCTCCTCAACGACGGTTCCGCCGTCGGCGGCGAAGAGTTTGGTTCCGCCGTCTCGGGTGGTGTCCTCTGACGAGGGTCAGTCATGAGCGTCGACCCGACCGACCCGATCGCCGACGAAGCTGGGCTGATGGACCCGGGTTCGTACCGGCTCCGGTATCAAGAAGCGTTCGAGTTTTCGCTCGACGCCCGGCTGGCGACCGACGAGCAAGGGGTGATCCTCGAAGCGAACCACGCCGCCGCCTCGCTCCTCGGCTGCCGGAAAGAGTTCCTGATCGGCAAGCCGCTTGGGCTATTCGTCATCAACGGCAACCGCAACCTCTTCTATCAAGCCTTGCTCCGCCTGATCCGGGCGGCCACCTCCGACCAGTTCGAGGTCAAGGTCGGCCGCGGCGGTAAGCCGCGCGACGTGGCCATGAAGGTGTCCCGGACCGACAGCGCGAACGGCCGGGCCACCGGGCTGCGCTGGCTCCTCCAGGATGTGACCGAGCAACACCAGGAGACCGCCGCCCGGGCCGACCTCCTCCGTCGCCTGGTCACCGCGCAGGAGGACGAACGCCGCCGGGTCGCCCGCGAGTTGCACGACTCCGTCGGCCAGCTCCTGTCCGCCCTCACCCTGGCCGTCAAAAGCGTCCGGGATGCCGAACCGCTCACCTCGTCGACGCTGACCCGGCTCGACGTCGTCCAGCGGGTGGCCGACGAGCTGGGCCGGACCACGCACGACCTCGCCGTCCGGCTCCGGCCCACCGCGCTCGATGACTTCGGCCTGAAGGTCGCGCTGCAGGCCCTGATCAAGGATTGGTCCGAGCGGACCGGGGTGGACGCGGATTTTCAGTCGGTCGGCCTCGAAACGATCCGGTTCGCCCCCGAGGTGGAAACCGCCCTGTACCGGGTAATCCAGGAAGCCTTGACGAACATCACCAAGCACGCCGCCGCCCGGCTCGTCAGCGTGGTGCTCGAACGACGGCGCGGGGACGCGATCATGGTGGTCGAAGACGACGGGGTTGGCTTCGACCTCGACGAGTTGGCCTCGACCGGTCGGTTGGGGCTGCTCGGGATGCGTGAGCGAATGACGCTGGTGGGGGGCAGCCTCCAGATCGAGGCGGCCCCGCGAGCCGGGACGTTGATCCGCGTGCGAGTCCCCATCCATTTCCCCCCTCAGGGAGCCTGACCCAATGGCGCCGACGCTCCGCATCCTCCTGGCCGACGACCACGCCGTGTTCCGCGAGGGACTCAAGGCGCTGGTCGAAACGCAGACCGACATGAGCGTCGTCGAGGAAGCGGCCGACGGGCGGACCGCCTGGCATCGGGCGACGATCCTCCGCCCCGACGTCGTGGTCATGGATGCGTCGATGCCCACGATGGGGGGGGCCGAGGCGACCCGGTTGATCCGCCGCGACTGCCCCGAGACCAAGGTCTTGGCCTTGACCGTCCACGAGGCGGCGAGCTACTTAAACCAGTTCCTCGAAGCGGGGGCCTCGGGCTACCTGATCAAGCGGGTCGTCTTCGAGGAACTGGTCCGGGCCATCCGGGTCATCGCCGCCGGGGGGACTTACCTCGACCCCAACATGCCCAGCCCCACTTCCGGCAGCCCGGCGGGTTTGCACGCCGATCCAACCCGGGCCGAACGGGACTTGGCTGGCCGCGAGGTCGAAGTCGCGCAGCTCCTCACCCGCGGGCACATCAACCGCGAGATCGCCGAGCAACTCGACATCAGCATCAAGACGGTGGAAACCTACAAGGCCCGGATCATGGAAAAGCTCGGCCTCCGGAGCCGCGCCGACCTCGTCCGCTACGCGATCCGCCAGGGCTGGCTCCACGAGTCCTGACCGGGTCCGGAAACGCGGCGGCGATCGTCCGCAACAGGTCATTCCGGCGCGAGATCCAGCGGTACAACTCGGCGGGGTTCGAGTGGCCCCAGACCATCCCGGCGGCGTCCGCCACCTGAAGCGAGTCTCGGCCCAGGTCGGTCGCGCCGCGGTCAAACGTGAAATCGTTCATCGTTGGTCGTCCTTGGGTAGTGCTCATCATCGAGACAACCCACCCGTTGCGGTTTGTTTTATTAAGCGGACAAGATTCTTGAAGAATTGGGAGACTTCGCAGTCGCCGCTTAATCCAGTCCCGATTTGACCCTAGCTCACGGACCGGTTGCCGGGGCGAGGTTGGGCGGATACGATGACGGTCCGGTCGGGGGCGGCCCCGAGGTGTCGATGATCGCCACGGGATTGGGATTGGAACGGATTGATGAGTCTCATCCACCGCCGAGCGTTTGGTTCCCGGGTCCTGGCGACGGCAGGTTCGGCCTGGCTAGCGGGGCAATCGTCCTGGGGACAAGACCCCGCCGCGCCGGGGGTGATCCGGTCCGAGACGGACCGGCCCGCCATCCTCGATGGCGTGGCCGCCGGCGATGTCGGGTCGGACGGCCTGGGCGTGGTCTGGGCGCGGACCGACCGCCCGAGCCGGATGGTGGTCGAGTGGTCGACGACCGACTCGTTCCGCGACGCCCGACGGGTGGTCGGACCCGCCGCCCTGCCCGAATCCGGCTGTGCCGCGAAGACGGTGTTGACCGACCTCCCCCTCGACCAGACGATCCGCTACCGCGTGAGCTTCACCGACCTGAGCAACCCCAAGGCCCGGAGCTACCCGGCGTCGGGCCAGTTCCGGACGCCGGGCCGCGACGCCGCCGACAGCCGGTTTTGCTGGGGAGGCGACGTCGCTGGCCAGGGGTTCGGGATCGACCCCTCGCGCGGCGGGATGCGGATCTTCGAGTCAATCCGCCAGACCCGGCCCGACTTCTTCCTCCACTCGGGGGACCACGTCTACTCGGATAACCCGATCCTGGCCGAGATCAAGCTCGACGACGGCACCCTCTGGCGAAACCTCGTCACCGAGGGGACGAGCAAGGTCGCCGAGACCTTGAATGAGTTCCGCGACCGATTCCGCTACAACCGCCTCGACAATGCCGTCCGCCGGTTCACCGCCGAGGTACCGATCCTGGCGCAATGGGATGACCACGAGACCCTCAACAACTGGTATCCCGGCGAGATCCTCGACGACCCCCGGTACGCGGTCAAGGCGGTCGACCTCCTCGCCGCCCGCGCCCGGCAAGCCTTCTTCGAGTCGATGCCGCTCCGGACCCACTCCGCCGACCCCGACCGCGTCTACCGCCAGGTCCGCCAGGGGCCGCGCCTCGAACTGTTCCTCCTCGACCAGCGGACTTATCGCGGCCCGAACTCGCCCAACCGCCAGCCCGAAGACACCGAGGCGACCGCTTTCCTTGGCCCGGATCAACTCCGCTGGCTCACCGAAGGCTTGAAGCGAAGCACCGCGACCTGGAAGGTGATCGCCAGCGACATGCCGCTGGGCCTCGTCGTCCGCGACGGCCCGAAAGACTACGAGGCCCTCGCCAACGGCGACCCCGGCGCCCCCCTCGGCCGCGAGCGCGAACTGGCCCGGCTCTTGGCCGATCTCCAAGCCGCTCGGGTCCGGAACATCGTCTGGCTCACCGCCGACGTTCACTACGCCGCCGCCCACCACTACGACCCGGCCCGCGCCCGGTTCACCGACTTCGACCCCTTCTGGGAGTTCGTCGCCGGCCCGCTCCACGCCGGGACCTTCGGCCCGGGCACCCTCGACCCCACCTTCGGCCCCGAAGTCCGGTTCAACGCCATCCCCGTCGGCACCAAGCCCAACCGCCCCCCCTCCGATGGCCTCCAGTTCTTCGGTCAGGTCGCCGTCGCGGGCCAGACCGGGGTGATGACGGTCTCCCTCCACGACCGCGACGGCAAGTCGCTCTATTCGGTCGAGTTACCGCCCGAGGTCGCATGATCCCGGGCGGGATCAAACCATCGGATCACTCCGGCCACCCATCCACCCGGGTCTACCAAGCTGATTTGAGTTCCCAGGCGCCCGCGCCGATGGTGATTTTGTGTTTGATGGTTCCTCGGGCCGAAAGGTCGAGGGCCGGCGTCCCCGGTTTGCGGGCGACTCGCCGCGACACCGCGACTTCGCCGTTGTTGAGGAAGACTTCGAGCGAGCGGCGGTCGGCGAGAATCCGGAGCTGGACCGCGTCGAGACCGGGCTGGATCGGCACCGCGAGGCCATCGACCTCCAGGTGCCTCTTTGCCCCGTCGTAGTGGACTTTCGCTCCGAACAACGTCGCGGTGATTTCGCCGGTTGGATCGCCCGCGGCGTTCATGTTCAGGTCGAGACCGTCGGCCGTCTCTACTTTGATCAGGCTTTTCTCGTATCCCTGTTCGTCTTTGGTGGATTTGAACCAGTATTCGTTGTGAAGTGTGTCGTAGGACCGGGCCAACTCGCCCACCGGTTCGGCGAACATGCGTGGGCCGTCGGGGGTAGTCCGCAAGGTCAGCTCGCAAGGGATGGTCATCTGCTGATTGAACGGCATCCCGGGGAAGGTGATGTCGCGGCCCCAGCCGATCTGGATTCGTCGGCCGTCGGGGGTGTCGCTAAAGGTCTGGGCGGCGTAGAAGTCGCCGTGCCAGAGAGTGAGCTTGTCCGTCTCGGGGGTGAACTTGTGGCCGTCGAACTGGCCCAGCCGGTACTTGCCGTCGGCGGCGGAAAGGACCCAGAGCGACCGGGGCGGGTTGGACCCAATGACGGGCAACTCGAACAGGTCGGGGCACTCGTAGAAGCCGTCGATCCGGCTTTCCTCGGTCCAGGCTTTGAGGTCAGGGGAGGAGTGGAAGGCGATCATCCGGTCCTTGCCGCTCCCTTCCTCGTAAACCGCCATGATCCAGCGCTTGGTCGGCTCGTGCCAGACGAGGCGAGGGTCGCGGCCGTTATGGCGGATTACCGGGTTCCCGGCGAACTCGGTCCAGGTTTGCCCCTCGTCGCGGCTGGAGATGATGCACTCGCCCCGGCCGGTGCTGGTGTAGGCGGCGACCAGCGGCGGCTTGCCATCCGCTCCGAAGCCCGACGTGTTGGCGTGGTCGACCACCGCCGACCCCGAGAAGCACCAATCCCCATATCGTTGCGGATAAAGCGCTTCGGGCTGCTCGGTCCAGTGGACGAGGTCGGGACTGGTGGCATGCCCCCAGTGCATGTTGCCCCAATCCCAGCCGTAGGGGTTGTGCTGATAGAACAGGTGGTACTTGCCGTTGAGCCAGACCAGGCCGTTGGGATCGTTGAGCCACCCCCGTCGGCTGGTGAAGTGGAACCGAGGGCGGTCGGCTTCGGCGTACAGCCGGTCCTGGTCGGGAATCTGGTCGCTCAGGGTGATCCCGTCGAGCGGCTTGGAGCCGGGCGGAGGGGTGGCGGTGATCGACAGGGTTTGCCCACGAAACGGCGCGAGGTCAAGGAAGGTCGCGAAAGCGCCGGGGCCGTCGGCTAGGCGGATGTCGAAGTCGCGGACGACCTTGCTCCCCAGGGCGATCTGGACCCGGCGGATGGGCGCTTGGGGATCGACCGGGAGGTGCAAGTAGCGCCGGTCGGCCCCGACGGTCCGAGTGGCTGGTTCTGATTGGGGGCGGTCGTCGGCGCCGGCGGGGGCGATCCCGCTCAAGAACCCAGCCAGGATGACGACCGAGGGGGTGATTCGGTGGAGCATAGCGCGACCTCCGAGGGAATCCGGGACGTTGACAACGAGGGGGAGCCGACCGAAGCTGGGGCGGGCCTTGATCCCTCGACGCTCCCCATCATCGCCGAGTCCGACCCGTGAATAACCCCCCCGCTCCGCCGTCGTGCCTGATTTTGCATGGCCTGGGGGGTGGGCCGTTCGAACTGGCGCCGTTGACCGCCGCGATCCGAGGCGCGGGGGTCGAGGCGGTCGTGCCGGTCTTGCCGGGGCACGACGGCGCCGGGCCGAGGATGCCGGGTTCGACCTGGACCGAGTGGGCGGGGGCGGTCGAGTCGGCGTATGACGACCTGAGCGGGCGGACCGTTGGGGGCCGGGTGAGCGTGGTCGGGTTCTCGACCGGGGCGATGTTGGCGCTTCACCTCGCGACCCGTCGGCCGGTAAGTCGGTTGTTGCTCTTGGCCCCGTTCCTGGCGATCCGGTTCGCTCGGTGGATTCCGATCCGATCGAGCGTCTGGCTCGGGCCGATCGCCCGGGTCGTCCCGCACTTGCCTCGTCGCGGCGCGGCCACGGTCAACCGGGCGGTCCGAGCCGAGTTGGCGGGCGCGACCCGATTCCGGACCTTCAACCTGCCCAGCACCCTGAGCGCTCTGGCCCTGATCGAGGAGGTCAAACCAAGCGTCGGGGCAATCCGGGCACCAACCTTGATCCTGCAAGGGAAGCGCGACACCGTGGTGGAACCGAGCGGGTCGCGGTGGCTTCTGGCGCACCTTGGGTCGGCGGAGAAGCGCCTGGTCTGGTTCCCCCGATCCGACCACCTGTTGCCCTGGGACCACGATCGTGTTGCCGTGATCGCGACCGGCTTGATGTTTTTGCTCGACACACGAATACCAGACGGGAACGCGCCCTTGCAGGGTCCGCTCCCCGGTCCGGTATAATGGACTTTGAAACTAATGCCTCCCGGCGATCCGAGCTTGTCGGCGCTTCGAGGTCGGTGGGTCCCTCGCTCGACTTCCTTTCTTTTGGAGTGGTTGTCCCATGACTATCGCATCTCGTTCGTCCGCTCCAATCGCTCACGCCGCCCGCTGGTTCTTGCTCGCCGGCCTGGCCGTGGTGGGTGTCGGTTGCACCGGCGAAACACCGTCGAACACCCCGCCCATGCCCGAGTCCGAAAAGGGCGTGGTGCAGAAGGCGGAAGAAGGGGCCGTGAAAATCGGCCAGAAAGTGGAAGGGGCTGTCGGCTCGGCCGCCCAGGCGACCGGCGTCGTGATCAAGGATGCGGGCGTGAAGCTGGAAACCTCGGCCGCCGAGTCGGTCAAGGCGAACGTCGGCGAGACGGCCGGCAAGGCCGTCGAGAGCATCGGCAAGGGGATGGAAAAAGCTGGTGACGCCGTCAACAAGGGGGGAGACAAGCTCAAGGAAGCCGCCAAGCCGTAATCATCAGGCCAGTTGCCCTCGCCCGCGGGATCGGCTCCGACCGCCGGGCCGGCGCGATGCTGCTCCTCGGATCACCACCGAGGGCCAGCTTCGGGCCGGTTCGGCCCCTGACTTGCGGAGCTACTCCGCTCGTTGAGATGAGAGCCGCCCGTCACTTCCGCTGGCTGGGGGATTCGCGATGCACTTCCAGGTTCGGACCGATAACCATATCCCTAACTCCGAAGAATTGACTGAGAAGATCCGCGACGAGGTGGAAGGGGCTTTGGCCGAGCGCTACCACGGCCAGATCCGCCGGGTTGAGGTTTACTTGCAAGACCTGAACGGCCACAAGCACGGGGTCGACAAGCGGTGCTCGATCGAGGTCAGCCTGGCGGGCCACTCGCCGGTCGCCGCCGAGCACCACTCGGCCTCGGTGGACGACGCCGTGACGGGGGCGGTGGACAAAGTGCTCCGGGTTCTCGAACACACCATCGGCAAACTCCAAGACCGAGGCGGTCGGGTGTCGATGTCGGGTGAAGAAACCTGATCAAGCCCCCGTACTAGATCTGCCCGCGGGTCCTCCCACCGGGACAAAATAGATCAGCGCCCGCTTTCCTGGGGCGTCGTCGGGGGAGGGCTGGCCATTGCCGGGCTGAGCGGGATGCCGCCGCGTCGTCGGCGGGCCCGCGCTCGTCTGAACCGTTGCAATCGCGCGAGGAGCAGGTAGTCCGACAAGATCCGCCGGATCATCCAGCTTGGCTTGTGGGCGTAGAGTCGGTCTTCTTCCCACTGCGGGTGCTGGATGTAGGTGAACGGCCGGAGGCTGACCTGGCGGATTGTCAGGCCCACCGCCTGGACACTCTTGGAGATCCCAATCTCGTAGGCGATCGCCTCGTACTTGCTGATCCCGATCCGGAACCCGCCGATCGCTTCCAAGGTCGCGCGCTTGAGGCAGAGGACCAGCGATTGCAAGTGGTCGGCCAGTTCGCCGTACCTGATCCCCTGCCGCGTCATGTGCTCGCGAAAGCCGATCGTATTCGGGTCGGTCCCGTACTTGGCGGCTGATTCGTTGATGTCGTCCCAGGTGGTGTTGTAAAACCCGATGATCTCGCCGACGACCCCCACCTTGGGCCGGTCGACCTTGCGGATGAACGCCCGGAGCCAGTTCGGCTTCACCAGGATCGACTCTTCCTGCAAGAACAGGTAGTAGTCGGCCCGAGGCTCCCGCCGCCAACCATATTCCCATGCGCCGATGTTGTAGCCGGTGTTTTCCCGGTGATAAACCGCCACATCCGCGTGGCGCTCCGGGAGTTCCAACCGCTTGTCCTCCGCCTGGTTGACCACGACCCGGACCGAAAACGGATACCCCGCTGGGACCGACTGCATCTGATCCAGCAGCGCGATCAACTGGTCGGTCGGCCAGGCGTTGTAGTGCGACACGACGATGGCGGCGGTTGGCGGCGGCATGGTCAAAGCGGGTCCCCTCACAACCAAGATCCCTAGCCCATTTCGTCCGGCAATTATGGACGCTCCGAGCAAATCGAGTCAACGCTCTGTCTGGTTCAAGAGGCGAGCCCG
>JAABUQ010013330.1_pt1 | contig 9997 bp, 9 predicted proteins | sample 5560001 | NCBI WGS metagenome assembly JAABUQ01 (sample SAMN10711888, study PRJNA513371) | rock metagenome | isolation source: Antarctica rocks | place: Antarctica: Victoria Land, Finger Mt nord | collected 2015-12-18 | reverse complement strand
AAGGTAACCGGATCCATGGTACTCTGTAGCACCGTCGTCGACACCGGACTGCCGAGCGCCCCTCCATGCGGTGGCTTGTAGCTGTAGATCGTTCGTTGCAGCTCGTCTTCGATCGCAATGAGACCGCACCGGAGACGACGACTGGCGCTGGGTGGCGTCGGGAATCGCACCATATTCCGCCGGCTTCCTTTTTGACGACGCGAACGGCAATTCTCTCACGAGCGACCATTTCGAGGTCGTCAAGATGGGACACTTGTACTTTCCGCAGTAGCGGCCCCGGGCGCTCAAAACGTAACTCGTCGAGCGCCGTCGTTTTCGCCGTTTGAGCGACCGCGCCGGCCGCCGCCGATCCCGCAGCAGCGCTGCGAATGTAAGCGCAGCGCGTAAAGATCGTGCGCGACGATCGGGCGACCGTATTCACGTTACGGAGATGTCCGACTTACTTCAGGAGATCGGCGTGAACCAGAAGTGATGCGCGCGCTACGCCGGTAAGTCTTTAGGCCGGTCGGCGTAGATGAGCGCCGGCTGCTCCTTCTTTTCGATGACTTCTTTGTTGATGATGCACTTCTTGACGCCTTGGAGGCTCGGCAGATCGTACATCACGTCGAGCATCACATCTTCGAGAATGCTGCGCAGGCCGCGTGCGCCGGTCTTCCGGCCCTGCGCTTTGTTGGCAATCGAAATGAGCGCTTCTTTGGTGAACGTGAGGTCGACGCCGTCCATGCCCATGATCTTCTGGAATTGACGGACGAGCGCGTTGCGCGGTTCGACGAGGATGCGGCGAAGCGCAAGTTCATCGAGCTGGTCGAGCGTTACCACGATCGGGAGACGGCCGATGAACTCGGGGATCAAGCCGAACTTGAGTAGATCTTCGGGCATCAATTGCCGCAACAGCTTGCCGCTGCGCGCTTCACGCTTCGACTCCGGGATGCTGCGGAAGCCAAGCGCGTTGGAAGCGACGCGCGATTCGATGATCTTCTCGAGGCCGTCGAACGCGCCGCCGCAGATGAACAACACGTTGGTCGTGTCGATCTGAATGAACTCTTGGTGCGGATGTTTGCGGCCGCCCTGCGGCGGGACGTTGGCGGTCGTGCCCTCCAAAATCTTGAGCAGCGCCTGCTGCACGCCCTCGCCGCTGACGTCACGCGTGATCGATGGGTTCTCGCTCTTGCGGGCGATTTTGTCGATCTCGTCGATGTAGACGATGCCCTTCTCGGCACGCTTGACGTCGTAGTCGGCGGCCTGAATGAGCTTGAGCAGAATGTTCTCGACGTCTTCACCGACGTAACCGGCCTCGGTCAGCGAGGTCGCATCGGCCATCGCGAGCGGCACGTCGAGAATCTTCGCCAGCGTTTGGGCGAGGTAGGTCTTTCCGGAGCCCGTCGGGCCGACCAGCAGAATGTTCGATTTCTGCAGCTCGACTTCGTCGGCCGTACCGCCCGCATTGACGCGCTTGTAGTGATTGTAGACCGCGACGGCGAGCGACTTTTTCGCTCGCTCTTGGCCGATCACGTACTGGTTAAGGATCTGATTGATTTCTTTGGGCTTGGGGATGTTACGCAGCCGAACGTTCTCGTCGACGTTCTTGTACAGCTCTTCTTCGATGATCTCGTTGCACAGCTCGATGCACTCATCGCAGATATAAACGCCGGGACCAGCGATCAACTTGCGAACCTGCTCCTGCGATTTTCCGCAGAAGCTGCACTTGAGTTGACCCTTGTCGTCACCGAATCGGAACACGAACGATCCTTATGGTCGGGCGCTAAACGGGCTGCGGTGCGCCGGCGGTGCGCATCTCTTTGCTGAATATCTGGTCGACCAAGCCATACTCGCGCGCTTCCTCGGCAGTCATGTAGTAATCGCGGTCGATATCCTTGAGAATCTGCTCGATCGGTTTCTTCGTCGTGGCCTCGTAGATGCCCGCAACCGTGCGCCGCGTCGCGATCAAATCGCGCGCCGCGATTTCCACATCGGTTGCCTGGCCGCCGATTTGCTGAACCCACGGCTGATGGATGAGAATCTTGGCGTGCGGCAATGCGTAACGCTTGCCTTGGGCGCCACCCGTGAGCAGAATCGAACCCATCGAAGCCGCCATGCCCGCGCAGATCGTCGCCACATCGGACTTGACGAGCTGCATCGTGTCGTAGATCGCCAAGCCCGCCGTCACGCTGCCGCCCGGACTGTTGATGTACATGTCGATATCTTTGTCGGCGTCCTCACGTTCGAGGAAGAGGAGCTGCGCGATGACGAGATTCGCCAAGCCGTCGTCGACGACGCCCCCGACGAAAATGATGCGCTCCTTGAGCAGCCGGGAGTAGATATCGAACGCGCGTTCGCCACGCGCACTCTGCTCGACGACCATGGGGACGAGATGACCCAATTCGTTCTCCGATGTAGGTGGTTGGTGGTAACGGTGAAGTGCCCGACGGGCGGCTCTTGTTTGACTACGCTGGGAGCGTTCGGGTTGCTTCAGCGGGCCCGCTGTCTTCTTCGGCAGGTGCGGCTTCTTCGGCCGAATCAGGCGAGCCGGCCTGTGGGGTGACGTGAGCCTTCTCGATGAGGAAGTCGACCGTCTTTGTGCGCACGATGCCGTCAACCAGGGCGTTGAAATTCGAGCGCAGCATTTCGAGGATCGCCTCGCGCGGTTGGCGGTGCTGCTCGCTCAGCTGGCGGACTTCGGCTTCGATGTCGGCGCTCGTCGCCGTGACGTTCTCGGCTTTGGCGATCGCCTCGAGCAAGAGCGACGTCTTGACGCGCCGCTCCGCTTCCTCGCGTGAATCCGCCAGTATGGTATCGTCGCTTTTGCCTTGCCGCTCGAGGTAGTCCGGCCACGTCAGGCCGGCCCGCTCGACGTAATTGCGGGCCTCGCTGCGAAAGTTCTCGCTCTCGCGGTCGACGAGTATCGCGGGAACGGCGAATTGATGGGCCGCAAGCAGGCGCTCGAGGAGCTGCTGCGTGAGTTCGCGACGCTCGCGGTTGTGGGCACTGGCTTCGAGCTGGTTGCGCATCGCGTCGCGTAAGCTCGCGACCGTGGCGTCCGAGTCGCCGAAGCGTTTGGCGAATTCGTCATCGAGTTCGGGACGTTCGGCGATCTTATTTTCGAGCACGGTTACGCGAAAGACGGCGGTGCGGCCGGCGAGCGTTGCGTTGGCATAGTCGTCGGGGAAGCGGGCCTCGATCTCCTTCGTCTCGCCGGGCGCCATGCCGATGATGCCGGCTGCGAACCCCGGAATGAAGCGGTCCTCTGCGATCGTCGTCGGCTGACCCTCGGCGCTGCCGCCTTCGAAGGGTTCGCCGTCGAGCGTCCCGGCGTAGTCCAGGGTGGGAACATCGCCGATCTGCACGGGGCGATCGACCGGCACCAACGTCGCGGCGTTCGTGCGTAGTTCTTCGATGGCACCCTGGACATCGGCATCGGAGACCGCAACGGGGGGCGCCTGCAACGCGAGCCCTTTGTAGTCGTGCAACTCGATGTGCGGCCGCACGGATACGGTCGCGCGCACGCGCAGCGGTTGGCCCTCTTCTTCGGGCAGCAACTCCATCTGCGGCTGATCGAGCGGGTCGAGGTCGTTCTCTTGCAGCGCGCGGGAATACATCTGCGGCACGACGGCGTTGAGCGCGCGTTCTTCGATCTGCGAACTGCCGTATTGCGCTTCGAAGATTTTGCGCGGCGCCTTGCCGGGCCGGAAGCCCGGAATGCGCACGTTACGAACCAGCTCGCGAAAGGCGCGTTCGCGCGCACGGTCGAGTTCGTCGTTCGCAATCTCGATTTCCAACTCGACTTGCGTGGGGTCCAAATGTTTGACGGTAGCGACGCTCACGTGAGCCTCTTCGAAGAAACCCGGCCGGGGGCAGAGGGTGCGTGTCGCTCGCGCGCGTGGAGCGGAAGACGAGATTCGAACTCGCGACCCTCGCCTTGGCAAGGCGATGCTCTACCGCTGAGCTACTTCCGCGAACGACCCGAGCCGATTCGGTGCGACGGGGCGACTTCCTCGGAAAATGGCATGGGCGAGCAGAGACTCGAACTCTGACGGGTTGCCCCACTGGAACCTAAATCCAGCGCGTCTACCAATTCCGCCATTCGCCCGTGATGCGCTCCTGCGGCATTGGATCGTAGCGCACATGCGGACCTGCCGGCAATGGCCGATACCTGCAGGGAAAGGACAGTTCGCAGGTTTCGTCGTGATGCAGCACACCAGCCGCCGGCTCGGATTCCTTTGCGCGCTGACGCTGGCGTTCGCATTCGTGATCAGCCTGGCGGCCCTTGCGGAATTCCGCCATCTCGGCGCGCAAATCTATGCCGGCGACGATTCGATCGCACTGGAACTCGCGCAGCGTGACGCGCTGCTGGCCCTCGTCAACGAAGAGACGGGCGTGCGCGCGTACGTGGCCACCGGCGATGAGAGCTTCTTGGATATCTATCTGACTGGCCGGCGCGAGTTCGCCACCGACCAGCGCTACATCAGCGCTACGGCGCATCACTTTCGGATGGCGGGCGAGGAAGCTACGCTGCTGGCCACGGGCTCGCATGATTTGCAAGCGTACTTTTCCGAAGAAATCGACTTCGTCGCGCGAGGTCAACGCGGGCGCGCAACGCGTGAGCTGTCGCTTGGAAAGGTTTTCCTGGATCGCTACCGCCGGCTGGATGCCGACCTGCAAAGCCGGATACTCGCAATTTCGGTGCGCCGAACCGCGGCCACGCGTAGCGCGCTTCGCATCGCCGAAGAACTCACGCTGGGAACGATCGCGCTGCTGGCGCTCATCGGCATTCGGTTCATTCCGCTGGTGCGTAGCGGAGCTGGATTCGAACGCGATGCGTTGAGCGATTCGGTCACGTCGCTCGGCAACCGGCGAGCGTTTTTCGAGCGGCTCGAACAGCGCAGCGCCGACCCACGGCCGTTCTCGATCATCGTAATTGATCTCGACGGTTTCAAGGAGGTCAACGACACATTCGGGCACGCGACGGGTGACCGGGTGTTGTCGCTCGTGGGCGAGCGCTTGCTCACGGAACTGCGCGTCGACGACTTCGCGGCGCGTCTCGGGGGAGACGAGTTCGCCGTTCTGCTCGACGGCGTGGGATCGCGCGGCGCGGCCGAGCGCATCATGGAACGCCTGTGCGGGGTGATTGAGCGTCCGCCGAGCGGCGAAACCAATGCGGTGGCCCGTGTCGGAGCCAGCGCCGGCGTGAGCGTTTTTCCGGACGATGCCCATCTGCCCGGTGCGCTCTTGGAGCGCGCGGATCAAGCGATGTATGCGAACAAAGCTCGTCGTCGCGCCGCAACGCGGGCCACGCCGGTCGACAGCGGAGCGGCCGGTCGCGACTACGAAACGGCCAGGCCATGACGCGGCTTGCCTTTTCCTTCGGATTGTTGGTCGTACCGGTTGGCGCCCTCGCGGCGCATTCACACGCTACGCGCGCGGCCAAGATGGTTTCGCTGCGCGACGGGCTGCGCTACGTCGACCTCGTTGTCGGCAAGGGTCCGAAACCAAAAACGGGTCAAACCGTGACGGTCACCTACGTCGGCACCTTACAGAACGGCCGCAAGTTCGATGCCTCGGCCGATCATGGCGGAACGTTTACCTTTCCGCTGGGCGTCGGCCGCGTCATCAAAGGCTGGGATGAGGGCGTCGCGACGATGCGCGTTGGCGGCAAACGCAAGCTGATCGTACCCCCTTCGCTCGGCTACGGCGAACAGGGCGCTGGCGGCGTGATTCCGCCTAATGCGACGCTTTCGTTCGTAATCGAGTTACTGAACGTTCAAGGCTGACGCGCAGGCGTCACGCCACGCCAGGAATCTGTGCGCCGAGCGCAATGCGCTCATCCGCGAACGCGGACAGCACGCGCGCGTTGATGGCATGGCGTAGTGCGAACTGGCGTAACGGTGCGGTGCGAACGACGGCGCGCACGATCGCCCAATCTTTCGACAGCGCGTCGATGCCGATCCACTCGACCTCGCCGAGCACGGCGTCGCGCCAGGTTTCTTCGCGAGCAAGTCCGTCGATGACGCCGCGGACCACTTCGAGCGCTTTGCTCACGTCGGTTTGGGGGTCGACGGGAACCCGATAGTCGACGCGCGACCAGTTCCGCGATTGATTGGCGACGGCGGTCGTCGCACTGTGGGGAATCGTGATTAATTCGCCGCTTGCGTCGCGCAGTTGTACCATGCGCAAGGTCAGCGTTTCGACGATGCCGCTGTAGGTATTGATCGTTACGTAGTCGCCGACGACGTATTGGTCTTCCAGCAGCACGAGAAAGCCGTTGATGAAATCGCGCACGAAACTTTGCGCCGCAAGCGAGAGGGCGATGGCGGCGAGACCGCCGATCGTGAAGATCGACCCGACCGGAACCCCGATTTGTCCGAGCACCGTCAGCACGCCGGCGAACACCAGCAGAAAGCCTTTGAAGCCGCCGAGTGCGCGCGCAATCGTCGGGATGCGCAGAAGTTGGCGCGCACGATCCTCGGCGTTGAGGAACGGAGCCGCGCGCCACACGCCGGCGATGCGTGCGATGACGATGTCGAGCGCGCGGTTGAGCAGACCCAGGATGATGATCGTCGTCGCGACGCCGAGCGTCCCGCGCGTCAAGGTGACGGCGAGCGGAGAGGTCTGCGGAAACAGCGAGAAAGCCCACGTGGCCGCGATGAACCATGCGAGCGCGAGCGCCCACAACAGCGCTTCGGAAACGGCTCGCCACAGCGCGAGGCGCCGTTCCGGCCCCAGCGCGCGCAGCGAGATGGCGAGAAAGCGGCGTCGGCGGCGATGGACCGCAGCGCCGTCGCCGACCGGTTCGTCGGAGGGGCTCTCCGCTTTGGCATGCGCCGCCCTTGCATTGACGTCGTGCGTGAGCGCTTCAATGCGACGCGCAAGCCAACGTCGCACTCCCCAAACGAGCAGCGATGCCAACAGCAGCACGACCGCGATGCGAGCGACCTCGGTCAAGCTGCGCCGCTGCACGGCGGGCTGCCGGCGCAGCAGCGCACGCACGAGCGCGCCATCGAGCGTGCCGCGCCACTCCGCCGCCAATGCGTCGACGGTCGTTTGATTATAGCGCGCATCGGTTGCCGTAATCGTGACGATCGGCAACGGATCGGTGTGCTGCGCGTCGACAACTTCGAGTACGTCGACGCCGCCGGTGCGTTCGATGTGGACGCGTAGCGAGCGCGGATCGTACGTCGTTTCCTGACGCGAACCGGATCCGGTCGTTGCGACCACCTCATCGAGCGACGTTTCGATGTCGTTGACGCGCGTAGCAATCGACGGCGTGCCGGTTCCCACGTTTGCGGGCACAGCGACGCGCAACAGGGTCGTGCCATCAAGCACGATCGGCGCCGTCGTAAAGAAGCCCTGCTGTTCTTCACCCGCCACCGTGCCGGGCGGCGCGGTCGGCGGCACAAGCGTCTGCGCACTCGCCGCGCCGCTCCACACGATGTACAACGCAAACGCTCCGACGGCAGCGGACGCAGGTAGGCGGCGCTTGAGCATGAGCGGCGCTTCGACGACGAGCCGGCCGCGCTTTGCGTTTGCCTGCGCGAGCCGCTGGGCAAAGTGTGACGCCCAGGTTCCCTGAGGTCCCTTGACGCACTGCGCCGGGGCCGACATGATGGGATGAACTCGTCGCCCGGGCGTCCCATGAAAGGATCGCCGTGTCATCCGAGCCGCCGGCCGACCCCGGATCCGAAAACCTATGGTGCCGACGTTGCCTGGGCCGGTATTATTCCGCGGCGGCGACCACGTACGTCGGCACCCCGTGTCTGCGCGACGACTGCGACGGCACGCTTTTGCTTGGCAAACCGGTGACTCGCCCATACGCCGTGCCCGACGGGTCGGAAGAGGAGAGCGGATTCGTCGCTTAGCTCGGGTCGTGCGGTGGGAACGATACCTTCGTTACCAGAGAGTTCCATCGCCGACGATGATGTAGAGAATCTCGCCGACACCCCACAGCAAGCCGACGAACGCCCAGATCAGCTTTTTCCCGGAACTCAGATCGCTGCGGCGAGCGATGTCGATCAACATCAGCACGAGTGCAATCGGGTGCAGCACGATGGAGAGGATGATCTCAAGCAGTAGCTTCATGCACGTCCTGTCTTGTGCGGAAAACGCCGAGCGATACCGCTGCCGGTACCGTGCAGAAAGCCTTCCGGCGTAAGGCTTTGGCGAAAGTGCACCGCGAAGGACTCGAACCTTCAACCAATTGATTAAGAGTCAACTGCTCTACCATTGAGCTAGCGGTGCGCCTTTGCGATCGGTTCGCCGAAGCGGTCGTGCGCCCTCTGGGACTCGAACCCAGAACCAGCGGATTAAAAGTCCGATGCTCTAACCAATTGAGCTAAAGGCGCGTCCCGCTGTGTTCGCGATCGCCGCCGTAGACGCCCTTGTAAACAGACATGCGCACGTTGCCTACGCTGCCGGCGGTCGCGAACCCGGCGGCAATTACCAATACGCGGTCGCAAAGCCGGCGCCGACTCACCAACGGGACCGCGACTCCGTTGCATGTAATCGGTCTTCGCGATGCTGGTGTACGTCGCGACGCATAACGCGGGGAAGTTGCGCGAACTGCAGGCGATCTTCGCGCCGGTAGGTTGGACGCTTGCGGCATACGGGGGTTATCGGGACGTCGCTGAAGGCGACCAATCGTACGCGGAAAACGCCGCGTTGAAAGCGCGCGCCCTATTCACCCAGATAGCGCAACGCGATGCCGCGAATGTCTTGGGTGACGACTCCGGCCTCGAGGTCGCGGCGCTCGGCGGCCGTCCGGGGATCCGGTCCGCTCGGTACGGCGGCGAATCTTCGACGTGGGCGCAACGCCGCTCGCAGTTGCTGACCGAACTCGCGCCGTTCACGGATGCCGAACGCTCTGCTCGCTTCGTCTGCGCACTCCACTTTGTCGCCCGTGAGGGCATCGAAACAGCGGCCGCCGCGACGTACGACGGATCGATTGCGCGCAGGGAACGCGGCCACGCGGGATTTTCCTATGATTCCATTTTCGTTGGCGACGACGGCCGTACGTTCGCCGAATTATCGGACATCGAAAAGAACCACAGGAGCCACAGGCGTCTGGCGGCCGACGCGTTGCTCGCCGCGCTCGATGGCCGCACGCGTGAGGATGTGGGCGTTGGGGTGGCTGACGGGATCCGAACCCGCGACCTCTAGAGTCACAGTCTAGCGCTCTAACCTGCTGAGCTACAGCCACCACGTAGCGCGCCCGGAGGGAATCGAACCCCCATCTTCGAGTTTAGAAGACTCGTGCCTTATCCATTAGACCACGGGCGCACGATTTCCGGCCGCTAGTCCCGGTCTAGAACTTTGTCGGGCTCTTCTCAACCTCCGCCTTGTTGATTGAACGTAGCCGCGCGCTATGAAGCGATCACGTCGGGATGACAGGACTTGAACCTGCGACTTCGTCGTCCCAAACGACGCGCTCTACCAAGCTGAGCTACATCCCGGTCATCGACACCAGCGCCTTCACCTTTTTGACCGTCGGATCGAATCCTACCGGTGAGTCGGCCGCGAAAACGCGAACGCCGCTCGAGATCTACGTCTCGCGCGGCGTCCACTATTCATTTGTCTCCGAAGACGCTCGTGCGCGCTACGCGCGCTGGTGCGCTTCGTCCAAGTGCCCCGGTGGATCTTGCGAGTTCAATCGCCCTCCTTCGGTGCTTTGGGTACTGCTTCGTCTCGAGACACTGATATTATACTCCTGCGGACCGCCATTGTAAAGCACAGGTAAAAGGCAATGTGTGGGACTCACGAGTAGGCAGCCCTAATTTGAAGCATCTTGAAACGCGTCACACGAAGGCTGCCGCGGCAGGCATGAGCCGTGCTGAATCTTCAAACACTCCGCCTTCTTCATTTGAGGTCACGATATGAAAAACGACAATCGCATCTCGCGCGCAGACGTTCTGGGAAAACTCGCAATGGCGCCGCTTGCTATCGGAGCGCTCGCCGCTTTGCGGAACGAAGCCGATGCGGCAAACAAGTCGCCGAAGAAAGCCGTAAA
>JAABUQ010013328.1_pt1 | contig 9998 bp, 12 predicted proteins | sample 5560001 | NCBI WGS metagenome assembly JAABUQ01 (sample SAMN10711888, study PRJNA513371) | rock metagenome | isolation source: Antarctica rocks | place: Antarctica: Victoria Land, Finger Mt nord | collected 2015-12-18 | reverse complement strand
CTACCGATTGCGGGAACGCCAACGGGCGGGTATCGGTCTTCCGATATCTAAGGGCAAGGCTTCGGTGGGTCAGAATTCAACCGGCGATTCCGGGTGACGGTGGGTTACTTTTCTCCCGGCGTTAACATCGTGGCTAAATGCACGCTCGGCGTGTTCGCCGTCAGGACGGCAGCGCTGTACGGCGTCCGCGTAAGCAAGATGCCGGCGCGTCTGGCGCCCTTCGGGACGAGAATCACCGTGTGCAGCTTCACCCGGTCCCGCATCGGAATCATCACTTCCCGGCGCTCGTAGTCCATGCCGTACGTCGGTTGCACGAACTTCGCCGGGGTCTCACTCGGGTAGTTCGGATACTGCGACTTCGGGTTGGCGAGTGCGGGTCCGTTCATAAGCGCGACGAGCAACGGTACGGTAAGCGCCTTCTGGAGTCGATCCATTTTTGAGACTATGGCAACCACCTCCGAAATGCCGCTATTCGCTGCTTCCGCTGGTACGTATCGGTTCGCGGGGAATCCAGTATGTCCGAGATCGGGCGCCATTGCACCCGACCCAACGGCAACGTCCTAACGAGAAGCAGCTCCGACCGGCGGGCGCACTCCGTAGGATTACGAAGTCATCGAGGTCCGTCGCCCCGGCAGAGCCCGAAAGAGCCGCTGCAGATCGAGGCCCGCGCGCCTGATCCGCAACTGGCGGCCGTGCCGGGGGAGGCCGTCGCCGAGGACGGGCGTTCCCATTTTTCGCCGCCAGGTGTCGAATAATTCGACATTGAATGGCGAAAAATGGCTATTAATCGCCTACTTGAGCCCGCTATAACGTACGCTCTCAAGTCAAGTCGCGTGGTGGCTATAACCGGAGCCCGCCAAGTTGGCAAATCGACCTTAGCCGCGAAGCTACCTGGAGGGCGCGGCTACTTCACCATGGACGATATTGGCGTGCGCGATGCGGCGAAACGGGACCCGGTTGGATTCGCGAGAGGTCTGCCTCACGGATCCGTCATCGACGAAGCGCAACTGGTGCCCGAATTGTTTCGCGCGGTTAAGCTGATCGTGGATCAACGTCGCGTTGCGGGGCAATTCGTGCTTACAGGGTCCTCAAATATTTCGACCATGCCGCACCTTTCAGAATCCCTTGCGGGCAGAGTCGCGATCTTTACGCTTAGGCCGTTTGCGCAATACGAGGTCGCCGGGAAGCGCGGCAGCGTCGTCGAGGATCTTTTCGATACCGCCCATCGCTGGGACGTCGAGCCTGTCGACCAAACGAACCTGATCGAACGGTTGACCGCTGGCGGATATCCGGAAGCATGCGACAGCTCAAGCGTTCGGGCCCGCGATCTATGGTTCTCGAATTATATAAATACGATGATGCAACGCGACATTCGCGACTTGGCACAAATTGCCGACACGGCCGCGATATATCGCCTCCTCGCCGACGTCACCAGCCGCAGCGGGCAGATACGGAATATTACGAAGATTGCTTCGACAACGGAAATCGCCGCTAAGACCGTCGAGCGCTACATGAATACGCTGGAACAGGCCCACCTCATCAGCACGATCCCCGCGTGGCGAGCAGGCATCCCCGGGCGCAAGTCGGCGGCTCCCAAGGTTGTCGCCAACGACAGCGGGCTTGCGGCATTCCAACTGCACGCCGACTTCGATAGACTTTCGAAAGATCGGAATCTCTTGGGACCTCTGCTAGAAACGTTCGTCATCAACGAGGTCCTCAAGCACGCCTCGTGGAGCGACGAGCCACCGAACGTCTTGCACTACCGCGAGAAGGATGCCGTCGAGGTAGATATTTTGCTAGAAAACCGGCGCCGCGAGTGCATTGCGATCGAAGTCAAGGCAACGTCGAGCCCGACAGAACGCGATTTCCGCGGCTTGTATCACATCTTGGCAGATGAGCGATTAAACGTTGTGCAGGGCGTGCTAGTCTACACCGGCAGCACCATCATTCCTAGGAACGAACGCCTCAAGGCAATTCCGGTCTCAATGTTCTGGTCATGAGCGGCGATTGTGCCGTTGCATAACGGCAGCATTTTAATGGTGTCGCTGTGCGCTACAGTAAAGCTTGCGAGCTGCTCGCTAGCGCGAGGCCGCTCCGACAGGCGGCGCGCTTTCCGGAATTGCGAAGCCATAGAAGTCCGTCGGACCGATAGGGATTCCGAAGAGCCGCTGTAGATCGAGGCCCGCGCGGCCAATGCGCGACTGGCGGCTGAGGCGATACGCCGTCAGCTCTGCGAGCCGGTGGGGGTCGGCGATGACACCGCCTCGACCGGGCGCGTTCAGGCGGGGGTCCTCGTCAAAGCCGGTCGCATGACCATCCAGTACCTCGACGCCCGAGGCCGACCTCCACGCCGCGAGTGTTCGATACGTCCGTGAGCCCCATTCAACATTAAAGTCCCGGCCGCCGTACGCCCAGTACAGATTCCCCTGTAATGCGATCCCCCGTGTGATCTGCGTGTTGACCACGTGTCCGTTACCGCCGTTGAGCAGTACGTTGTTATGAAACGCGACACCGTCATATGCGCCGAACGGCAGAATCTGCACGGTGTCGGCTCCACCGGTCGTGTATATCGTGTTATTGTCGAACACCGTGCGTTGAATGACGTCGCCAGGATCGACGTAGCTTCCAATGCCGGTCGCGTCGTCTTCACCGACGTTGAACCGCAGCAGATTGCGCGTAAAGGGTCGCGCGCCGGCGAATTGAGTGAGCAGATATCCTGCGCCCTGGTTGTTGCGAGAATAATTGTACTGCATGAGCGAATCGGACGTGCCGCCGTCAAAGTCGAAGCCGTCGCCGTCCATGCCGCTGGGACCAGCCGGCTGACTAAGATTATCGTAGGACACGTTATGTTCGATCAAAATGCGGTTTGCGTCGAACGCCCAGATGCCGACTGGTCCGCCGCCGACGTTGCGACCCCGTCCGCCGTTCGCGTACGCGCTGCAGTAACGGATGACGCCGTCTTGCACTTGTCCGAGAAGAATGCCGCTGCCCGTGTTTTGTCCGGTCGAAGGATCGCCGTTATTGCGGTACGCGGTACTGTCGGTGACGAGAACGTGTGTATGCGAGTAGGGCAAGTTGCCCTCTTGCCGCGTCACGTATCGTCCCACGAAGTCTATCCCGAAATCGCCGTTATTGTGTGCGGTCACGCGCTCGATCTTGACGTTGGTGAAGCCGCCGAACCCGGTCGCTTCCACCTGCAGACCGCCGCTGCGAAAGCCGGAGATATTAAGATCGGCAAAGTGCAGCGTGTCGAGTCGCGGGCCGTCGCCCGTCGCAAAGGCGTGCACGCCGATCCCGGGATTCGATGTCGTGGAGCCGCTCCCGACGACGGCGAGGCGTTCGATGCGAACGCCGGCGGTCCGATCGACCGTAACGCCGTCGGTCGCTCGAGCGACGATAGTTGCCATGCCGCTCGCGTAACTCGTGATCGTCACTGGCCGGCGCGGATCGCCGGCATCGCTCGAGCCGATAATAAGCGGCGCGGCGAAGCGCTGCTCACCGTGTAGACGCAGGTCGTCGCCCGGACGGAGCACGGTGCGATTTGCACGTTGCAGCGACCGCCACGCGGTTTGCGGCGATGTGCCCGCGTTGACGTCGGAACCTCGCACGGCGTCGACGTAGTACGTCGCCGCCGAAGCTTCGCGCGAAGCGCCGCCGATCAGCGATGCGGCCGCAGCGATACCGGCGCAAATGCGTACGATCGGTGCGATGCTTCGTGCACTGCTCGGGACTGACCAGGCTCGTCGGACGTAACCAATCGGCTGCATGCCGGCCTCTGCAACCTTCCGCTGTAACGTTCCTTGCAGCGGCTCGAGGAAAAGCTTTGCGCACGGAACGTATGGACGCATAAGTCGTCGCTTGGCCGACCGGGTGCCGTCCTACAAGCTATCTATCGAGTGTTGTTACGATCCGAACTCGAAATAGGAGCTTTACTGGTGCCGATGATTAAATCGCTGGTGCACGGCGCTTAGCGTTTCGCGTAACGGTACCGGCTATACAAGCTCGTCATGGTCACGCCTCCCGACCACGGTGCCATGCGCGCGCGTTCCCCTAAAGAACGGAACCGTCGATATAAGTTCATCGACGCGCTCAGAAACGAACGGTAAGTCGCCTCGCACGGATGCTCGAAACTGCGGCCACGTTGCGAACACCCTTTCGCGCATGTCATGGGCGGCCGTCAGCACGAGGCGGGATGAGACATCCGCCCGTTTTGCAAACCGTTCGAAGACGTGGTCGTCAATGAGCGACAACGCCTTCACGCCGCCGAGATTGAGGGCGAGCTCGCTACGGCCGGCTATTGAGTACGCACTCGTGCAGAGGTAGTCGTACACGGGCGAGAGAGCCGGTCTACGCGTGTCGCGGTAGATCAGGGACCAGTTCTTTAGATGCATGTCCGTATTCCCGATGGCTATCGTGAACACGAGGCGCTGCACGAAATCCTGGAGTGCATCGACACCGATCCAACGGTAGATATCGCGGGCCATTTCGTTATAGTCGTGGTTATCGTATTTGTCTTTAGGATACTGACGATAGACCTGATTGAAGTCTTCGATATGAATGCGCTCGTCGCCATCCTTGCGGTCGAATCGACGAATGACGAAAGCTTTTGCCTCCGTCGTTGCCGGAATGTCCGTAGGCAAGCCTTCGATATCGCTAAGATCCACGACGCGGCAATCGGGCACATCGAGCCCGACATCTCGGGCGAACTGCATCATCGCGTACTCGTTTTCCGGCACTCGCGCGAAGTGCGTCGACGGCAACTTGATGATGTAGTCGCCGTCGCGCCCGGAAACCGGAATCGTGAGCCCGCCGGCTGCATTGCGCATGGCGCTGAACTTGAGTTGGACGCCCGCAAGTGAAAATCGGAACAGCCAATCTGCAGGGGGCGCGATTTCTGGACCACCGGCAGTAACAGGTGGGACCGCGCGTCCGTCGGGATCTCGCACCGTCACGGCGCCGGGCAGATCACTTCCGGTGAGCCAAAGCAGCGCCAAGTCGTCGCGCAAATCGATGCCGCCTCGCTCAGCGATGTAGGCGCGTAAGTCACCTTCCGGTAGGAGGTTCGCGAAAAACGGCGCGATCCGGCCGATGCGCCCCGGTCGCACGCGAAGTCGGCCATATGCGTCGATGAAGCCTCGCGTAAGTGTCGGACGCTCGTCGCTCTCAACGTAAGTATCGTCGAATGTGAACACCGTCTCTCGTCCGTGCAGTGCAACGATGCTGCCGACGAGCACGTCGCGCAGATGGACCTGTAACACGGATGGATTTGCCATCCGCTACCATACGTCGCCGGCGAGCGGCGGTGTCTCCGACGCTTCACTCATCTTTACGACCGCCTCAACGGCGCTCATGCGTTCTCGTGGTACGAGAACGGGCTGAAGGTCTAGAGCCTGCGCAATGCCGAGGGCGAGCCCCCACGTCGGGCTCATTTTACCTGATTCGATACGCGAAAGCGTGGACCGGGGGATTCCGACCATAGAAGCCACGGCGGTGGCGGACTTTGCAAGCTCGACGCGTCGCTCGCGCAGCACCGCCCCAATGTCCGAAAGGTTGCTAATAAGCCTCATTCAGTCGAAATTGTAGCATATAAGCAACGCCGCGCGTCCATGCTGGACCGACTATACGCTTATCTTCGCGTGCTAAAGCATTTCCGCATCGCGAAGTCGAGCGGTTCGCCGGCGTGACGCGGCAGCACAACGCTTGGCGCCCGTTCGAAGTCGAAGGAGGCCTCGTTAAGCGTGATACGAGTACGCATGGCCGCAGTTGAGGCAATCTTCGGCCTGTCCGGTGAAGCCTTCACACGGTCGAAAACCGCCCCCACCGGGACAATTTGGAAAGGAACACGGCCCGCGGCCCATTTGTGGGGCGCTCTGGCGCGGCTCGATGGCTTCGGCAAACCCGATTACTTCTGAAGTCGGCATTTCGTTGGGCCTCCTAACGTCTAGCTTCTGTTAAGCGTATTGGGCGATTATTCGTCGGGATCGGCGTGCAATAGGGTCGTTTCTGCGCCGCGAAAGCGAGCCGGGACGGTCCGCATGCCGGCCTGCTGGTAACGGATCGGGGCCTGACCGAAGTTGAACATGCCGGACAGGTCGTCGGTCTTGGCATCCAGCGCTCCGAGCGACGGAAGGCCGAACACCGACTCGATGAAGCGGATGATCGATGCCTGACTGCGCGGCGCGTGATCGACTGCCTTCACGACGTATGGGGACATGACGAGAAGCGGTGTTCGGAAGCCGTACTGATTCGCGGTCGCGCCGTAGTGAAATTGCGCCGGCGGCACATAGTGATCGTACCATCCGCCCCAGTCGTCCCAGGTCACGAGGATCGCCGTGTTATTCCGATATGCGGGTGAGGCGGCGACCGCGCTCACGATTGAATCGACCCAGTGAGGCCCCGCTTGCGGATCTTCGCCTATTGCGGGCTGGTGCGGATGGTCCGACTCGACGATCGTCGGAGCGGTGTACGACACGGACGCAAGCGCGCCGCCGCGGATATCGTCGAGGATGCGCGTTTCCGGAGCGACGACCTTCGGCCGATCGTTAGCGTAAAGCGCCTTGACGTAAACTGGCGGCGTCCAGAAATCGAGCGAGATGTTCTTCACGTCCGTTACGGTCGGCGTATAGTAGCGCCAGGTCAATCCTTGCTGGTCGACCAGACCCAGGACCGTCGCTAAATTGCGACAAGCCGGAATCGGGTTTGGCAGCAGACCTCCCGGAAACGCGATACGCAAGTCGATGCCCGGCACGGTCGAATCGCTCGGACTCATGCAGCCCGGCCCGTTCGCCCCCTCTTTCTCGTTGCCGGCCACGGCGATCGGGTACCCGCCCGACGCCGCGACTAAATGAATATGGTTCGCGAAGCTCGGCCCCTCGTTCATCTCCATCACGTGGTCCGCGAGCGCATACTGTTTCGCGAGCGAGAAATAGATGACCGAGTCGGAAGACCGCACGAACGCATACGCAGTGCATTGCGGCCTCATCTGGTAACAGCCTCGGTTGACGTACCTGTGATCGAAGCCATCGAGCGCACCGTTATCGTAATCGGCGACGAAACCCATATGGCTGTGATCGGGATCGAGCGCGTATTGTAGCGGAAGCGGTATCAGCCGTTTCCTCACGCCGCCGCTCATTCCGTATGGCAACGTGTCCGCGCCGGGGAAACCTTGGAAGAGATTATCGATCGTGCGGTTTTCCTGAACCACGACGATGACGTGCTGAATCTTTCCGCCGCCGAGAACGGCTGTACGCGACGTTGCGAGACCGTAGCGAGCCGCGAATTGCGCCCCAAGCGTGCCTGCCGTCGCTTGCGACGATGCAAAGGTGCCGGCAACGAGTGCGGCTAGAACCGACATTGCTAGTGGTCGCATGTGGGCCTCCTGGTCGACGCTCGATCGACATAACGGGCTGTCTGCCGCTAAGTTTCGCCGACAGCGAAAAGAGTCTTGTAACGCCGGCTGTTGAGTGTGATCGGGACGATGTAAGCGTGCGGGTGTACCCTTCGCTTGCGGCGCGTTTCGGTTACAACTGGGCACCGGACAGACGCGGCGCCTTAACCTACGTTAATCGGCGATCGGTGCGAAGCCGACGCGCCGCATGAAAGGGATGACCATGCCTAACAACGCCTTTTCGCATCACAAGCGTTTAGCTACGATAACTGCTATCGCGGGCGCCGGGACGCTCGTTGCGACCGGGTTCGCGCTTCCCGTGCAAGCGCGGCAAACGTTCGCCTCCATTGAAGCTCTGGTGTCGTGCGCTACATCGTCAGCGTGCCAGACGTACCGCAACACCGGCTCCGGGAACGGCGTTGCCGGCATCGCCGTCCACGGGTCGGGGGTTACGGGCACCGCAACGACCGGTGTTGGTACGGGCGGCTCCTCGTCGTCAGGTATCGGCGTACTCGGCATTTCGAAGACGAACACCGGAGTGTACGGATCCTCCACATCCGGCGATGGAGTGTCGGCAACTTCTAAGTCCGCGACCGGTGTCGCCGGTAAGTCCGTCAACGGAATCGGCGTCCTGGGCGTGCTGAACGATCCGAACGCCCCGTCGGCAAAGGAAGCGGCGGTGAGTGCTCAGGCCGTTTTCAACGGCGTTGGGCTCGCCGCATATTCCCAAAACTATCAGGCAATCGTAGCGCAATCCGACTACGATACCGGCATTGATGCGACCGGGCTTAGCGGCGGACAGTTCTTCGGCACAGAAGGCGACGGCATCGACGCCACGTCTTCAGGCAGCGGATCGGCAGCAGTTTTGACGCAGGCGGCAGGATCGGCACCGCCCGCACTTTCGCTAACGGCCGGCGCCAGCGGCAGCGCGTACAACGCGATTACTGCCTTCAATTCGTCCAACGATAGCATCATGAGGCTTGACGACGTTGGAGACCTAACGATATCGGGATACCTCACTACGGCTGGGTCTTGCTCCTCAGGCTGCGCTAAGACGCGCGTGGTGTCGTACGCACCGCGAGAAGCGGGGCCGACGATGGAGGACGTTGGTAACGGCCAGCTCGTTCGCGGCCATGCCTACATACGTCTCGATCCGGCGTTCGCAAACGTCATCGATCGCAACGTCGATTATCACGTCTTGGTGACACCCGAGGGTGACAGTAACGGCTTGTACGTTACGCAAAGGTCGGCGCAAGCATTCTCCGTGCGCGAGAACCGCGATGGGCGCTCGACGCTCGGTTTCTCGTACCGCATCGTCGCCACACCGTTCGGCGGGGGTCTTCCGCGCCTTCAGACGATCGCCGCGCGTCCAACCGTCCCACCGGGAAACCATCGGCGCCACGCTTTCGCGTTTCCGCATCCTGCCCGGAGAACGCTACTGCCCGCGAAGTAGACTGCCGGCGTCGGTGACACTGCCGCCGCGGTGTCGGCAAGAGCTATCATTTATAGTGGACAGAGGGGCTTGCTCGGCGCGACGTCACGACGGGTCTCTTTGGCACTGCGCAAGGGAGAATCAATCATGCAATCGGCGATTGTCCCTGAGCCCAGTGTCATCTTAGTCTCGACCATGCGTGCGCCGGCATTCGCCGGCGGTCGGCGCAGATGCTGTTAGGTGACGTCCCCTACATATCGATCGTATTCGGAAAATAGTAACGCGACCGGGATTGCCAAGCCGGGGAATGCCTCATCCGTCCATGTGTCTTCGGCTCGCAGTCTGTTAGACGCGCTCGGCGTCCGCCACGCCAGCAGTTCGCGTCGATTCGAGTAGACTTCAATAACGCATAGCGCTCCCGCGCTCAGATAGTCGTTACGCTTCGCCTCGATGTCGGCGCGCTCGTCACTGTCGGAGATGACCTCGAACGCAATATCCGGGGCTAGCGGTGGAAACGCGCGGTCACGCTCTGAGCCGCCGCGAATCGTCGCAAGGCGATCCCGTGAGAAGTAGGCGACGTCCGGCGTCAGCGGTCGGCGCTCGTCCGATTCTGCCGGCAATATACGGACGCGCCATTCCGGTCCTACGTAGCCGACCTGGCGATCATCCGCCCAAGCCCCAACGATGCGGATAAGCGCTTTTTGCACGAAGGAATGAAGCGTTGCCGGACTCACTTTCTGAAGTGCCCGGCTGCGGACCCATTGATAGTCCGGCTTGGCGTCGGGCAGCACGATCTCGTGAACCAGCATGTCACCTGCTTCGGGAAGAAACTGTGGGCGGAAATTCGGGGCTTCGTTTTTCTTTACCGCCAAGGCGGACAGCGAAGCCTTGCTCCGTATCGACGTGTCCACGGCAGGTCACCCGGTATGAATCGAGGGCCAACTTCTTATAGATCAAGTAGTAACCGTACGATCTATCGTTCGGGCAGTACTGCTGCAGGAATGTCGTTACGGAAACGTCTTCACGATATTCCGTGTCGAATACGGCCTTGCCGCTAGTGTGCTGAGTCATGAGTTCGCGCGGTTATGCTTAGACAATTTGGCGAAAATCGAGTCCGCCGTAGCCGTCCAGACAAACGGCTTTGCCTGCTCGTTATGATGCTTGAGATATTCTCGGATC
>JAABUQ010013327.1_pt1 | contig 10000 bp, 9 predicted proteins | sample 5560001 | NCBI WGS metagenome assembly JAABUQ01 (sample SAMN10711888, study PRJNA513371) | rock metagenome | isolation source: Antarctica rocks | place: Antarctica: Victoria Land, Finger Mt nord | collected 2015-12-18 | reverse complement strand
CCCCATCAATCCCAACCTTCACCATTCACGCCGCTCACGTTTTCAGCGACGAAGTCCGATAGCGGCCGTTCGTGCTGCATTCGCGCAAAAACAAAGGCAGCTGGATTTTACGCGCATGTATTGGTGACAAGAACCCGATTGTCGGAGATCCTCACTTAAGCAGGACGACTTTTCTCCGGATGGCAGCCCACTTTGCGCGGCCGTGTGGGCAGCTCTGGAAAGACTTACGAGGAACGGGCGCGGAGTGTTCACCTCCGCGTGGGCGGCCGGCCCCGCAAACGCGTCGACAAGCAGACCTTTGGAGCGCATCAAAGTACCTGCCCGTCCGTCGGGTCGCGCCAATGCCGGCGGCAGCCAGGATACCGGAAGCATGGCGAGGATCGACAAGGATAAGCTGAACCTGGCCGAAGTCAGTGCGATCGGCATCGGCGGCATGATCGGCGGCGGCATCTTCGCAGTGCTTGGTCTCGCCATCGCGACGGCCGGCCACGCCGTCGTGCTGACCCTCGCGGGCGGTGGCATCATCGCCTTGCTCACAGGCTTGTCCTACGCCCATCTGGGACTGCACTTCCATGGTGACGGCGGCAGCTTCACCTATATCGAAAAGGCCTTTGGCGCGCCGTCGATCGCCGGTTGCGCCGGCTGGCTACTGGTCGTTGGTTATGTCGGGACGCTGGCACTCTACGCGACCGCGTTTGGTGATTACGGCGCAACACTGTTTGGTCACGGCGGCGCCCGACCGGTCACGGCTGTGCTGGCCGCGCTGGTATTGGTGGGCTTCCTTTGCATCAATCTTCGTGGCGCGCGTACGTCGGGAAGGATCGAGCTCGGGGTGGTGGCGATCAAGCTACTCATTCTCGCGGTGTTTGCCGCAGCCGCCTTCATTGGTATTAAGGCCGATCATTTCGTGCCGCTGTTCGATCGCGGAGTCGCCTCGCCGCTGGTCTCAGTGGCGCTCATCTTCGTGGCATATGAGGGGTTTGAACTCATTCCCAACGCCATCGATGAGATGGCCGATCCGGCGCGCGACCTGCGCCGCTCGATCGTCATCGCCGTTGTTTGCACCACCTTCATCTATATCGTTGTCGCCGTCGCCGCGTTGGGTAACCTCACCCCCGCGCAGATTCAGCAGGACCAGGAATATGTGCTTGCGGTCGCCGCCCGACCCACGCTGGGGCAAACGGGCTTCGTGTTGATAGGCATCGCGGCGCTGCTGTCGACCGCATCCGCGATCAACGCCACCTTGTTCGGTGCTTCCCGCCTCGCGATGGTGATGGCGCGCGAACGCGCCTTGCCACAGGTGTTCGCGTTGCAGGAACGCACCCGCTCCGTGCCTTACGTCGCGCTGCTGGCGCTGACGGGACTGTCGGTTATATTTGCGTTGGCCGCGCCGCTGGCGGCGATTTCGGGCCTTGCGAGTGCTACTTTCCTGCTCATCTTTGCTGCGGTGAACTTCTCCGCTTTACGGCTGGCGGGACGCATTGGGCTTTCGCCCCTGATATCAATCGCCGGTGGCACAATTGCCACCGCCAGTCTCGGCATGCTGCTGTGGCACGACTGGCAGTCTGACCGGCCGAGCCTTTACCTTTTACTGGCGGTCTACGGCGCGATTGCCGTTCTCGAGATCGTCCTTACCCTGCGACGCGGCAGGAGGTCGCTTGCGCCTCGCCTGGTGTTATGAGCAGGCTTTGGTCTAAAGAATCACTGAACCACTATCAAAATCGGTGAGGGTATTCTCTCGTCGGAGCTGGTCGGTCCAATTAATTGACGACGGGCATCAAAGTGCGGCCCAGTGCCCAAAGCTGCCAGTCCGCGTACGGCCAGCTTGAGCCGATAAGCGGCCGGACGGCAGTACGCCCATCCGAGTCGTTCAGCGATAAGTTGAAAAGCCTAGAAAGCAGCCATTCGCTTGTGGGGCCTAACCCGCGAACTGAACGGGGATGCCGGCTACCGGCCGCAGTAGGTGCAGCGTGCCAGGAGAAACTTGCGGACGCTCGTTCGCCATTTAGCGTCAATCGGTTGTGCACGGGCGGAGCGGTGTCCGAATGGCGGCCATCCCCGTCCTACGCTCCCCGGCAAGGCCCGGGTTTCAGAGGTTGGAGAGACGGCGAATGACTGACGGCCTCGAGGCAAACCGGCCGGGGCGGGCGCCGGTGAGCGAAAGCCTTTTGTTGCGCGGCGGGCGGGTCATCGATGCCTCGCAGGGGCTCGACCGGGTCGCGGACGTGCTGTTCCGCGACGGACGGGTGGTCGCGGTGGGCGACGGGCTCGGCGGGTCCGGCGTGCCGGAGCGCGACGTGTCGGGCCGCATCGTCACGCCCGGTCTTATCGACCTGCATACCCATGTCTATTGGGGCGGCACCTCGCTCGGCATCGATGCGGAGGACTTCGCGCGCAAGAGCGGGGTCACGACCTGCGTCGACACGGGTTCGGCGGGACCGGGCAATTTCCCTGGTTTCCGCAAGCACGTGATCGAGCCGAGCCAGATCCGCATCCTGGTCTATCTGCATGTTTCCTATGCGGGGATTTTCGGCTTCTCGAAGCGCGTGATGGTGGGCGAAAGCCATGACATGCGTCTGATGGCGGCCACCGACGCGGTCGAGGTCGCCCAGGCCAACCGGGACGTGATCATCGGCATCAAGGTCCGGATCGGCCGCTCGGCCAGCGGCCCGAGCGGGATCGCGCCGCTCGACGTGGCGCTGGCCGTGGCGGACGAGACCGGGCTGCCGCTGATGCTGCACATCGACGAGCCGCCGCCCTCCTACGAGGCAGTGGTGGAACGTCTGCGGCCCGGCGACGTGCTGACGCATTGCTTCCGTCCGTTTCCCAACACCCCCATGGATGCCGCGGGGCGGGTGAAACCCGCTGTGCTGGCGGCGCGCGCACGCGGCGTGCTGTTCGACATCGGCCACGGCCAGGGCTCGTTCTCCTGGAAGACCGCATGGGCCATGATGGCGGCGGGATTTGCGCCCGACACGATCTCGTCGGACGTCCATGCGCTGTGCATCGATGGCCCGGCCTTCGACCTGGTGACCACGATGTCGAAGTTCCTGTGCCTGGGCATGGATCTGCGGGACGTCATCGCGGCCTGCACGCTCAACGCGGCGCGCGCGCTACGCCGGCCGGAACTCGGCAGCCTCAAGCCCGGCAGCGTCGGCGACGCGACGGTCCTCGACGTGCGGAGCGGCGATTTTTCCTACGAGGACGTGCGAGGCGAGATCGTGACGGGCCAGCACAGGATCGTGTCCGAGGGGCTCGTGGTCGGGGGACGCTGGTGGCACCCCGCCTAAGCGGACGGCACCCCGCCTGAGCGGCCGGGCGGGAGCGATCATTCGCGGAGCTTGCCATTGTTGAGCGACGTGGTGTCGGTCGCGGCGGTCGGGATCGCGATTCCGATTGTGGCGACCGCGTAGCGCACGCGTCGCAGGGCCTCGCGCGCCCGCCCGCCAAGCTGAGCCGCCACGCCGGTCGCGAGCGTGTCGATGACGGCCATATGGGCGTAGCGCGATGGGGTTGGCACGAGCACGTCCTCGTCCTCCGCGATCATCATGGGGATCACGATGGCGGCCGCCGCCGCAAGCGGCGTATTGGGCCGGGTGAGTGCGATCGTGGCGGCGCCGAAGGAGCGGGCGATCTGGACGGCTTCGACCACCGCCTTGGAGCGGCCGCTGTTGGAGATCGCAAAGACCGCATCGCCGGCCTGGAGGGTTGCGGCGGACATACGCTGCTGATGTCCGTCGACGAAGGCCGACACAGGGATGCCGAGCCGAAACAACCGCAGCTTGGCGTCTTCGGCCATGACGGCCGAACCTCCGCCCTGTCCATAGATGTCGACGCGCCGGCTCGCCGCGATGGCCTCAATGGCCCGGCCAATTGCGGCGGTGTCGACCTGATCGAGACACTCGCGGACGGCGCCCATGGCCCGCATCATGACGGACTGAGCCAACTGGCCGATGTCGTCGTCGAGGACGCGGTCGGACCGAAGGTAGACGGCCGCCACGGTCAGGGTCGTGGCCAGCCTGATCTTGAAATCGCCGAACGAGGAACATCCGATCGAACGACAAAACCGAGTGACCGACGGCTGGCTCACGCCCGCCTGGGTGGCCAGATCGGCGATCGTGGTCCGGGTGGCGGACTCGAAGTCCCGCTGTACGGCCTCGGCCACGCGGCGCTCGGCCGGTGAGAGATCGGCCTCCACGCGCTGAATGCGCGACACAATGTCCACCGCGGCAGGTTGCTCGACTTGGGATGCTCTGGCGCGTCGGCGTGCCATGGCGATGCCTCGATTTTCGACGTGGCGGCGTCGAGCCGCTTCGTCACGGCGGCAACGGCTTGACTCCGCGAAATTCCCTTACACTATTCCCGCATGCTGGGCGACCGCTTGCACCAGCGGTGCCGGCCGGCGCGGGGCGATCCGCCGCGGAAATGTGTTGGGTTGCTGCACGGGATTTGTGCGCGACGCCTGCATTCCGTTCCGGCCGCGGGATGGTAAAAAATCGCCTGTTGCCAAACCCGCAGTCCTGTAACATGTTTTCACGATTGGGCAGGGACATTGGAGCCGGGCGAGCAATGACGAAGCATCGCCGATCGCTGTCGCATCATGGATGATCGCGTCGGGAGTGTCTCGATGTATGCTTCTGGAGCGTTTGATGTGACACCGTCGAACTCCATTCCCCAGGCCAAGATGGTGGTCGACGGCGCCACTAAATTCTACCAGACCCGTAGCGGAGCCGTGCACGCCCTGGACAACGTGTCCCTGCAGGTTCGCGAGGGCGAGTTTCTCTGCATCCTGGGGCCGTCCGGATGCGGCAAGTCCACGCTGCTGTGGTCGATGGCGGGCCTGCATGGACTGAGCGCTGGAACGATCTGGCTCGATCGCGATGCGATCCACCGCCCGCATCCCGAAATCGCGATGATATTCCAGGACGCCAACCTGCTGCCGTGGCGCAATCTAGCCCGCAATATCGCGCTGCCGTTTGAACTCAAGCGCATTGTGCCGGATCAGACGCGGATCGACCGCCTGCTCGAAAGGGTCGGCCTGAAAGGGTTCGAGACCAAGTTTCCGCGCGAATTGTCGGGCGGCATGCAGCAGCGCGCCTCGATCGTCAGGAGCCTCGCGGTCGACCCCTCGGTGCTGTTGATGGACGAGCCCTTCGGGGCGCTCGATGCGTTCACGCGCGACGAGATGAACCTGCTGATCCAGGAAATCTGGATGGAGACGTGCAAGACCATCGTCTTCATCACCCATTCGATCATGGAAGCCGTCTTTCTGGCCGACCGCGTCATCGTGATGTCGGCCCGACCCGGCCGCATCTCCCGGATCGTCGATGTCGACCTGCCGAGACCCCGGCCGGTCGACATCCAGTCGACGCCGGAGTTCCTGACCAGGGTCAACGCTATAAAGTCGATGATCGACCACCGCCGCGTCTAGGCCGATCATCCCGGCCAACAGAGGGACCGTTCAGAGTGGACAGCCAATTGCGCGATCAGATCCCGACGTTCTCGGCCAAGCCGGGCGGCAACGACGCGAAGGTCGGCCTGTCGGGCGGTCTGGCCTCGATGGCGTCGGGTGGCGGCCGCAGCGCCTTCGAGGCCTCGATCATTGCGCTCGTGGCAATCGTGATCATCGGCGGCGCGGAGATCCTCCTGCGGGTCTTCGAGGTTCCGCAATACATCCTGCCGAGACCAAGCCAGATCGTACTCGCGCTGGTGACGGATTGGCGTTTCATCTGGCCGCATCTGGTCACGACCTTGTGCGAGTTGTTCATAGGCTTCGCGATCGGCGGTTCGATCGGCTTCGTCATGGCCGCCGTCATCACCCAGTTTCCCTTTGCGGAGAAGATCGTCACGCCCTACATCCTGCTGCTGGTCACCACGCCAATGCTGGCGCTGGTTCCGCTGCTCATCCTGCGGTTCGGCTTTGGCTGGGAACCGAGGATTATCGCGGTCGCGCTGGCCAGCGGCCCGATGGTGATGATCAATTCGGCCACGGGCTTCCGCCGCGTCGATCTCGCCAAAATTGCCTTGGCCCGCTCGTTCGGGGCCTCGACGTTTCAGATCTTCACCAAGATCCGCATCCCGATGGCCATGCCGATGATCATCGTCGGCCTGATGGTGGGCTCGATCTTCGGGCTGCTGACCACCGTGGGGGCCGAGATGGTGGGCGGCGCCGAGGGGCTCGGCAACCGCCTGACCTATTATTCTTCGATGATCCGGATGCCGCAGTTTTTTGCCGTGATCATGCTTCTCGCGATCATCGGGAACTCGATCTACGTGTTTTTCTTCTGGGTCGGAAAGAAATGGGCCAATTGGGAGGCCTGAAGACGCCAGGGGCTCTCATTCCCAAAGCGAGGGACGCGACATGAACGACGCCAATGCCCCTGTGCGGCTGATCGGCCGACGTAGGCTTTTGCAACTCTCCGGGGCCGGGATCGCGCTCTCGACCCTGGGATTCGGGACCGGCGGCGCTTTCGCGGCCGATCCGACGATTCGTTGGGTTTCGCCGCGCGGCACGCTCGAAGTTGTCGATGACTTCGGCTATTGGGTGGCCAAGAAGTACGGCTATTTCGGCGACCTGCAGACCGACATCCAGGCCGGTCCGCTCGACGGCACCGCGACCGTGAAGCTCGTCGACCAGAAGCAGTCCGATTTCGGCTATCCGTCGCCGGGCATCTTCTCGCTGGGACTAAACCAGGGCATGGACTTGGTGTCGGTGTTCGACGTCATGGCGTCGGACGTGTTCGATTTCGCGTTCCAGAAGGGCAAGGCGCCCAGCGATCTCAAGGGTCTCGAAGGCAAGACCATCCTGCTCGGAAGCGCTGGCTGGCAGGCCATCACGGATCCAATGCTGGCCGCCGCCGGGGTTGACATCAAGTCCGTGAAATATGTCGATGCCGGAAACGGTTGGGCTCAGTCGCTGGCCCAGGGGCAAGGCGATACGGCGCTGAGCTGGGAGGGTCTGCGGGCGCAATGGCGCGGCCAGGGGCTCGGCTTCGACTACCTGCTCGGCAAACATGTCTCCAAATTCCCGGCCAACAGCTATGTGGCCCGCAAGTCGGACCTCGCCGACCCGGCCAAGGTCGCGCTCTATGGCAAGTATCTGCGCGGCTGGGCCATGGGCATGGAGTTCGGCCTGCAGAACCCGCGCGCCGCCACCCAGATCATGATGGAGCAGTTCCCGGCGCTCAGCTCGCAGATGAACCCCTCGGTGGCGACCGATTCCTTGATGCAGGAGCTGCAGCTGATGCATGGTCGCTGGGACGAGCGCAAAGCCTGGGGGTTCCACATCATGCCGAGCTGGCAGAGCTACTTCGATTCGATTGCGGCCATTGGCCAGGTGTCCAAGGTCTTCAAGGCCGAGGATGTGTGCACCAATCAGTTCGTCACGGCCGCGAACGATTTCGACCACGCCAAGGTCAAGGCCGACGCGGACGGATTCAAACTGTCGAGCGACTATGCGGCCGTGGATGTGGCGGCTATCCAGGCGGCGCTTTGACGTGAGGGCGGCGGCCTGACACAGGGCCGCCGCCTCGGTGCTCGACGACAGCCATGCAGGGAGGCCACGATGGCCAAGAAAGTTCTGGTGGTGGGCCTTGGCAACATGGGCATGAGCCACGCGCTCGCCTATGCCCGCATTGATGAGTTCGAGGTCGCTGGCGTCTGCGAGCGGCGGATCGCAGACAGGATCCTCCCGCCCGCTCTCGCCGGGGCGCAACGCTACGCCGATTTCGACTCAGCCTTGGCCGAGCTCAAGCCCGACGTCGTTTCCATCAACACCATGCCGGATACCCACGCGGAATTCGCGACCAAGGCCATGGAGGCGGGCGCGCATGTGTTCGTCGAAAAGCCTATGGCGCTCACGGTCAGCGACGCGGAGGCGGTGGTGGCCACGGCGCACCGCACCGGCAGGAAGCTTGTGATCGGCTATATTCTCCGCCAGCATCCAAGCTGGATCAAGTTCATCGAAATCGCTCGCGAACTCGGAACGCCGCTGGTGTTCCGCATGAACCTCAACCAACAATCGAACGGACAGACCTGGGACTGGCACAAGCGCCTGATGGACTCGTTTCCCCCGATCGTCGATTGCGGCGTCCACTATGTCGATGTGATGTGCCAGATGACCTCGGCGAAGCCGGTCCGGGTCCATGCCATGGGGGCGAGGCTGACCGACGAAGTTCCGGTCAACAATTACGGCGCCCTCCAGGTCATGTTCGAGGACGGCTCCGTGGGCTGGTACGAGGCCGGCTGGGGACCGATGATGAGCGAGACGGCGTTTTTCGTCAAAGACGTGATCGGCCCGAAAGGCTCGGTCTCGATCGTCATGGCCGAGACGGCTGGGACCGTCCGCTCGGACGACATAAACGCCCATACCAAGACCAACCAAATTCTTCGGCATTATACCGACATGTCGAGACCCGACGAGCGGATCGACATGAGCGACGAGCCCGATCATGAGGCCCTCTGCGAACGCGAGCAACGCTATCTGCTGGCTGCCATCGAGCAGGATCTGGACCTCACCGACCATATGAACGACGGTGTGAAGAGCCTCAAGATCGTGCTTGCGGCCGACGAATCGATCCACACGCATCAAGTGGTCACACTTTGAGCCATCGGCCCGAGGCGCGGTGCGCTTATCGCGAGCGCAAGAGGGTGCGGGACCTGCCGATCATGTCGGACAAATTGATGTAGGACGGCGCTCGGACCTAAGTTAGCTCCCGGTATCGCCTCCGGTGTTAATCCCACCGGACCTTGGTGTGCTCCGCGCCCATCAACGACATTCCCGGGATCAGCTGCTGTTCTCGAAAGCGGCCGTTTACGTGCCCTGGGGCGATCGAGGATGATCGTCGTCGGGCCGAGATCAGCGCCAGGCTCGAAGCGGGCCGCCTCGTCATCGACCTGACGGACCACCAGATCGTCGACTTCGCTGGCAACGCAATCGAGCTTACGGACGGAACGGCCCCATCCTCGCCCTGTCCTCGCGTGCCTTCCGCAGCCTCGACGACGAACAGGTCGCCACAATGCGACGCAGCGTGCGCCTCGTGACCCTGGTCGTTCCGACGATCGAACTGTCCGCCGGCTTCGTCCGCTGCATGCGTGCCGGCATCCGCCTGGCGCCGCGATAGTCACTCTCAACATGAGATTGCTCGGGCATGGTGTCGCCGCCATCTCCCGCTTCATGGGAGAAGAAGTTGCAACGTGCTACTTCGCGTCGTCGATGAATGCTGCTGGGGCTGGTCGAAGGACGGCCGCATCGCTACGCACGATCACGTCGGCCGGGCGGCTATTGGTTAGAACCAGCCTCATGTTGGGTAGGTCATTCTCCTCCAACTTGGTCGCGATCGCGGGCAGGTCGTAGTCGAAACCCTGCCAACGTGCCGTCAGGCGAGCGACAAGCTCCGACTCGCTCGCCTCGACCATCACGGTGAGGTCGAAGAGAGGGCGAAGATCCCGCCATCCGGGCTCGTTCAGGAGCAGGTAGTTGCCTTCCGCCAGGACGATGCGGGTCGACGCAGCGATGATGCGTGCACCCGCTCGCGCGATTTCGATCGGGCGATCGAAGACGGGGACGGCGACATCTTTCCCATCGTCCGTGCGCAGACGCTCCAGCATCGCGCGAAAGCCATCGATGTCGAACGTGTGAGGCGCTCCCTTGCGCGAGCGGTGTCCCCGCGCCTGCAGGATCAAGTCGTCGAAATGGTACCCGTCCATCATCAGGATGTCGGCGAAGCCGGGGCGGACCACGTTGATCCGCTCTCTCAATGATTCGGTGAAGGTCGACTTGCCAGAACCGGGAGGTCCCGCGATTGCAACGAACCGACGCGCGGGCGCCTCTTCGCGGAGGAGTTCGTCGACGAGCTCCTCCGTCATCAGTCGTCTGGACACCTTCGCCTCCTTCGCCGCCAGGATCATTGCTGCCTTCAGCTTACTTGCATCTGACCTAGCCGTAAAATAAACCATTTGCTTTAAGAGGTGACCATCATTGGATCAGAACGATATCCCC
>JAABUQ010013326.1_pt1 | contig 10000 bp, 11 predicted proteins | sample 5560001 | NCBI WGS metagenome assembly JAABUQ01 (sample SAMN10711888, study PRJNA513371) | rock metagenome | isolation source: Antarctica rocks | place: Antarctica: Victoria Land, Finger Mt nord | collected 2015-12-18 | reverse complement strand
GAATGAGTTGGTCACCCAAAGGTAGTAAAGCCTTATGTCTACTTAAGGTGGCTGAACTTAATGGGCAATGGCAGCAATTGTGGTTCCCTGCTCAGTCTTCCTGATCACCGAAAAATTTACAGCTTGGTTAATTTTGATTTATTCTCAATCTCTTAGTGCAGTTCAGTTAATAAGCGCGCTTAGCAAGACTGCATATACGCTACTGCCCAGCAGTCGCAGCGGCGCTTGATATTTGTGGTTGTATCACTCCTAAATTCCGCAAATGACTTGCATAAATTACAAAAAAAATTCCTCTTCCTTTAACTTTGAGACTACAGCTTTACTCTGCTAGCAAAATTCTAGCTCCACGCAGAGCAAGTTCTCCCCAATGAAGGTCATAAAAAAAGTTAGATAAAGTTTTGATAAGTGTTTATGTCAACAAGTACCGCTTGTTGAGAATTAAAGTCGCTTAAACCTTTGTCAGGCAAGGATTCCTTCTTTATTTATTCGTGGATTTGTGCGCTCTGGTCATACTCTGAATTATCTAGACCAGACATTCAGATAGCTCAAAAATTGGTAGTTGTATCCAAGGCGACTGACCATACCCTGTTGCTGGGAGTAAATCTTCTACTCGACCTACTATACAAGTGAGCAGACATCTCAATAGACGATGCTGCCATTAATGCTTGTGTCTGCGGTCAGTTGTAAAAAGCACTGAGAGTGGAGCCATGGCACCCTCTAGCCTGCAACTTGCAAACCCTAAGTAGTTAAGGAGTAGGGAGTAGGGAGTTCAGCCTTTGCCGAACAGCTTGGAACGCCTGGGCGCGATGGCTGATTGAGTGCTTCAGCTCTGGCGTCATTTCTGCAAAAGTCAACTGTTGGGCTGGTATGTAAAAAACCGAGTCGTAACCGAATCCGTTAGTGCCACGGGGGGCGTGAAGAATTTCGCCGCGACAAATCCCTTCTGATTGCAGCGCGATCACTCCATCTGGACGAGCGATCACCACCGCACAGACAAATTGAGCTTGTCGGTTCGATTCGTCACCTAATTCCCCCAATAGCCGCACAATTCGTTCCTTGTCCGTTTTGCCGTAACGGGCAGAGTAAATGCCTGGAGCGCCATTTAGGGCATCAACTTGCAAACCAGAATCATCTGCGATCGTCCAGTTTCCTGTTGCCTTTGCAACTTCGGACGCTTTGAGGCAAGCATTGGCAGCAAACGTGTCACCCGTCTCTTCAATTTCCAGTTCAGCTGGCTTAGTTGTCAATTCCCAACCCAAATCAGCTAGGTAAGCCTGCATTTCCCGCAGCTTACCTGGATTTCCTGTAGCTACTACCATCAACACTAGCTCGCCCAATTTTTACCCCAGTTTAAGGTGCGGTGCACCTGCTCTATGGTGGAAGCTTCACAGTACAGCCGTAAAACTGGTTCAGTGCCGCTAAAACGGATCATTAGCCAACTGTTATCGGCTAAACGGAATTTGTAGCCGTCAATGGTGAGGCAATCGATCACCTGTTGTCCAGCAATTTCTTTCAAAGGTTGGGTTTGTAACTGTTCTAAAAGACGCGATCGCACGTCCATATTTGCCAGCGGTAGATCAATGCGATCATAGGCAGAGGTAAAATTAGTTTGTTTCTGCAATCGGCTATAGAGGTCACTTAAATCAAGGCCAGATTTCGTAACTGCCTCCAGTACATACAGAGCCGACAATAAAGCGTCCCGTTCTGGGATGTGAGTACCATAGCCTATACCCCCCGACTCCTCACCGCCTAGTAAAACTTGGGTTTCTAACATTCGATCAGCAATGTACTTATAGCCAACGGGCGTCTCAAACACTGGCAAATTGTACAGGGCGGCAACACGGGGCATCAAGTCCGAGCCACTTACGGTTTTGACTACTTCACCGCCAAATCCTCGCTGTACTGCCAAGTGTTCAATCAATATCGGTATCAACACCTGAGAACTCAGGAAGTTGCCCTGCCCATCAACAGCGGCGATCCGATCAGCATCGCCGTCAAACACCAACCCTACAGCTAGACCGTCACCATTTGTGCGTCGATGAGTCCGCATCAACCTGAATAGATAAGAAAGGTAGCGAGGCAGTGGTTCTGGAGCACCGCCACCAAACAGAGGGTCACGATTACTGTTAATTTCTCGCACTTGCACATCCAGCAACTGGCTCAGTCCCCCAGCCGCGGCACCATGCATCACATCGGCAAAGACCGTTAGCTTGCCTCTCGCTATCGCCTCTCGAATTTGGGCAATATCCACTTTGGCACTGAGCGCTTCGCAGTAACTGGGCCAAGGGTTGAACTTCTCTAAGCTTCCAGGTTTTGCTCCTAGCGATGGAGCAGCAGCCAACAACGCTTCGATCTGCCGAGTGATTTCTGGCGGTACCGACCCACCGAAAGCCCCCTTGACCTTCAAACCCGAATAGCTGCCAGGGTTATGACTTGCCGTAATTACCAAGGCTCCTAAGGCATTATGTTGCTTGACTGCCCAGCTCAAAGCAGGGGTTGGGGCATAGGTGTCAGCAAGCAGCACATCAAATCCTGCCGCAGTGACAGCCTCTGCTGCTTTTAGAGCAAACGTTTCCGCCATAAAGCGCCGATCATAACCCACAATAACTGTAGAGTTACCCACAGTATCACCGTAGGTCTTTGACAAGATCTGTGCGGCAAGGGGTGCAACTAGGGTTAGGCGCTCGAACGTGAAATCATCGCCGATTATACCCCGCCAGCCATCTGTACCAAACTTGATTTCGTTACTGGCTATCGGCATTACGTGTGCCCTAAAGTTATGGCAAACAATTTTAGCATCTTTGCCCCCGATCAGCTGAAGAAGGCAATCATGCAGTCATTAAGCCATCCGTTGATTCAAAGCAGAGGCTTATTTGGCATGGCTTTTGCACTAGCTAATAGTGACCTTGACGTAGAGATGTCAATGAACGCACTGAATCGCGCAAGTTTGCTCAAAAAGCTGGCTTTACTTGTGGCAATTACTGGTATCAGTTCCTCAATCAGTATCCCAGTATTGGCACAGACTAATCCCCGTCCTAGTATCTTCAACGAGCCTCCCTACAATCGTTCCTATCCGCGACCAGGGCATAGACCAAAGCATGGACCAAGGCACCATGGACATGGACCAGGTCGTATGTTAGGACAAGGTCCAGCCGATAATGGCCCTCCAGCAGGTGGTCCAAGAGGTGGTCCAGCCGATAATGGCCCCCCAGCAGGCGGTTCAGTAGACAATGGTCCTCCAGCGGGTAGTCCGCCAGGACGTGGCCCAGGAGGCTAAGAGTCTATCTCAGTAGGATGGATGGCGACGCTTTAAGGGGGCATCTGAGTGAAAGCGATCGCGCAAAGCCCACGCTTCCATCTCTACTGAGAGAAGCTCTTAATTTTGCTCAGGAAAATAGTTTGGTTTTATATTATTTGACTAGATTCTTGTCATTAGTTAAGAGTGCAAATTGCACCTATAGGTATATAGCTCCATTCCATCTATAACGATAGAAGTGTACTTTAGCTCTGGCTCATTTTCCACAGCAGAAAAAACATTATTAGAGGAGCAAATATGCCAGACAAGACTAATGGACCAAGCAAGACAAGTTTGCGAGGTCTCGATTACTTAAATCTGTTTCTAGCAGACGTGCGGGATGGTGTTGGGCCATATCTAAGTGTTTATCTAAAAGCTTCGGAACATTGGAACCCAGCGGAAATTGGGGTTGCATTGTCAGCTTCGACAATCGCTACAGTCGTTGCCCAAACACCAGCGGGTGCTCTAGTTGACCGCTTGAACCAGAGACGAACATTGATTGTGCTGGCTGCTGCGTTTGTTACTATCGGCTGCATCGGGATAGCCTTAGTGCCGACCTTTCCTGTAGTAATTGCCTGTCAGATCTTAATTGGTGTGGCAGCAGCAGTGTTCCCATCTGCTATTGCTGCTGTGACGCTGGGTTTGGTAGGGCGGAGCAAATTTGATGGGCGGGTTGGTCGCAATGAAACGTTTAATCATACAGGCAACTTACTTGCTGCAACTCTGGCGGGCTTAATTGGTCAATTTATTTCGCGCAAGGGGATCTTTTTCCTAGTTGGGGCTATGGCTGCTGGCAGCGCGATTTCGGCTCGTTCGATCCGTTACAAGGAAATTGACCAGGAACTGGCGCGTGGTGGCGGAGATGGTAAGGAGGAGGATAAAGCTGAAAATCAGGATAAACGCTCTGATATAAAGAACCTGCTTAGCGATCGCCGGCTACTTATATTCTGCAGTGCGGTGGTTCTGTTTCACTTTGCCAATGCGGCAATGTTACCCCTCGTCGGTCAAAGACTCGCGCAAGGACATCCTAAATGGGACCCTTCAGTCTATCTGTCTGCCTGCATAATTGTGGCTCAGTTGGTCATGGTACCTACGGCTAACGTGGTCGGTCGTTTAGCAAACATTGGGCGAAAACCAATCTTCCTGGTTGGGTTTGGCGTGTTGCCGATTCGCGGTGTGCTATATACACTTAATACCAATCACTACTATTTGGTTTCTATTCAAATCTTGGATGGAATTGCTGGCGGTATTTTTGGGGTGCTTTCCATCCTTGTGATTGCAGATTTAACTAAGGGAACTGGTCGATTTAATCTCACACAAGGCGCACTCAACACTGCTATTGGAATTGGTGCTGGGTTGAGCAATTTAATGGCGGGGTTTCTGGTGCAAAAGGCTGGCTACAACTTTGGTTTTCTGACCTTAGCAGCGATCGCTGCAGTAGCTACAGCAGTTTTCTGGTTTTTCGTGCCCGAGACTAAACGAACTTGATATCAATGCAGGAAAGTCTATATGTATCTTGAGCGCAGTATTTTGAGGCCAATGCTTCTTGGCCTACTCCTAATTAGTTCAATCACGACCTGCAATTCAACTCAAGCTCAGGAAACAGCTCCGCCTGCAGAAAAAGTGTCTAGCAGTGATGGCTCTGGGGGACTACTTTATCAGGGAAGGTTACAAACCTATTATCTTCACACCCCAAAGTCTTATCAGTCAGAGCGTCCGACGCCTTTAGTTCTGGTGTTTCATGGCAGTGGTGGCAGCGGTAAATCAATTGCCAATGTTACCCATTTCGATGATCTAGCGGAGCAAAAAGGATTTATTGTCGTTTATCCAGATGGGATTGACCATCGCTGGAACCAGGTAAAGCATTATTCCTCTTCACAAGTGGATGTGAATAATGCATCCTTTATATTGGCATTAATCGAGCATCTTCAGCAGATCAGAAACATTGATCGCCGTAGAATCTACGTTACAGGCTTTTCCAGTGGTGCGATCTTGACCCAAACCTTAGCCTGTAAACTATCTGATCGGATTGCTGCATTTGCTTCCGTAGCAGGCACTCTCCCGGTGAACGTCGCTTCTAGCTGCAAGCCACAGACTCCTGTCTCGCTGCTGATGATTAATGGCAAGGGCGATGAGTCTGTACCTTATCCAGGCGGCAAAGTAGACGACGTCAGAGAAGTTATTTCTGTGCCTAAAACAGCAGAGATTTGGCAGCAGCATAACGGTTGTGCCTTGAATTCAAAAAAAGTAGAGCCACTTGCCGACACTGCTTCTAACCATGGTACCAAAGTTGAAATATCTAGCTATTTAGGTTGTCGTGACGGCTCAGAGGTAACGCTTATGAGTGTGGAAGGTATAGGACACTCGTGGCCTGGTAGTGCTTCTGAAAACGTGAAGAATGATCAGAGCAATGTTAGCCCTGGAATTAACGCCAGTCAGACGATCTGGGATTTCTTCCAACGCCACACTTTGCCCTAAATTATACGCAAGTTGCAGCCAGCTCAACAAGTAAAAGCTTGGAATGACTCAAAAACAGGCAACAACACTAGAAATTGCTAAGGAATCTAAATTCCGCCACCTTGCGTCCTTGCTTTTGGACATGATTCGAGTTCTCCTCGTCCATCCCTATTGGCTAGTAGCCTCTATCACTTCTACAGTTGTCAGTGCTGCCCTAGCGCCCAGTCAGGCCTGGATGTGGAAAAACTTCGTTGACGGACTTAAAGCCAATGGCTCTACTACCAGTTCATCGCTACTCAGCTATGTATTACTGTTTGGCGGGTTGCATGCTGGTTTGGGCCTGCTGGGATTTTTGGATAAAGTCTTGAACCGTGCTTACAGCGGATTTCAGCTTGATAAAGTACAGTGGCAACCTGTGAGCTCTGATTCTCTGGCTCCACGGTGTACTCCGCTTACTTGAAATCTGCTGTACGATTTACGTCAGACTATCACTCTACAGCGCACTTACCTAGAGCGTCGAGCTTCGGGGTCAGAAGGTGCAGAAGACATTTCCCGCATCCTGTTCGATTGTGGTCAGGCCAAAGGTGGACTGGATCTAATTTACAAGGACTCGTGGCACATCGTTGCCGGAATAATTTCGGTAATTGTCTGGCAGATGAAATTGGCACCCCAGTGGCTTCCGGCACTGATAATCGGGGTGGTTCCGCCCGTGCTGATTGTTTTTATATTCGGTCGATTTATCCAGAAAGCGAGCCTAAATATTCTCAGCCTCCAAGCAAAGATTGCTAGATCCACTGGTGAGAAAGAGAAGTTAGAACTGTTCGCCCACCAAGAGTCTTTCTTTCGTCAGTCAGTGCGTTTAGAGTTTTTTATGTCCGGCACTGATACGGTAATGGAGTTAGCCAAATGGTTTGGACTACTGCTGCTGGTGGTGATTAGCTCTGTATTCCATCTTGGACTGTTGCCTCAACAAATCCAAGCAGGTGACTTAATTCTATTCGCGATGAATATGGATAGTCTGTCCAAGCCACTAGGTGATATTGGTAGGCTTTACAGCAAATCTCGTCAAGCTTATCCAGCCCTTTTACGGGTTCTGTGACCGGAAGCAGTTTCTGAAGACTCATCTGCTCAGGCTGATCGCGCCCTTGTTGTGCAAACATCCCAACAAACTCAACAAGACGACTCCACCAAATTCTAGATCGGAATACCCAATAGCAATACATTTCAGCAGATATCCCCTACCGGCTCTTCGTGTCCTGAAATAATCTTTATTAGTATTAAAAATTAGTAGGACTAGGAGGCTGTGGTGGAGCGCCCTCTGGACCACCATGACCTTTGCCTCTGTGTCTACCATGTCCACCATGGCTAGGCCCACCAGCGGCATGGCTCCCCAGCAATCCCTTCTCAGCGTAGGCACCGATCGAGTTGTTAGTCTCGCCAGGGCTATGCTGCGGCGGCTGATAGTTGCCCGACTGACTTACCACGATGGCGATCTTGTCCTCAGCAATGTTGCCTCCTGCGCCTTGGGCATTGACTGTGATCTGGTGGTCGCCATCGCTGATTTTCGTCGAGTCGAAGCGAGCGCTCCACATCTGGCTTGTCCCAATTCGGGTCAATGGCTGCGGCGTGCTATTGTCTACCTGATAAGTTGTTGAGGCAACACCCTTGTCATCCCAGACCTTAGCACGCAGCTCGACGGTTCCCCTAACAACCTGGTTCGGCTTGCTAGGGTCTGTAACTAACTGCTTGTCAGATGGTGAGGTGACCATAATGAACGGCCAGCTGCCAAGCTGCTTGAACTTCCAACTCACCACACCGTTGTCCAGGTTGGTAATCGAGAAGCCGACAGGGCCCTCCTGCACCTGACCAGTGGAACGAGTAGCTGCATAGATGGTGTGACCATCATTGGCAACCTCGTTGTAATGCGTATGGCCCACATCGACCATCAGCACGCGGTCTTTCTGCATCAATGCTTGCACCGCTTGGGCGCTGTCGCCCATCCTATCGGGGAAGGAATGCATGAAGACGATAGACTGCAGTCCCTGCTGCGCTGCCGCGTTGAGATCGTTAGTCAACCAAGAGAACTGCTTCTGGCTCAGACCGAAACCACCTTGGTCGCTGGCATCAAGGGCGTCGATGAAAACGAAGTGGTATTTGTCAGCGCTGAAGCTCTGGTATTGCACTGGCTCCAGGTACTTCTGATACAAGCTCAGACTGCCGCTCTTGAGATCGTGGTCGCCGGGTATGGCGTAGAGCGGCACGCGCAACTGATCCGTTGCCTGCTTAATGAGCTGGTATTCGGCCTCTGTGCCCTCGTTAGCATTATCGCCGGGCAGGACGGCGAAGTTAACACCGTTCAGTAGGTACTGGTTGGTGTTCTTAATGATTGTCTGGAAGTCCGCATAGTTCTGCTGATCGCCCGTAGTAATATGCAGATCGCCGAAATGAACCCAACTCACTACACCTGGGTTCTGGATGGTCGTCGTTTGGCCCACATTGACACTTGAATTAACAGGTCTAGGGGTAGACCCAAAGGCGGTTGCCACCTGGGTACTGGACGACATCTGACTAGCGCTTGTCTGTGCGGCATACAAAGCCCCATCGTTCCCAGCACTGTGAGCGCGCATACAGCTTGGAAGCATCAGTAGAACTGGAACCGTAAGTGCGGCATCGACGAAGGCGCTTGGCAATTTCAACTGCATTTTAGTAGCCATTATTCTTCTTCTCATCTACCCGTGTTGTCGTATTCTTGACCGCATTACAGATCTGGGGTTTGTATATGACATTAACTGAGTAAACGCCATACCCCATACTTTGTATAAATGCAAAAACCGTGCCAGATTTTAATACGGCTCAGTCAACTCCCATCGGAGGTAAATTGACCAAATGCTCCCGAAGGCGACTCGTGTCGGAAGCAGGAAATTAATTGGCACGAAAATTGCACTAGAGAAAAGTGAAGTTTATTTAGTACTTCACCATGAAGAAAGACTCAATCAGCATTAACGGTACTGTCCAGGCTTATCTCCTCAATCGCGCAGGCCAAGTAGACGGTCTGCTGCTCTCTGACGGGAAACAGCTGCATCTGCCACCGCATCTAAGCGCCACCCTCCAGGAAGCCGTCAAGCCTGGCGATACGATAGATGCCTTGGTCGAACCTGGCGAAGAGTCGCCTTTGGGCGAGGAGTTTCGCACTAAAAGCCTCACTAATACCCAGACTAACCAGACCGTAACCGATCAACCCCCATCACCGCCACCCACGCCAGGTCAACCTATGCATGTCGAGGGGATTGTAGCCAATTGGCTGGTTGGTCATAAGGGAGAACCCAAAGGCTTTATTCTCTCTGATGGCACCTATTTGCATGTTCCACCTCAGGTTGGCAAAACTCTGACGGCACGGGTCAAGACTGGCGACCAATTAAGCGCTCAAGGTTACGGGACGCGGAACGATTTTGGCACCAGTCTAGAGGTCGAAACTCTTGAGCTTAACGGGCAACCATTGGCGGAATTGAACTCCAAAGGAGCACAGCACCACCAGAAAGCAGCAGACCATCACGAGCAGGCAGCAAATCATCATCGTAAGGCGGCAAAACATGCCGAAGCCGGGGAAAACGAAAAGGCGGTCCATCATGCCCGCCAAGCCCATGAACACCACATTCATGCCACAAAGCACGCAGACAAAGTAGACAAGCAACACGCTAGCGACGGCGGCGACAAAGAGTCTTGAACTCCCATGAATCCAAAGCGCAACCGGGCCAATAGCACCTGGCGTATTTTAAAGATTGGGGTCTCGGGAGCCAGTTCTGCAGAGGGCACAGCCCTCTGCAGAACTGGCGTGCCCTCCTCTGAAGAATCTCTAAGATTGCTCCGCTTCGGTCGCAATGGCATCTATGCTCCTCTGATTGCGAACTTAGTATGAGAGCACGCAAGGAAGCTGTCCTACACGAAATTTTTTGGCTTATGAGTTCTTCCACAAATACAACCGGCATGCGCCGTGGGACAGAAAGAGCCGACCTAGGGTTTATTAAAGCATTGCGAATCCTCTTTGCAGAGCTACTCGGAACCTTAATACTCACGGTCGTCACTTTGGCCGGCACGATGATTGCGGCTAAGCTAATAGACATTTAATTTGCAACAACTCTATTACCCTTATTACGGACTTTCCTATTCCAGTTAATCACTAGCTCGCCATCATTGAGCAAACTTTTTAGGAGTTCTTTAAGCTGCTTGACAGACTGAAACAACCGATGT
>JAABUQ010013325.1_pt1 | contig 10001 bp, 8 predicted proteins | sample 5560001 | NCBI WGS metagenome assembly JAABUQ01 (sample SAMN10711888, study PRJNA513371) | rock metagenome | isolation source: Antarctica rocks | place: Antarctica: Victoria Land, Finger Mt nord | collected 2015-12-18 | reverse complement strand
TCGCCCGCGTCGAGGCGTACCTCAATGGCGTCAAGACCTTGCACGCCCGCTTCCTTCAGGTGGCGCCCGACGGCGGCACGACGGAGGGCCAGGCGTGGCTGCAGCGGCCGGGCCGCATGCGGTTCCAATACGACCCGCCATCGCCGTTCCTGCTCGTGGGCGGCCACGGGTTGCTGGTGTTCCACGATAGCCAGCTCAAGCAGACCAGCAACATCCCGCTCGGCCAGACCCCGCTGGGCCTCCTGCTGCAAGACAATCTGCGGCTGTCCGGCGACGTCACGGTCGCACGCATCGCGCGGGCGCCGGGCCAGCTCCAGGTCACGATCTACCGCACCGCCACGCCGCAAGACGGCCAGATCACGCTGATTTTCGCCGACAGCCCGCTCGTCCTGCGCTCCTGGATCGTCACCGACGCGCAGCGCCGCGAGACCCGCGTGACGCTCTACGACGCCCAGGTCGGCGGCAACTTCGACCAGAAATTGTTCGAGTTCGTCGACCCGCGGTTCTTCCAGAACAACAATGGCGGCAACGGCTCCGGCTAACCCCTCCCCGCGTGTATTCCCTCTCCCGCCGGCGGGAGAGGGCTTTGAAGCTTAGGTCCGCGTGGCGAACAGGCGGGAGAAGCTGATCAGGCTTGCCACGGCCGCGAAGCCGGCGGCGAGCCATAGCGCCAGCGTCGGCCCGGCGCCGCCCGCGATCCCGAAACACAGCGCGACCAGAGCCGCCCCGGTCGACTGGCCCAGCAGCCGCGACGTCGCCACGATCCCCGACGCCCCGCCGCTGCGACCCGGCGGCGCGCTCGACATGATCGCGCGCAGGTTCGGCGACTGGAAGAAGCCGAACCCCGCGCCGCAGATCAGCATCCGCCACGCGATCGCGATCCCGTCCGCCCCGCCCTGCGCTCCGGACGGCAACGTCGCCATCAGCACCAGCCCGCCGGCCAGCAGCACCATCCCGATCCCGCCCAGGATCGCCGAGGGGAACCGGTCCGACAGTGGCCCGGCCACCGGCGCCATCAACGCCGTCGCCACCGGCCACGGGGTCAGCAACAGCCCCGTCTCCACCGGCGTGCGCCCCATCCCGATCTGGAACAGGAACGGCAACGACACGAACGACAGCCCCTGCGCCGCGAACGAGCACATCGAGGTCAGCGACGACAGCGCGAACATCGGCCGCCGATACAGGTCGATCGGCAGCAGCGGCACCGGCAAGCGGAGCTGCCGCCGGAACAGCAGCGCGCCCGACACGACCACCACGACCGCCACGACAGCGGTCTGGCCCCACGACGCTCGATGCGCCGCCTCGCCGATGCCGAAGATCAGCGAGCCGAAGAAGATCGCGTTCAGCAGCGCGCTCGGCGCGTCAAACCGGTGCGTCGCCAGCGGCGTCCGCGGCAGCGCGCGCACCGCGAGCAGCAGCGCCGCCCCGCCGATCGGCACGTTGACGGCGAACAGCATCGGCCAGTCCGCGACCGCCAGCAGGCCCGCCGCCACGCTCGGCCCCAGCGCCGTGCTGACGCCCACCACCATCGCGTTGAACCCGACCCCGCGCCCCAGTTGCCGGGCGGGATAGATGAACCGGATCAGGGCGGTATTGACGCTCATGATGCCCGCCGCGCCGAACCCCTGCAGCACCCGCGCCGCCGTCAACGTCGGCAGCGACCAGCTCAGCGCGCACAACAGCGACGCCGCCGTGAACCCGGCCAGACCGATCACGTAGACCCGGCGGAAGCCGTAGATCTCGCCCAACGTCGAGAACGGCAGCAGCGCGGCCACGAGTGCCAGCTGATACGCGTTGACGACCCAGACGGAGGCCGCCGGGCTGGCATGGACGTCGATGGCGATGGTCGGCAGCGCGGTATTGGCGATCGAGGTGTCGAGCGAGGCCATGCCCACCGCCAGCACGATCGTCGCCACCGCCCATCGCCGCTGGCCCGGCGGTAACCCGTCCAGCGCCGTCACTCCGCCGCAACCTCCTGCGGATCGGCCCCGAATTGCGCCCCGAACTGCGCGTCGTGGAGCCGCCGGTAATGCCCGTTCTGGGCCAGCAGCGCCGCGTGCGATCCCTGCTCGAGGACGCCCTGCGGCGAGAACACCACGATCCGGTCAGCACTGCGCACCGTCGCCAGCCGATGCGCGATCACCAGCGTCGTCCGCCCGCGCGCCAGCTCCGACAGCGAGCGCTGGATCATCCGCTCGGTCTCGCTGTCGAGCGCCGACGTCGCCTCGTCCAGGATCAGGATCGGCGGGTTCTTCAGGAAAATGCGTGCGATCGCGATCCGCTGCCGCTGTCCGCCCGACAGCATCGCGCCCCGCTCGCCGATCTCGGTATCGAGCCCCTGCGGCAGCCCGGCCACGAACTCGTCGAGCCGCGCCCGTCCGATCGCCGCCCGGATCTCGTCGTCGCTCGCCCCCAGCCGCCCATAGGCCACGTTGTCGCGGATCGAGCCCGCGAACAGGAAAACGTTCTGCTCGACGATCCCGATTTGGCGCCGCAGCGACGTCCGTGTCACCTCCCGCACGTCGATCCCGTCGATCGTGATCCGGCCGGAGTCGACGTCGTAGAACCGTGGCAGCAAGGCGCAGAGCGTCGTCTTGCCCGCCCCCGATGGCCCGACGATCGCCACCGTCTCGCCGGCGCGGATGGAGAGGTCGAGCCCGTCCAGCACCGGGCGCCCGGGCGTGTAGCCGAAGCTCACCTGCTCGAACCCGATGTCGCCCTTGAACGCCGGTGCCTCCGGCGCGCCGGGCCGATCCTGCACGTCCGGCACGATCGCCAGCAGTTCGCGATAGCGCCGGAATCCGGCCAGCCCGCGCGGATAGATCTCGATCATGGTGCCGATCTTGTCGAGCGGCCGGTAGAACACGCTGACCAGCAGCAGGAACGCCACGAAATCGCCGATCGACAGCCCGCCCCGCACGATCAGCACGGTGCCGGCCAGCATGACCACGATCTGCACCAGCCGCATGCTGAGATAGTTCAGCGTCAGGCTCACCGCCATCAGCCGATAGGCGCCGATCTTCTCGGTCCGATACGACGCGTTTTCGTGCGCGAACAGCGATCGCTCGTGCGCCTCGTTGGCGAACGCCTGCACCACCCGTGCGCCGCCGACGTTTTCCTCCACCCGCGCGTTGAACCGCGCCACGCGGCGAAACTGCAGCCGCCATGCCGCATCCATCTTGGCGCCGTAATGCGCGATCAGCCACGTCGCCACCGGCACCACCGCGATCGCCACCACCGCCAGCTTCCAACTCACCACCAGCATCAGCGCGAACGCACCGAGGAAGGTGAGCAGCGCCACCAGCATGTCCTCCGGCCCGTGATGCGCGACCTCGCCGATATCGGTCAGGTCCGTCGTGATCCGGCCGACCAGATGGCCAGTCTTCTCGCGGTCGAAGAAGCGCATCGAGAGCGCATGCAGGTGATCGAACGCCCGCCGGCGCAGCTCCGTCTCGATCGAGACGCCCAGCACGTGCCCCCAATACGTCACCACCGCCAGCAGCCCGGCATTGCCCACGTACAGCACCAGCAGCCCGGCAATCGCCAGCAGGATCGGCGGCCAGTCCGCCCGCGGCAGCAGCTGGTCGACGAAGGCGCGCACCGCCATCGGGAACCCGAGCTCGAATAGGCCCGACAGCGCCGCCGCGCCGAACACGTACAGCAGCAACCGCCGGTGCGGCCGGTAATACGTCAGGAAGTCGCGCCACATCGAGGGCGGGCTCACGATTCCGCCGCGGCCGGCAGCCACAGCGTCACCGTCGTGCCGACCCCGACCTCGCTGTCGAGATGAAAGCCGCCCTGCGCCTGCACCGCAAAATCCCGCGCCATCGACAGGCCGAGCCCGGTGCCCTCGCCTTCGGGCTTGGTGGTGAAGAACGGTTCCGAGGCGCGCCGCAGCGTCTCCGCGCTCATGCCGATCCCGGTGTCGGCCACTGCGAGGACGACGTAGCGGCCCGGCGGCAAGCCCAAATGCTGCAGGGCCTCGGCGAGCACGTTCTCGCAATGCGTCGCGAGGCGGAGCTGGCCGCCGCCGGGCATCGCGTCGCGCGCGTTGGTCGCCAGGTTGACGATCACCGTCTCCAGTTCGCCCGGATCGGCCAGCACCGGCGGCAGCCGATCGGCCGCTTCGATCTGGATCGTCAGGCCCGGCTGGTTGAGCGTGTGGGTCAGCACCTCCTGCAGGCCCTGGATCATGGCGCCGAGATCGATTTGCTCGATCCGCGCCTCGCCGCGGCGGGCAAAGCCGAGCAGCCGCCGAGTGATCGAGCCGCCGCGCTTGGCCGCGTCGGCCACGCGCTCGAGCATGTCCTCGGCGCGCTCGGGGTCCTTGCGCATGTTCTTGGACGCCAGGCGCACCCCGGCCTGCACCGTCTGCAGCACGTTGGCGAAATCATGCGCGACGCCGCCGGCGAGCTGGCCCAGCACCTCGAGCCGGCGTTTGCGCGCCAGTCCGGACTCGGCGGCGGTGCGCGCGGCGACCTCGCGCTCGACCCGCGCTTCGAGCTGGACCGCGAGTTCGCGCAGCGCCAATTCGGTCGAGGCACTCGCGGCCAGGTCGGCCAGCATCTCCTCGTCCTCGGCGGTCCACGCCCGCTCGTCGTGATCGATCGCGCAGAGCGACCCCACCACGAACCCGTCCGCGCTCAGCAGCGGCATGCCGAGATAGGCGGTCACGCCGAGCTGCGACATGGCGAGATTGTCCTGCACAAGCGGATGGGCGCGCGCGTTCTCGATGCGCAGGCGCTCGCCGGTGTCGACCACGTGTTGGCAGAACGAATGGGTCAGCGGCGTCTCGCGCGTCACCACCCACTTCCCGTCCAGCCCGGCGGCGCTAAGGAACACCTGGCGATCTTCCTCGACCAGGCTCACCAGCGACACAGGAACTTTCATCACATGCCGGACGAGGCGGGTCAGGCGGTCGAACCCGGCTTGCGGCGCCGCGTCGAGCAATCCGAGCCGCCTGAGCGCCTCCAGCCGCGCCGGATCGCGAATGGCACCGGTACTCTGAGCGCCAGGCATCGGGAGATCAGACATCGGGGCTCACGTAACAGGCTGGTGGGCGGCGCACAAATGTCGCTAGCCGGCGCCCGCGTTCGCCCGGCGGATTGGTCAATGGTGTCCGCGGCGGGATTCGAACCCACGGCCCCAGGATTCAATCCCACTTCGGCTTTCGCCGCCGCCGCCCCGGGCCTGTATCATGGGGCCGCGTTCGTGGTCTGGACTGTCCCTTCGCCCTAGGCCCGAGAGCCCGTAGGCGCCACCCATCCAGTCTCTACACCTTCCCGATCTTGCGACCGGGCTTGGCTCGGGATCGGCATGGCGCAAGCGCACCGAAGCGTTCCCCGACTTTGAGTGGATCCACCGCGCGGTTTCCCCTCGCGGCGCCCAATTCAGCAACTAGGAATCCTGTGCTCTATCCTGCTGAGCTACGCGGACACACAACGACAGAATACAGGGGCAGCGCGCGCGACGCTACCCCTGCCGGAGGCTCAGCGGGTCGTCGTGCGGCGCCGGGCTGGCGCGCGGCGGCGGGTGGTGGTGGGCTTCTTCTCCGGCTCGGCCGCCGGCTCGGCGGTTGCCGGCATGACCGCGCCTTGCGTCACGTTCGCCGTAATCCGGACCAGCGCGTCGGCACCGCCGGCTTCGGGGCGGAACGCAACGGTGAACGTGTCGGTGCCGACGAAGCGTGGCTCCGGATTGTATTCGGCGCGCGACTCGCCGGCCCATTTGCGCACCAGCACCTCGCCGTGCAGCGGCCGTTGCTTGACCAGGCCGAGTAGGTAGGCCGAGCCCGGCTTCTCCGACGCGCGATAGGCGCACCAGCCATCGTTGGTCATCGTGATGGTCGAGCTGACGGTGGCACCCGGGTTCGGCTGCGCCGGCGAGAAGCTGCAGGTCTTGGCCGCGCCGTCGGTCAGGTCGTCGGCGCTGAACACCTGTTGCGCGGGCTTCGGGGCGCACCCTTGCAGGGCGAGCGCGGCGACGGCGGCAGCCGCGAAAAGACGATAGGACAAAGGGCGACTCCGAGCGTGTGGCATTTTGCGTGCCCTCGTAACGCAGCCATCCATGCGCGCCAAGCGACTAATCCGCCGCAAACCGATATTCCGTGGTGGACCGGAACACCGCACCGGGCCGCAGCACGGTGGACGGAAATGCGGGCCGGTTCGGCGCGTCCGGGTAGTGCTGCGTCTCGAGGCACAGCGCGTCGCCGGCGCGATAGGTCCGCCCCGAGGGCCCGACCAGCGCGCCGGTCAGCTTGTTGGCGGTATAGAGCTGCACCGCCGGCTGGTCCGTCCAGACGCGCATCGACCGGCCGCTCCCCGCGTCCCGCACCACCGCCCCTTCCCGCAGCCCGGCGCCGCGCAGCACGAAGCAGCAATCATACCCCAACCCGTGCAGGATCTGCGGATGCGGCGTGCGGATCCGATCCGCCAAGGCGCGCGGCGAGCGGAAGTCGAACGGCGTAGCGGCCACCGGAAGCGTCCGCCCGGTCGGGATGCTGTGCGCGTCCACTTCGAGGATCTCGTCGGCCGCGACCTGCAACACATGGCCGAGCGCATCGCCCGCGCCCTCGCCGGCCAGGTTGAAGTAGCTGTGGTTGGTCAGGTTCAGCACCGTCGCTCGGTCGGTCGACGCCTCGTAGTCAAGGCCGAGCACCGTGCCCTCGACGCGGAAGGTCACGCGGGTCTCGAGCCTGCCGGGAAAGCCTTCCTCGCCGTCGGCCGAGCTGTTGCCGAGGGCCACCGAGGCGCGGTCGGCCCGCTCGACGCGCCAGACCCGCTTGGCGAAGCCGCGGCCGCCATGCAGCGTGTTGTCGCCCTCGTTGGTGGGCAACCGGTGCTCGACGCCGTCGAGCGTGAAGTGTCCGCCGCCGATGCGCCCGGCGTAACGGCCGATGGAGGCGCCGAAATTCGGGTTGTGCGCCTCATACGTCGCCAGATCGGGCAGGCCGAGCACCACGTTCTGCCGCCCCGCCCGGCCCGGCGCCTCGAGCCGCGCGACGATGCCGCCGTAGCTCAGCACCTCGACCAGCAGCCCGTCCGCGATGGTGACGCGATGCACCTCCTGTCCGTCCTGGGTTCGTCCGGCGGTCTCGATCTGGGCTGTCATCGAGGCATCCTACCGGCGCGCGCGGCCCATGCGGAACCCGCGTAGCGCCGAAATCCCGGATGCGGCTACCGTCGCGTCATGAATGAACGAACGATCGACGACCGGCGGGCACGGCGCACCGCGCTCAGGTTGGCGGCGGCACAGGCGCTGGCGGGGGCCAACGCGACCGTCGTATTCGCGACCGGGGCGATCGTCGGAGCCATGCTGGCGCCTGACAAGGGCTTGGCAACGTTGCCGATTTCGATTTTCGTGGTCGGGATGGCGGCGGGCACATTGCCGACGGGCTGGATTGGGCACCGGTTCGGCCGCCGGGCTGCGTTCATCGCGGGGAGCGGCTGCGGCTGCGTGGCGGGGCTGGTCGCGGCGGCGGCGCTGCTGATCGGCTCGTTCTCGCTCTATTGCGTGGCGACGTTCCTGGCCGGGCTCTACGGCGCGGTCGTGCAGAGCTTCCGCTTCGCCGCCGCCGACGGGGCGAGTGCGGCGTTCCGGCCGCGTGCGCTGTCCTGGGTGATGGCGGGCGGCGTGTTCTCGGGCGTGCTGGGGCCGCAGCTCGTGACCTGGACGATGGGGCTATGGCCGCCTTTCGTGTTCGCGGCGAGCTATCTGGCGCAGGCGGTCGTGGCGCTGGTGGCGATGGCGGTGCTGGCCGGGGTCGACCTGCCGCCGCCGGCGCGGGTCGCCACGGGTGGCGGCCGGTCGTTGGGCGAGATCGCGCGGCAGCCGCGATTCGTCGTGGCCGTGCTGTGCGGCGTGATCACCTACGTGTTGATGAACCTGGTGATGACGTCGGCGCCGCTGGCGATGCGAATGTGCGGGCTGCCGCTGTCGGCGTCCAACATGGCGATCCAGTGGCACTTGGTCGCGATGTATGGCCCGAGCTTCTTCACCGGGGCGCTGATCGCGCGGTTCGGCGCACGGCGGGTGGTGGCGGTCGGGCTCGTGTTGCTGGCGGCGGCCGCGGCGGTGGGGCTGGCCGGGCTGTCGGTCGCGCATTTCACCGTCGGGCTGCTGCTGCTGGGCGTGGGGTGGAATTTCGGCTTCGTCGGCGCGTCGTCGCTGGTGCTCGAGGCGCATCGGCCGGAGGAGCGCACGCGGGTGCAGTCGTTCAACGACTTCCTGGTGTTCGGTACGATGGCGCTGGGCTCGTTCTCGTCGGGCCAGGTGCTGGTCGTGTTCGGCTGGTCGGCGGTGAACCTAATCGTGCTGCCGCTGGTGGCGGTCGGGTTGGCGGCATTGGCGGCGGCGGCGTTGCTGCGACGCCGGGCCGCCGCTGCCTAAGTTGGAGCATGGCCTGAGTTGGAGCATGGCCTGAGTCGGAGCATAGCCTGAGTTAGAGTGGGCCTGAGTTAGAGTCCGGGGCTGCCCATCAGCACGCGATAGCCCTTGCCCTTCATGCAATCGGCCACCGATCCGCCGCCGATGCCGAGGAAGCCGCCGCTGGTCTGGCGGCACGCGGCGGTGTCGCGGGTGTATTTGGCGTCGCTGACGTTGATCCGGTCGATCAGCGGCTCCGGCGAGGAGCAGGCGGCCAGGCCGAGCATGGAAAGGATGGGTAGGGAAAGGCTGGCGAGGAGGATGCGCATCGGGTCTAGGCTCCAAGATCGGGCGTGGTGGAGGGCGCGCCCATCGCTTGGCGCATGAACGCCCGCTTCAATCGCGGCAGCCGGTCGACGCCGGCGATGCCGAGGTCGCGCACGCCGCGGACCAGCGGATTGTCGGTGCTGAACAGCCGGTCGAGCGCGTCGGTCGCGCCCAGCATGAGCAGGTTGGCCCCGCGGCGCTGGCGCTGATATTCGGCGAGCAGCCTGGGCGCACCCGGATCGGCGCCGTCGCGCACCGCTTCGATGAGCAACGCCGACAGCGCGATCACGTCGCGGAAGCCGAGATTGAGCCCCTGCCCCGCGATCGGGTGGATGCCGTGCGCGGCGTCGCCCACGAGCACGAGCCGCCGATCGACGTAGCGCTGCGCGTGCATCGCCGAGAGCGGATACAGCCAGCGCCGCCCGATCGGGCGCACCGCGCCGAGGTGTGGCCCGAGCCGGCGCGCGATCTCGCGCCCGAACACCGCGTCGTTGGCCGCGTAGAGCCGCTCGGCGAGCGCCGTGCGCTCGGTCCAGACGATCGCCGAGACGTTCGGCGCGCCTTCGGTGCCGGCCATCGGCAATTGCGCGAACGGGCCGCCGGGCAGGAAATGCTCGAGCGCCACGTTGCGATGCGGCCGCTCGTGCGCCACGGCCGAGACCAGGCCACTCTGCGAATAGGGAATCGTCGTCGTCCGGATCCCGGCCTGCTCGCGCAACGGCGAGCGCCGTCCCTCGGCCGCGATCACCAGCCGGCAGCCGATCTCGCGCCCGTCCGCCAGCCGCACCACCGCCCCCGTCTCCTCGCGCGAGACCGAGGCGACCTCCGCTGGCGCATGCACCCGCACGCCGTCCAGCGAAGCGAGATGCGCGTTCAGCGCCACCCGCAAGCTGCGCGCCTCGACCATCCAGCCGAACTTCTCGTCGCCCGCTTCGCCCATTACCTCCCGATGATTGAAATGCAGGTGCAGCCGCGACGCCGGCCGCCCGACCTTGCCATCCGACACCCGGATATCATCGATCGGGCAGGTCGGCAGCGGCAGCTTGGCCCACAGCCCGGCCGCCTCCAGCAGCCGCCGCGACCCGGCCGCCACCGCATACGCCCGCCCGTCGAAATCCGGGTGTTCCATCGGCGGCAGCGCGGCGCGATCGACCACCGCGACCCGCACACCCCCCATCGCCAGCCGGCAAGCCAGCGTCCCGCCCACCGGCCCGGCGCCCACTACGCAAATATCGGCTAGTTCCATCACGATCCTCTCATCGAGCGCCCAAAGTTTAGGCAGGGGTGTGCGACCCCGCCGCCATCGCTTC
>JAABUQ010013323.1_pt1 | contig 10001 bp, 10 predicted proteins | sample 5560001 | NCBI WGS metagenome assembly JAABUQ01 (sample SAMN10711888, study PRJNA513371) | rock metagenome | isolation source: Antarctica rocks | place: Antarctica: Victoria Land, Finger Mt nord | collected 2015-12-18 | reverse complement strand
TCGGACACGATCCCGCCCGGCGAGGGCGGCTACGCGTTCACCTGCCGCATGATGTCCGTCCACCGATCGATCGCTGCCTTACCCTCGTCGGGGCTGCCGGGCGGGAACGTCGCGACCACGCGGCTGACGCCAAGCTCCGCGTATCGCTTGAGCTTGTCGATGTCGTCCCCGAGGCCGAACATCGTGATCTCGATGGAGTTCGGATCGCGGCCGGCCTCCTCGGCCATCTTGCGGAACTCGGGCAGCACGTCGGTGAGGTCGCCGCGGCCGGCTACCGGGATCCAGCCGTCGCCGTAGCGGATCGCGCGCCTGGCTCCCTGGGGAAACGCGCCGCCGACATGGATCGGCGGGTGCGGCTTCTGCACCGGCTTCGGCCAGGCGAAGATCGGGTCGAAGTTGACGAACTCGCCATGATACTCGGCCTTCGACTTGGTCCAGATCTCCTTCATCGCCTCGATGCTCTCGCGCATTCGCTTGAACCGGGTGGCGAACACCGTGCCGTGATTCTCCATCTCGTCCTGGTTCCAGCCGCCGCCGATGCCGAACAGGAAGCGGCCCTGGCTCACCTGGTCGATCGAGGCCACCAGCTTGGCGGTCTGGATCGTGTCCCGTTGCTGCACGAGCAGGACGCCGGTGCCGAGCTTGAGGCTTTTGGTGACGGCCGCGGCGGCCGCCAAGGTCACGAACGGGTCCATCGCGTCGTAGTATTGCTTCGGCAGGTCGCCGCCGCCGGGGAACGGCGTCTTGCGGGAAACCGGGATGTGCGAGTGCTCGGGCGCCCAGAGCGATTCGAAACCACGCTCCTCCAAGGTGCGGGCGAGGTCCGTCGCGGTCATGGAATAGTCGGTGAAGAACATAGCCCCGCCGAATTTCATCTCTCTCTCCCGCCCGATGTTGCTTTCGCTGAAAGCCTACGCCGGTTCGAGAACGGCTTCCACTGGGGTCCGGGACCCTGGGGTCTGGGACCCTAGGGTCTGGCGGCCGGGTCGCCGATGGAGTTGGATGCGCGACGCTGACAGAGGAGGACGCGCATGGGCGAGATCGGGCATTTCATCGGCGGGCGCCCCGTGGCCGGGGAAAGCGGTCGCTTCGCCGACGTGTTCAACCCCGCCTCCGGCGAGGTGAGCGGCCGGGTGGCGCTGGCCGGCGCGGCCGAGATCGACCGTGCCGCCGCCGCCGCCGCTGCCGCGTGGCCGGCCTGGGCAGCGACCCCGCCGCTGCGCCGGGCGCGCGTGATGTTCCGCTTCAAGGAGTTGCTGGAGCGCGACCGCCGTGAGCTCGCGGCCATCGTCACCGCCGAGCACGGCAAGGTGCTGTCGGACGCCGACGGCGAAGTGCAGCGCGGCCTGGAAGTGGTCGAGTTCGCCTGCGGCATCCCGCACCTGCTGAAAGGGGAGTACACTGAGGCGGTCGGCACCGGGATCGACGCTTGGTCGATGCGCCAGCCGCTCGGGGTCGTCGCCGGCATCACGCCGTTCAACTTCCCGATCATGGTGCCGCTGTGGATGATCCCGGTGGCGCTCGCCTGCGGCAACTGCTTCATCCTCAAGCCGTCCGAGAAGGATCCCTCGGCGAGCCTGAAGATCGCTGCGCTGCTGGAGGAGGCCGGGCTGCCGTCCGGGGTGTTCTCGGTGGTGCAGGGCGGGCGCGAGGCGGTCGAGGCGATCCTGGCGCATCCGGACATCGCGGCGGTCAGCTTCGTCGGCTCCACCGCGATCGCGGAGACGGTGTACCGGGGCGGCACCGCGCACGGCAAGCGCGTGCAGGCACTGGGCGGGGCGAAGAACCACCTGGTCGTCATGCCGGACGCCGACCTCGACGACGCGGCGGATGCGCTGATGGGTTCGGCCTACGGCTCGGCCGGAGAGCGCTGCATGGCGGTCTCCGTCGCGGTCGCCGTGGGCTCGGCCGCCGACAGGCTAATGGAGAAGCTGGAGCCCCGCGTGCGCGCGCTGAAGATCGGGCCGGGGACGGACCCGGAGGCCGAGATGGGGCCGCTGGTCACGCGGGAGCATCGCGACAAGGTGCGCGGCTACATCGATATCGGCGAGCGCGAGGGCGCCAAGCTGGTGGTGGATGGTCGCGATGTCTCGCTGCAAGGCTACGAGCACGGGTTCTTCATCGGCGGCAGCCTGTTCGATCACGTCGGCACCGACATGCGCATCTACAACGAGGAGATCTTCGGCCCGGTGCTGAGCGTGGTGCGTACGCCCGACCTCGCCGGCGCTGTCGGGATGATCAACCGGCACCGGTACGCCAACGGTGTCGCCATCTTCACCGGCGACGGCGGGGCGGCGCAGGACTTCGCCAAGCGGATCGAGGTCGGCATGGTCGGCGTCAACGTGCCGATCCCGGTGCCGATGGCGTTCCACAGCTTCGGCGGCTGGAAGCAGTCGCTGTTCGGCGACCATCACATCCACGGGCCGGAGGGCGTGCGGTTCTATACGCGCTACAAGGCAATCACCCAGCGCTGGCCCACCGGCGCGCGCAAGGGGCCCGAGTTCAAGATGCCGACGTTGGGGCGGTAGCCGACACAGCCCTCCGGTCAGACCCGGTAGAGCGCGTGGGCATTGGCCGCGAAAACCTGGCGGCGCTGCGCCTCGTTTAAGCGGATCGGCAGCGCCGTCGCCGGGTCGTCGAAATCCCAGTGCGGGTAGTCGGTCGCGAACAGCATCCGGTCCCAGCCGATCCAGCCGATGGTGTCGAGCAGCCGCTCGCGCGGCTCCGGCTCCTCCATCGGCTGGGTGGTGAACCAGACCTGGCTGCGGAGGTACTCCGACGGCGGGCGCTTCACGTGCGGCACCTCGGCGCGCAGCTTCGCCCAGTGCTTGTCGAGCCGCCAGGCGAGCGACGGCGCCCAGGCGAACCCGGCTTCCACCATCACCATCCTCAAGCTCGGCAGTCGCTCGAACACGCCCTCCAGCACGAGGCTGGTCAGGTCGGCTTGCTGGCATTGCGCGTGCCCGACCATCTCCTCGATGTAGTAGCTCGGCCAGCCGCCGGAGGTGACCGGCGAGCCGCCGTAGCCGAACGCGTGCACCGCGACCGGCAGCCCGGCCGCCGCCGCCGCCTCGTAGATCGGCCAGTATCGCCGCTGTCCCAACGGCTCGGCGGCGCGGCTGAGCAGCAGCACCTGGACGAAGTCGGGATGCCCGGCCCAGTGCTCGATCTCGGCGACCGAGCGCGCGGCATCCTCATAGGGCACCACCACCGACGCCTTCAGGCGCGGCTCGCGCGACGTCCACAGCGCCACCTGCCACTCGTTGACCGCGTGGCAGAATGCAGCGCCGAGATCGGCGTTCTGGAACCCCTGCCCGCTCGGCGTGAGGGGGTTGAGGATGCCGAGTTCGACGTTGTTCGGGTCGAGATGCTGGGCGCGCATGAAGTCGAGGTCGCTGCCCGGCCCGCCGCCGCCCGGTGGCCAGGCATCCCGGCGCGAGGCCTGCGGCTGGCCCTTCGGGAACGCCGGCCCCTTCTCCATCGGCTGCTTGTGCGCCGCGCCGAAGGTTTCGAGGTGCTCCTGCCAGCGCCGCGCCAGCCAGGGATACACGTCCTTGTAGCCCCGCACGCGCGGATGGATGTCGCAGTCGGCGATGGCGAGCTTGGACTGGTTGAGCGGGGCGATGCCGCTCCGCCCGAGCACGTCGACGTTCATGGACAGCCTCCGTAGTTCCGCATGCTTCAGGACGCCAAACGCGGATAGGTGGCACGCGGATTGTCCACCATCATCTTCCGCGCCAACCCGGCGGGCAAGCCTTCCGGCAGCGCGCGGTCGCCGTCGAACTGCCAATGCGGGTAGTCGGTCGAGAACAATAGCATGTCCTCGGAGCCGAGATGGTCGAGCAGGCGGCCGAGCTCGGCCGGATCGGGCGGCGCGTCCACCGGCTGCAGCGTCAGGCGGACGCGCTCGCGCACGATCCGGCTCGGCGGCCGGTCCACCCAGGGCACCTCCATCCGCACGCCGCGCCAGAACTTGTCGAGCCGCCAGAGATGCGCCGGCAGCCAGGTCCAGCCCGACTCCAGCAGCACCACGGTGAGGTCCGGGAACTTGGCGAACACGCCCTCGGCCACCAGGCTCGATATCGCCGCCTGAAACGCCTGCGCCTGGTTGACGTAGTCCTCGGCGTGGTAGCTGGGCCAGCCCACCGGGGTCGGCGGGTTGCGGTAGCTGCTGCCGGCATGGACCCCGATCGGCAGCCTGTGCCGCTGCGCCGCCTCGTAGATCGGCCAGTAGGCGCGCTTGCCGAGCGGCTGGTCGCCCATCACCAGCATGAGCACCTGGACGAACCGCCGGTCCGGCGCGCAGCGCTCGATCTCGGCCACCGACAACGCCGGACTCTGCGCCGGCACCACGATGGAGGCCCTCAGGCGCGGGTCGCGGTCGAGCCACTCGCGGGCGATCCAGTCGTTCACCGCGCGCGCGAAGGCGGCGCCCATGTCCTCGCTGAACGGCAGTTGCACGCCGTAGAGGCAGTTGAGGATGGCGATGCCGGTGCCGAACGGGTCCAGCGCCTCGCGCCCCAGCCGCGCCGCGTCGCTCGCCCCCTGCCCGTCCGGCCCGCGCCAGTCGGCGCGCGTGGTGAGCGGCCCATTGCTCGGGTAGCTGAGGGAGCGCAACTCCTCGACGCCACGCCGCACCACGAGCTCGCGCCACATGTCGTCAAGATAGGGTAGCAGCGCGGGCAGCCCGGGCATCACCGGATGCACGTCGCAATCGATCGGGGCGTCGCCGGCCATGTCGTCTCCCCCGCCCGCCGCCGCGCTCAGCCGGGCAGCTTGATCTCCACGTCCGGCCCTGTGACCCGGCACTCGAACACCTCGACGTCCTTGTCGATCGGCGCGCAGAGCCCCTTGCCGGTCCGCACGTTGAACTGGCCGGCGTGCAGCGGGCACTCGATCACGTCGCCTTCGAGCCAGCCCTCGGAAAGCTGGGCGTACTCGTGGGTGCACACATTGTCGGTCGCGCGGTACTCGTCGCCGTCGAGATGGTAGATCGCGATCTCGCGCTCGCCGACCCGCACGCCGATCACCTGGCCCGCCGCCACGTCGCTCGCCGCCGCCACCCGCACCCAGCTCTCCGCCATCGCCAGCCCCTTCCCGCTCGCCCGTTGATCGCAGAACGCTCGCGGCCGAACAAGCCCCGCGATGGACAGCGCGCCCGCCGCCGGTGTTGGATCGCGCCATGAGCGAGACGCATGTGATCGTGGGCGCGGGACAAGCCGGCGGCTGGGCCGCGATCGGGATGCGGCAGGCCGGGTTCACCGGCCGCATCCTGCTGCTGGGCGACGAGACGTGGCGGCCATACGAGCGACCGCCGCTGTCGAAGGCCGCGCTCACGGCTGATGCCGAGCCGGAGCCCCTGTATTTCCACCCGGCCGACCGCTACGCCGAGTTGGGCATCGAGCTGATGCTGGGTGCGTCCGTGGAGGCCGTGCTGCCGAAAGAGGGTCGCGTGCGCCTGCGCGACGGTTGGAGCTTGCCGTACGACAGGCTGCTGCTCGCGACGGGGGGCCGGGCGCGGCACCTGCCGTTCCCCGGCGGCGAGCACGCACTCTACCTTCGCACATTGGAGGATGCGCGCCTGATCCGCGCCCGGCTGCGGCACGCGCGTCGCGTGGCCTGCATCGGCGCGGGGGTGATCGGCCTCGAGCTCGCCTCCTCCGCGCACGCGCTCGGCGCGACGGTGACGGTGCTGGAGGCCGCCGCCGCGCCGATGGGCCGCTGCGTCTCCCCGGAGGGGGCGGCGTTCGTGGCCCGCCTGCACCGGGCGGCGGGGGTCACGCTCCGCGTCGGCGAGACGGTGGACGCGATCGAGCCCGCCGGCGACGGCTTCCGCGTGTGCTGCGCCGACGGCGCGCATGTCGAGGCCGACCTGGTGCTCGCCGGCGTCGGCATGGCGCGCGCGCTCGACCTCGCCCGCGACGCCGGACTGGAGCTGGACGGGGGCATCGCCGCCGACAACGTGGGGCGCACCAGCGAGCCCGGCATCTACGCGGCCGGCGACGTGGCGGCGTTCTTCCACCCGCTCTACGGGCGGCGCATCCGGCTTGAATCCTGGCGTCACGCGCAGAACCACGGTCTCGCGGTCGGCAAGGCCATGTGCGGCGAGACCATCCCCTACGACGACGTGCCCTGGTTCTGGACCGACCAACACGGCGTCAACCTGCAGGTCGCCGGGCTGCCGGCGGAGGCGGTCCACACCGTGGTTCGCCAGGATACCGCCAAGGGCTTCGCCGCGGTGCATCTCGACGCCGACGGCGGCGTGGTCGGCGTCACCGCCGCCGGCAACCCGCGCGAGATCCGGGCCGGAACCGCGCTGATCCGCGCGCACGCCAAGCCGGACCGCGCGCGGCTCGCCGACCCTTCCGTGCCGCTGCAATCGTTGTTGTGAGGATGGCCCGATGACCGACGAGCGGTTGAGCACGCTGGCCACCTTGCTGGAGCAGAAGGGACGCAAGCAGTACGGCCTCGACAACGTGACCCAGCTGCAGCACGCGCTGCAGGCCGCGACGCTCGCGGAGGCGGACGGCGGCGGCGACGCGCTGATCGCAGCGGCGCTACTGCACGACATCGGCCACATGGTGCACGGTCTCGACGGCAACCCGGCCGCCGCCGGCATCGACGATCGCCATGAGAAGCTCGGGCAGCGCTGGCTCGCCCGCTGGTTCGGCCCGGAGGTAACGGAGCCGGTGCGCATGCACGTCGCCGCCAAGCTTTACCTGTGCGCGACGGAGCCCGACTATTTCGCGCGGCTCGGCCCCGACAGCGTACGCAGCCTGGTCTTGCAGGGCGGCCCGATGTCGCCAGAAGAAGCGACCGCATTCCGCGCCACGCCGCACGCCGACGCGGCGATACGGCTGCGCCGATATGACGAAGCAGCCAAGCGATCGGACGCCGAGACCCCGCCGGTCAGCCACTTCCTGCCGTACGTGGGCCGGGCCGCAGGTGTTACATAGCGATGCCGTACGCCGGTCTGGACGACATCACGCTGTTCTATCGCGAGGCCGGCAACCGCGCGGCGGGCGACGACGGCCCGCCGGTGCTGCTGATCCACGAGCTCGGCGGCAGCGGCGCGAGCTGGGAGGCCGTGATGTCGCATCTTGCCAAGCGCCGCCGCGTCCTCGCTCCCGATCTGCGCAATGCGGGGCTTTCCGAAAAACCTCCAGGACCGCACGAACTCGAGCACCACGCCGACGACCTCGCCGGCCTGCTCGCCGCGCGCGGCATCGCGCAGGCGGACATCATCGGCTCGGCGCTCGGCGCGATCGTTGCCCTAACCCTCGCATTGCGTCATCCGGCGAAGGTGCGGCGCATGGTGCTCTGCGCCGCCGCGCCGGAGATCACCGACGACGCGCGGCGCTACCTCGCGGAGCGGGCCGAGCGGGTGCGTGCCGAGGGGATGCGAACGGTTGCGGCAGCGAGCCTCGCCAATGCGTTCCCGAGCCCGCACGAAGCGGCGGGCGCCGCCTATCTCCCGGCATTCCTTGCCAACGCCCCGCACGCCTATGCTGAGTTGTCGCTCGCGCTCAGCCGCATGAACATCGCCACCGAGCGTTTTGCCGGGATCGCCGCGCCGACGCTCATCCTGCAGGGCGCCGCCGATTTCATCTGGCCGCCCGCGGTTGGTGAGCGCGTCGCCGGCCTGCTGCCGGCCGCACGGTTCCGGCTGCTCGCCGATGCGGCGCACTTCCCCCACATCCAGGCGCCCGACATGGTCGCGGCGATCGCGCTTGAGTTCTGCGCGCGATGAACACGCGGCTCTCGGGATTTCAGCCCGCTCGCCGAAGGGCCGCTCCGACCGGATCAGGCGAAATTGTGCAGCGAACCGGGCTGGACCTGGGTGGTGATGCCAATGCCAGGATTACCGGGCACCGCGTCGCGATAGGTGAACTGCGTATACGTGCCGTCGCTGGTCGCCTGAAAATTCGGCAGGCCGAGCGGCGGGCTGCCGTTGGCTCCCAGGATTTCCAGGCTGGCCACTTGGTTCGACCCCGCGAAGATGTCGAGTCTGCCAGCGCCGTCATACGCGAAATGGTCGCTACCGGTGCGCAGCAGCAGCGTGTCGCGGACGCTATCGAAGTTGGTGACGCTGCCGAGGAAATACTGCGGGAAGTCGATCTGCACTGCCTTGGACACGTTGGTGTCGCCGAAATCGACCGTGGTGCCGCCGCTTACACCACTCTTCAGCGCGAGCTGGGCGTCGCCCTGCGTGCGGCTGCTCTCGAGCGTCAGTCTGCCCGGACCATAGGTCCAGCTGTTCAGCACGGCCATCCCGCCGACCACGTGCAGGTTGCCGTATTGCGCGAACAAGCCGCCATTGCTGTTGATCGTCAGGCGGCTGCCCGCATCGACATAGGTGTCACCGGTCGTGAAGAAAAAGCTCCCGGTGGTGATATTGACCGTCAGTTCGCCCCTGCCGGTGAAACTATCGCCCACCTGGTTGCGGCCGAGCCAATAGGCGTAGCCGTCGATCACGGCGCTTGCCGTAGCGCTGCCGTTGATCGGCTCCGGCTCGGTCACGCCGTCGCCGAAGACGGTATCATGCATGAAGACGCCGGGCGTCTGGCCGTTCGTGCCGCCGAGCTGCAGCGGCACATCGAACACGGTGAGGTCGTTGAACGTGACAAGGCCGCTGCGGATCAGCGCGTCATCGTCGGCGGTCGGCGGTGACGGAGACCAGTTGCCGCTGTCGAAGCTCCCGACAGCGCCATCCCACGTCTTGGTGGCCATCGACCCATCTCCCACGAACACGGCGAGCAGCTACTCAGCAAGTGAGGGCTGGGCGCCACCAACTGGTGGTTGATTTTGCGCCACGGCCCGAGGTTCGAGACCGGACGCGCCGAGATATTGCAGGAATGTCACGCGGGCGACATCGACGCTGGCTCGGTTGTGGAACACACATCTGACCAATGTTCCCGTCGCGGGCGTCCGATTGGCAGGCTTACGCGAGCCGCGCTGTTCGGCGCGACCATCCTGGCCGGCACCGCCCCGGCATTCGCGGCAATCGACGACCTGACCGCCGACAACAACGGCCAACTGCCGCTGCCCACGGGTCAGTACGTCACGCCGACCCTCGTCACCGGCGCCAACCTGCAGTTCCTCAACCCGCACCTGGCGAACTATCCGGATTTCGTGGCCGGGATCGCCTCTCGCTCGGCTGTCAGCCCCGACGGCAGAACCCTGCTGATCGGCACCAACGGCTACAACTCGCTGAACGACGCCACGGGCAAGACCGACCCCGCCGCCAGCAACCATATGTTTTCGTCTTCGACATATCAGGCGCCAACAAGACGACCCCGTCGCTCACCCAGGTCGTGCAGGTGCCGAACATCTACGAGGGCCTGATCTGGGCCAGCAACACCCGCTTCTACGTCTCCGGCGGCGTGGACGACGTGGTGCGCGCCTACGATCTCGCCGGCGGCGGCTTCACCGAAACCGCCACCATCAAGTTGGGCCACACCGCCGGCCTCGGCAGCGGCGTCAAGCCGAACTCCGCCGGCCTCGCATTGACGACGGACGGCGCCCGCCTGCTCGTCACCAACATGTTCAACGACTCGCTCTCGGTCATCGACACCGCCAGCAACACGGTGACCAGCGAATACGACCTGCGCCCGTATCACACCTCCGGCGCGGACGGCGTGGCGGGCGGCGAGCAGCCGTACGACGTCGCCGTGGTCCGCAACACCGCCTACGTCACGTCGCTGCGCGACCGCGAGATCGTGGTGCTCGACATCTCCGGACCGACGCCGGCCTTCATCACGCGCATCGCGGTGCCGGGCACGCCGAACCACGTCGCGCTGAGCCCGAACCAGGACCGGCTCTACGTCTCGCAGGACGTGCAGGACTACGTCGCGGTGATCGACACCGCCACCAACGCGGTGATCGAGAACATCGACACCCGCGCCCCCGACGGCGTGATCCCGGGCGCCACCCGCTTCACCGGCGCGTCGCCGACCTCGGTCACCGTCTCGCCCGACGGGCGGACGCTGTTCGTGCCCAAC
>JAABUQ010013322.1_pt1 | contig 10002 bp, 11 predicted proteins | sample 5560001 | NCBI WGS metagenome assembly JAABUQ01 (sample SAMN10711888, study PRJNA513371) | rock metagenome | isolation source: Antarctica rocks | place: Antarctica: Victoria Land, Finger Mt nord | collected 2015-12-18 | reverse complement strand
ACCGGGTGCGCTTTGATCGTGATCCCGCGCTCGCGTTCCAGATCCATCGCGTCGAGCAATTGGTCGGACATCTGCCGCATCTCGATCGTCTTGGTGACCTCGAGCAGACGATCCGAGAGCGTCGTCTTGCCGTGGTCGATGTGGGCGATGATGCAGAAATTCCGGACGTTCGTTGCGATTCGCTCGGCCGGACGCGCGGAAGAGATCACGCCGTTACGTTCGCTTCAATCACCCGAAAGCCATTGAACCCAGCGCAAACCAAACGTCTGCCGGGCTCTCAGCCCGGCAGACCCGCCTAACGGGCGGAATTCAAACAGTACCTCCCCGCCGTAGCGCAGCGGAGGCGGTTATATGCCGTAACAGGCCCGAGCGGCGTTCGCAGCGACGATTTGATTGTTGACGAGCTGAATCAACAGGATGACGACGAGGAACGAGAGATCCAGACCGCCGAGCGGCGGGATCACGCGTCGAATGGGCGTGAGTACGGGTTCGACGAGGCGCGCGATGAAGTCGGTCCAGCGACCGCGCAAGCTCGGGACCCAAGAGATGACCGCGTACACGAGCATCACCAGCATATACAAACTTAGGATCTGGTACACGGTGTGCCAGAGGGTGCAACTCATTGCGGTAGACTCGCTATAATTCTCGGCGGAACGCCGTCGAGGAACGGACGGGGGTCGATCGGCGCGCCGTCATGCATGACCTGATAATGAAGATGCGGTCCGGTCGCCGCGCCGGTCGCACCGACGAGCGCAATCGGCTGCCCTTTTGCGACCCGCGCACCGAGCGTAATGTCGATCCGCGACAGATGCGCGTACCACGTGTGATACCCGTTTCCGTGATCGACGTCGACCTTATTGCCGAACCCGCCATCCCAGCCCGCCGATGCAACGACGCCCGCGGCCGCCGCGCGCACGGTCGAGCCGTAGTCGGCCTCCAAATCAACGCCTTGGTGAAATTCGGGCGACGGATCGGTACGATAGCCGTAGCCGGACGCGATCCCCGCGCCGTTGCCGGCCGGGTTGATCGACGGTATCGCCGCAAGCAGCGCAAAGCGCGTGTTTTCCGCGATCCGCCGAAGGTTGAGGATCCGCATCGCGACACGCTGTAGACGGCGCTCATCGGCATCCGTTTGGGCCGAAGCGCGCGCGAGCGTCCGCAGCTTCGATTGGATGCCCTCGAACGACTCGGGAGCGGTTCGCACAAACGACGTCTTGGCGGGGTCGACGCGTCGTGGGGTGCGCACGCGGTCCGCACCTAAGAGGCGGCGGATCGCATGATTCTCGCGCTCGATCGTGCGGAGCTTGCTGGTAAGCGCGTCGGTCTGCGCGTCGATGGAGGTCAGCTTCGAGCGCTGATCGGCCGTAAGATGTTGGAGGGTTCGCACCTGCGCGAGCGCGCTTCGGACTTGCCAAACATGGAAGGCACCGGCGCCGACGAGCGAGAGGAGCGCGACGACGGCGAGCGCCACGACATGGCGGCGCGTGAAGGCGAAGCGGTACACCGAGTAGCCTTGCGGCGGGATCACCTTGACGAGAAATTCGTCCTTCACGCCGTCGCCCTCGCCCGCTCGAGCGCTGTGAGCTCTTCGGTCGAGGCGTCGACGACCGTCGCGAACCGTTCGACCGCCTTGCCGTACGTCCGCGTCTCCTCGCGGGAGAAAATGCTCGAGACGATCACGCCGTCACCCTCGCGGTTGAGGAGCGCCAGCGCGAACGAAAGCTCCGATCCCACGTCGGAAAACGCGTTATAGCGTACAAATCCCACACGATGGACGTCGCTGCGCGCGATCCGCTCGAGCACCTCGACGCGCTGACCCGTCGCATCGACGCGGCCTTGCAGCGCCGCCAGACCCGTTTCGCACGCGTCGAGCCGGCTCGTCGCGGGCGCCCCGCCGCCGAGGAGGTTGTCGTGGGCGGCAGCGGTCATGGCGAGCCTGCGCAGTCGCGGTGCGACGACGAGGTAGTGGTAACCACCGAGCAAAACGAGCGCGCCGCCCAGGGAGACGAGCGCAAAGCCATAGAGCTGTTGCAAATCTTCTTCGCGAAATAAACGTTAAAGAACCAAGACGAGAGCCAGGAAACCCGCGGCACACGGAAGGGACCGCTTACCGTTGCTCCCTTCCGGTCCTGGCGGGGTTCACGGATTTCCGTTGCGCGGAGCCCAACCCTCGTCAAGGCTCGCATATAATAGCACACCAACTCTTCACGGACCTGGAGGCCCTTCATCATCGCTCTTCGTCGCTTCGCGGCCCTCTTCACAGGCGTCGCGCTCCTGGGCGCCGGCCCCATGCCGCTCTCATCCTCGACGCCGGCCGCCGGCGACGCACTCCGTCCTACGATCGACTGGTCGACGGGCGCGGCGGGGATCGCCGCGGCCTGCGACAAGCAAATCGCGCAAGCCGATGGGCAAGCGAAGACGGTCGGAGCGATCCCGGCCGCCGAAGGGACGTTTGCCCGCGTAACGGCTCCGCTTGAGAACCTGGCCGCCGATCTCAACGATACGCTCGCAGCGGAGCAGTTTCTCTACAACGTGTCGGGCGACGCCGCCGTTCGCAAAGCGTCTCTTGCATGCAGCACGAAAGTCAACGACTACATGACCGAGCTCAACGCTCGGCCCGAGCTGTACCGCGCGCTGCGAGGCGCGAAGGCGAGCGGCACGGCGACGAGTGATGCCGACAAGAAAGTGCTTGCACTTTGGCTCGTCGCAACGGAGCGCTCCGGCGCCGGGCTCGACGACGCGAAGCGCGCCGAGTTCGTTCGCCTCTCCAAGCAGCTCAACGATCTTCAAAACCGCTTTACCTCGAACATCGGCGAAGATAAGACGACGATTTCGATCAGCGCGCGCCAAACGGCCGGGCTGCATACGGATTTCACCGCGACGTTTAAGCGCAACGGCGCGATGTATGTCGTCCCGGCAAATGAGAGCACGAGCGCGTCGTTCATGCAGAATGCCTCGGACGAGTCGGCGCGCAAAATGTTCTACCTCGCCTATCAGAACCGGGCGAGCACAACGAACGTCGCGTTGCTGCAACAGGCGATCGCCGTCCGTGACCGTCTCGCGCACATCTTCGGGTATCCGACGTGGGCGGCGTACGTTCTCGCCGATCACATGGCCGGCACGCCCAAGCGCGTCGAGGATTTCCTGGGCAAGCTCGACCGGCGCATCTTGCCGGTTGCGCGCGCGGAAAACGCAACGCTCGCGGCGATGAAGCACGCACCGATCGCCGCTTGGGATAGCGCGTATTACACGAACCAACTCCTGAAAACGAAGTATGCCGTCGACGAAAACGCCGTTCGTCAATACTTTCCCGTTGCGCACACGGTGGATGCCGTGCTCGCAATTTACTCGCAGCTCTTAGGGGTAGCGTTCACGAAGCAAAATGCCCCGCTTTGGAATGCCGAAGTGTTGAGCTACGACGTTCACGACGCGGCATCGAACCGGTACATCGGCACGTTCGCGCTCGACCTCTTTCCGCGTCCCGGAAAATACGCGCACTTCGCGAGCTTCCCGATCCTGCCGACGCGTACGCTCGCCGACGGCCGTGTGCGCGCGCCGTTCGCGGTCATCGTCGGAAACTGGCCCCGGCCGGCGGCGGGTGCGCCCGCGCTCCTTTCGCACGACGACGTCGAGACGTTCTTCCATGAATTCGGTCACAATATGGCGGCCATGCTCGCGAACACGCCGTATGAAACGCTCAACGCCGGCTTCCGCCAAGACTTCGTCGAAGCACCCTCGCAGATGCTCGAGAACTGGGTGTGGGATCCCGGCATCCTACGCCAGCTCAGCGCAAACGTAAAGACGGGAGAGCCGCTACCCGATACGCTGATGCGCAAGTTGATCGCCGCGCGATACGTGGGTTTTGCCCTCGCGACGACACGTCAGATCGATTACGCAACCGTCGACATGCGCTATCACACGGGCGGCCCGTCCGTCGATACGACGGCGGTTTGGGCGAAAACGGCGAAAGAAACGACGCCGACCCCGTTCCCGCCAGGCATTCATCCCCAAGCATCGTTCGGTCATCTCATGGGCGGCTACGATGCCGGATATTACGGCTACTTATGGTCGAAGGTGTACGCGCAAGACATGTTCACCGCATTCGAGCAGGGCGGCTTAAAGAGCCCGCAAGTCGGCGAGCGGTACCGGCGCGATATCTTGGAACCGGCGCGCGAGTACGAGCCCGACGCCGAGGTGGCGCGGTTTCTCGGGCGTCCGATGAGCGCGGAGGCGTTTTACCATGAGTTCGCGCTCGATCCGGCGGCAAAGGGGACCGGCTCGGCGCGCTAAGCGTGTTGCGCTCAACGTTGCGCGCGTTGCGGAGCCGGCTGGCCCGCACCGCGCTCACCGTCGCGGGGATCGCGATTGGGATCCTGGCGCTCGTCGTCGTCGGCTCGCTCGCTGAACGGCTCTCGACGATCGTCGCGCGTTCGACGGCCGTCAACGGCGGCGCGATCTTCGCGTTTTCCGGTGATGCGGAAGCGCGCGAGCTCGCGGGTTCGGAGCGATTGCAGGCGGCGCGCGCGATCATCTCGCGGTTCGACGGCGTGCGAGCCGTCGTCCCGGAAGTGATCCTTCCCTATCGCCTCGGGTTCTCGCAGTCGACGCGTTTCGGACCACCGTCCTTGATCTTCGGGATGCCGCCCGGCGCACGGCAAGCCGCGGGCGATGCGCTCCACGTCGGCAGCGGGCGCGATCTCCGCGTCGACGAGCGCGGGGGCGCCGTGGTGGGCACGGATTTCGCTTCGGCGGAGGGCGTTGCGCTCGGCGATACGATCGCGCTCTACGGCAACTCGTATCCCGTCGTCGGCATCATCGCGAAATCGTTCACCGTTTTCGACGCGGCGGTCGTCGTGCCGTTCGCGGACGCACAATCGCTCGCGTTACAACTCGTGCCGCCCGAAGCGTTCGCGTTGCCGCGCATGCCGGCGACCGCGCTTCTCGTGACCGTTCGTCCGCACGCCGATACGGCGCTCATCGCGCGCCGCATCGGGATCCTCACCGGCCTGCGCGCCCGTGATCCGGCGCAGATCGCGAACAGCGTGCGTTCGACGACCGACGTGTTCGACGCGATCATCTTCGGCGCGGCGCTCGTCGCCTTGCTCGTCGGTGCCTTTTCGATCGTGAACACGATGACGATCGCGGTAAGCGAGCGAACGCGCGAGATCGGCATTCGCAAAGCGATCGGCGCGGGCGACGGCGACGTGTTGCGAGAGTTTCTGTTCGAGGCGTCGCTGATCGGCGCGATCGGTGGTGCCGTGGGATTAGCGTGCGCGAGCGTGGTCGTCGCGGTCGTGGACGCGCACAACGCGCGCTCCGGGAACCTCGAACTCTTCGCGATCACGCCGCGATTGGCGATCGGCTCGCTCGGCTTCGCGGTGCTCTTGAGCACCGTCGCCGGCCTCGCGCCCGCAATTCGCGCCGCCCGGCTCGAACCGACCGATGCGTTGCGCCGCCTTGGGTGAATCGCCGCCGCTCGTGCGCGTACGTGCCGTGCAAAAGATCCACGCGCCCGGTTCTCCGACCGAAGTGCGCGCGCTCGACGGCGTGACGTTCGACATCGCGCGGGGTGAGTATCTCGCGATCGTCGGCGAGAGTGGATCGGGAAAGACGACGCTCATGCACCTGCTCGGAGCACTCGACCGACCGACGCACGGCGACGTGGAGATCGACGGCGTAACGCTCGCACGTGCGACGCGACGCGGCCTCGCCGCGATCCGATCGGCGAAGGTCGGCTTCGTGTTTCAAGGATTCAACCTGATCGCGTCGCTCGACGCCCTCGAGAACGTGATGCTCGCGGCACGCTATGCCGGCGTCGCGCCCGCGACGGCGCGACGCGAGGCCCGTGCGCGGCTCGCCGACTTAGGCCTCAGCGATCGCACGCATCATCGCCCTTCGCAGCTCTCCGGCGGTCAACAACAGCGAGTCGCAATTGCGCGGGCGCTCGTCAATGCGCCGGCGCTGCTGCTCGCGGACGAACCGACCGGTGAGCTCGACACCAAAACCGCCGCGCACGTTCTCGACGCGTTCGACGGTTTACAGCGAGCCGGACAAACCATCGTCGTCGTCACGCATGCCGAGTCGGTGTGGCGGCGGGCACAGCGCGTCATCCACTTGCGCGACGGCCGGATCGATCGGATCGAAGAACGTGTCGCGGCAAGCCGTTAACGCGTTCGGGGCGCTGCTCGCGGCCGCGGCGCTAACGGCGCTTAATGCGTGCGATGATCGCCGCGTCGCTTCCGCAACACCCGATCGACCGCAGCGGGGCGTGCATGTCGTCGTGCTCGGCGACAGCCTTGGCTTAGGAACCGGCGCCACGAACCCAGCCGGCGGCTTCGCCTACCGCATCTTCTCACGACTCGCGACGGGCCGCCCGCACTCGACGATACGCAATTTCTCGATCGGCGGCGCACGCGCAGCCGACGTCGAGCGCCTGGAGGTGCCGCGACTACGCGCAATCCCCGCGGACGTGATTATCGTCGTTGCCGGCGCAAACGATGTCGTGCGTCATACGCCGGCTCCGCAGTTCGCACGGACGTACGAACACCTTGTAGCGGGCGTCCGACGTCTGCAGCCGGGCGCGACGATCGTCTTGTGCGGCGTTCCCGACATCGCGATCAGCCCTCTGTTCGCCGGTAGTAACGTTGCGATCGCGGAACAGTCGCGTCTCGACGATCAGATCGTTCATCGCGTCGCCCGTCGCAACCGCGCGGCGGTCATCGATCTCTACGGAATATCGAGGCGCGCACGCGGAGAAGCCGGTGTCTTTTTAGGCGCCGACCGTTTTCATCCGTCCGACGTCGGCTACGAGCGGATCACCGAAGCGGCGTATCCGGTCGTAGCCCACGTCGTCGACCATTAGGTTTTGGGCGAGTAGACGACGCACCAGCCGTTCGGGCTGATCTTGCCTGCGACCACCGAGCAGGCTCCGTCGGCTTTTGGGCTTTTCTTATTTGCGAGGTAAAAACGGCATTGGGCGCATTTGACGCCGTTCTTCGGTTTGTTCTGATATTGCACGGCGCTTTGCGGTGACTTTGCCGCGGCTTCCGCCTCGTTGTGCGCGTAACCGATCGCGAGCGCCGCGGCGGGGACCGCTGCGAGCGCTTTCAGAACCGAACCACGGGAGAGCTTCTCGTTCAAGCAACTACCTTTCGTGAAGAATGCGGGTGCGGCTACATCGGCCGTTTCGTCGGATCGTTCTTGAGCAGTTTGTCGTTTTGACCTTCCGTTTTCTCTGTTAACGCGGAGGTTTGCTTGCCGGTTCCCCCTTCGAGAAGCGTACCCGAGCGCAATCCGCCACCCTGCGTTGAGGGCGCGGGCATGCCCCCGACGGCATCACCGCCCGCTCCGCCGGCTGCCTCGTTCGCCGCGTTCATCTGTGATTCGACGACGCTGCCGATCTTCGCAGCGACGTCATTGATCGACGGGATCGTCAGCGCGGATTCGCTGGGCGTGCCGCTTTTTGCGACCGCCGCTTCGGATGCCGCGTTCATCTGCGATTCGACGGCGTCGCCGATTTTTGCGACGACATCGTTCACGGTCGAGCGTACGGTACCGACCGCGTCGCTCGCCGCGGGCTGAACCTTCGTCGCGACGTCCGCGATGGTGGACTTCACCGTATCGACGACGTCGCTTGCGATCGGCTGCAGTTTCGTTGCGGCGTCGGCGATGGTCGATCGAACGTTCTCGACCGTATCGTGCGCGACCGGCGTGAGCTTTGCAGCCGCGTCGGTGGCGGTCGTTTGAACGCGGGTTGCGACATCCGAGAGCGTCGGCTGCACTTTCGCAGCGACGTCGGCGATCGTGGGCTGGACTTTCGCAGCGACGTCCGCGATCGTCGAGCGAACGTTATCGACCGTTGCGCTGGCCATCGGCTGTAACCGCGTTGCGGTGTCGCTGATCGTGCCTTGCGCATGGGCTGCGGCGTCGCTGAGGGTGGAGCGAACCGCGTCGACCGTCGTGCCTGCGCCCGGGGCGCGCGCCACCGCGTCGGCGGCACCGGCTTGAACCGTCGAGGCCGCGTGAGACGCCGATGTCGCCGCGTGCGAAGCAGCATCGGCTACGGTTGATGCGGCATGTGACGCAACGTCCGCAACGGTGGAAGCCGCCTGCGAGGCGACGTGAGCGACGGTCGTGGCCGCATGGGACGCCGCGTCCGCTACGGCCGCAACGGTTTTCGTTACGACGTCTTTCATTGAGCCGGCCGCATCAGCCACCGCACCCTGCGCGGCGTCCACTTTTTCGTCGACGGCGTCTTTAACGCGCGCGTTGACGTCGGTTTTGTATGCGAGCGCGTCCACGGTTTCGGACATGCGGTCGCGCGTCGCTTCTATCTCCGTACGGATTTCGCTTGGGTCTTTGCCCATTCCACATCCTCTTTCAGCGTGCGCGCCGTTTCGGGCGCGGGCGGCATTGCCGCAGTGATTTTTTTCTTTCCGGTGAGTGCGGAAACCGCGGCGGCGACGGCGTACACGACCGTCACGATAAGTGCCGCGGCCCACACGGGCATGACGAGAGCGAGCACCAAGATAAGCGTCGCGGTGAACGCACCGAACGCACCGAACGCAAGCAAGATCGCCGCGCCGAGTAAACCGGCGCTAGCGGTAACCGCGTTGACCCGCGCAGCAACTTCTGCCCGGGCGAGCGCAATCTCTTGACGGACGAGCGTTGCCGTATCGGTCGAGAGTTGTTTGAGGAGCTCCCCCATGGAGAGGTCACGCATGTCTTTACCGCTGTTCATCCATCCTCCATCACGTTTGGGACAGGATACCCACGACAGGGATGGCGCAACCCTCGAAAACGCGAATGGCGCCTGATGATAACGTCACCTTCGCACGCGCCGCTGGCGACGCTCGAGTTCGATCATCTTGAGCTCTACGTCGGTAATGCGTTACAAGCGGCGCATTATTTCTGCACCGCGTTCGCCTTTCGTCCGCTAGCATACGCCGGACCGTCCACCGGCCTCGCCGATCGCGTGTCCTACGTCGTCGCACAAGGCGACCTGCGCCTGATCTGCACGGCCGCGCTTCGCCCGGACAGCCCGATCGCCGCGCAGGTGTGTGCGCACGGCGACGGCGTGCGAACCGTGGCGCTTGGCGTGCGCGACGCGCGAGCTGCATACGAGGAGGCGGTCGCTCGCGGTGCGCGCGGGGTCGTAGAACCCGCGGCCGCGAGCGACGCGGATGGCGACGCCGTTACCGCTTCGATCGGCGCCTACGGCGACACCGTCCACACGTTCATCGAGCGGCATGACTATCGCGGACCGTTTCTGCCGGGGTTCGTCGCCTGGACAAGTACCGCTCGCGCCCGCGAGCCGGCCGGCCTACGAGCGATCGATCATTGCGTCGCGAACGTGGGCTGGAACGAGATGGACGCATGGGTCGAGTTCTATGCGCGCGTCTTCGGCTTCACGCAGCTCGTTTCGTTCGACGATACCGACATCTCGACCGAATTTACCGCGCTACGCTCGAAGGTGATGAGCGACGCGCGCCGTGCGGTGAAGTTTCCAATTAACGAACCGGCGCACGGTTTGAAGCGTTCGCAAATCGAGGAGTACCTCGACTTCTACGGTGGCGCCGGCATTCAGCACGTCGCGATCGCCACGGACGACATCGTTTCAACGGTGCGCGCGCTGCGTGCAAACGGGGTCGAACTGCTGACGACGCCGTCGAGTTATTACGACCGGCTGCGGGAGCGCATCGGGCCGATCGACGAAGCGATCGAGACGCTGCGCGAGCTGAGCATCCTCGTCGACCGCGATGAGGCCGGCTACATGCTGCAGATCTTTACGAAGCCGCTCGGCGACCGCCCGACGCTTTTCTTCGAGATCATCCAGCGCAAAGGCAGTCTCTCGTTCGGCAAGGGCAATTTTAAGGCGCTCTTCGTCGCTATCGAAGCAGAGCAAGCGAAGCGCGGGACGTTGTAAAGCGGTCGCGGTCACGGGCCGATGCACTAGAGATGAAGGATCGGAACTTCGCCGATTCCGTCTTAGGAGCGCTCCTC
>JAABUQ010013321.1_pt1 | contig 10002 bp, 8 predicted proteins | sample 5560001 | NCBI WGS metagenome assembly JAABUQ01 (sample SAMN10711888, study PRJNA513371) | rock metagenome | isolation source: Antarctica rocks | place: Antarctica: Victoria Land, Finger Mt nord | collected 2015-12-18 | reverse complement strand
TTGACGGAACTGCTTGAGTTTGTCGAAAATCATCTTGGTAGATTTGAGAAGTAAGGTTTTCTCATCATCTACCCTTCGGCAGCAAGAGACCCTCTCAGGCTGCCTTTCTTGAATTTTTAGTCAAAACCCCAGGTCACTAGTACGGAAGGAAAAACTGATTGCCAGGAATGGGATACGGATGGTTGGGGTGGATATGAGCGGGTGTTGCCACCTGAAGTTAAACATTACATTGGTAAAGACCAGACTCAGCGCCTGGAAAGAACCAACGGTATTTTGCGGCAGCAAACTGGAAGATGGCATCGTCAGCAGAATAAATTTGGTAAGCAGTGGCAGCAGACGAAGGTGACAACAAGATTGGTGGTGAGTTACTTCAAGGCCTAGATCTAGCGAAGCTGCTACCAGGGGCAATGTAGCACAAAACCCTTATAGAGTAAGGTTGCCAGCTTACTGTTTTTGGCGTTGGTGCAGAGTATAAAGCTATTATGCACCAACTACTCTGATGAATTTGGTTGTTTGTCAAGCCTAAAAGCTTAATATGTCGTTTACAAGACGCTGCTTTAACATCACTAATTTAAACTAGACGGTTTAGTTTGCACTTGGTGACACCTTTGCTAGATCTAGGCCTTGTAGTGGCGTTGGCGGGTGAGTGTCTTTTCCGTCCCAATCCAGAAGATGCCTCGTTGGAGGCGTGCCAACCGACGGGCTGCCTCCGCTTTGGCGAGGTTGCGATCGCCCCGTTTGTCATCCTCCATTCCCGCCTCAGCGATGAACATCTCCCCCGAGCTGAGCGTCCCCACGACATCGGGCAGATACTCATGGGGTTTGCCTTCAAAGGTGTAGCCAATGGCAAAGGGAGTATCCTTTGGGGTTGGCAGTCGGTAGGTCTTTGCAAACTGAGGGCCAATGTCGCCACGCGTGTAGCTCTTCACCTCGGGGTGGTATTCCAGCCAGAGCAAGAGGCGTTCTTCCAACTGGCTACAGAACGGCTGCCGGACATGGGAAGCTGTGCCCGTCTTGAGGCTAGGAATCCACCCGGAAATGGAGCGACTCGCTATTTTGAACAGGTCTATGCCTTCGACAGCTGGTGCGACCATCGGCATCCCTCCGGTAGATGAAGCGGATCTCTCGGTTTGTCAACTCTCAATGGCGAATGCAATTTACAGCTCTTGCTCGAAGTCTACCAGATGGAGAGCACTTTTCCCAGGAACATTTATACCAGTGCTCATGATTGGGGGCAAGTGCTCATGTTTGAGGGCTAAAGCTGCTAACCCTTCAGGTCATTTACCAACTTTTACCCCTGTAACTCTTTCAAGACAGATATGAGCTACGAAAAATGGTCATTCCGAGTCCATTTTTCGTAGCCTCTACCCCCAATTTTGATTACATGACTGATGCTCTAGACCCTTGTTAATAGGCCGATTCTTACCGGGTTTCCACTTGATATTGCAGCCCACGCTTGACTTTTGCTCTAGATTAATCGGTTGGTCTGACAGAATGGCATTAAGGGCAGCACGCAGATCGGAGCCATTAACAGGTTGCTCATTGCTCGGGCGGCTGTCGTCTAATTGACCCCGATAGACTAACTTGCGTTCGGCATCGAACAGGAAAAAGTCCGGTGTACAGGCAGCCCTATAGGCCTTGGCTGTGGTCTGAGTTTCGTCGTAGCAGAAGGGGAAATTAAATCCTAGATCTGCCGCCATTTCCTTCAGCCTAATTGGAGCATCGTCTGGGTAGTTGGTAGCATCATTGGCACTGATGGCAACAATACCAATTCCTTGCTCCACATAATCTCTTCCAATGCGGGCTAGTTCCTGCTGCACGTGCTGCACAAACGGGCAATGCCGGCAAATGAACATCACCAGCATTGCCTTCTTGTCAGTGAAGGTGTCTAGCGAGATGGTCTGGTCAGACACCACATCTGGCAGTTGAAAGTCGGGGGCTTTGGTGCCAAGAACTAACATTGTTGAGGTGGTCAATGCCATAGGTGTAACTCCTTCATCTAGTTTTCGTAGTTGATTGTTTGGCTTAAGCCCTTCTGACTCTGAACGTCCTTACTATAGAGGCTCATAGATTTCAGTTATTCAGGTTTCAAAAATCAAGTAAGGACCTTTAGGTCTTGTCAACTGACAAGATCGTTGAGATAAATTCTGTGGAACCGGCTTCAGAAGGTTCTGCCAAATGCAGATGTGTAAAGTACTTAGCGTGTTCGCGCAATAGCCGCCCAGCCGTTTTTCCGTCTCCTCGGTTCAGAGCGTCGACAAGCGACTGGTGTTCCTTGACAGTCTGCTCGAAATTGAACTGAACGCGGACCCCAGGGCAAACGCATCTTATTTTTGAAATGCCTACTGAGAAAGGGTTTTAGTTATTTAGCATTTATGCTTATGAATTTATGGAACCCTTTCGGTGTAAGGCGTACAAAATTTAGATGCGTTTGCCCTGACTGAGCGACTGAGCAACAGCGTTTTCATAGCCTAATCAAGTTTTTGAAGAGCACGGGCTATTAGTAAGGTATCTGTATAGTTTTGAAACCACACAATCTTGTCATTCCTCACCTTCCAAAGATGAACAAATGGAACGTTTACTTTAACACTGTTTGCTTTAGTCTGACCTCGATACTGACCCCGGCTCAATACTGTGCCCTTGGCATCCAGAATCTCGCTTACCTCAGTGTTCCAGACTTTAAAGTCTGCTAGCAGGCACGGAAAAAAATTCTCCAACACGGCTTTCGCACTGGTGTAGGTGCCCCCATGTGGGAATCCTTCAGAAATCTCCCAAACACATTCAGTATCCAACAACTTAGGGTCGTGCGTATCGTACCATCTACGAATGATTTCTACATCCTTCATGTTCATTATTGCGCTTATTTTGTACTGTGTTCGGTATGGTCTGCACAAATTGTCTTGTGCATATAACAGACGTTAGGGATTTAGATTACTGCTCCAAAGTGACTTTACCGATTGCCTGACCGGACTTAGCATGGTGGTGTGCTTCTGCAACCTCAGAGAAACTGAATGATTTTGAATCAAGCAAAGGACGGACTTTTCCTTCATCAACAAGTTGGGCAAGTTTGGACAGGATCTCACCGTGATGCGCCCGACCAATTTCATGCAGCATTGGGATCAGCATAAAGACAAGGTGTAGTGTTAGCCCTTTGACGTGTAGAAGACTGAGATCTTGAGTTGATAAGGACACAGTTGAAACTACAGTTCCCTTCAGGGCTGCAGCTTTAAAGGCGGTCTGGAGATTGTCGTTACCTACTGTGTCAAAAAAACACATCAAACCCTTTGCCACCTGTATACTCTGCCGCATATTCTTCAACTGTTTGTTTGCGGTAATTGATAGCAACATCAGCGCCAAGCTCACGAGCGATCGCCTTCTCACTAGAGGCAGTTGCAAATCCTTTCGCTCCGAAAGTGTTGCAACACCTCACTCCCTACTTCTTCTATCACCTCCGCTGCTGACCGCTTGCTATATTTGACGTTAAGCCCAACGTGATTTACACCAATCTCTTGTAGAGCCTGCAGATGCTCTACAAGCCTGTGGCGACCTAGGCGATAGCCCAGATGAATAGGAGTGGGAGGACATTTCGGATCTTCAGTAAGATCAATATACAAGGACTGCACAAAGGGCTTAAATACACCCGGAGTATAGTGTTCAGTTAAGCGACGCCACTCTGCCACAATCGGCGATTGATTTAGCGGATGGCGCGGATAAGATAGCCAGCCGTCACTATTCTCCGCAATCCAGCTTAATGTCTGCCGACTATTGCCAGTGACTAGAACCGGAATTCGGTCTGCAAAAGCTTTAGGAATTAAGTCTGCTCCTTGCAAACGTCCTAATGGAGAGTTTACAGATGGGAAAGCCTCCGTCAACACTCGTCTGAAATAGGTCAGAGTTTCACGGAAATTCTGATCCCTAACATTGAACTCCAATCCGAAAGCTGGAAATTCTACAGGTCGATCCCCAGAGGCAATCCCCAGCACCAGCCGTCCGTCTGACAGTTGATCAACTGAGGCAGCAGCTTTGGCAATGTGCAGCGGATGGCGTAAAGGAAAAATGATGCTGCCCGTGGTCAGAGCGATTGTCTTTGTCTGTGCAGCGATGTACCCCAAATAGACCCAGGGATCAAAAATTTGACCGACATCACCAAAGGTTGGGTCGTGCAACGGAACGTCGCGGACCCACAGGGATGCAAAGCCAAGCTCTTCGACCCGGCGTGCAAGCTCTACTTGACCTTGCATCATCGGTATGCTGCCCGTGTAAGCCTCAATCGGGAAGAAAACACCAAGTGTTAGGTGATTCTCCGCAAACATTCTTTGGAATCCCTTGGATTGCGTCATCCTGTCTATCTTTTAATATCTCTATGACCGCCTCGGCATCTGATTAAGATGAAGCAGGGTAGGAGGATTCTAGTAGCTCAACATTCCTAACAGACTGAGATAGTGCCATATTTGTCAAGTGGCAATCGCACTGAATATTCTGTAGAAGTTCAGGTATCAAACTAATCTTGACAAGGAAGCGATAAATCTGACGCAGATTGCCCCCCAAAATTTAAGTTTTTTACCACATCTGAAGTGCAATTTTTCCAAAAAATTACTTATTGACAAATTTGATTTAACCTTAACTTGTGAGGAATGCTGCCGGGAGGAACTTGGTTTAAACTTTGGTCAAATCTAAAATTTGCCAGTGTTAATCACAACATATTTAGCTTTATTCGTCAATTCCTTCTACTGGACTACTAGACTGACTTTTTAGAGCCGTCATTCCCGGCGAAGCCGCGACTCGATAGCCGAGAAGCAAAACCGAGGCAAAGCCGTAGAAAGCAAGCGGCGAAGTGGGCTCAGGGACGGCGACGGCCGCGGTGTTGTAGCCAACTTTAGCGAGGTCAACGCTGCCTGAGCTGTTGTTCACGTCGGTTGCCAGGATACGTAACCCAGCGACGTCGGTGAGCTTTCCGGTGCCATGGAAGTCGGAAAGATCGAAGGCGACGCCGGCAAGTTTAATATCATCGAACACGCTCCCATCGGTTGCGCCTACTTCGATCACAAGGTCGGTATCGGTGTTGCCCCAGTCGCCGAGGTCAGTAGGGACAAAAATCCCATACTTAGGATCAGAAATGAAGCCGCCTACTCCCGAGTTGATTGCAAGCTCGAAGTCACCGATCAGGTTGCCTTTACTGTCGAGTGGGAACACTCGGATGGAATCGACGCCGAAATGCGCTGTTATAAAGATGTCATTGGCGGAGCCGGGTGCCCCGTCGTCTTTGAGGGTGTTGCCGAAAAACACATCCGCGGTGAGCGCGTTATCGACGCCGCGCGACACGTCGAGGCCAACTAGGCTGTCGCCGCCTATGATAGGTGAGCCGTTGATGGGCCAGAAGTTTCGGATCATGCCAGGGTATGGATCGTTAGCTGGGGGGTCGGTGGTAATGTTCTCTACGGACACCGCTCCGGCGAGAGTGTCTACAGTGCCAAACTTGGTTGTGAAAGACTTGAGTACCGTCGTATTAGTAATGTTTAAGTTAGAATCGAGTTTGGAGTTGACTGCGCCGGGGATGTCAACGTCGGAAGTTGGTGGCGGGTCGAAGGTCGCCCCGGTAAAGCCAGTAACCTCTGCGCCAGCAGGGTTAGACAGTGCGGCGATGAACGATAGCGACAGCGACATAGCAGTTAGTCCTGTCAACTTGCTGAATAGCCTAATGCGAAAATTGAGTACGTTCTTCATAGGGTAAGCGCTACTTCTGTAGAAAATTTTGCTGTCCATTGCCTTAATCCCCAAGCGCAATCACACCTGAGTCTTTGCGGTAATGGTTCTCGAAAACGTGTTACATGTTAATCTCTCGAAAGCATAGCCATTATCTGCGCCAGTTTATTCATAACTTTTTGGGCTTGCTGTAAATCACGCGCTAAAACTGCTTCGTATAAGCTTGCGCGGTGTGGTTCATCTTCTTCTGGAAGCGAACCTTCAAAAAGCATGCGATCAAGTCGCGCTAGTAAAATAGCTGCTTTCCCTCCAATCGAAGCTTCGGCTTCATCACGAATGCGGAGAGCTTCTCGAATCGCCTCTGGCTTGAGGGCACCCATGAGCTTGGTTTCGGGATCGATGTAATGAAGGCTAGTACCAATTCCAACTCCATCTACACCTGTAAGCACGGCGTCACGCATATGGTGAGACTCCAAGCCAGCAGATATATAAGTTTGAAGTCCTCTTTTATGGGCTTCATGTACTAACATAGCTACCTGTTCGTGCGACAGTTGTCCCAGTATAGGGACACTAGGTACCTCATTTGATGCACCATCCCAAGTAACTCTTTCAAATCTACCTTGTTTGGTTAGCTCAATTGCAAGGCGTGCAATTTCCATCCTGTTAATCAATGTAACGGGAACTCCGCTGTGGAGTTCAAGAGTTTCAGGACGATCATCAACTATGGGGGTATTAATGTTAAATGCTGCTGCAAGGTACTGACGGCTTCTGTCTCGAATAACATTACCTGCTACATAGCGCATGAATTGAATTGCTTCTGTAGCTGTCATCCGCTCCATCCCAATCTTGCAATCCGCGATCCCGTTCATAAACATAGCGGTGCAAGCGCTTGCAGTCTTGTGAACGCTCTTGAGAAGGTCTAAAGAAAAAATTCTACTTTCAAATATTGGTCTGCCAATGTAAGCAGTACAAGGGGCATGAGAGCCTACATGAAGGCGAACTTTCGCAGCATTAATTGTTGCAGGCAATCGATAAGGCTCAATTTTTTCTTTATCGAATAGTCGATCGCGATCTATGTGTTCAATATGCACTGCAGTACCTCTCATGAGCTGCAAATCATTACAAGTTACTGCAATATGCCCCTCTCCTGGATTGGTGTTGAATAGATAAGTGTGTATTTTCCTAAAACCAGAAACGCCAAGAGACTTATACGAACCGCGAAGATTAGCTCTCTTGCTAAGTATTACGTACGCAGCATTGATAGTAATCTGCTCCACAGGTGTCGGTCGAACACCTTTTTCTCGCAATTGCTCGTTGAGGCGGCTGACGAGTGTAATAAATCGCGTATGTTCAATGTCATCAGCAAGCGCCGTAGCTAGTTGCGGCACTTGCTCTAACACACCAGACTGAACCTTGTGGACAATTCTTTGTTGGTCTGCAATGAACTTGAAGTCTTCTAAATCCTCCCTATGAGGAATACCTAGCCATTCATTAGCAACCTTAAAAATCAATTGAAATGCCTTTAAGGTTTCAACGCCATCACTGTTTTCATCAAAGAGAGTATTGAGTAGCTCTTGTAAAGAAGTGGCTAACTTCTCCAAGGTTGGAAAGCTTGCAACCATGCTGACAAGTTGAATTTTCACATCAGTAACAAGTTCTGAAACTGTTTGATAATTTATCAGTGGGGTAGGTTCTCGTTTGACGAATTTTTTGTTCAGTTTGTTTTCTTCAACTATGCGCACCTCTCGCAGCACATCCAGAACTTTCTTCAACGCCTCGCTTCTAAATTCTTCAAGGGAAAGGGATATTTCAACAGATGATTCTTCAGCAGAAACGCGGTCTATCTTTTCCACTTCCCTGGCCATGTCATAAGCAGAATCAGACAGTACTTCAAATCCGGAATATGGAAAACCAGGAGTGTTGGTAACTTCGTCTGGTAACGCTGGTAACAACTCAGCTACAGCTTTACACAAAGATTCTTCGACCCAATCGCCAGCAGCAAAAACGTGATTAACTATTGGACCATACTGCCCAATAATCCGAAATACGTTACCGTGCTTTGAAACCGCCTTAGACAAGTTAAGGTCCCATGTGACTCCTGCATCTGCTACCTTTGTAGCAACGGCATCAGTAACGTATGAATGATCCCCCAAAAACATGAGATTGCCGAAATAGCTTTTGGCATCAATTCCATATGACTTAAGTAAAGCAATGGGATATTTGTAACCCGAAGATGATGAGGGACTGACAAAGGCAAATGATACATCTTTTAAATCTGCAAGAGATTTGTATTTGGAGTCACGGTGTGAAATAAAAAATCCGGGGTAATATGAGCGTAACTTTCCGTCTTCAATTGTCTGTCCTGTAGCTAAATATTTCAGTCCCTTGTATAACTCCTTGGTGCGGACGTAACTAGTAGACGTGAAGATACCGAAGTCTGCCTTTTTCTGCTGAACTAATTTTTGCACATCCTCAAAATCTTTCTCAAGAATTAGCTCAACTGGCTTTTTAAGTTTGTTTGATAGGAAATCACACAAATACCGAAACCCGCTTTCCCAATTTGTCCGGCTGGGAATAGCTAAAAATAAAGAATCTGCGGTTGAACTAACTGCTGCTGCGTCTTGTATGTTGTTTGTTAGCATGTGTCCTTATTTGGCTATTAGTTTGATTTCAAAAAATTCAGAAAGTAAGTTGGGTACCTCCTAAATATTGTTGCTATCTACATGAAACGAGATAGACTAATCCTCAAGCAATCAGAAAAAACAACCTTGACCTGCTTTCGTTGCTTTGCTGCTCCATTGTTCACGACCTAGCTTTTATCCTTTATGGCTTTGCTCCTGTGATTTTTGCTGACACTAATTAACTGTTGGCACGTAACCACCATCTACACGTAAGTTTGAACCGTTAATAAAGTCTGCCAAGGGGCTAGCAATGAAGGTGACCAAGTTAGCTACTTCTTCAACCTTTCCCAGGCGACCAGTAGGATTCTGCATCGGCCCTTCAAGGAAGCGCTGCCTGATATCATTCAAATCCATTGTTTCCCAACCTAGCATATTGGCGATTCCCAGCATGAGGTTGTTTAAGTTATCTGTGGCGATTGGTCCTGGACTTACGGTGTTCACGGTAATCGCGGTGCCTGCTAGTTCCTTCGCAAGGCTTACAGTCAAAGAGTTGGTAGCGCCCTTAGTTGCGGAGTAGTCTGCGACTAGTTGACCAGGGTATTGCCCAAACGCACTCCCTACCTGGATAATCCGTCCCCAACCCAGTTCTTTCATTTGCGGCGTGAGAAGCCGAATCATACGCACCATGGATATAACATTTGCATTGTAAATTTCGGCCCACTGTTCGGATGTCGTATCATTCCAACCGCGAGAGAAATAGATACCGGCATTGTTGACCAGAATATCTATACCTCCGAGTAAAGTTAAAGCAGCGTCTGCGACTTTCTTCGCCCCTTCGTCCGTGTTTAGATCGCCTATAGCAATGAACGCTTTGCCGCCATTCTCCCTAATTTCTTCGGCAACTCGTTTGGCATCTTTGTCATTGCGACCATGCACTATGACAACAGCACCTTCCTGCGCCAATGCTTTAACCATACTTTCACCAATGCCTCGGCTACTTCCAGTTACCAAAGCACGCTTTCCTTCAATTAGTAAATCCATGTTCCTTTCCTCATTTCTAATGTTCCTGTCTATTCAGTTAAAGAGTTAGAGTTCCAACATTGAGAGGTGAGCGATTTTTTGCAGCTTTGAGTAGCGGCTTTTCCAGATACAAACACTTACAGCTTCTTTTGACTTTGTAATGTACTGGCAGATTATAGAAGCTTCTCTTGTTTTTAAAATAAGAGACTTACCAAAATTTGAAAGTAAGAAAAAGTGAGTATTATGGGCTTACAGCGCTTTTCAGATGAATAAGCCACAGTGAGCGAACCAACCGAGCGCATCATCGGAGGAAATACAATCATTGATAATCTTAGTTAACGCCAGGTCAAGTGCTTCACGAGTGCGGGCTTTGGCAGAACGCAGTAGTTGCTTGAGTTTTGACCAACACCATTCAATCGGCGAAAGGTCTGGAGAATAGGGAGGCAAAAACACGAGTTGTGCCCCAGTCGCTTCAATTGCCTCTCGAACCACGGAGGCATGATGAACGGGTAAGTTATCCATCAAAACGATGGCTCCGACCCAGAGTTGAGGAAGGAGAATCTCCTGGACATAGAACAAGAACACATCGGTATTGACGCTGCCGACAATGCTCATGGTGGCAATCAAGCCATCGATACTCATGCCACCAATCAACGAG
>JAABUQ010013319.1_pt1 | contig 10004 bp, 6 predicted proteins | sample 5560001 | NCBI WGS metagenome assembly JAABUQ01 (sample SAMN10711888, study PRJNA513371) | rock metagenome | isolation source: Antarctica rocks | place: Antarctica: Victoria Land, Finger Mt nord | collected 2015-12-18 | reverse complement strand
ACGGGCTGGCCGGGGCGGGCCATCGGGGCTTCGGAGCCGAAGTTCTTCAGCTTTTCCTCGGTCGTGCCGCCGCTGGACTGTAAAGGTGTCCAGAACGGGCCGGGCGCGACGGCGTTGACACGAATGCCCTTCTCAATCATTGACTTCGACAGAGCTTTCGTGAAGTCTACAATGCCCGCTTTGGTCATCGCGTAGTCGGTAATGGCCTGCGAAGGCTGATATGCCTGCACGGACGTGGTATTGATGATGGCCGAGCCGGGCGTGAGGTGCGGAATGGCGGCTTTGGTGATCCAAAAGAGCGCATACAAGTTCGTCTTGAGCGTTCGATCAAACTGCTCCGTCGTGATGTCTAAGATGTTCGGCTCGGTGACCTGAGACGCGGCGTTGTTGACCAGAATATCTAAACCGCCGAGGCCTTCCACGGCCGCTTCAATGAGGAACTTGCAGAACGTCTCGTCGGTGATGTCGCCGGGAATGGCGACGGCTTTGCGGCCTGCCTGCTCGATCAGCGCGATTACTTCGCGGGCATCGGCATCCTCCGCCGGCAGGTAGCCGATGGCAACGTCTGCGCCTTCCCGCGCAAAGGCGATCGCGGCGGCGCGTCCGATGCCGGAGTCTCCGCCGGTAATCAGGGCCTTGCGCCCGGCCAGCTTGCCCGAGCCGGTGTAGCTTGTTTCGCCGCAATCAGGAACCGGGTCCATCTTGCTCCCGAGGCCGGGGGCAGCCTGCGGCTGCTTGTGAAAGGGAGGCTGCGGATACTGTGTGCGCGGGTCTTGCTTTTCAAATCTGCTGTCTGACATAAGAACCTCAACAATCTAAATCTGAGTACGTTTTTCTTACGTGCGCTTTTGCGGATCGCCTAAAGCTACCTCATACCCACACAGTTCAGTTCTCAACAACCCTGACTTTTACGAAATAGATAAGATTGCGGATTACGAGGACGGTTTTACGAGGACGTGAACGTCCTCGCTAGGGTTTTATTGGGTTGAGGGGCGAAGCGCCAAGCCGCCACCTGCTGCACTGGTCAGCACTGGCTACCCGGAGGGCAGACCCGGAGGGCGTGGCGGAAGAACAAGAAAAGAACCCAATTCTAAATCTTGTCCCTTACCCTCGGGACCTTAGCGTCCACGCTCCCCAGCGAGGACGTTTACGTCCTCGTTCCTTCTGTTCGTTTGTTCCACTCGTTTGTTCCAGCAGTTATAATTCCAGACCGCCCTGCCCGGACGCCGCCGAAATCGCCGAGGCGGACTTGAACGAGACGTTGGAGCCGACGGTGACTGGGAACTCGAAGCCGTGGCCGTCCAGCAGTTCGGCCACGGTGCGGATTTGCATGGCGGGAACCTGCCGCCCCACCCCGGTCGCCGCTTTGTAGTACCCCGCTGACAGCGCTTCCGCCTTCATGTTCCGGGTCGGCGCTTCCAGGGTGACATAGAACCCCAGCGCGGCGTTCAAACCCGACATCGCGCCCCGGAGCTGCTGCACACCCGGCGAGCCGACCTTGCCGCCTTTGACCTGAATGACTGCTTTGGTCAGCTCTTTGGCCCCGACATCAAAGTAGGCCAGGCCGTCAATGCCGCCGTCCGCGCCTTTCTTCTCCTGCGGGATGGCCGGCACCAGCCCCACCGCCCACATCTCGAACTTCTTGTGGTCCGCCTCAAACATCGCCCGCGCCCCGGTCTCGTCGGTGGGCAGCCCTTCCACGCTAAACGCCCGCGCCAGCGTCACGGCGTTTGCTTTGTCGGCGGCGGACAGCAGGCGGATGTCGCGGGCCTCAAACTGGTCAAACAGGCGTTTTTGGATGAGCGACGTGGCAATCGGCGTCACATCAATTCCGAGCCACTGCCGCCCCAGCTTTTGGGCCGCAACAATGGCTGTGCCGCACCCACAAAATGGGTCAAGCACGACATCGCCGGGATCGCTGGACGCATTGATAATCCGTTCCAGCAGCGCAATCGGCTTCTGCGTCGGATAGCCGAGGCGTTCAGCCCCGCTCTTCGTCATCTTAATATCCGCCCACAAGTTTTGCACTGTTTGTCCTGGCAGTTCGTCAAGATAGTTTTTGCGATATGGCATTCCGCTTTCACTGTAGTAAATATCGCCTTTTGCGTCCAGTTCACTCATACGGTCTTTTGTGAAGCGCCAGTTTCGGCTATGTCCGTTCCACTCGTATAGTGGGCCTCTACCACCAGGCGCAAGACATGTGTTAGGCCAAAAGTTGCGGCCATTAGCATCAACATTGCGAAAACGCTTTGTCAGATGGTCTTGACTATACTCAGTTCTCACGGTATTAAATGTGTAGAGGTTGCTTTTTGTATAATAGAGAATTGTGTCTGTAACCCGTCCCCAGCGTTTTGCGTCATTGTGCGCCCCAGTACGCTCCCAGATGATTTCGTTCTTGTAATTTTGCGCCCCAAAAATCGCGTCTAAGATCAATTTGAGATAGTGGCTTGCCGTGGGGTCGCAGTGCAGGTACAGGCTGCCGGTGGGCTTCAGGATGCGCCACAGATGGTACAGGCGCGGGGCCATCATCACGAGGTACGCCATGACATCGTTCTCGCCCAGCGTGTTATGAAACCCCCGCATCAGCTCAATGACTTTGGGGACCGGACACAGCGCCGCAAAATCCGCCCAGGCTTCCGCAGCCCCCGCCCAGTTCCAGGTATCGCCAAAGGCTTTAATCTGCGCCGGGCTTTCGCGTCCCGACTGCTCCCGGAACAAAACATTGTAGTCTCGATTGGAGTTGAACGGAGGATCTAAATAAATCAGGTCAACCGAGGCGTCAAGAACGTGCTGCTGCAAAATGGAAAGATTGTCGCCGTAGAAAAGCGTGTTGGACATAACCGTATTTTTTATCCGTACAAAAAACTATAAAAAACTATTGACGAATTGCCGCAATTCGGCAATAATAGAAGTGCAGGGAGCGCGGAGCACCTTTGGTCGTCCTTTGCGGACGGCAGCCGGTTGACGGTGGGTTCCAAAGGCCCGGACCTGCGTCCTTTTTGCTTACCTCTCCCACCGTGTCAGTTCTTGCTCCATTTCCGCCCTTGTATTGGTTCTGCAAAATTGAGCGTTGACCCCATGCCCAAATAGTTCGCCTGAGTGGCGGTAGGCGCAGGGGAGTAGAAGCCGGACATAGGCATCCTCAGTAAATCCGTCCGCTGAACTCTCCACAGCGTAAAAGTAGCTACTGGTCACGGCATCTGCGATTTGAGGTCCCATGCTTTTGCTGTGCATGATTGCTTGAACTTGCGTGGCTTTGATGATGCCTGCGCTGGGATGAGCCGTTGTCGCCATGAAGTCGCGGTAGCCGAAAGAGTCCGGGTCTGCCAAGACTTGCTCAATAGTGTTTTTGAGCTGAGCATAGTCAAGAGAACTGCGGCTGGAAAATACCAGGTCAACGGAGCCGTCTCCGGGTTCGCCGGGCACATACCCGTCAGCACAATGGCGGGAAATCACTCCGACCAGCCCCAATGTCGCCGCGTGGTATAATGCCATTCGCCGCTGCTTTTCTTCGGCGGCGGTCTCATTCCCAGAAAGCAAATCCTGTTTTTTGATCAGGACAACAGCAGATGTCAGAGAGGCCTTTGCAATGCGAGACGCATAGTATTTGCGAACATCATGTTCTAAGTCTCGGAAATGCAGCGCTTTTTTCGGCGGGAATTGCCGGTCAGATTTTCTGCCGCGATTGAGACGCGCCCGTACATCATCTACCAACCTGATTTCTGGCATCTCAGACGCCCGGCGCAGAATGGCCGCACCCAGCACGAACCACTCGGAAGAACCTTTCCCGAACTTAAATCCTTCATCCCCTGCTTCATCAATGTACGCCACAAAAGTCGCCGAACTCGCCATGCCAAGTTACTGCTCCAAACATCGGTTTGCTTGATTATGGCATAGATTGCGCTTGATTGAGCTAAGTGGAGCGAGGAAACGTATTGAAGGCAGGTGTCAGAGGAACGCGTGCCGGGTGCAGCCCCGGCGCGGCAGCTACTCCCGGTCCAGGACCAAAGCGCCGGGGGTGGCTTGGATGGTCTGGTTGCGGCCGCTCCGCTTGGCGCGGTAGAGGGCGTTGTCGGCAAGGGTGACGAGGGCCTGGGTGTCGTCGGTGATGTCGGGATAGGTGGCTACGCCGAGGGAGATGGTCTTGAAGACGGCCATCTCGGGGTCCCCCGCGAAGCCGGGGAAGATCGTATGGGCGACGGCGAGGCGCAGGCGCTCGGCGGCTTGGAAGGCTTCTTCGGACGGGGTTTCCGGCAGGACGACTAGGAATTCCTCGCCGCCGAAGCGCCCGACACAGTCCACGCCGCGCACCTGGCTTTGCAGAATGCCCGCCATCATCTTCAGCAGCACGTCGCCCTGGACATGGCCGTAGGTGTCGTTGTAGGACTTGAAGCCGTCTACGTCGAGCATGATGACCGACAGCGGATGGCCGTAGCGCTGGGCGCGGCGGCGCTCGTCGGCCAGCACCGTCTGCATGTGGCGGCGATTGAAGAGGCCGGTCAGCGCGTCGGTGATGGCCTGGCTGTAAACGTCCTGGTGGGCGCGGACATTGGCAAGAGTCGCGGCGGCCTGAGAAGCAAGCGACTGAATGCGGCTCTTATCCCGGTGGGTAAACGCGCCGGGCGCATCGCGCTCAAGCTGGACAACTCCCATGACCTGGTTCCCCGCCACCAGCGGCAGCAGCAGCATAGCAAAAGAGCCGGGACTGCCCCGCCGCTCCTGCGCGATCAGGCGCGGGTCCTGGGCACCGTCCCGGACAATCACGGCGCGTTTTCGCTCGGCGACCCGCCCGGCCAGACCCTCGCCAAAGCGGAGCGAGACGCTTTCGCTGCCGCCGGCCTGTCCCCAGTAGTCTTTGATCCGAATGGGCAAAGCACGTTCCAGCCGGGTATCCGAGTCGTCGGTCAGCCACAGCAGAGCACGGTCGCAGGAAACAAGCGCCGTGCTGAGCTGCAAAAACAGCGCGACCACGCGCGGCGCACTGGTCTGGGAGACCGTCACGGCGCTGACTTTCTCCATGGCCTGCACCTGCTCCCGCAGGCCGGCCACTTCAAATCCAAAATGCGCCACCAAAGCCATGAGGGCCAGCAGGGCCGCCGCGCCGGACAGGCCGGCCATTCCGAACTCAGGAAATGCCCAGGCCATCAGCAGCACGGCCGGGGCCGCCGCGCCCAGTGTCACCGCTTCCAGCTTCCAGTTTTGGGATGCATGGCGGCGCACTGTCCGTTCCGCGCTTTGATGCCGCTGCAGGCACAGCAGCCGCCCGAGCAGGAACATGGCGCTGTAGGCCAGCACGGTCAGGAGGGTCTTCGGCAGGGTCTCAGCCAGGAACCGGTTGGGCAGGCCACCGGCAAGCGCGGCCAGCAGCAGGCACGCCCCGCGCTCCTGCGCCAAACGCCGGGAAAGGGGCGCGTCGCGCGAGAACGCATAGGCCGTGTTTGCCAGCAGAAGCGGCAGCAGGGCCAGTCCGAGCGGAAGCAGAAGCACTCCTGCCAGCCCCACCGCCGGCAGCAGGCCGACGCGCTGCCCCCGTGGCCCTGTCGCCGGCAGCAAGGTCGCCAGCAGTGCCAGCACGGTGCAGAAAAGGAACAGGGGAAGCAGAGCCGGAACGCGCAGGAAGACGCCAAAAGTCACTGCCGCCATCAGCAGGCCGCAGGCGGCCATACCCAGAGTCGAGCGCGGAGACCGGCGCGAGTCGAAGGCGGGACGCAGCAGGGTCGGAAGCGGGCGGTTTGTGGTATCAGGGGGCGCGGTCATGCCGTCTTTCTGTATCCTAAGAGCAAAGAGAACACATTCTGGGAAAATCTTAAGAGATTGTTCCATGTTTCCCTGCCATTCTTCACAACTATTTTGACACTGCCGCAATTTCTTTCCAGACCGCTCCGGTCGGGACAAGACGCAAGCCCGCCCGCTCGAAATTGCGAAAACAAGTCGTGCCGGGGCTGCCGCCTCCTAAAATCAAGTCGCAGCCCTGCTCCGCCGCATCTGCGATCCGCTGCCGGATTAACGCACTCTGGATGCCTTGCCTGCGGTACGGCGGAAGAACCCCCGCCGTGCCGAAAAAGCCGATGCCGTCTACAATGGGGAACGAGGCCATCGCGACCGGCTTGCCGTCCATTTCGGCAAGATAACGCCGGCTGCCCGGCAGCGCATCTTCGGCCCACTGGAACGCCCGGTACTCGGGGGCGCTTTCGTCTCGGTCCGCGAATGCTTGCTGGAACAAGTCGAGATAAAGGTCTTTTTCCTGCGGGCTGGCCTGGCGCACGAGAACTTCGGTGGGCGCGGGAGGCAGATTCGCCGGCACAAGGGCTGGGACAGTGCCGCTGCCTTCGGACCACAGTCCTGCCTCCGTCAGCTTCTGGAACAGCGCGGGCGTCATCTGCCCCGGCGGAACTGTCAGCGTGAAGCGCAGGCCGCCTTCACGGTAGAAACGCAGCAAGTCGCTCAGTTCGGGCAGGTCGCCGGGCCGGAACCCGGCAATCCGGTTTTTGCTTACGAGAAGAGGATGCCGGACTCTGACGGCGACGCCTTCCCCGAAGGTGCGGACCTCGATGCCAAACGGGTTGCCGGGCAAAGCGGCCGCCGCACTCATGCGGGCGGCATGAAAGTCTACGGAGAAGCGGTTTATGCGGGCAATGAGCGCGGGGGTGATGTGCATGGGAGAAAACCTTAAAACTCCCTGCCCTGAACGGCAGGGCTTTGGAAGTGCAAGCGCCCACCTTCGTGGGCGAAGAACCGAATCAATCTTGTTTCCGATACAGTCAGGCAGGAGAACCATGGCGGGCGAGAAACCAGTCCTGGACGCTGAACGGGGCTTCGCCCGGCGCAGGACGCCGGCGGACATAGGAGCCGTCCGGCTGGAGAACATGGGTGTTGACCGTATCTTTCAGATACATTTCCAGCATGTCGTCCCGGATTTGCTTTTTGAGCGCGGCATCTTCCACCGGGAACAGCACTTCGACGCGGCGGTCTAAATTGCGGCGCATCAGGTCCGCCGAGCCGCAGTAGATCTGGTAGCGTCCGCCATTTTGAAAGTAGTAGAGGCGCGAATGCTCCAAAAAGCGCCCGACGATGGACACGACCCGGATGTTCTCGGAGACGCCGGGAACGCCGGGGCGCAGGCAGCAGGCCCCGCGCACAATCAGATCTATTTTGACCCCGGCCTGCGCGGCGGCGTACAAAGCGCGGATAATCGGGATGTCCGACAGCGTGTTTGTTTTCAGCACCAGCCGGGCCGGCTTGCCGCGCCGCGCCCATTCCGCCTCGCGGGCGATCATCTGCAAAAAGCGCTCGCGCATGTTGACCGGCGCGACCAGAATTTTACGGTAGCGGCGCTGGCGGGAGTAGCCGGTCAGGAGGTTGAACAGCTCGGAGACGTCGGCGGCAATGTCGGGCCGGGCGGTGAACAGCGACAAATCCGTGTAGATGCGGGCCGTAATCGGGTTGTAGTTGCCCGTGCCGAGATGCACATAGCGGCGCAGCGCCCCACCCTGCTCTTTTCTGACGACCAGTGCGACTTTGCAGTGGGTTTTAAGGCCCACCAGACCGTAGACGACATGGACGCCGGAGTCTTCCAGGGCTTTGGCCCATTCAATGTTGTTTTCTTCGTCAAACCGCGCTTTCAGTTCCACCAAGACGGCGACCTGCGTGTCTTCGTCGCGGGCCGCCGCCAGGGATTTCACGATGGGCGAGTTGCTGCCGACCCGGTACAGGGTCTGCTTGACCGCGAGAACGCCGTGGTCATTGACGGAACTTTTGATAAAGTCTAAAATCGGGCTGAACGAGTCATACGGATGGTGCAGCAGCAGATCCTGCTCGCCGATGACGTCCAGAATAGACCGATCCGGGTCGGCAAGCGCCGGCGGCACAAACGGCAGCAGCGGCGGGTCCTTCAAATCAGGCCGGTCCAGCTTCCAGACCTGCATCAGATCCGACAAGCCGAGCGGGCCGGGCAGGGCATAGACGTCGGCGGGGTCTACCAGCAGGTTTTCGATCAGCAGGCCCTGCAGGCGGGCCGGCATGGCGGTGGTGACTTCGAGCCGGGCGACATCGCCGAACTGACGCCGCCGCAGGCCCTGCTCGACCGTTTGCAGCAAATCGGAGGCTTCATCTTCCTGGATTTCCAAATCGGCGTCGCGGGTGACCCGAAACGGGTAGCTTTCGGTGATCTGCAGGCCGGGGAACAGAGACTCTAAGTTGGCGGCAATAACCTGTTCCAGCCAGACAAAACAGGGCTTAGTCTCTGTTCCCTCAGACGGGCACGGCACGAAGCGCGGCAGAACGCCGGGGATCTTCATGCGGGCGAACCGCTCCCCAAGCTCGGGGTCCCGCACGACGACGGCCAGATTGAGGCTGAGATTAGAAATATGCGGGAACGGATGGCCCGGCCCGAGCGCAAGCGGCGTCAGGACCGGAAAGACATCGCGCTCAAAATAGGCTTTCAGCGCCTTCTGCTGGGTGCGGGACAGCGACGCATACTCTTGTATCTCGATGCCCGCCGCCCGCAGCGCCGGCAGCAGGTCACTGTGGAACACGCCGGCGGCCTCGGAGAGCATGGGGCCGACCCGCGCCCGGATGACCGAGAGCTGCTCGGCGGAAGTCATGCCGTCGGGAGACACGTCGGTCATGGCCGCCGCGACCTGCTGCTGCAAGCCCGAGACGCGGACCATATAATACTCGTCCAGATTCGAGTGAGCGATCGCGACAAACTTGGCCCGCTCCAGCAGCGGCGTGGCCCGGTCCCGCGCCTCGCCCAGCACCCGCTCATTGAACGCAAGCCAGGACAGTTCCCGGTTCAGGTACAGCGACGGGTCACTCAGGCCGGGCGAGATGACCAGCTCCGGCGGCGTTGTGTCCTGGTCATCCACGTCTTCGCCGGCGGTGGCGTGAGAAAGCACAAGAACGGGAAAAGAAGCGAGATCCGGCATGAGCAAAGAGTCCTCCCCAGGAAGTTCGGTCCTGGGAAGGCCGATTCCTGCCTAATCTCGCGGGGAGACAGGGAAACCGCCGGTGTTTGCCGAACTGTCTGTTATGTTCGGGCTGCTTACAAACGCTCTCAATGCTCTGCTGCTGCTGCTGGTTGCCGCCGCGCCGCTGCTCCCCTCCCCGCACAAGCCCAGCCGCAGCGTCGCCTTTTGGCTGCGAAGCGGGTTGGGCATTGGGATTGGGGTCGTGCTGGCCGAAAGCGGCAAGCATTTTCAAGTTTGGCCGGGCCGGGACTCGTTTCCCAGCGGCCACGAGACTTTGGCGCTGGCCGCCGGCACCTGCCTTGTCGTGCGAAATCCGCGCTGGCTGGCTGTGGCTCTGCCGCTGGCCGCCGTGCAGGCCTGGGCCTTAGTCGCGGGCCATTTTCATCGCCCTCTTGACATCGCCGGCGCACTGGTGACCGGCGTTTTGCCGCCGCTTGCCTGTCATTTTTACAAACAGCGCCCTGCCGGCTGATGCAAGAGTATTAACAGATGCAAGAGTGTTAACTAAGAGTATTAACAGATGCAAGAGTATTAACTAAGGTGTTGACAGCAGATGACCGGGCGGGTATACTGCTTGAACTCCGCGCATGGCGAGCGTAGTTCAGTTGGTTAGAACGCCAGTTTGTGGCACTGGAGGCCGTGGGTTCAAGTCCCATCGTTCGCCCTGGTTTTTGGAAGCAGGCTCATGGGTTGTCCACGGACAATCTATGAGCCTTTTGCTTTTGGCTTGAATATGGAAGCAACAAGAGTAGATCATCGTATCCAGCGCGTGTGTGCCGAGACGCCTTATTGGCTGCAAGCGGCGGCAGTTCCCGGCCTGACCGTGGCGCTCCTAGAGGACGGGCAAACACGCGATGTCCTGTGCTTCGGGGTGACGCAGCCGAACGGCAGCGTGCCGGTCACCGAGGAAACGATCTTCAAGGCGGCGTCTCTTTCCAAGCAGGCGTTTCTCTACGCGGTACTGAAGACCGTTGAAGCAGGAATGCTGGATGTCGAGCGCCCGCTGGCGCAGTATATAGACAGGCCCTATGATGC
>JAABUQ010013316.1_pt1 | contig 10007 bp, 12 predicted proteins | sample 5560001 | NCBI WGS metagenome assembly JAABUQ01 (sample SAMN10711888, study PRJNA513371) | rock metagenome | isolation source: Antarctica rocks | place: Antarctica: Victoria Land, Finger Mt nord | collected 2015-12-18 | reverse complement strand
AAATCAAGGCGGCGAGGCGATCTTGGGGAGGCCGCCGGCCTCGATGGTCTTCACGAGGATCTCGGCGACGATCGGCGGGCCGAGCGTGCTGGAGTCGAGCACGAGGTCGTAGCTGTGCGGGTCGTTGGCGTCGACCCGGTACATCGTCCGCGCGAAGTGGGCCCGGCGGCGGTCGAGGTCGATCGCGGCCCGGCGGGCGGTCCGGACGGAGACACCCAGCCGCTCGGCCAAGCGGACGGCGCGGACCTTCAGGGGGGCCACGATTCGGACCGAGAGGGTCTTTTCCCTCGGCAGGAGGAAGCCCGCCCCCCGGCCGATCAGGACGGCGTCGCCGCCTTTGCCGATCTCCTCGACGAGCTTGGCCAGGTGGTCGAGGTAGGCTTCCTGGGGGGCGTAGTGCTCCTCGCGGAGCGGGAGGATCCAGTCCTGGACCACGCTGGGGGCGAGCTCGTCGAAGACCTGGACTTCCTCGGTCGATAGCTCCATCCGGCCGGCGATGGCGTCGAGCAATTCCTGGTCGTGGACCCGCCAGTCGAGCCGGGCCCCCACCATCCGGGCGATCGCCCCGGCCCCCGAGCCGGTCTCCCGGCTGATGCAGAGGTTGCGGAACCGGGGGGTGGGAGCCGCCGGGGCCGCCGCCTCCGAGGGCTTGGGGATCCTCCGGCCCCACCAACGCGCCAGCGCCGAGGGCCAGCGCCGGGCGCGAGCCGGGCGGTCGGGCGTCGGCGAGGGGTCGGGCGAGGCCATGACTCGGGATCCTCTCGGGATCGGCCGCGATCGAAGACGGGGGCCTCGGGCCTCTCCAGGGCGGCCGGGGCGGCGATGGCGGATCCAGTCTAAGGCGCGGCTTGTCGAAAGGGAAGCCGACCCCGAGGCCCCTGGTGGCGGTGTAAGCGTTACAACGAGACGGAGGCCCGGGATCGACCGGAGGAATCCGGGCGGAATTCCTCAAGTCCGGTCGCCAGCGGGTTTACGATTCGAGGCCATCCTGTGCCAACATCGACCGGCACGACCTTTGCCTTGAGTCCCGGTGCCGCCGCCGGGGCACCTCGGGAACGGGACACGGAGAGGCGGCTCGACTTCGGAACGGAGACCGATCGCATGGCCAGGAATCGACGCAACACGCTCTTGTGGATGAAGGACCTCCTCGACCACATGAATCGCTGCCACGAGCAACTCCAGTGGGCCGCCGACGGCCCGACCGAAGCCTACCTGGCCGATACCTTGATGGTCGACCTCTCCGAGTGCCAAAAGCTCTGCGAGCAGCTCAAGGCCCCGCGGCGGGCGACGGTCTCCGCCTGAGCGCCGGAAGGGGGTGCTAGCCGGGCCTTGCGGGCGGGCGGGGCGTCGGGTAGCCTTTGCCCCGATCATCACCCCAACCCCTCGGCCGGAGCGGAGCCTCCCCGACCGATGAAGCCGCCCGAGATCCCCGCCGTGGCCGAGTTCCGGGCCGGAGCCCTCCGCGTGGTCGTCCACGAGGACCGGGCCAGCCTGGGTCGATCTGCCGCCTTCGAGGTGGGCCGGGCCATCACCGCCCGCCAGGGCGAGGCCGAGCAGGCCCGGGTCGTCTTCGCCGCGGCCCCGAGCCAGGACGAGTTCCTGGCCGCCCTGATCGCCCAATCCGGGGTGGATTGGTCGCGCGTGGTCGGCTTCCACATGGATGAGTATCTGGGGATCGGCCCCGACCACCCGGCCTCGTTCCGCCGCTACCTCCAGGAGCGGCTGTTCCGCCTCGCCGGCCTCGGGGCCGACCGCCTCCGCCTGATCCCCGGCGAGGACGTCGACCGGCCCCTCCGGACCGCCCTCGCCTACGAGGAACTGCTCCGCCGCGAGCCCCCCGACATCGTCTGCGGCGGGATCGGCGAGAACGGCCACCTCGCCTTCAACGACCCGCCCGTCGCCGACTTCCTCGACCCCGTCGGGGTCAAGGTCGTCCGCCTCGACGCCGCTTGCCGCCTCCAGCAAGTCGCCGACGGCTGCTTCGACCGCGTCGAGGACGTGCCGACCCACGCCTACACCCTGACCATCCCCGCCCTCCTCGCCGCACCCATCGTCTCCCTCGCCGTCCCCGGCGCGCGGAAGGCTGAAGCCGTCCTCGCCACCGTCCGAGGGAAGATCGGCGAGCACTGCCCCGCCACCGCCCTCCGCGATCACCCGGGCGCCACCCTCCACCTCGACCGAGAGTCGGCCCGGCTGTTGATTTAAACGGACCGTCCGGCCGGAGGCCCTGGCCATTCGGTTGTCGAAGGGGTCCGGCTTGGCTACAATCGGCGTCCGACCGCACCGAGTGGAACTCCCGGAGCCGGCGAGACCTTCGGCGGTGGATGCTCCGATCGATCCGATTCCGAAGGAAGGGCGATGGCCGCCGACGCTCTCTTGAAGACCCCGCTCCATGACTGGCACCACACCCACGGGGGGCGGTTGGTCGAGTTCGGCGGCTGGTCGATGCCGGTCCAGTATTCGACGATCGTCGACGAGCACAACGCCGTCCGCCGGCGGGCCGGGCTGTTCGACATCAGCCACATGGGCCGGCTCGACTTCGACGGGCCGGATGCGCCGGCCTGGTTGGAGAAGGTCTCGACCAATCACGTCGCCAAGCTCCGGCCGGGCCAGATCCAATACAGCCTGATGGTCGATGAGCACGGCGGCCTGCTCGACGACATCCTCGTCTACCACCGGCCCGACGGCCGGTACGCGATGGTCTGCAATGCGTCGAACCGCCTTAAGGTCGTGGCCAAGCTCGAACGGCACCGCGACGGGTCCGACGCCCGGCTCATCGACCGGACCTTCGACACCGCCATGATCGCCGTCCAGGGGCCCGCCGCCCTGGCCATCGCCCAGCGGCACCTGGACGCCCCGCTGACCGACGTCCCGTACTACCACTGCGTGGTGGGGACGATGCTCGGGGCCGAGGTCCTGGCCAGCCGGACCGGCTACACCGGCGAGGACGGCTTCGAGCTGATCGTCCCCGCCGCCAAGGCCGAGGCCGCCTGGGACGCCCTGCTCGACGCCGGCCGGGTCTTCGGCGCCGCCCCCTGCGGCCTGGGGGCCCGCGACACCCTCCGGCTCGAGGCGGCGATGCCCCTCTATGGCCACGAGATGGACGAGACCGTCAACCCCTACGCCGTCGGGCTCGGCTGGGCCGTCAAGCTCGCCAAGGGGGATTTCGTCGGCCGCGACGCCCTCCGGAAGTTCAAGGGCGAACCCGGCCGGACCCGGATCGGCCTGGCCCTGGCCGGCAAGCGGATCCCCAGGCAAGGCCACCCGGTGCTGATCGACGGCCACCAGGTGGGCATCGTCACCTCGGGCACGTTCGCCCCGACCCTGGGGCAAGGGCTGGCGATGGCCCTGGTCCGGTCCGGCGCGGTCAAGCCCGACGCCGCCTTGACCGTCGACATCCGGGGCCACGTCGAGCCGGCCCATCTCGCCCAGCTCCCGTTCTACCGACGCGCCGCCTCGCCCGCCCCGGCCTGATCTCAAGAGATCCGACGGTAACCCCGGCTCCTCACCAGGACCCCCGCATGGACCCGACGACGCTGAAGTACACGCCGACCCACGAGTGGGTCCACCTCGAGGGCGATGTCGCGACCCTGGGCATCTCCAAGTTCGCGGTCGACCAGCTCACCGACCTGATCGTGATCGACCTGCCCCAGGTCGGCGCCACCCTGACCGCCGGCAAGCCGTTCGGCGAGGTCGAATCCGTCAAGGCCGTCAGCGACCTCTACGCCCCCGTCGGCGGCGAGGTCGTGGAGGTCAACGACGCCGTCTCCCGGGACATCCAGCTCCTCGCCGAAGACCCCTACACCAAAGGCTGGCTCGTCAAGGTCAAGGTCGCCGACCACGCCCCTCTGGCCCAGCTCCTCGACCACGCCGCCTACCAGGCCAAGGTCGCCGACGACGCCCACTGAGTCGCCCTGATCGAAACTGGCTCCGAGCGGAGGCCCGTCGATGGCCCAGCCCACCACCCAACTCTTCCGGATGTCTCCCGCCCGGCTCGCCGATTGGCTGGAGGCCCAGGGCCCCGACCTCTGGTGGACCGTCGACGGCGATGATCTCCTGCTCGGGACGATCACGCTGCCAACCACGGCGGATCGCCTCGCGGCCAGGCTCCGGATGGTCAACAAGACACTCATCGTCCTCGATCCGCTGGACTTACAGCCGGGGCCGCTCGATCCGACGACCATCGACCTCAATGAGATTGCCGACAAAGATAATCCCCGCCACGAGCGGATCTTCTGCATGCGGTGGGATGATCCGAAATATCCCGGTGAATGGCTGCTCTGCGAGGATAAATACTCCGCCGAGTTGGCCAAGGAGATCGACGATCCGGAGGATTTCGAAGGTGCCCATCTCGACGGCTCATCTCCAGAGGCAGATCAGGGCGATCCCCGGGCACCTGGCAGAGCTTCCCGCGGAAGCGAATAGGCCGAGCGACCATTTTGAAAGGACCATCGACGACTCGTGGAACATGGTCCTCTACTTCGAACGCAACCTGGCCAAGATCCATGTTTATCAAGCGCCGTTAGATCGACACCTCCGGCGATTGAATAGCATGGTCGTCCTGAGCTTCGTCGAAGCTTTCGAACGGTTCCTGAAAGAGCTGGCGGCGTCGATCGTCGATCTCGTGGCACCGCACACGCTCGACGATCGACTCGGGAAGTTCCAGGTCAAAGGGGCCATCCTCGCCGCTCATTTCGAGGAAAAGACCCTGGGCCGGGCGGTCTGCGAGTCCTCGACATGGCTCGATTGCAGGGAGATCAACGGCCGGTTCAGAGATCTCCTGGCCAGGCCATTCGTCGAAGGGAATTATGAGCTGTTCAAGGCCAAATCGGATCGGCGCACATTGGTAGACGTCCTTTGGCAATTGCGACACTCGATCGTCCACAATGCCGGCGTCATCACGAAATCGGACGCGTTGAAACTCCGGCTGCTCACCCGAAGGGTAGTCGATGCCCCGCGAATGCTCGCCCCTACCCGAAACGACACGTTATGCGTTAAATTATACCTCGATCGCGTCGTCAAGGAGATCAACCGCGAAGTGGCTGGCGAACTTTGTCAGTTGATGACCACCCTCCTTGATGCGGATGCGACCCTTTTTGATCCCGCCATCATGGCACAGGCCGTAGCCGACCGTTTCGGTGTGCAGGCTTCGGTGGCGAACATCATGCGAAATCCCCAGCCTACCCCTCAGCCCTCCTGACTCTCGACGAAGCCGCCTCGGTCAAACCGACCGATCCGACATCCGGTTCTCCCCTCATCGACCCTCCCGCCCTTCACCCCGGACCCTTGCCCCCATCATGGCTTACATTGCGAACACGCCGGACGATGTGGACGTCATGCTCGGCGCGATCGGCTTGGACTCGCTCGATCAGCTCTTCGACATGATCCCGGCGGAGTATCGGCTCCGCCGCCCGTTGGCGATCCCGGAGGCCCTGAGCGAGCTCGAATTGACCTCGCACGTCACCGCGCTCGCGGCGAAGAACATGGGGGCGGACGTCCGCCCCTGCTTCCTCGGCGGCGGGTGCTACGACCACTTCATCCCGGCCGTCGTGGACAACCTGTCGGGCCGGGGGGAGTTCTACACGGCGTACACCCCGTACCAGGCCGAGGCCAGCCAGGGGACGCTCCAGGCGACGTTCGAGTATCAGACTTTGATCGCGCAGTTGACCGGGATGGACGTCTCCAACGCCAGCCTATATGACGGCGGCTCGGCGGTGTCCGAGGCGGTGTTGATGGCGATGACGGTGACGAAGCGGTCGGGCCGGGTCGTCGTGGCCGGGTCGATCCACCCCGAGCACGTCCAGATCCTCGAGACCAACCTGGCCAACCTGGAACCCGAGTTGGTCGTCGTGCCGGCCAAGGACGGGATGGTCCGGGCCGCCGACCTCGCCGCCGCGATCAACGACGATACGGCGGCCGTGGTCTTCGCCTACCCCAACTTCTTCGGCCTGCTCGAGGACGTCGAGGCCCTGGTCTCGGAGGTCCACAAGAAGGGGGCCCTGGCGATCGCCTCGGTCGACCCGATCAGCCTGGGGTTGCTCCGCCGGCCGGATACTTACGGGGCGGACATCGTGGTGGGGGAGGGGCAATGCCTGGGCAACCCCCTGGCCTACGGCGGGCCCTACCTGGGGATCATGGCGTGCGACGAGTCGATGGTCCGCAAGATGCCGGGCCGGGTGGTCGGGCAGACGGTGGATCGGAACGGGAAGCGGTGCTTCGTCCTGACGCTCCAGACCCGCGAGCAGCACATCCGCCGGGAGAAGGCGACCTCGAACATCTGCACCAACCAGGGCCTTCTGGCCCTCCGGGCGAGCATCTACCTCTCGTTCGTCGGCCCCAAGGGGCTCCGCGAGGTCGCCGAGCTCTCGACCCGCAAGGCCCACTACGCGGCCGAGCGGCTGGCCGAGGTCCCCGGCGTCACCCTCGCCTTCGCCGGCCCGTTCTTCAAGGAGTTCGCGATCCAGACCGCGAAGGACCCCGTCGCCGTCCTCGCCGAGGTCGGCCGCCTCGGCTACCACGGCGGGATCGCCCTGGGCCGCTGGTTCCCCCAGATGGCCGACTCGATCCTCGTCGCCGTCACCGAGAAGCGGACCAAGGCCGAGATCGACGGGCTGGCCGGGGCGTATCGGAAGGCCCTGTCGGCCTGAGTCGGTCCCGCGACCCTCGACCGGACGAACCAGGCGATTCATGGCCAAACCCCTCTTCATCGTGATCGGCGGCCCGAACGGGGCGGGGAAGTCGACCGCCGCGGCGCACTTGATTCCCGCCCAGGTCCCGTATCTGAACGCGGACGAGATCGCCAAGGGCCTCGCCAACTACCCTTCGCAATCCGCCGATATGGAGGCGAGCCGCATCTTGCTCACTGAGATCGATGCCCTGGAGGCCGGCCGAGAAAGTTTCGCGATGGAGACGACCCTCTCCAGCCGGTCCCTCGCGCCCCGGATCAAGCGGCTCCGAGGATTCGGCTACGAGTTTCGCCTCGCGTTCGCCTACCTGCCCAGCCCCGAGATGGCCGTGCTCCGAGTCGCCGGCCGGGTCCGCCTGGGCGGCCACGACATCCCCGAGGCGACGATCCATCGGAGATGTTGGGCGGGCCTCTCGAACTTCTTCGAGCTGCACCGCCCGCTGGCGGATCGTTGGTATGCCTACAATACGACATCGCCTCGGCCGCTCCGGCTGATCGCCTCCGGCGGCCTGGGCGAGCCGGACCTGGTGGAAGACGCCCTCGTTTGGCGACGGATGCAGGAGCGAAATCGCCATGAGTGATCGAGATCATGCGACCCTCTCGGATCATGATGCGTCCCCGGAAGGGGTCCGCCGAGCCTGGGAAGATGCGGCCCTCCGGGCGATGGTCTCCCACGCCGAGGCCGGTGTCCCCGTGACGACCTGGGATTGGGAGAACGGACGCGTGGTCCAGGTGCCGGCCTCGGATTTCCTCGATCAACGATCCGACAAAGCTCAAGGGCCCCGCTCCATCGATGCGGGGGATCAAGATCCTGCCCGCGGATCCGCCTGACGAAAACCCAAAGTCCACCGCCCGACACTCCACCGGGGATTGAAGTCACACCATCATGTACAAGATCAACCAACCCAAGCTGTTGTTCGAGTCGAGCCGCCCCGGGCGGTTCACGGCGGTCGTGCCCAGGTCGGACGTGCCGGATGGGCCGCTGGGATCGCTGATCCCGGCGGAGCACCTGGCGGGCTCGCCCCCGGGCCTGCCGGAGCTGGGCGAGCTCGACATCGTCCGGCACTACACGAACCTCTCGTCGCTGAACATGTCGATCGACGGGAACTTCTACCCGCTCGGCTCGTGCACGATGAAGTACAACCCGAAGCGGAACGAGCGGCTGGCGGGCCTGCCGGGGATCGCCGCCCAGCACCCGTATCAGGACGAGTCGACGCTCCAGGGGATGCTCCAGATCCTCTTCGAGGTCCAGGAGCTATTGGCCGAGGTCGCCGGCCTCGACGCGGTCAGCCTCCAGCCGGCGGCGGGGGCCCACGGCGAGCTCACGGCCTTGCTGGTGGCGGCGGCTTATTTCCGCGACAAGGGGGAGAAGCGGACCAAGGTCCTCGTGCCCGACTCCGCCCACGGGACCAACCCGGCCTCGGCCAACCTCGCCGGCTTCCAGGCGGTCACGATCAAGAGCAACGCCCAGGGGTTGGTCGACGTCGAGGACTTGAAGGCCCACCTCGACGACGAGACGGCCGTCTTCATGATCACGAATCCGAACACCGTCGGGCTCTTCGACCCCCAGATCGGCGAGATCGCCAAGCTCCTGCACGACCGGGGGGCCTTGCTGTATCTCGACGGGGCCAACATGAACGCGATCCTCGGCCAGGTCCGGCCGGGGGACATGGGCGTCGACCTGATGCACTACAACCCGCACAAGACCTTCTCCGGCCCCCACGGCGGCGGCGGCCCCGGCGCCGGGCCGATCGCGGTCCGGGAGCACCTGGCCCCCTACCTGCCGAGCCCGATGGTGGCCAAGAACGAGGACGGGACCTACCGGCTCGACCACGAGCGGCCCAAGACGATCGGCCGGGTCCGGGCCTATTTCGGCAACGTCGGCGTCCTGTTCCGGGCGTATTGCTACATCAGGAGCCAGGGGCCGGACGGGCTCAAGGCGGTCTCGGACCACGCGGTCTTGAACGCCAACTACCTGATGAGCCTGGTCAAGCACGTCTACCCGGTCCCCCTGGGCGACCGCTGCATGCACGAGTTCGTCGCCTCGGCCCGGTCGATGGCCCGGGACCGAGGGGTCCGGGCGATGGACATCGGCAAGCGCTTGATCGACTACAACTTCCACGCCCCGACGGTCTACTTCCCCCTGATCGTGCCCGAGGCGATGATGATCGAGCCGACGGAGACCGAGAGCCGCGACACCCTCGAAGCCTTCGCCGCCGCGCTCCTGGCGATCGCCGCCGAAGACCCGCGACTCCTCCACGACGCACCCAGCACCACCCCGGTCTCCCGGCCCGACGAGGTCGCGGCGGCCAAGTCGCCGATCCTCAAGTGGACGCCGGATCGGCCGCATGCCAGCCCCGGCGAGAAGACGCCCGTCGCCTCGGGGCAGGCCAGCTTCATCTGAACCAGGGCCGAGCCCAGGAGCCCGCCTCGATGTCGATCGTCGTCGCCGATTTCCACAAGGTCTACGACCAGACCGTCGCCGTCGCCGGCCTGTCGTTCCGCGTCGAGCCCGGGGAGATCCTCGGGCTCGTCGGCCCCAACGGGGCGGGCAAGACGACGACGATGCGGGCCCTGGCCGGGATCCTCGAACCGTCCAGCGGCCACCTCGCCGTCGCCGGCCACGACCTCAAATCCGACCCCGTCGCCGCCAAAGCCGCCTTGGCTTACGTCCCCGACGACCCCCACCTCTTCGACAGCCTGACGATCTGGGAACACTTCCAGTTCATCGCCGCCGCCTACCGCAAGGGCGACTGGAAGCCGGCGGCGGAGGTTTTGCTCGACGAGTTCCAGCTCTCCGAGAAGCGCGACGCCCCGTGCTCGGACCTGTCGCGGGGGATGCGGCAGAAGGTGGCCATCTGCTGCGGCTACCTCCACGACCCGGCGGTGATCATGCTCGACGAACCCCTCACCGGGCTCGACCCCCGGGGGATCCGCACGATGCAGGAGTCGATCCGCCGCCGGGCCGCCGGAGGGGCGGCGGTGATGGTCAGCTCGCACCTGCTCTCGCTGGTCGAGGACCTTTGCACGTCGATCCTCCTGATGGCCAAGGGGCGCAAGCTCCTCCACGGCGACCTCGCCGGGCTCCGCCGCGAGGCGACCGAAGGGGGGCGGGCCGAGTCGCTCGAAGACCTCTTCTTCCGGCTCACCGAGGCCCCCGAGGCCCCGAGCCCCGCCGCCTCGACGACGGAGGGCTGACCGCGTGGACCGATCGCTCCGGCTCCTGATGGCCCTCCGGTTCAAGGCCACCGCCCGAGGGTGGGGCAAGTCGGTCCGACGACCGCAGGGGATCGTCGTCGTGGTCATGCTCGGGCTGCTCGTC
>JAABUQ010013315.1_pt1 | contig 10007 bp, 9 predicted proteins | sample 5560001 | NCBI WGS metagenome assembly JAABUQ01 (sample SAMN10711888, study PRJNA513371) | rock metagenome | isolation source: Antarctica rocks | place: Antarctica: Victoria Land, Finger Mt nord | collected 2015-12-18 | reverse complement strand
TCGTGCAGAAGTGCCGCCATCTTCATTTCTGGCGATGTGAGAGTTGCGTATTGGAAAAGATTTTGCTGCTCAGCTTCGTGAAGCAGGCTCTGTATTTCTACAAGATCGCCTCGCCCTCCATCCAGAAGAGTACGTCGTATCTCTTGTGGTGTTTGATGAAGTGTTGTCGCGAGGCGTTCGAGTGCCCCAACGGTTTCAATCGAATGTTCCAGCACATCCCAGTGGTGGAGTGCTGGCTGTGCCATGCCGCGCGCAGGAATGAATTCGGGCAAGAGTGTGGTGAAGAGTCCATATTCGTCAAGGAAGTGGAGACGATCAGTGGCACCATCTGGCTCCAGGATAGCATACAGTTCCGCATGAATACGCTCGGTAGCAGAGTTTGGTAAAAAGGCGGCATCGCACCTGAGCATGTGTTTTGTGTGGTCGTCGAGTGTGAAATTATAACGGGCCATGAAGCGAACCGCGCGAAGCATACGTAAAGGGTCTTGCTTGAACACACGGTCATTGACGGCTTTCAGACAACGCGCCTCAAGGTCCCCGGCTCCATGAAGCGGGTCGATGAGCGGTAGTGGTTTGCCTTCTATAAAGGAGAGGACTGCATCAGTAAGAGGGACAGCAATCGCGTTGATGGTGAAGTCGCGCTGTTGCAGATCAGCCTCAATGGAGTCGCCCTGGATGGGAGAGATATCAAGGATGATGTTTTGGTTATTGTGCTTGACGGTGATGCGATTGGCTTTCGCATGCATGTGAGCATAAGAGCCACCAAGCCTGTTGGCGAGTTTGCGTGATAGGGAAGGTGCGTCATCGTCGATGACGATATCCCAATCGGTGCAGAGTTCGGTCAGCAGGGTGTCACGAATCGAGCCACCTGTTAGATATGCCTGTGTTTTGTTGTCATCGAAGAATTGTGCTGCTTGTTGTAGAAGGTGCAGGGTCCACGAGTCCAAGATGCGTTGTTCTACCTTTATTATATACATTGTGTGAGTGTCTACCCTGCATCTATCATATCACCTTCGTCTACGTGCTGCCTCGCGGATGGTCTGGAGGTTGAGCAGTTCGGCGACTTCATAGGCAATTACGGGTCCTGGTTTGGGTCGTAAACGTATGAGCGTGGGAAAATGGCCGATACGCCCGTGTAGTTCGGCGAGGAGGACGAATGTGGCTGGAGCATAGCCCGGAGGGTTGATGAGGAGCGGCTGTGTTTGCCACTCTTCTGATGATAGAGAGATGGAACTGACGATGGCGGTGATTTGCGGTTCGAGTGGTTCGGATTGGTCAATTTGCACGGGGATGGTACAAACCTCTGTTATGTGAGCGTCGGCAAGCAATTCGATCTGCTCACGCTGTGAGGGTGTAAGTGGGTGTGTGAAGTTTAGAATGAGCATTGTTACTTTCCTCTACCTTTGGCAATAGCTTCCAATAGCTTCGTGCCTATTTGGGGTAAATCCTTCCTTTGGAAAATTTTAACCTGTGCAATATCTGCACTAATGTTCAAATCCTCTACATTCCATGATTTGTCATCTGTAGAGATATTAGTCACAACAGCTTTTACTACGAAGCTTCCACCAAGTATGTTCGCTATGGAAACTAACCTATGAAAAGTTGAGTTGTAAAAAGCCTCAAAGCCTGTCTTGCACTCAGCGATAAGCAGTTTCCCCTTATACGTTGCTGCAATATCAAGTTCGTGAGGTTTAACTTTATCATGCTTGGCAGTCTTTACCTTTATTTCTTTACCCCATTCGCTATTGAAAAACTCTTCCAATTTATTAATTTCGCTCCATGTGTAGACTTCGAGCCAAGCACCATTAAGGAATTGAAATTGGGATGCCGATAAAGAGATTTCACATGAAGTTCCATTGCTGTTCCAATCACTTACTATACCAAGATATGAAGCTTGTTCTAACAACAAAAGAGCATTTGGTGATGCATTTATCCTATACTTACCAGGTATAAATTCGTCTTTTGCTTGCAAGTTTTGTTCTTTTTTCTTCTTTCTTTCTCCATTTTCCTTTTGAATTTGTTCCACGACAGGCTTTAGTAGAAGTGATAGGTCTGGATTTTTCCCCAGTTTTTGTGCAAATGGTAGCCAAAGCGTTTCTTGAATTTTCCTGATATCTTCTAAATTTTCCCCTTTCTCTTGTTTCCCTCTACTACTTGATATACAATAGTAAGCAGTTAAATATTGCTCAACGCTTATAGTGTATACTTCGTCGCTTCTTTGTTTGCCTGTATACGTGACAATGCTAGTGTCAGCAGTATTAAGATACCACCATTTCACGTTGTTAGGATGAGACTGTACAACTTCATATGCTCCCATACTCATCATTTTTGTAGCGTTAGTAATGTTAAAAAGCCAGTTGGAATCTTTATGTCTCTCTATGGCTTCTTCACAAGCTACCTTTACTTGATCTACATCGAAGGCATCCACTAAAACTGTTTCTATCTGTGGCTTCTTGTCCTTTAACACATCATTGATAGCATCTTCTAGGAATTGAAGTTCATTTTCAGCATCCTTTGATGTGATGGCAACAATAACATCTGGCTTTTCATAAAGAATTGTTAGAATGTTAGGGACTGACCTACCTCCTACGAGTATCAGTTGTGCCTTCGTAGTCATTTTCTTTGGCCTTTCTAGCTTTCATTCTATACACTATTTCACCTTATCCAAAAACTCTTGCAACTCCTTATACCATGCCTTATCCGCTGACGCTTTCTCACGTCCCGCTTGTCGAACTTTCTCAACGATTGCCCTGGCAAGTGCTATACGCGCCTCGTTTGATTGCGTTTGTTGCCATCTCTGATAGAAGCCATTAATACGTCCCGCTACGTCACTATTTCTGAGATTCTGTAGCTCCTGGATGTAACCCTGTACTCTATTCATTTCAGGGTCAACAGGTGTAGCTTTCGTTTCTACCTGCTGCTGTTGAGTCGAGTTTGAGGCTTCTGCTTGCCCTACCACTGTCAAGTACCCATAGCCCGCACTCGTCTTACCTCCAATGCCGTACTCTTGTAAGGCTTTTTGTAACCAACCTTGTACCAATCCCACATCATTTTTGTGTTGCGGATCATCAGCACGACGTGGAGCGAGTGCGAAGGTGAACGTTGTGTTCGTCACGGTCAGGAAGGTAACGGGATTAGGGTTCTGGTCGTTGGTTGGCGCATCCCCTTTACCGTAGTAGTCGGGATAGTGTGCGTTCATGATGTCAAGTTCAATACTGCATTTACCATCAAGCGGCATGGCGTCGAAGAAGATGACGGAACCTGCCTTCTCCTGTGTGCCGAAAATACGTTGCACCTCGGCATTATCGTTCTCAATTTTGTCGCTTTTGTAGACCCCGCCTGTGACATATGCGCGTGTCAATCCCTTCAATGCGCTACCTGGAATGAAGGGGATGCCGTAGACGTGATGCAGTGTCAGGTCGGTTTCGAGTACGGTTTCACCGCCGAGACCGACGACCATGCGCCAGTCGGTACGCGCGTCGAAGTGGAGCGCGTGTATAGCCTCTATAGCACGTAGCCAGCGTTGGTAGGCGTGTGCGGCTAGTTTCTGGTCAATGTGGCTTTCAGGCTTGATTTCTTTTAGCCAATCGCTTTTGCGTTCGCTCTTTTGTACTGCTGACTGAGGTGGATATTTATCAAGAATGAGTCCCAGGTTTTTACATTTTTTCAACCGATCATCAGTGAGTAGCTTGGCTATCTCTTGAGGCAAGTAGTAGTCACTCATTGTCCTCTCCCTCTTCTATATCTGGAGCCTTTAGCTCTCCCTCAGCGAAGCGACGTAGCCATGTACCATAGGCAATGCATTCTGTTGTTGCACGACGATAATCGTTGTTGTTGGCTACATCAGTAATCCAGCGCAATAGACCATCGTTTTTTTCCGCATGAACGTCTACAATAGCGGCATTGAAGTGATCGTGCATCCAGTGCGTAAGGTGTCCCAATAAAGAGAAATGGGAATTTTTTACGCCTTTGGTGATTTTGCCTTTAGCCTTCAGAAAACCTAACGTCTGTCCTAATCCATTAATCTGAATCATTGAGTTGAGACTGCGTGCAATCGAACGATACTCTTTCTGCTCTTTTTCTGCAAGGGCTTGAATCTCCATAATATCGGCCCACGCTTGCTTCGCACGTTGCTGCTCAATATACTGACGGCGTGTTGTCCCATCTCGCTCATCTCGCTGCTCAATCACTGTATATGTCCTTTCAACTATCCTAGGTGGACTAATTTCCCCAACGTGTTCGTACAATTCCGCGTCCAACGGTTTCATCGCCGCCAAGTTGGAGATAGCTAACGGGCAGTGTTTTAGCTTTTTCCAAAACTGTAGTTGCGCTCCATGTTGAAACACCGTTACGAGCCTTTGTCGCATACATTGGCACATAAAGCAATGTATCAGTGGGTAAATGTTCTTCAGTCCAGAGTGCTTTACCTGATGCTGTCTTCTTCTCACGATTTATGCTAATGCGTGTGATGACTTCTGTAGCATACAGGGCAAAATCACGAAAATCATCATTGGGCAAGATTACGAGAGAACTTTTTAGTTTGTTAGACCAGTATGTTTATGCTTCCAGATTGGGTAGGGCATGTTCAGCTATCCACTTAGCGATATCATCAACGCCTGTACTCGCTTGTGTCTCATAGCTGTACTCTTCAAGCACAGTAGTGTTATTCGCTTGAACCTCGCTATTCGTCGTAACAAACGCTTTAAATGTGTTCTGCTCTTGTGCGAAATCTGGTATTTGCCAACCAAGCCTTGTCTGTGTATTTCGCTCTATATCGCGTTGAAAACGGTTGAGCACATCAGAAGAAGTGGTGTAAGCAAACACGCCATTAAGAGAGCGTACTGGAAAGAGCAATATACGGGCATCCCCTGCAACCAGTGCGCCAGCGTAGTCTTCGGATGTTGCAATAGAGGTAGGAGTTGTGCTGCCCCCATTTTTGTCTTTCTGCTTTCTCGATGGTCCAAACAGTATCTCCACATCCTTTGACGAAAATTTGTCCTGCTCGGCTGCTTCCTCTGCTGTGGCTCGAAGCTTCCCTTTGATGCTACTACCTTGAAGCATAGGATATTGCGTTGTACGTTCTCGCTGAATTGGAAGGTCAATGCTGCTCAAACCAGAGCCTACTCCTGCATGGAGTGGCGTTTCCGTGTAGAGATAGAGCATTGCGGTATCTGTAAACATAGTTATTCTTCTCCTCCTGCGTAGGTAATGCCGTAGCCAATTTGCATGCCATGGTCCGTTAAAGGTTGTGTGACGCGTATTTGCTCATTGAAAAAGTAGACGCTTCCCGCTGGAACGCAACGTCGCATCTCTTTATTCAGCCCTCCACTACTACCAGGAGAAAGCTTCCATCCGCCGATGGATTGGTAGCGATCAATGGCTACTGCTACTGGTTTCTTGAGTGGTGGTAGCCATTCTGCTGGTTGCCATCCCTTATTAAATGCTGCGGGAGTTGCAAAGTAGAGGAGATTGCCTTTTTGTAGTTGCTCTACTTCAGCAGAGGACGTGCCTTGCGGCGGCTTGACCACTGTAAAGTAAGCGGCTCGACGTTCTCCACCTAGACTCATCCATCCTTGATCTGGTAAATGAAGTAATTGCTGTGTTTGAGCGTCATCAACAAGACTTTCAGGGTTGGTTGATGACACTTCGGAAGACTGAGATAGACGAACATCAACGACAAACCCATAGACATATTGTTGTTTCTCTTGATGGTTCATACGTATCATCTGCACTTGATAGAGAAGTCCTTCTTCTGTAGCCTTCCTCTGGCTATCCATCCCTATACCCAAACGCGACTCGCGTGTGTAGATATCGCTATCCTCAATCACCTCCGCTTTGTCTGTGTCTTCTTTGCGTTCGCGTAAGTATTGTTTGGTGAGTAAATTCTCGTTAGTCAAAAATGCTTTTTGGAGTCCACGTTCGGTCAACCAACCTTTCATTGGTTCCAACTTCCCTTTTATCTCTTTGTCAGGATAAAGCATCTGCATAGTATCGGGAAGATTGCTATCTACGCCTGCTTTTGTTTGAGGAGTCAGTCGTGCCTGTCGCTTCTCTCCATCATCTTCTTGTAGAATATGAGCAGGTATAGGAAAGATGCGCTCGACCGTGTTGTCCTTGGTATCCTTTTTATGGCGTCCTAACGATATACAGGTAATCCGAAAGCGTGCATAGTGTTTTCTGTCCCCAATGAGATTGACGAGTTCTTTGTCTTGAAATGCCTCTGCTAACGTTTTTTTATCATCCCAGTAGGAAGCGATAGTTGCTCTTATCGCACCTTGAAGAGTTTCGGGCGTTGGTGGAAACAATGTTTGTGCAAAGTTGTTTTCACCAGCAGTAAATGGATGTCCTGTGCGGAACAGGAGAGTCTCTGTTGGTTCGATAAAGAGACGCATTATTCTTGCCCTCCTCGTGTAAGGAACACCATGACCTGTAACCACCCAAGAACTTCAACCAATCCATAGCGCCTTTCTTCTGGATGTAGTTGGACTGATTTCTTTTCAGGCTCAGTTGTAGAGCCTCTCGCGTCGTTATCCATTGCGACTGCAAGAGCAACAAGAGCAGTTGCAAGATTGTCGAGTTTTTTGCTCGAGGAACTCTCACTGCTCTGCCGCAGCAACACTCGCCTAACTTCTCTTTGCTTGGCCGCCTTATCTAGCTTGACGAGTGCCGGTGCTTCCTCTAGCAGAACATAGACACATTTAGGCGACAGTTTATCGTTCTTGAAAAGATCATAGAAGTGCGAGAACAGGTCTATCGGTTGTTGTTGTAATTCGTTGTAGTGCCAACGGCAACCTACCCGTGTTTGCTCACCAGAATGCCTTAGAAGAGTAACGACTAGCGAGTTGCGTCCGTATTTCTTCTTTGCAGCCTCCTCAGCCTCCTTCGACATACGGCGTACATAGGAGAGCGATGTGTAGTGGTGAGCAATAGCAATACCTGTGCTAGCAGTTACAAGCTCTTTCCGCTTGCCTTGTACTGGAACACTAACTATCTGGTGATATTGCTTTTGTAGTTGATCGACAAGATCGAGGACAGTAAGTGGTTCGTCCACAGATTGCCTTTGATCGCGTGCAAGCGGTGCAAGCGCGAAGACATCATCACCTCCAGCGTAAATGAGACGACCTGGATATTGCTTATGAACAAGCCTGGGAGTTGCTTCTCGCGAGAAATTAGAGAGCGCAGCACTAATCTTTTTATGTTCATCCTCGCTCTCTACGTCATCAAGCAACTTGCCCATTTTATCGCCATCCATCTGTATCATCGCGTAGTACGGTATTGGGCGAGAGATTTTTAGCTCACTTATTTGATCCACTTGATTGAAGAGTGTTCTGAGTGCTTCTTGACCTTCCTTAGCAACTTTTCTCGCTTTATCGGGAGAGGTTACGTTATAGTCCTTCTTCAATCGTTCGGGCATGAAGGTTTCAGGAAAGTAGCAATCACCATCGCGTTTGAGTATTTCTTTGCTCGTAGAATCGTCCTTTGCAAGCTCCCATAAGTACGGAACAACGTTTGTACGCATGCTGTCTAGATTATGTCCAGTCGTAGCTTGTGTCCATACCTCGACATCTACATGATGTCGTAGGAGAGATTCTACAAACGTTGCAGTAGCAATAGTACTCGTCGAGGGATATATTGCTCTGATGCTCTGTTCGCTGTCCTCATTCAATTTGCTTAGCTTGTCCCTGATGATGGGTGAGAGATAGGCAAAACGTTTCACTGTGTCAATAGCATCTAGGCGTTCTTCACCTTCTTTATTAATCTCATTAACAGAACGATACTCTGCTACATCGTGCCAGAATTTGACCACTGCTGCTCGTGAAGAATCCGCTCGGTGCAGAGCCTCACGCTCACCTGAGATGGTGCTTTTCTCACCCTGCTCATCCTCTTCCTCGTAAGAAGATGTACTATTCGTCATAGTGACATGGCGAAGTCGCTTGCGTGCTCCTAACGCTTCTTGTGTTTTTGTAAGCCACTCAGAATATTTTGTACGGTCTCCTTCGACAACGACCCAGAATATCTCGAAAAACCTGTCGAGATTGACTTGCCTACTCCATATCGTGTCTGTTGTCTTGTCATCAAGATGATGCTGTACGATAATCTGCTCCCAAACATGCTTGCAGATGCTATCCCAACAATTCCTGATATTTTTCTCGCTCGTTTGAGCAGCATCTCTTGCATCGTCAGGCTTATCAAAGATGGCAATATATTTATTAGGTAGATCAGGAATGAAACCCTTGATCTGTGGGTCAGATGGGAAGACAAGGTGATCTTCTATTCCCTTCATGCCTGCTTCCATAAGTATAGAAAGCAAGTAGCTTCCTAGCCAAAGATCACGTGTCTTACGTGCCTGTGCTATGAACGATTGCACTGGTCCGAGCGAGAATAGGAGCATATGTTGGCTCATAGTGTCACCTCGACCTTTCCTGAAAAGCTGTTAGTCCAATTCTCAATAAGCCTGTAGTTCTGATTACTTCCGGTTTTGAATAGGACTGCTATGCCAACATATGTACCCCCTTGTAACTCTACTATACGTAAGAGTAAGGGTGAAGCACGCCGTGCTTTGTTATCAACACCCATTAATGGAAGACCAAAGACTGTACGGCTTTGTAAAGGAAGACCACTACGGTATGTTTGTAGACTGATACCAATAGCCCGCATAGCAGCATCTGGTGTATGCCAAGCCTGACTGCTATCACGAAGTATCCATATTCTACAGGTCTTTTGAGCCAATGCGTCGAAAGATGCTTGCGTTACTAGTGTTAATGCAGGATTGGGTAAACTATGTCTAGCTAACTGCTGTGCAGTCTTGATGCCCCCGCTGATCTGATTTTGTAAATCTTCTACGTCTTTAGGTACATCGAAGTGAAAACCAGCTGTATCACCATCAATGACTTGTGCAGCCACACTTCCAGCGCCACGGCGTGATCGAGAACCGACGCTTCCTAAGTGAGTTAAAAGCCATAAGGCTGCAACAGCCCGTTGAAGTTTTGTATCGTCATTACCTCGGCTCGACAATGTAACTTGAAACGTAGTATTTTGTGGGAAGAATAATCGATCTGCTTTGTATCTCTCTCCTTTGCCACTAGCTGCCATTGACCACAGCAGATAGTCTCTACCAGAGACGTTCGCTCGTGAGTAGCTCTCTTTTTTAAACGTTTGAGGAACTTTGGAGGCTGTTGACACCCTGACTGTAATTGCTGATCCTGTGTCCGTTGCCCCAAACAGCTTTGTTTCTTCCTCCATGACCTTTGGCAAACTCCGCTCATCTGCTCCAACTATGCCGCCTATGAGCGCACGATACCAGTAACGCATGAGGCCGCGAAAGGTGGGGGCGCGTAGTTCGGCTGTGGTCTGGTCGGCACCCGCTATAAAGAGCGGGGTGATGGTCTTGACATGAAATGTTACTTGCAACATCCACGTTGCCCTTTCTTATCACTCTCGTTTTATCTGCTGCAATAATATCATGGGTATTGTGCTGAGACATCCAATTTACTTACAGATTTTGGACGGATTTTTCAAAGCTAGTTTGGATTTCGGATGCTAGCTGGCAATGTATACTTCACTCATCGTTAAAGTAGTCGGCGAACTGCATTTGTAGGAAGCGGTAGTCGAGACGCTCTTTTTCGTCGATGTTCCAGGCGTTACGGGCTAATCTGAGCAATACGTTAGTGTGGCTGCTGACCGTCGAGACACTGATACCGAGCAGAAGGGCAACCTTTTGCGGATGTAGTCCTTGTGCGAAGGCTTGCAGCACTTTGCGTGGCATCGGCTTGGTGGCCTCTACCACCTTTTTGCAGCGTTCGCGCCGCTCGGCTTCTCGTTGTTCATTTTGTGACTGGATCAGGGCATTGCCGTGAGTTGCGTCGAGGGCACGAGGTAGCAGTGGTTGGGCTAAACGCGCAAAGGGAACTTCGATGAGTCGCACTCCATCTTCAGGTGAGACATGCATGATTGCACCATCCCTGACGCGCTGCTTGATCGTTTCGGGCGTGTGAAGATGCCAGAGG
>JAABUQ010013314.1_pt1 | contig 10007 bp, 6 predicted proteins | sample 5560001 | NCBI WGS metagenome assembly JAABUQ01 (sample SAMN10711888, study PRJNA513371) | rock metagenome | isolation source: Antarctica rocks | place: Antarctica: Victoria Land, Finger Mt nord | collected 2015-12-18 | reverse complement strand
GAGTGGTGAAAAAACGGATCTCTAAATACCGTGCCAAAAAGGTCAATGATCAGACTACACGAAGTCAACGAGAGCCTCCTAAATTTCCTTTTGTAGCAACAGTTTCAGCTTAAGTTAACCGTATTTGGGGCAGTGGGACACGCACGGCGAATCTGCACGATCGCATCGCTCCCGCTTAGTTCGGGCATCCGCAGATCCATCAACGTCACATCAGGCTGAAGTTGACGAAACAGGGCAACCGCTTCGGCTCCGTTCTGAGCTTCACCAATGACCTGCATATCCGCTTCATCATCGATCAGACTGACTAAGCCCCGACGCACGACGAGATGATCGTCCGCAATTAAAACTCGGATAGAGGTTGGATCGCTCATAGCTCAAATAGTACATCGTGGAATCGTTACACGAACAGTTGTTCCTTGCCCAACGCAACTTCTGACCGTCAGTTGCCCCTCGATCATTTCAGCGCGTTCTTGCATGATCAACAATCCAAAACACGCAGAATCACTCGTTGCTCGTTGAGTGATTGAGTCGAGATCGAAGCCCTGACCGTTATCTTGAACACTGAGGCAAATTTCCTCAGCCTCATACCTTAAGTTGACCTGCACTCGACTGGCTTGAGCATGTTTGACCACGTTCGCCAGCGCTTCTTGGGCAATGCGGAGTAGATTCGTTTCGATCGCAGATGGCAAAGAGCAGGGTGAGCCGTGCAGCGAAAACTCAGCCGCTGGCGAGGAGTTTTGCGGTAAGTTGTCGATTAATGCGGCAATCGCGTGGTGTAATTGCTCTGATACTAACGCTTGTGGGCGCAATGCCTGTACAGACTGTCGAGCTTCGACCAGCGTATCGCGGGCAAGTTGGCGAGCAAGAGCGAGCCGTTGCCGCGCCGTTTCAGGCTGACTCGTCAAGATATACTCGGTGCTTTCGAGGTGCACAACAATTCCGGTCAATGCTTGCGCGAGGGTGTCGTGAATCTCGCGGGCAAGTCGATTTCGCTCTTCGAGAACGGCAGCCTGTTTGACCTGTTCAGCTAAGCGACTGAGTTGAATTGCCAGCGTCACTTGATGAGCCAATGCTTGTGCCAGCTCAATATCCTCAAGCCGAGTGCGATCGCACTCGGTTTGATGAATGTTCAACGTTCCGATAATCGTGTCACCTTGCAACAAAGGCACTACGAGGAGCGATTTGATGTTCAAGCTCTCAATCCATCCGTAGTGTTCGGGATAAAGAATCGCTGGATTTTTTAGGTCGCTCGTGGTCGTAGGGCAACGAGTGCGCCATACCTCCTGCATCAGCGGATTTTCATTCAGATAATACAATTTCGGTGGAAAGCCACGCCATTGTTCTAATTCGGTGAGAATTTGATTGCCTAGACACGTCATCTGGAGACAAGCGCTACCCGTTGCATCCCATTGCCACAAAGTAGAAGCCGGAACTCGAAGCTGCCGATTCACGAGCGTCAGGACTTGACCCAAGAATTGGTCTAAGTCGGGGTCTGCCGCCAACAGATTGAGCGTTTGAATGAGCGCATCATTGACTTTTGCAAGTTCTGCAACACGAGCTTGAGCGGCTTTTTCTTGTTCGCGGGCGATCGCCGTTTGTTTAGCCTCTTCTGCCAATCGCGTTAATTGAATAGCAAGCGTGACTTGTTGAGCGAGGGCATAGGCGAGTTCGATTTGTTGCTCTGTGAAGTGGCGATCGCTTGGAACAAAAATTATCAGTGCCCCAATCGTGGCTGCTCCAAGCCTTAATGGGACGTTGAGAAGTTTACTGACTCCTCGCGCCTCGTACCGCCCTCCAATATCGATTCCGATCTGAGCAGAAATCGCTCTGTGAATCGGATCGGTTCTAAGATCTTCAACGACGAAGTGACGTTGACGAACGCCTAAATGATCGCAAGCGATCATTTCCGGTGGAATCGCATATCCAAATCGACCGGGATGTCCGGGTTGCTCATCTGGGGTCAGGATACATCCTTGGTAGCAGGAGAGTTCAAGGTAGGCACGTTGCTCATCTGGATGAATCCAGTACTCTGTTAGAGGTGCATTAAACTGCTCGGCGACAACCCGCAGCACGTGTCCCACGAATTGGTGGATGTCTGATTCAGTTGCTAGGGCATCCAAGGTTTGTTTGAGGGCAGTGTTGATTTTTGCCAGTTCTGTTGCTCGTGCTTGAGCAGCTTGTTCTTGTTCACGAGCGATAACTTCGTTCAGCTTCGCTATCGCCGCTTGTTTCGCTTCATCCGCTAATCGCGTTAGCTCTAATGCTAAGGTTGCTTGAGCCGTGAGTGCCCGTGCCAATGTAACTTTTTCTTCGGTAGTCTCTGCTTGCTCACAGAAGCACAACCCCATAAACCCGATCGCACGATCACCGATTCGCAAGGGCACACACAGCCCAGAAGCATGTCCCATTTGAAGATGCCACGGAACCGCAAATTGCCACTGGTTCGGGTCTGTTGGAATGTCGGTATGTATCGTAAGCCCTTGTTCTCTGATCACACTCCATCCGAGCGTGATGTCCGCAGGGAAAGGGTCGCGCCAAATTTCCATTCGAGGGTCAGTCTTAATGTCTACGATCGCACCCTCAACAACAAATGCTTGCATTGCCAGGGTATTCGAGGCTTCATTATAGACAAATAGCGCATTGGAATATGCCCCAACCTGTTCGGCTGCCTCGATGAGCACATGCCCCAAATAAGCATCGAGATCGGGATTGGTGGCAAGGCGGGCGATTGTGCGTTGCAGCGCGTCATTGGTTTTTGTCAATTCTGCCACTCGTTCTTGAGCGGCTTTTTCCTGTTCGCGGGCGATCGCGACTTGTTTCGCTCGCTCTGCCAATCGAGTCAATTGAATTGCCAGCGTTGCTTGATGTGCCAAAGCTTGCGCCAGTTCAAATTCTTCGGGCGTAAAGGACGATTGCTGAGTAAACGCTAATCCCAAAAAGCCCAAGCCTTCCTCGCCTAGAAGTAACGGGAGACACATCACGTTTTGATGTCCGCGTCTACGATGCCACTTAATCCCCTCAGGCCAGTGTTCTGGATGAGGATTCTCCCAAATTCCAAATTCAAGCGGTTGCTTCTCTTGCACCAATATTTCCCACGCACGAGTGATATCTGCGGGAATGGGTGCGAGGAAAGGATCGATGTCTCGTAATTCATGCTTAGGCAACACCCAATCGGCTTCGGAGCCTAAATACAGATTCAGCGTATGAGACGTTGGCTCGTAGAGAAATAGGTATGCCAGTTGTGCGTTGAGTTGTTGCTTGATTCCTAGGATGACGTGACCGAGGAAGGCATCGAGTTCGGGTTCGGCGGCGAGACGATCGAGGTTGTTCTTTAGGGCTGTATTGGCTTTCGCCAGTTCTGCGGCACGGGCTTGTTCGGCTTGCAGCAGGGCTTCTTGGGCTTGTTTTAGCTCGGTGATGTCAGTTTGTGTACCCCAACCGCCGATAGCACAGCCATCTTTGACAATACCGCTCGCGTTGTTCAAGAAATAGTGCTTCTGACTTTGAGCGTCAATTTCCTCGGTTTCAAGGTTGCGCGCACAATGAACACTTTCGATATAGGTGTGCAAAAACGTTAAGTTCTGCTTTGAATTCTCCACATAGATGTCAGTAAGCCGTAAACCCACAACATCTTCAGGCTTGACAAACCCGTACATCCTAGCAAAAGCAGTATTAGCTTCAACCACACAAAAATAGCGGTAAGTTAACTCAATTTGTTCTTCGATAGGTAAGGTGAGTGGAATTGGTCGCTCGAACTCATAGCGGTAAATGCCCTCGTTGCTCAACTCAAACAAGGTGCGATAGCGCTTCTCAGATTCGCGTAAAGCCTCATCTTGCTGCTGACGCTCAATCGCTGCTGCAATACTATCGACCGCGATCGCAAAGATTGATTGGTCTGACTCTTCAAATCGCCGGACTTCACCGCAATAATCAAACCCGAACACACCCCAAAACTCACCCTGCACCACGATCGGCACCATGAGCATTGCCGTGTTGCCTTGTGCCTCAAATAACTCACGCAGGGATGCGCACAGGTCGGTGCCGAAAAACTGCACAGTCTCGCCTTGAACTAAGCGCTCGTACAACTCAGCAAAGTCCTCCCACAGGAGAGCAGATTCTAACGCAGGCGTGTGAGCGATCGACGCTTGAATGCCAGGTCGGCACCACTCAGCATTCATCCGCACCGCAGATTTAGCCGAAGCCGGATCAGTAATGTTTTGCGCTAAGCTACAGCGGTCGGCTCTGGCAGCTTCACCCAGCAGTTGCAAGACATCGAGTAGAATCAGCGTGTAGTCGGTGGAGCGTAAGAGATGGTTGGCGATCGTTGTCATCGTCTTGAGCAATTCAGCCCGTGCTTGTTCCGCTGCTAGTAAGGCTTGCTGTGCCTCTCGCAACTCAGTAATGTCGATCTGCGTGCCCCAACCACTACTGACAAAACCGTTTTCCACAAAGCTGATGATACTGTTGAGGTAGTAACGTCTTTGCCCGTTGGCATCTATTTCTTCCGATTCAGCATTGCGAATTTGCCATCCATTGCCGCAGATCGCACGCATCATCTCTAACGTTATGGCTGAATCTTGCGGATGCACCTCTGCAAGTCGCATGCCCACGATATCTTCTGCCTTGGCTAATCCATACATCGTTGCCAAAGCATCATTGGCTTGTGCAAAAGAGTGATAGCGGTACACCAGCTCTACTTGTTCATCGACAGGTAATTCAACCGATACAGGCTGAGCGAGTTGCCAACGGTAAATGCCTTCGTTGCTGATTTCAAACAGGGAGCGATACAACGCTTCCGAGCGCCTAAGTTCGTCATCTTTTTCCCGTCGTTCAATAGCAGCAGCAATGCTATCAGCCGCAATTTTAAGAATGGCAATTTCGGCTGCATCAAATAATCGAGGCGCTCCGCAGTTATCGAAGCCAACTTGTCCCCAACATTTTTCTTGCACCATAATTGGCACGATAAGCATTGACGTACACTTTTGGGCCTCAAAGATAGCTTTCCACAGGGAATCAGGTAAATCTGCGACCAGAAAATTGGCGCTTTGCCCTTGTAGAATCATTTGGCGCAACTCAAATGGCGGGTCTTCGTCGATGACGCCGAGCGACTGATACTCGGGATTACCCAGGTCACTGGATATCGCAACTGAGCTATGCTCCGTCACGAACTTTACCGCTACCTTGCCAGTGATCGCATCAAGGATTTCCTGAGTCAGACAACAGCGATCGCTCCCCACCGCTTCGCCTAATAGCCGCACCACATCGGGTAGCACAGAAGTGTAATCGGGCGATCGCAACAACAAATTTGCCACTTGCGCGATTGTGCCTAGGAGTTCGATCCGTTCAGTAGCGGCGCGATCGCGCTCTTCCTGTAATCTCTGCTGTGCTGCCCATAAATCAGCAAAGTCAGGGTTAATTTCCACAATTTCTCGCACCAATCCTGCTTTGTCCCGAATCGGGCAGTAATGACCCTTGCCGTACTGGAACTTGCCACCCTCAAAATCTTTGGATGTATCGTAGTAGGTTGGTTCTTCAATCACCGTTTCCCCTGCCAGTGCTCGCAGCATGTAGGGTAACGTGCCATTTTCGACGAGCTGTGGATTGGCAAAAATTGGGCAAGCTTGCTTATTTAACTGCTCAAGCGATAAACCAAACTGGTGTTCAGCGGCTTGATTCATTTGCGTAATGTAGCCTTCTGTATTAATGAAAAGCATGCTAATCGGCGCATTCTCGAACAGTTGCCGATACCGCGCTGACGATTGCTGTAGCCGCCCATGCTCCTGCCGCAGTTGGACGAGTTCCGCCTGTAGCTGCTGATTGTCTTGCTCCAGTTGAGCGACGCGGTGTTGCAAGTTCAGGTTTAATTCAAGCAGGTGTTGAGATGGCGTCATGGGCGCACTCGGCTTTCCCTCAGTTGAATTGACAGCATTTTCTCAAATGGTATTGCCCATTCTCAACTCTTGCAACGTAAGACCTGGACAATTTCAAGTGCGCCCTTCTCTAGGCGAGTGATGAACTCAACCTAAGTTGCGCTCATTTTTCCATTGATGGATGATAAGAAGCATCAGCAAATAAGCTATTTTCGGATATGATACCTGCGACAAATTCTTCGAGCGAACCCCCAAAGCTGCAACGCAATACACTGCAATTCCGCCATGCAGTTGTCATGGCAGTCGCTGCGATGGCTCCGGTGGGTGCCATCTTTTTTAATACCATTCCGCAAGCGGGACTCGTTGGTGCAGCGATACCGTTGTGCTACATTATTGGTTTTGGGGTGGCTCTGCTGGTTGCTGCTCAAATCAGCATTATGGCAGCCGAGTTCCCTACGAGTGGTTCGTTGTATACCTTTGTAACTCAAGGATTAGGGGTGCGCTGGGGCTTTCTCACTGGCTGGTTGAGTTTAATTTCCTTTGGCGTGTCTATTCCCTTTCCCCTTATAATCATAAGTGCGAATCTTCAAGAGCTGCTGCTGCACTGGTTTGGCGTGCATCTAGACTGGACAGTCTGGTATTGCTTGTTCGCTTTGATTGTGGGGGCAGTGTGTTATCGCGGCATTCGCTTCTCACTGCAATTGGATCTGACGCTATTGGTGTTTGAGATCGGCGTTTGTCTCCTCCTCGCACTCATCGTACTCATGCACGCTGGTAGAACCGGACAACTGACGCTCGTGCCCTTCATGCTAACGGGACTGCCGCCGCACAGCAACCTGGTTCTCGGTGTGATTTTGTCCATCCTCAGTTTCGTCGGGTTTGAATCCGCAACCACGTTGGGTGAAGAAGTTCAAAAGCCCCGTCAGTCTATTCCGAAAGCGACGGTAGTTACCCTGGTTTTGGTCGGTGTGTTCTACGTGCTGATGTCATATGTGGCAACGCTAGGTTATGGCATCCATAACATGGCAACCTTTGCCCAAGATGCTGCCCCCTTCGATACGATCGCGCGTCGCGTTTGGGGCAATGGGTTCGCCTTGCTAATTGATTTTGCCGGAATTATGGCAGGGTATGCCTGTGCTGTTGCCTTTCTCAATGGCGCTGCTCGCATTGTCTATGCCATGAGTCGAGAAGAACTATTTCCCCGTTGGTTGTCGCACATTCATCCCACCTATCGCACACCGACAAATGCCATTTTAGGGTTGAGTGGCAGTTCTGCGTTTGTGGGGCTGGGGTTGGGAATGCTGTGGACACCGATTGAGGCGTATGCTTTTCTGGGAACAGTTTTAACGCTGGCTGCCCTAGTAATCTATGGGTTGATTAGTTTGGCGTGTTGGCGATATTTCTCGACAAAACGCCGCGCTCGGTTGGAGCGAAACTCGACGAATCGCTTTGGATGGTTGCGTCATGCTCTGCTACCTTGGCTCTCGATGATCGCGATTAGTGGTGTTTTAGTTGGTACCCTTTATCCTCCTCCACCAGCACCGCTTCACTTAGCACCAGTTGTCGTCTTGATTTGGCTATTGCTGGGCATTGGAGTGTTAGGGTTCCTGCAAATTCACAAACCCGAAGCTATTCGTCGGGCAGGTAGACTATTTGTCATTGATGAAACTAAAACCCTGAGTATAGATTCAAGGGAGAGCATGTAAAGGTAAGAGTAAGGATGGCTGCTATGCTGCTATGATTCGACTCAGGCTCGGACGCCTAGCGTAGTAGATTAGACTTGAGAAACATCCTCTAAGCCATTGCACTGAGCGCAAGATCGTTACATTAATCTATCGAAAGTTATACTGGTCAACCGCTCTTTTAGGTAGCTTTGTCCACATACGATCGACCAGTCAATTGACCTAGAGAACGACCGATGAAGAAAATCGATGCACGCTATAGAATAAGGTCACTCTTAGCATCTTGTGGTCACACCCTGGGCTCGATCGCAAGGTCTCATGAGCTTTCAGTGTCATAGCTGCAGACCGAAAATCGTTTGCAACCGAATTCCCCTTCTTTGAGGATGGCTATGTGGACAGCCACCGTGACCAAACGTACTCTGATGAGCCAACCCGATGACTCAGATTCGCTTAGCTATCCCGTCAGCGCAACCGATCGCATTCAAGGCTCACTCGATGCGCCCGTGATTCTGGTGCAGTACGGCGACTATCTGTGTCCGCACTGTGCCGAAACGGTTGAAATTGTGCGATCGCTTCAGCAGCAGTATGGCGACAGGCTCAGCTTTGTGTTTCGCTACTTTCCACTAACTCAGATTCATCCGCAAGCCCAAAACGCTGCCGAAGCTGCCGAAGTTGCGGCTGAACAAGGACAGTTTTGGCAAATGCACGCTCGAATGTTTGAGCATCAATCTGCACTTGATGATGGATCGCTGGTCGAACACGCGATCGCACTCGGCTTGAACATGTCCCGATTTTTATGGAACTTATCTCAACATGTGTATGCCAAGCGTGTACAAGCTGATTTGCTCAGTGGCGTTAGAAGCGGCGTTACCGGAACGCCAACGTTCTTTCTCAACGGGATTCGCTTGAAAGAGAGCTGGGAACTGGACAACTTGTGTATTGAGATCGAACGGGCACTCAATCGATAACCCATCAACAGAGGTAATCCGTATGCAAACGCAAGACAACCGCCCCACCACAACCGATAGCCAACTAATTTTGCATCAGCACAGACACGAGATTCAACCGTTTGGCATGCTGAGAAACCTACCGATCGTGCTCGATGCCAACTTGCGAATGACGCCACTTGAACGGGTTGGTCTTGAACATCGGCAGTGCTCATTTAAGGGGACAAGCTCCTCACTCAACCATCTCCCTCTGTTTTTGCAACATAACCCTCTAATCTACCATGACTTCTCCCACAAGTAGACGCCAACGCGGTGTTTTTCTGACTTCCATTGGGTGGCAAAAACTGCATGCCGCTCGCGTCGCCCAGGACCAGTTCGGCTATCGGCAGACGTTTGAAGTCTTGAGCGAACGCACTCTGCTTGCTCCCGCCACGATTGCCAGAATTGTCGGGGGCAGCCAACGAGTCGACAAACGTAGCATCGAGCAGTTCTTCAATGCACTTGAGTTGCAACTGGAGGCGGACGACTATACATGTAGCACATTAGTAGCTCCTACTAACGATAACCGGCAACAAGATTGGCAAGAAGCGGTTGAGGTCACCAGCTTTTATGGTCGCAGCTCTGAACTCGGTCTACTAGCACAATGGGTAGGGCAGCAGCGCTGCCGGTTGGTGACGCTCTTAGGTCAGAGTGGCATTGGCAAAACTGCCCTGTCGCTTAAGCTGGCGCAACAACTGGCGCCGCAGTTTGAGTTCGTTATCTGGAAATCGCTGCGGAATGCCCCGCCGCTAGCGGAGCTACTGACTAACCTGGTGCAATTCCTCTTCAGCCAGCAAGAAGTGATGCTTCCCGAGAATGGGGACAAAGGGATCTCACATCTACTAAAGTACCTGCGCTCCCATCGCTGTTTAATAGTGCTAGATAACGCTAACTCCCTGCTAGTCGAAAACTTCCGCACTAACGGCTACCGTGAAGGGTGTGAGGATTACGAACAGTTGTGGGCACAAGTAGGTCAAACTCCCCATCAAAGCTGCTTAGTGCTGACTTCTTGCGAGCCGTTCCAACAGCTAAGACGGTTAGAACGAGTCAACCCGCACATCTGCTGCTTGCTCCTGCCAGGGTTAGAACTGCCCGCAGCACAAGCTTTATGTCAAGAGCTGGGACCTCTTTCCGGTTCTGAAGCGGACTGGCGAGTGCTCGTCGAACACTATGCAGGCAACCCCCTAGCACTGAAAATCGTAGCGGCGGCAATTAACGATTATTTCAAGGGAGACGTAGCCGAGTTCATTGGCTATCTGCAGCAAGGGCGATTTCTGTTTGATGATATTCGGGTCTTGTTGCAGCAGCAGTTCGAGCGGTTGACTAGGCTTGAACAGCAGATAATGCAGGGCTATTTCGTTCTAAATGCTAGACTTGTATGCTATTGAACAAGACGACTGAACTCAAATGCAGCGAGCGGCGATATTAGAGGCTTTTTCAGATTTACCTGACCAACGACGGCGGCAAGG
>JAABUQ010013313.1_pt1 | contig 10008 bp, 8 predicted proteins | sample 5560001 | NCBI WGS metagenome assembly JAABUQ01 (sample SAMN10711888, study PRJNA513371) | rock metagenome | isolation source: Antarctica rocks | place: Antarctica: Victoria Land, Finger Mt nord | collected 2015-12-18 | reverse complement strand
CAGAACCACATCAGCGACGCGCCGACGCTGAGCACGAACACGAGGTAGACGAACGCCCCCACGAGTTCCGGCGTCACGTGTGCTGCGGGCAAGCCCGCCGTGAGCCACGCGACGGGCACGAGCACGATGCCCGCCACGACGAGTTGAATCGCGTTGATCGCAACCGGGCTCTCCTGCGTCGAGAAGCGCTTGTAGACGAGCGTCGAGGCGACGCTCGCGCAGACACCGAGAAACGCAAGGAACACATCGCGCGGTGCCGCAGAGCCCGTGCCCGATCGCGCCAGCACGATTGCGACGACGCCGCCGAACCCGAGCGCTAGCCCGAGGCCTTTGGTCAGCGTCAATCGTTCGCCGAGCAACTTCGGTGCGACGAGCGCGAGCACGAGCGGATTCGTGCTCGCCACGATCGCGCCCATTCCCGACGAGAGGTGATGCAGCGCCGTATACGTCAAGCCGAGGTAAAGCGAATTCGCAAGCACGCCGAGGCCTGCCGCAGTCGCCCAGCCGCGTATGGTGCTCGGGAAGCGATGCCGCAAGACAAGCGCAATCGCCGCCATGATGAGGCCCGCGGTCGTAAAGCGCACCACCAGAAACCACAACGGCGACGATTCGACCGATGCGATCTTACTCGGCACGTACGCGGACGCCCATAAAAAAATATAAACGATCGCGACGGCAACACCGACCGGACCGTGCGCGCGAGCCCGCATGATACGAGCAGAGCAACCCGGCAACGGGCGCCCCAGTTGCGTGTCGGGTCACTCGTTCGGCTGCGGCGACGTGCCGATGAATGAGCATATGAAGGTTTTGATCATCGGCGCGACCGGCTACGTCGGTACGGCCGTCGATGAAGCGCTTCGCGCGCGGGGACATCACGTCACCGGGACCGCTCGCAGCGCCGCAGCGCAGCAGAAACTCACGGCCCGTGGCACGACCGCGGTCACGGCCGATGCCGCGCGGCCCCAGACGTTGTCGAATGCCGTACGTGCCGCCGATGCGGTCGTGTATAGCGTCGCCGTGACCGATGCCGATCCGTTCGCCGTGGACATCGGTGCCCTCAAAGCGATTCGCAAGGGACTCGCCGGTACCGAGAAGACCTTCGTGTACGTTAGTGGCGCGTGGGTGTACGGCGCAACCGGCCCGGATCCCGTCGAAGAAAACGCGCCGCTCGCTCCGCCGCCGTTCGTCGCGCGCCGCATCGAACTCGAACGCGCCGCGCTCGAGATGACCAAGCTCGGGGTACGCGCGATCGTCGTGCGGCCGGGCGTCGTCTACGGCCGCGGCGGCGGCCTCGCGTCGATGTTCGTGGCGACCGCGCGCGAACGCGGCGCCGCATCGATCGTCGGCCCCGGCACCAATCGCTGGGCAACGATCGATGTTGACGATCTCGGCGAATTCGTTGCGCTCACGCTCGAACGTGGACTGCCGGGCCGCGCCTACAACGCCGTCAACGACGACCGGTTCACGGTTGCCGAGATCGCATCGGCGGCGAGTCGCGGCGCGGGCGCGGGCGGTGCGACCACGCTCGTGCCCGCGAGCGTTATGGGCCAACTCGGTGAATGTCTCGCACTCGATCAATCGGTATCTGCCGCACGCGCGAAACACGACCTCCACTGGTCGCCCGCAGCACCCTCGATCGTGGCTACGCTCGAACGCGGGGCGTACACCGCCGAACCGGCCACGGCCTAAACTCCAGAGGCGCGGCAGCGACACAAGCGCCGCCCGAACGGCGTCGTAGGTTCGTGTTTGCCAAGCTGCTGCCGATCCTCGGCATCACGTTCATCGACATTCTCGGCTTCAGCATTCTGATTCCGATCCTGCCGTATTACGTGAAGCACTTCGGCGCATCGACGGTCGCCGTGGGCGTGCTCTTCGCGGTCTTCGCGCTCTGCCAATTTCTCGCTGGACCCCTCTGGGGAAACATCAGCGATCGTATCGGTCGCAAACGCGTCCTCATCATCTCGCAGGTCGGCGCGACGATTGGGTGGGCCGGCCTCGCGTTCGCGCCGACGCTCGCGTGGGTGTTCGTCGCACGCATCGTCGAGGGCATCTCCGGCGGAAACATCAGCGTCACACAAGCGTACGTTGCCGATCGAGTAGAACCGAGCGAACGACCGCGCGCGTTCGCGTTCGTCGGCGCGGCGTTTTCTGCCGGCCTCGTGATCGGGCCGGTCGCGGGCGGGTTCCTCTTGGCGAAATACGGCTATCGCATGCCGTTTCTGCTCGCGGCGTCGCTGCAAGTCGTCACGCTGCTCGCGACCGTGTTCTTCTTACCGGAAGACGTTGCAGCGCATGCGGAAACCCAAGCGACGTCGGGCTTCCGGGATATTGCTCGATCGCTCGGAGACCGACGCGTCTCGCCCGTGCTCGTGCAGAAGCTTGCGTATTCACTCGCCCTCTACGCGTGGTTCGCCATCTTCGCTCTCGTGCTCGCAGCGGTCGCGGGATTCGGACCGACGGAGACCAGCTACTTCTTCGCAGGGTTTGGAGCGGCGAGCATCGTGTTCCAGCTCGGCATCGTCGGCCGCATGGTCGATCGCATCGGCGTCCGCGCGACATCGAACGTCGGGTTTGCCGCCGCGGTCGGATACTTCATCGCCGTACCGTTCATGCACGGTGCGGTCGCACTCTTCCTGACGCAAATCGTCTTCGCATTCGCGCTCTCGGTGACCAACGCGACGCTGGCGACGTTGCTGACGGATGCAGCACCCGAACATCTGCGGGGGACGGTGCTGGGTGCGGGGTCGTCGCTCGAATCGGTCGCGGGCGTCATCATGCCCACGATCAGCGCGGCCGTGCTCGCGACGTACGGCGCAGGTTGGACGGGGGCGATCTCGGCATTCTTCGCTTTCGTCGCACTCGTCCTGGGCGTCGTGGCCTCGCGCCGTCACGCCTTCGCGCCACCCGCGTAACACGCGCCATCCTCGGGTATCGAGGCGAGATGAACGAGCGTTACGACCTCTGCGTGATCGGCGCGGGCACGGCCGGTTTCGCTGCGGCGCAAGTCGCGCGGGAGCAGGGCGCGCGCATCTTGCTCGTGAGCGGGCCGGGTGAACTCGGCGGCACGTGTATCCGGCGCGGCTGCATGCCCGCAAAGACGCTGCTCAGCACGACGGAACGTCTTGGCGATGTGACGTCGGCGGATCGTTTAGGTGTGCGCGTCGATGCGGAACGCGTCGACTTACGCGCGGTCGTGGCGCGCAAGCGCGAACTCGTCGACTATTTCGCAGCGGATCGGCTGCACGAACTGGAGCGCTATCCGCTCGCACGCGGCTCCGCGCGTTTCTTGGCTTCGGATGCCATCGAGGTCGACGGTCGGCGCGTCAGCGCGGGTGCGTTCGTCGTCGCGACCGGCTCGCGTATCGTCGCACCCGAGATCCCGGGACTCGCTACGGGCACGTTCATCACGAGCGACGACGCGCTCGAGACGACGCACGTGCCCGCGCGACTGACCGTTATCGGCGGCGGCCCGGTCGGGTGCGAATTCGCGCAGTACTTCGCACGCTTGGGTGCGCGCGTGACGCTCGTTCAAGCCGAAGCGACGCTGCTGCGCAAAGAAGACGCGGACGTGGGCAACGCGATCGCACGCGCACTCGCAAACGACGGTGTCGACGTCCGCGTCGGCACGGAAATCATCGCCGCACGGCCGCACGCCGTCGTCGTGCGCGATGTGCACGGAACGCACGAGATCGCCACCGACACGATCCTGCTCGCGAGCCATCGTCGACCGAACGTCGCCGCGCTCGCGCTCGACGTTGCAGGCGTCGCATTCGACGAAGGCGGCATCGCCGTCGACGCGGCGTTGCGGACGAGCAATCCGCACATCTTTGCAGCCGGCGATGTCTTGGGTCGCCGGTGCCTCGTCCACGTCGCGGAATACGCGGGCCGCATCGCCGCGCGCAACGCGCTCGGGTCGGGCAACGCCGTCGCGGATTTCGATCGCTTCGAAGCGCACGGTGTCTACACGCAGCCGCAGGTCGCCGTCGCCGGCCTCACCGAACGCGCGTGTCGCGAGCGCGGCCTGCCGATTCGAACGCGTCACCATCCGTTCACCGATGTTGGAAAGGCGCTCGTTTCCAATACGGCGCGTGGGTTCGTCAAGATGATCGCGACCGCCGATGGGCGTATCGTCGGCGTCACGGTCGTCGGCGACGAAGCCATCGATCTCATCGGCGAAGCGATCGCGCTCATCGACCGTGGTGCGACGACACGCGATGTGACCGAGATGCCGCATCTCCATCCGACGATGGGCGAGATCTTCGCGCGCGTCGCCGAAGATTTCGATCGACCCGAAGACGATGGCGGACTTGCGGACGCGATGCCCGTTGGCGGTGGCGCGTCGCACAGGTAGCAGCACGGCGGCACATTTCCAGCGCCGACCGCGTTGAGGGGCCATGAAGCTCACCGCATTCGCAGGCACGGCCCTCGTGGCTGCCGCGATTTTCATCGTTCCGTCGGGCGCGCGCGCGCAGACGCTTCCAACCGGCCGCGAACCAGCGAGCCTTCGCGTCGCCGGAGACGCCACGGTGCGACACGAGCCCGACCAGGCTCGCGCGGACGTCGATATCCTTACGAGCGATGATGACGCGGCGCGGAGTGCCGGGAAGAACAGCGACATCGTAAACGCGTTACGTGCGAAGCTCGCGCCGCTGGGGGTCACGGGCGATGCGATTGGCACGACGAGCTTCAACGTCTCGTTCGTACCGCGTCCGCCGCGCAATCTTCCGCCCGAGCAACGGCAACCGCGCTACGGCTACATCACGACGCGCTCGCTCGCGATAACGGTCGCTCCGATCGATCGCATCGGCCGCGTCGTCGATGCCGCGACGGCGGCGGGCGTTACCGATATTGCGGACGTAAGCTTCGAACTGAAGGATCGTAAGGCACTGTACCGTCAGGCGCTCGCCGCGGCGCTGGTCGACGCCCGAGCCACGGGTACGGCGCTCGCGGGAACGGGCGAGTTACGCATCGTGCGCGTGCTGCATGTCGATGCCGGCGGCGGACCCGGCGGACCCATTCGGCCTTACAGATTCGCGCGGAGCGCCGCGTTGTCGGCTACGGTAGCCCCGACGCCGACGGAGATCGCACCGAACGGGCCGATCGAAGTTTCCGCGCACGTCGATGTCACCTACGAGATCGCCGACCGCTAACGCGTCTTACGCGGCGGACGACTTTCGCCGCGTTTTCTTTTTCGGCGCCTCGGCCTCGGCTGCGGCATCGTTCGCGGCCTTCGGCGACGCATGCGCGGCGCCACGCGTCGTGCGGGCCTTCGGTGGCGCGTCGCCGCGTCGCTTCGACGCTTCGAGACTCTTTTGCAAGACGTCCATGAGGTTGACGACGTTGTCGCGCACGGGAGCCTTGGTCTCGCCCTTGGGCAATTCTTTGCCCGCCGCACGCGCATCGATCATCGCGAGCATCTGCTCGCGATAGGTGTCCTTGAACGCCTCGGGATCGAACGCTTCGGTCATCGTGTCGATGAGCATCTTCGCGACCTTCATCTCGTTCTCGGCCGGTTTCTCCGAGGCGGGCAAATCGAGCGACGACACCGCGACGATCTCGTCCGCGAAGTGCATCAGTTCGAGGACGAGTGCGTCGCCGCTCGGTTTGAGTGCGGCGAGATGCTCGCGCGAGCGGATGACGACTTTGGCGATGCCGACCTTGCCCGCGTCTTTGAGCGCCTCGCGCAACAGCGCGTAGGCATGGCGGCCGCGCTTCTCCGGCTCGAGATAATAGGGCTTGTCGAAATACATCGGGTCGATTTCGGAGAGATCGACGAACTGCACGATATCGACCGATTGCGTGGCCTCGGGATTGACGCGATCGAAATCCTCGTCGCTGATGATGACGTACTGGCCCTTCTCGTACTCGTAGCCGCGGACCAGATCGCCGTAGGCGACTTCTTCACCGTCGATCGAACAACGCCGCACGTTGTTGATGCGGCCTTCGTCCGGCTTGTGCAAGAAGTTGAATTTGAGATCGTTCGAACGGATCGCCGTCTGCAGTTTGACGGGGATCGTGACGAGGCCGAAGTTGATCGCTCCCGACCAGATTGCGTGCGCCATAGGTCTCCTACGTCCAAGCCGATTGCGCTCGCGCGAGCGCGGGTTCTAGGCGTTGCTCGCGCCAGCCGGCGCCGCCCCACAGATCGCCGCGCTCGACAAGGAGCGCGATGGCATTCTTCAGCGTAAACCGAGCGAACTCTGCCTCCGGACCCGCGAGCGCGGCCTTTCCGCGCGGGCGTTTGCGTGCCATCGCCTCGATCTCCGTCCATGCGAGCGGCATCGAGACGGGCGCGCCATCCCGCGCGCGGACGCTGAACGGGGCGACGAGCGTCTTGCCCCGGCCGACCTGAACGTAATCGAGGTAGACCGTGCCCGGGGGGCGTTTGACCGGCATCCGTTCGAGGGTCGTGAGCGCGGGCACGCGACGGTGCACCGTGCGGGCGACGACTTCGGCGAACCCGCGGCAGATGTCGTACGAATACTCCGGAACCAAAGGAATGGCGACGTGAAGACCGGTCCCGCCCGAGGACTTGATTGCGGATTCGAGACCGATTTCTGCGAGCGTGTCGCGCAGCGCGAGCGCCACCTTTGCGAGCGTCGCGAGCGTACAGCCAGCGAACGGATCGAGATCGAAGAAGAGAAATTCGGGAACGTCGAGCGCGGGCTCGTGCGATGTCCACACGTGCAGCACGATCGCCGCGAGGTTCGCGAGGTACGCGAGCGTCGCTTCGTCGTTGCAGAGCACGAAATGGATCGTCTCGCGTTTCCCATGTTCGGAGGCGACCTCGACCGTCGGCACCCATGCCGGAATGTGGCGCGACGCGTTCTTCTCGAAGAACGATTTGCCGTCGATCCCGTCGGGATAGCGTTCGAGGGTGAGCGGGCGGTCGCGCAGGTGCGGTAACATCGCCGGCGCGACCGCGCGATAATATGCGACCAAATCGCCCTTCGTATAACCGTCCCGCGGGAAGAGCACCTTATCGCGATTCGTGAGCGCGAGGTCGCGGCCGCCGACCGTGACGCGCTCGGACGCGCCCGCCTTAGCCACGAGCGCGCGATGTCGCCGCGCGCGACGGCTTGGTGACCGAAGCCACGCTCGGATCCTTATCGATGCGGAGCGCTACGAATACGGGATGGCGCAGCGACCCGTCGCGCGTCCATTCGGTATACGTGACCTCCGCGACGAGCGTCGGCGTCACCCAATGCGCCTTCGCTTGCGTTTTCGGCGTCGTCGTAAACGGCGAGGTCGCGCGTTGGAGGGGCGCGAGTTTCGCGGCGAGTGACGCCAGTTTCTTCGCGTCGAAGCCCGTTCCAACAGATCCCGCGTACAGGAGTTCGCCCTTCGCGTAAACGCCCATCAGCAACGCGCCGAAATGCTTACGACTGCCGCGCCCCTCCGTCCAGCCGCCGATCACGACCTCGGTCCGCTGCAGCGCTTTGATCTTCACCCAATCGCGCGACCGACGTTCTACATACGGCGACGCCAAGCGTTTGCCAACGATACCCTCGAGGCCCCGCGACTTTGCAAGTTCGTACAGCTCCGTACCATTTTGCACGACGTGTTTGCTCAGCATGGCAGGGCCCTGGCCCGTGAGCATCGATGCGAGGATCGCCTTGCGCCGTTCGAGCGGCTCCTCGCGTAAATCGCGACCATTACCGTAGATGGCATCGAAGACGACGAACGTGACGGAAGCGTTTCCCGGCGCGCTTCGGCCGAAGCGATCGACCCGCTCCTGCAGCGCCCCGAACGACGACTTGCCCTCACGGTCGAGGACGACGATCTCCCCGTCGACGACGACCGGCCGTTCGGAAAATGCATCGGCGAGCGCGCCGAGTTCGGGAAATTTTTTCGTGAAGTCGTTGCCGGAACGCGAACCGATCGTGACGGCACCGTGCTCGTCGATACGGACGAGCGCGCGATACCCGTCCCACTTGAGTTCGAACGCCCACGCCGGATCGTCGAACGGCGCGTCGACCGTCGTCGCGAGCATCGGCGCGCTCACGTCGGGAACGGGTTCGCGGTGCGGTTGCGCGGTGGCACGCACGGGCTTCGCGGCGGCTTTGCCCGACGTCCACGTCTTCGGATCGCGTTCGCGCGCGATATCCGCAAGCGTCTTTCCGGTCTTGACCGATTGGGCGTGATCCTCGACTCGCCACGATGGATCGACCTTGTCGTCGCGTTCTTTGATGAGGAGCCACGCATTTGCTTCGGCGTCGCGACCCTTGATGTGCACGAGCGCGAACTTTCCGACCAGTTTCTTGCCGAACATTTCGATCTTCACCGAACCGCGCGCGATCGAGTCCGAAAGATCGTTCCCTTCCGTGAGGCGATACGTGCCGCGATCCCAAACGATCACTTCGCCGGCGCCGTAATTGCCATCGGGGATGACGCCTTCGAAATCGCGGTAGTCGAGCGGGTGATCCTCGACCGCCATTGCGAGCCGCTTCTCGTGCGTATCGAACGACGGCCCTTTGGGCACCGCCCACGATTTGAGCACGCCGCCCGATTGGAGGCGAAAGTCGTAGTGCAGGCGGCTCGCGCGATGCATCTGCACGACGAACCGCGCGCGCGCACCACGCGTCGCTTTCGTTCGCGACGTCGCACCCGACGGTTCCGGAGTTTGCGAGAAGTCCCGTTTCTTCGCATACGTCGTGAGCGTGCCGGTCGGTGACGGCGTGGATTTCGTTTTCGTCGGCACGGTACGCACGCGTATACCCATGGGAAACCTGGCTTCCCCGCCGCTCAAAGACAACGAGCCGGCGCAGAACGCCGACTCGAAGTCCATGAGTGAGGAGGCGGAGTTACTTGCTGGTGCTGCCCGACGAGCCGCCGGTGGTACCACCGGACGTGCCGCCACCCGCACCGGCGCCGGCCGGCTGCTGGATGATATTGGTGGTATGCGTTCCGCCGTTGGGCGACGCGTTCCAAGGCTGCCAGACGAAAAGTGCGATTGCTGCGATGACGACGATTGCGACGATCGCGAAAATTGCTGTATTGCTTCCGCCGTTACCTGAGACGACTACGGGACGTTCTTGCATGGGGGACCTCCTTTAATGGTGCAGTCTATATGTCCCAGCTAGAGATTTCGTAAACATCCGGCATCTCACACGGTTGGCGGACAAGCTCCGAAATTTTCGCCGCACGTTACGCGCGGACGAACACGCGCCAATACCAGCAACCCCACGTGCCGACAGCGATCGAAAGACAAGCGAGCGCGACCCAGGGTTTTCCCATACCGCGCCGTGCGGCGAGCGCCATGAGCACGAAGAGAAACGGTTCGAAGTCGAGGGCGTGCCGCATACCAAATTGCGCGAAACCATTTACGTAGTAGATAAAATTCGGCAGCGCACAAAGTACCGTCGCGGCGATGCAGGCGAGCGTGAGCCGAGCCGGACGGCGTGCCCACGCCGCGAGCGCGAGCGCGGGCGAACTCCACGTGAGCGCGATGCCCGCGAAGGACGGAATGAGGTAGGGCGCCGTGGGCCGATAGGCGGGCAATCGAACGAAAAACGAGTAGAGTTGCTCGGGCAGATATTCGAGTCGGAATGGCGAGCCCTCGGGGCTGCCCACCGAATCTTGATGATACCAAGCGCTGTAGCCAATATCATATGGCACGCCCCAGCGCGCGAAATTGTAACCGACCCACAGCACCGCGACCGGTGCCAACGTCAACGCGAATGCGCCCACGCGCCGTGTCTTTGCGCGCCGGTCCGTATCGCACGCCTCGTCCGTGCCCGTCCCGAACCAGAGGAGCGCCGCATACACGGGCAACGCAAGGACCATCGTAAATCGTGATTCGACCGCGGCCGCGGCGTAGACTGCCACGAGCACCGCACGCCGGGCGCCCAACATTTCGCGTAGCGCGAGCAGCGTAAACGCGACCGATGCGACGTGCGCGATGAACCACACGTCACCGAGCATCGCACACCAGAAAAGGTCGGTCCCGAGCAACAAGAAGACGCACAGCAAGATCGTCGTGCGGCGCGGCACGCCGAGCACGCGCGC
>JAABUQ010013312.1_pt1 | contig 10008 bp, 6 predicted proteins | sample 5560001 | NCBI WGS metagenome assembly JAABUQ01 (sample SAMN10711888, study PRJNA513371) | rock metagenome | isolation source: Antarctica rocks | place: Antarctica: Victoria Land, Finger Mt nord | collected 2015-12-18 | reverse complement strand
CCAGGACGGCGTCCACGTGCTGCCGCATCAGCTCGCGGCCGCGCTCCAGCGCCGCGCCGAGCGCGGCATCCGCCGGGTCGATGAAGTAGCCGAGGACGTGCACGGCGCGTCCATCTTCCCACCGCGCTGTCATCTCGATCCCCGGCACGACCTCTAGCCGCGGCGCCGTCGGGGCCAGCCCGAGCGCCTCCGGCACGGCGGCGACGACGTCGTGGTCGGTGATGGCGATGGCCCGCAGCCCGCGAGCGGACGCCTCGTGGAGAGTCTCCGGTACCGAGAGGCGCCCGTCCGAGTAGGTCGTATGGACGTGGAGGTCGATCATAGGAGTGGAGTCTGTCAGGTCAGGTGGCCTGCACCGACCCCGAGGCGCCCTGGGACGAGCGGCGGGCGTGCGCTTGGTGCCTGTCTCGGTGTGCCAGGCGTGTGGGGCCGCTACTGACTACTGAAGCAGACGAGCAATCCCTTCCTCGACTGTCACGGTTGGCTGCCAGCCGAGAAGCTCGCGGGCTCGGTCGACGCCGGCACGTTTGAACCGCTCATCGAACCCACGTGGTGGACCGTGGCGCACCGGACCGCCGATGAGCGCCGCGATCCTGTTGACCGAGACCTCCTGGCCGGAGCCCACGTTCACTGGCTCGCCAGCGCCAACTTTGGCCGAGCGGGCGGCCAGCATGTTGGCACGAACGACGTCGCCCACCCAGGTAAAGTCCCGTGTCTGATCGCCATCCCCGTCGACCGTCAGGGTCTCGCCACGGCGGCGCTGGTCCAGGAAGATCCCGATCAGCAGGCGGTACGCGCCCTCCGTCACCTGGCGCGGGCCGTACACGTTGAAGTACCGGAGGCAGACGGTCTCCAGGCCGTAGACGCTGTGGAAGTTGCGGGCGTAGATCTCACCCATCAGCTTCTGGCAGGCATAGGGGTTGAGGGGATTGGGCGCCATGTCCTCGGTGAGCGGCAGTGCCGGTTGATCGCCGTAGACCGACGACGAGGACGAGTAGACGACGCGTCGCACGCCGGCGTCGACCGCCGCCTTCAGAACGATCAGGGTCCCCGTCACGTTGGCCTGGTGCGTCCCCACGGGATCTTCGATCGACCGCGGGACACGCGCCAGTGCCGCGGTATGGAAGACCACGTCACGCCCGTGGAGCGCCGCGGTGAGCCCTTCCGCGTTGGCGGAGACGTCTAGCTCGAGCAGGCGCGCGTCTGGGTTGAGGTTGGCTCGATTCCCAGTGGCCAGGTTGTCCACCACCAGGACGTCGTCGCCGTCCTCCACGAGCGCGTCCACCAGGGTAGAGCCGATGAATCCAGCCCCGCCGACGACAACAGCCTTCACACCACGTTTTCCTCCGTGCTTCGCGTTAGCTCTGCCAGACCGGCCTAGGTGCCTTCCGACGCTGCTGCGTGCGCAAGTCCTGTCACCGCGACCGGTTCCACAGCCGCGCTGGCACGCGCTGGCTTCAGCTCGACGTGTCCTTCCCAGCCCTTCGCCGGTATGAACGCGAAATGAGCGCCGCGCAGGGCATCCCAGGTGGTAAAGCGGGGCGCGTTCGCCCGCAGCTCGATCTCGTCCGCACGATTAGTTCCCAGGAAATACGGCGTTTCATGAGCCCGGCTGACGGTGGGGATCGTAGTGGCGTCGAACCCCATCAACGCTGTGCAAACCAGATCGACAGCCACAGGATCTACACCTGCTACCAGCACACCGGCCGGCTTCGGCGACGGATGGAGCGGTCCCTCTCGATCGCCGCCGATGATACCGTCGATAACAGACAGATAGTTCCGCTGCGGCGTCGCACGAATCTGGCCCTGCTTATCGGCGTACCGGATCACCATGTTCAAGTCGAGCGTGGTTCGCCAGATCGTGTCGTTGCCGTGCCAGTCACCCTCGACAAAATCCTGCGTCGGATCACCCTGCCCGCTCAGGTTCAACCAGGGCTTCACCAGACGGTACGCGTCGTGTAGCAGGGGGTAGATCCGCAGACGCAGGAATTTGCCGTAACGCGACCGCGATGCCACGTCCTGCAATACCTCACGCAGCTTGCGGTCGGTCGTCGCCCCGTCCGCGGTCATGTCGCCTCCGTCGGAAGGCGTACCCGCACGATGGTGGGGCAACCAGCGCTTCTCGTTGGTTGTCCCAATCATGTTCTTTAGACTAGCTGTGATACCTGCTTTACGATGGACCTTTAGCTTTGCGACACTGATGATTGCATCCGCCTCCAGGATTGTCTTAGGCATGCTGTATTCATTCACAGTCTCAGTGTGATGCTTCGTCGCTTCATTCTCATAGATGGCAGCAGTGCTACGGAAGCGGCGGTGGACCGCCGCTGGCAGCTGTGCCAGCATACTCTTGCGACCCAGGTTAACTACCTGATAGCCACGTGGGTCGCCAGGTAGGCGATCGTAGCGCAAGATAACGCTGTGCTCATCACGATAAGCTTGTAGGTCACGGATATCGAGTAACTGAAGCTCAAAACCTTGCGAGCGATAGAAGGCAACGATTTCTTGCAATCCGTTTATACGGGTGATTTTATCGAAGTCAACCTCTTTGATCGGGGAATCGGTGATGGTAATATGACCTGAGGGGCCCACGGCTCGATAGGCGTAGTCAACGATTGGGCGAATTACCGACCCGTTCGCAACCGACGCCAGGAGGCCCGGGAGTCCGAGTTCATGTTCGCTAATCACCAAGTTGGGCTTAATGACCACGTGCTGGCCAGCACGGAGTAAGTTTGAGAACGGATTCCATTCTGGCGATCCAACATGCTCAGAGTCGAGTCCCAGATTCACAAGCATTTGTCGAACGGCACCGTAGACCCAGTTATCGCCCAGCATGGTAGCGGCAAACGGGTACTCTGGGAACTGTTCGTCCGGATGGAATGGACCTTGTCGGGGGTATTCCTCGTACTGTGTCTTGAAGATACTGACCGTTGAAAGCTGCGACATGGTTACTGAACTCCTTGCGCACCAATCTGCACTGGTACCTCTGAGATGGTGAAGCGGAACTTTCCAGAGGCGCTGCGCCTGATACTGTCGGCGAGGACAAACTGGACGTCAAAGGCGGGGTCCCCGTATTGCTGGATGACCCGGCGCAGGAAAGTGAGCGTCTCGCTCTGGTCGAACTCGGGCCCTGGAACCAGGTTGACCTCAAGCAGTGTCGGGGTGCGCTGGACGACTTGGAACTCTTTGACCGTCGGCACTTTGTAGAATAGATGCGAGAAGAATTCGCCGTGGAGCAGCTTACCGGAGGGGGCCACGATGATGTCGGCGCTCCGGCCAACCACGGCTCGTATTAGCGCAAGGCCTCGCCCGCAAGTGCACCGCTCATCGGTGGCAACTGCCAGGTCGCCGTTCACGTAGCGGATGAAGGGCATCGCGCGGTTGTGTAGATTCGTGACGACGATATCAGCCGTCTCGCTTGGTAGAGCCGCACGACCCTCATGGAGAAGTTCCAGGGCGTTGTTGTCGGTTAGGACGTGCAAGCCGGCGTGGGCGTTACACTCATGGGCGATGTTGCCGACTTCGCGGCAGCCGTAGCGGTCGAACACCTCGCAGTGGAATGTACGCTGCAGGAGCGATCGCTGGGCCTCCGTCAGCACCTCTGCGGAGGACTGGATGGCGCCCGGGCGGACGCTCGGCAGGCCATACGTTTCGACCACACGTGCCAAGAGGGCGAGCGATGTGGCATACCCCACGAGAAGGCGGGGGCGAAAGGCAGCCAGCTGCTTCGCCCAGTTGACGAAGTCTCGCTCTGAGGAGTCGAAGGCGTCCAGGTAGAGGGTGTTGTCGAGAGCGTTGCGCAGGCGGCCCCGGACGGTCGCGTGCGTTCGAGCGTCGTAGTCCGAGCCCCAGACGAAGGCGATGGGGTCCCCCAGTCGGTACCCGCACATCTCGTAGTTGCGGATCAGCTCCATAGAGCCCCAGTCGCGGTACGCCTGGTCTTGATAAAAGTCCAGCGGCGTTCCGGTGGACCCGCCCGTGTGATTAGCTTGGATCAGGTGGGGGCGGTCAACGCCGCGCTCGGCACGCAGCTCGCCGAGGTTGTCTCGGATGACGTCCTTGGTGAGCAGTGGGAGCAGCGGTAGATCGGCAGCCGAACGGATGTGCGCAGGACGAACCCCGCGCTCCGACATGACGCGCCGGTAGTAGGGGACGTTCGCGTAAGCATGCTCGATCAACGTCTGAAGTCGCCGCGACTGAAGGCTAGCGAGCTTCTCTGGCGACCACCATTGCTGGGCGCGGAGTGCACCCAGCGCCGCCCGGGCACGCGGCCGCCTGCGAAGTCGGATCTCCCAGATACGCGTGGCAACTAGATGCCGGGTGGACGATGTGAGGGGGATGCGCATTGTGCCTCGTGGCTCCCGCTGGCTCAGTCACGCGGCCCGCACGAAGCAGACGCCAACCTCGGCGTGACACGCGACTGGTCGAAGCGGTGGGTACCGAATGTGATGTGAGATGCCGGTTTACCCTGTACATGGTAGACGATGCATCGGAATGCACGACGGGAAACGTAGCGGCCGTACGCCACACCAGCGCGCAGTCGGCTGGCAGCCGCAGGTTATGGTGCCTGGGGACCAGCGCAGCCGCGTTGGCCATTTGGCCATATCATGACTGGTGCTCGCGAAGATGTTCGGGCCAGAGCGCCACCTGAGCTCGTCCCAGTAAGGCCTGGTCTTCAGGGCTCTGGATCGTCAGATGCCGCGTGCCTGACCCGGGTTCGTCGGCCTCGCGCTGCCCGCTGTGAGCCCGGGGTCCATTTTGACGCGAGCGCTCGGGAAGTGCTCTAGCATCTGTCGGCAGTATGGAGGCAGGAGGGCTGTGGGACTACACTGTCGCAACGTCTAACGTCGCTCCCACCGAGACAGCGTACCAAACCCTGGAGCAACTCGTGAGGTTCGGGCTTCGGCTGCCTCGGTCGTTCGCGACGGGCAGGAGTCCAGGTGGCGGTGGTTGGCCCGACGACCTGGTGTTCGGCACGTGACCTCTGCCACAAGGACTGTCGATAGCCGTCTCCCTGAATATGACCACGAGGCGCAGACATGATTGACACGACTCATTCATCAGTACTCTTGCAAAGGCTGCGCGGCGTACGGCCTGCGCTGCGAGTAGTGAAGAGGAAGCTGTATCGTGAATTGAACGTCAGCCCGATGCGTCGTGTCATAAGGAGGTTGAAACAAAGAGGCGTCGATCTACGACAGCTAAAGGCCCTAGAAGTTTTTGGGGGAACGGGCGATTATAGTGTTGGCGTTTGCCACATGCTTGATTATCGTCGAGAGGTAGCGACTGTAGAAGCGTGGGAAGTCCGGCAAGATTATGGCGAGAGGCTACAGCGCAACTTCCCGTGGGCGCGTGTCGAAATTGGGGACGCCCACCGGAAAGTGGCCGAGACGGAGAAAAGGTTCGGGCTCGTGGTGGTCGACAATCCGGAGTTCCCGTACGGTCCCTATTGTGAACACTTCGATCTCTTCCCGAACATTCTTCGGATCGTCGCTGACTCAGCCATTCTCATACTCAACGTCATGGTGGAGACGAACGAGCGCTTCTCGGCTAGCTATCCACGTATCTTCGGTCCTCACCACCTGGCCAGACGGCGATCGTTTTACGGGACGGACCAGCCTGAGAAGGTGCCGCTGGAGGAAATGGTGCCCATTTACCGCGAGCTAGTCGCCGAGGCCGGGTTCGATCTGGAGTGGTGCTTCTGGCAGGATCGTAACCTTCCGCTGGATCTTCTGGTGGGGAGCGTGTTTCCACCCATGTACTATCTCGTCCTGAAGGTAGGCCGCCGGCGCCTGCAGCGAGCCGTTCTGCCCGGTGACAGTGAGGGGTAGCGGTCGGGTGGGCGACAGCTGTTGCGCGCAGGGCAACGGGGTGCTGCCCCGTGGCCGGTGCTACCAGACCAGCGTGTCGGTAGCCCGCGAGGATCCCGCGTGGGACGCTTTCCTTGCGGAGACGGCTGGCGGCGACCATGTGCAGACGACCTCGTGGGCCCAGGTGAAGGCGCCGCGTGGTTGGCGGGCAGTCCGGTTGGTCGTCACGCGCGACGGACACATCGTCGCCGGCGCGCAGCTGCTCAAGCGCTCGTGGGCTCGCCTGGGCGGTTTCGGCTACGTCCCGAGCGGTCCCGTCGTCGGTGATCCCGACCCGGCGCTCGGCACGCTTGTCGTGGAGGGGCTCCATCGGCTGGCGCGCGCGCATCGACTCCAGTACCTCGTCGTTCAGCCACCCGTCAACGGTGAGACGGTTGCGGGGGTTCTGCCAACACGCGGCTTCCGTCCGAGTCCGCTTGTCGTGGCGGAATCCATCACCTTTCGACTTGACCTCACGCGCGACATAGATGCGATCCTCGCCCAGATGAAGCCGAAGACGCGCTACAACCTGCGTCTGGGTCTTCGGCGGGGAGTCACGGTCCGGCAGGGGGACGAGCGCGACCTACCGACGTTCCATGCCCTGTATCTGGCGACGAGCCGGCGTCAGGGCTTCCCCGCGGATTCTCTCGAGTACTTCTCTCATCTGTGGCGCGTGTTTCATCCTCGTGGATACGCCGAGCTTTTCATCGCCGAATACGAAGGTGACGCGATCTCCGCGCTGCTCGCGGTCCCGTTCGGCGACACGGTGCTCTACAAGCGAGGGGGCTGGTCGGGGCGCCGCGGCGACCGCCGCCCCAACGAGGTGATGCACTGGGCAGCGATCCGGTGGGCGAAATCGCGGGGTTTCCGCTCATACAATTTTGGCGACGTCGATCTGCCGACCCCGGTGACTACCCCACACGTGCAAGGGCGCCCCGACCATCCCGTGGACACGGTGACCCGATTCAAGCTCGGGTTTGGCGGGCAAGTGACTCTGGGGCCCTGCGCCTACGACTATGTGTACAACGCACCGCTGCGATGGGCCTACAACACGCTTTTCCGTAGACTGGCCAGCCCGTCTTTGGGGATCGCGGTTCGACACAGACTCCTGTGAACGCACGGGGGTAAGGCCGGAGAAGGCCGGTGTCGGGGCAAGCGGGTGCGTCGGTAGTCCGCCTTGCAAGTGTTAACGTTGCCTTAGCTTACCCTTTACCCGGCGCGTGCCGGGGGTAAGCGGTTCCGGCACAGCGGCCGGTGAGGCGGGAGGCTGTGGCATGCAGGCCCGGAGTCAGGGTGACGTGCTGTGGCTCGTGCGTGGGCCGGTCCATCCCGCCTGCGCGCGCCCGCGAGGACGGCCCCGGGGGCGCCTTCCGGGCCGGCACGGTACGGTGCCGGTTGACTACTGGTTGCGTTGCGGTTGCCCTTCCTTTAAATCGAGCCTCGCTGTATATTGCGTCGCCGCTGGCAAAGCGGATGCGGTGGACGTGCCCGTGTTTGGAGGCGCGCGTCACCACTTGACGGAAGGACCCGCAGAATGGCTATTAAGGATCGGTACCGGCTCTGGCGCAGGGTCGGGCGCTTGGCGATTGTCGCGACGACGGCCGTGGTGGTGCTCCTGCTTCTGTCGGTCGGCGTGGGCCCGTTCGCCGCCACACCGTCGGAAGCCGCCGGTGTCCCGTACCTGGACCGCCTCGAGCTCCTTACTGACCAGGCGACGCCCGGAGCATCGGGTAACGGCAGCGGTAACGGTAATGGCTGGGGAAGCCACACGGTGCGCGTTGAGCGCACGTCCACTGACGACGTCTTCGCGATGTACGTGGCCGCCGGATCGGACGACAACCACAAACAATGGGTTGTGAAACGGCGGTCGACGAACGATGGGTGGAGCGAGGTCTGGCGGGGAGTTGGCGGCATCGAGCCGGCGCACCTCGTGGAGCAGCCAAACAACCAGCTCGGAGTCCTGTCCTGGTCACAAGGGTTGCCACTATTTGCCAGTGCCGCCGGGCCAAATGGGCAGCAGCCGTTTTCGACCGGGTCGATCCCGGGCCCCTGGACGAGAACTGACTACCCGTACGAGAGTGCCGGGACCAATACGCGGGGCGACGTCTTCGCGCTCCAGAGTGGAGTGGACCACTCCGGTAGCTTCGCGCCCGGCTCACTTCAAGGAGCCTATCGGACGGCGTCAGACGGCAGCTGGCACGGCATGAATATCAGCACCGCCCTTCGCTACGTCTACACTCTCCTGCTCCCTACCGACAGTGGCGGGCTGGACATCGTTGGCTCGAGCGGAGTCACCTGGCGTGACGCTGGCTACACGCAACCATCTAGTGTCGGCTTTGGTTACGTCTCTGATCGAGTGCACTATTGGCACTCCGACCAGCCGTCGAGCTCGTCGTTCCAAGAGCTGGAGGTTGCGCGTTATGCGCAGCCGTCAGGTACCAACGCGTACGTACATGTCTTCGCGCAGGATGCGTATCGAGACACCCAGGGCCGCACGCACATTCTGTATGCGGTTCAGGCGCCAAGCACCGGCCAGCAGGTCGTCGGACATCACGCCATCGTGCAGAATGGCTCCGTCATTAAGGATGTCTCGTTAGATGGTGTCTATTGTCCGGAGACAGCACGGCTAATCCAGGACACGAGTGGGCGCTTTTTCGTCATAACCGGGTGCGGGCAGGCTCTCTTCATTTATCCGGCTGACACCAACGACGGCACCCAGCTCGCCAACCCCGTTCGCCTGGACGTTAGCGCCTACCCGCTCAGCTCATGGTTCTGGCTCGCCGTCCCGCGTGGTGGGACCGCTCGTGCCGACTACGTCGATGGAGTCTATGCCGCGGGTGGGGACAACCAGCTGGTCTACTTCCGTGCCCGTCTGAATTACTCCTCTTCAGTACAGTCGGCCGGCCCGTACGCGACGGCGGTCTTAGCGGATTCTCCCGTCGGCTACTGGAGGCTGGGCGAAACTGCTGGCAAGCTCGCTCTGGACACGTCTGGGAACGGGAATACGGGAGCGTATGAAGGGGGCGTGGCGCTCGGGACCAGTGGTCCTGCCTCCGGCGACGGTGTGCCGGCTGCCACTCTGGACGGGTCCACGGGTCACGTGAGCGTGCCGGACGGTCCGTCCTTGGAAGTAGCTGCCCCATTGACGGTCGAGGCATGGGTGAAGCCCAATGCGCCACCCCACGAGCAGCGAATTGTCAGCAAGGGGAGCGGTTACGGGGACTGGAACCTGAATCTGGATTCCTCCCTGCGTCCGTCGTTCGCTCTGATGAGCGGCGGCTCGTATGTCTCCGCGTACGGCAGCAGGCCCGTCCAACAGGGCGCCTGGACCCACCTCGTTGGAACGTTCGACGGCTACCGCATGGTCTTGTACGTGAACGGCGTAGTGTCCAGAGCCACCACATGGTACCAGTGGCCTCGGCTCACCAATTGGTCTTACACCATCGGTCAAGACCTCGCTGGCGGTACCCAGTTCAACGGCTCGGTTGGTGAGGTCGCCGTCTATAGCAGCGCACTATCGTCTGACCGGGTCACGGCTCACTACAAGGCTGGGACGGGCGGTCACTAGCGGCTCCGCACGTCGATGGGGTCGGTAACCGACAGGGCGCCTTGCAGAGCTTCTCGTCGGGCTACCGGCCCCAAACTTTGTCACTGAGCGTCGCGCCAAAAAAGGGTGGCATCCGGGCGGTGGACGGTCAAGCACGCGCGCCTCCCGCGACGCGCTGGGCGAGGGCGCGGGCAGTGTATGTCGTCCCCGAGACAAAGCGCATCAACGGGCCAAAGCTGCCGGCCGCGTACACCCCGACGAAGTGGAGCCCGGGGACCGATGACTCGAATCCTGCCGTGAGCCGCGGGTAGCCATTGGTGCACTGCAGGACGCCGGCGAGCTCGGGTGCCAGGAGGCCGTACCGGGTGACGTCCACCCGATAGCCGGTTGCCAGCATGACATGGTCCCCGTCGTGCTCGACGCCGTCGTCGTGTGTCAGCCGAACGCCACCCCGAGTTGGCGTTGCCGCGACGATGGTGTGCCCAGTGACGATCGGTATGCCGGCCAGGCGGGGGCGCAGCCAGGCCGCCCCGGCGGGGCGGATCGCCCGTCGCGCGATCCGCCCCTGGAGATCGGGCGGCAAGCGCCTGAAAAGATCAGGCATCGCGACTACCCAGT
>JAABUQ010013311.1_pt1 | contig 10008 bp, 8 predicted proteins | sample 5560001 | NCBI WGS metagenome assembly JAABUQ01 (sample SAMN10711888, study PRJNA513371) | rock metagenome | isolation source: Antarctica rocks | place: Antarctica: Victoria Land, Finger Mt nord | collected 2015-12-18 | reverse complement strand
GGCGATCCTGGATTACCTGGCCGCTCATAACGAGAATCCCAAGCCCTTTGTGTGGACCGCCGGGGCGGATCTGATCCTGGACCGGGTCAAGAAGGTTTGTGAGCGAATTTCTAACTCGGGACACTAGATCTCCGCGCAAGATCCAAAAGGGCTACTGACCGATATTGACACCCTTTTTCGTGAACGGTCAGCGAATGACCCGCGCTGGCGGGAGGGGACTCCCGCCGTCCCCTCCCGCCTCCTCGGCTTTGGCCGGGCGAACCTCAGCCGCCGGCCCTCGGGTCGCTCTCGCCCGTCGCCCGGCCGCGGGGCCGGGCGACGTCGATGCTCCCGGCCTCGGCGAACGGGGTGAGCTGGAGATCCAGCGCGGCGGCTAATTTGTCGGCCGTCGCCAGGGTCAGGCCTCGTTTCCCTTCGAGGTATCGCCTGACGATCCCGGGGTCGACGCCGGCGGCCCTGGCCAGCGCGGAGGCGGTCAGCCCCCTGGCGGCGATGGCCTCCCGCAATGGGTGGCTGATGGGATGGCTCGAAGGTTCCGGCCGACTGCTATCCGTCATCATCGGCGGTCGACTCCGTCTCTGCCAACATCCCGTCGCCCTGGACTACTCCGTCCGGCGGCCGGGGAGCACGCTCGGTGCGGGATAGAGCGTTCCAGAAAGATTTAACCGCCGCAGGGCAGGAAGGTTCCGGGGCCATCTGCCCGGGGCCACGCTTGCCACCTGGAACTGGCCCGGGGGCACGAGCGGGCGGGGCGCCGGTGCCCCTCCGCCGGGGTCCGTCCTGATTTAGCGTCAATCGGGCATGGTGCGGGCCGTCGAAATCGGCCGCAAGATAAATTATCGGCCATCTGGCCGAAGTGCGGATTGACCTCGGCCAATTGGCCGAGTTAGAGTCGATCCCGTTAACCCCCCCTGTCCAAGTCTAGATGCTTCAACCTGGGTATCTATTGGTCGTCTCGTCTTCCGACGAGGCTTGGGGGCCGTCCTGGCTGCTCGGGACCCCGCCGCCTCCGGGGGGGGTACGCGCCGGCCCGAGCGAGGATTAACCGTGTACGAGGCCGCCTTCGCCATCTTCGCCGCCCTGACCGTGGTCCTGGCCGCGCCCTTCGCCTACCTGGGCCTGATCACCCTGGCCGCCCTCCGCTGGCCGGCGACTCCCGCGTTTCCGTGGGCCGCACCGCCTCGGTTCCTGGTGGTCATCCCCGCCCACGAGGAGGAGGCCGGGATCGGCGCGACCGTGGCCAGTTGCCTGGCGGCCGACTACCCGCCCGGCCGGTTCGCCGTCTGCGTGATCGCCGACAATTGCTCCGACCGCACCGCCGCCGTCGCCCGAGCCGCCGGAGCCCAGGTCGTCACGAGGCGAGACCCCGGCCGTCGCGGCAAGGGCCATGCCCTGGGTTACCTCTTCAACGCCGACGTGCCGGGGGTCGACATGGGCGGGTACGACGCGGCCGTGGTGGTCGACGCCGACTCGATCCTGGATCCGAGGGCCCTCTCCGCCTTCGCCGCGGCGCTGGCGGAGGGGGGGGAGTGGCTGCAAGCTTACAACATCGTGGGCAACCCGGACGAGTCGAGGCGGACCCGGCTGCTGGCCTACGCCTTCGGCCTGATCAACGGCGTCCACCTGCTCGGGCAGCAAGGGCTGGGCATGGGCGTGGGGCTGCGGGGCAACGGGATGTGCCTGGCCACGTCGGCCCTGGCGCGGGTCTCCTGGAGGGAGCACGGGCTGGCCGAGGATGCGGAGTTTTCCTGGGTGCTGCGGACCCTCGGCGAGCGCGCCCGGTTCGTGCCCGGGGCGGTCGTCCGCAGCGCGATGCTGGCCCGCTCGGGACCCGGGGCCGAGGCGCAGCGGGGCCGCTGGGAGTGGGGCCGGAGGGCCCTGCCGGGCCGGTTCCTGGGCCCCTTGCTGCGGGCCCCAAGGCTGGGCTTGCGGCTGAAGGCCCTCTACCTGGTCGACCTCCTCTGCCCGCCGATGGTCACGCTGCTGCTGCTCTGGGGCGTCGCGCTGACGCCCCACCTCGGGGCGGCCCTCGACGACCGGCTGTCGCCGCTGTCCCGGGGGCTCCTGCCGGCGCACGCCTTGATGGCCGCCGCGCTGGGGATCTACACGCTGAGCCCGGTGCTGGTGATCGGGATGCCGGCCCGGTATCTGCTCTGCCTGCTGGACCTGCCGTACTACGCCGCCTGGAAGCTGGGCGTTGCCCTCAAGGGGAGGCCGGCCGGCTGGACCAGGACCCCTCGAGAGCACCGGCGAGCGAGGTCCGGGCTCGCCGAGGTCGCCGCCCGGCCGAACTTCGTGGGGGACTGAGCCGTGGAGATCCCGCCGCTCCGCCCCCGAGACCTGATCCACCGCGCGCTCGCGGCGGCGGCCCCGCGCCGGCGATTCCTCAGGGGTGGCCCGGCCCGATCCAACTCGGCCTGCCTGAGCTTCGACGACGGCCCCGACCCCGAGCAGACCCCCCGGCTGCTCGACACCCTGGGGGAGCATGGCCTGGCCGCGACCTTCTTCGTGATCGGCCGCCGGGCGCGGCGGCACCCCGGGATCGTCCGGCGGATCGCCGCCGAGGGGCACGCCGTCGGCAACCACACCTTCACCCACCCGGACCCCGCCCGGATCAGCACGAGGCGGCTCCTGGCCGAGGTCTGCCACACCGGCGGCCTGCTGGCCGACCTGCTGGGGCGGGAAACGACCCTGTTCCGCCCGCCTTACGGGAGGGTCACGGCCCCGCAACTGGTCGGGTTGTGGCGTGCCGGCCAGGCGGTGGTGCTCTGGAACGAAGACCCGAAGGACTTCGCCAGCGGCTCGGCCGAGGAGGTCCGGGCCTGGTTCCGGGCCCGCCCGCCCGGGGCAGGCTCGCTGGTCCTGCTCCACGACGACCGGCCGCACGCCCGCCTGGTGGTGCCCGACCTGGCGGCCTCGGCGCGGGCCCGGGGCCTGGAATTCACCACGGTCGCCCGCTGGGTCGAGGGGGCCGGCCCCAAGCCGAGGCCGCTCGACGCCGGGGGGCCTGGACGGCAGATCCGGCCGGGATGGTCCACCTGGGGATGGGAAAGTGCGGAGATCCGATCTCGTCGCCGGTAATATGGAAAAAGGCCGGATCGCCTCGCGCCGGCGCGATACGATGAAGATTTGGGGGCGATCGGCCCTGTCGGGGACAAACGGCGTCCTCGACGGATACCCTCCGGCCGGTGGCCCGGCTGGTCCGATCACCTCCGGATCGACTCTATCGCGACGGCCGGCCCCTCGGCCGCTCCTTGGCCGAAGGCCATGGCCCCTGCTCGCTCTGCCCCCGAGTCCGCCCGCGTTGCGATCCCAAGGTCCCGGGCAACGGTCGATGTGCCCTCGACGCGAAGGGTCGATCGAGTCGCTAGAGCCGCTGGGATCGGCCGGAAAGTCGGGTCGCGCGGCGAGCGTAACCGACCCTGGCCGATGGGTGAGGAGGAGTCCCTCGTGATCGAAATCCCGGCCGACCTCCTGGCGGCGATCCCCTCGGGATCTGTCGGCCTGGCCCGATCGTGGTGGTCGTCGCTCCTTGAAGGCGAGCGGGCCCAGGTTGCCGACCTGTGGGACGGCCGGCGGGAGGTGCATTTCTTCGAGCCCCAGGCCGATGAGGCCGGTCGGCTCGACGAATGGGAACGGGTGCCGAGGGTCCGGGGTGGTCGGTTCATCCCGCATGATGACGCCTGGGGCCTGGCCGAGTGGGGCCCGGGCTACTTCGAGCACCTGCTCCAGCATCCCGAACTCGTGATCCTCTGGGAGCCCGCCGCTCGGACGTTCCACATCGGCTGCACCCGGCACCCGAGGGCCCGGGCCTGCATCGAGTCGGGGGCCGTGCCGGAGGATTTCGGCTGCCCGGTCGGCCTGGCCGGATGTCCCTCGCGGGCGCTCCGGGGGGCCGCCCTGACCCGGCCCGGCGCGGGAATCGATGGGGGCACGGTCCGGGCCTCCCCCTTGCAACCTCCCCGATCAGGGCCGATGATGGTCCGGTCCAGCGCGGCCCTAGCTCAACGGTTAGAGCAGGGGACTCATCAGTAAAATGGTGGCGACGGGGGGCGACCCTCGATCGCGAACCGGGTGAATTGCGGGGACCCTAAACCGGGCGGGGGGCGACCCTCCCGCGAGGCACGGCAATCCGCAGCCAAGCCTGGCCGGGCTCCGGTGGCCAGGAAGGTTCAGAGACTAGCGGGGTGAGTCCCAACAATAACCCCCGCCGACGAGCGCCCGGCCTCCACCCCTCCGGGGTCAACCGACCCCGGCACCCAAGGGGGGGAGGATGAGATAGTCCAAGCCTCGCGGAAACGCGGGGACGGCTTGAATCCCTTGGTTGCAGGTTCGAATCCTGCGGGCCGCAATTCCCCGAAAGTTCGAGGTTGACCGGGGCGGAGGCTTCGGTTAAATGTTCGATCCGGATCGGCGTCGCCAGCGATGGCGGTCCTCGCCAGGCCCGTCCGTCCGGCGCGCCGATTCCAAGGATGGATGACCGACGCGCCGGTTCGTCCGTAAAGTCTCGACGTTCGGCCGAACCTCCAAGGAAGGAGTGAGCCGTGCCGCCTGTCCCTCCGGGTCCCGACGCGGACCCCGATCGCCACGGCCGACGCGCCGTCTGGATCGCCGCGCTGATCACCATCATCGGCGCCGGCATGATCTATGCCGACAAGGCCGCCGAGGACCGCTCCGCCTTCATCCGCTGGCGGCATCAGGTCCTGGAGATGATGGCCGGCGCCAACATCTACGACGACTATTTCTTCCCCAACCCGCCGATCATGCCCCTGACGCTCTACCCCCTCATGGCGTTGCCGCCGGTGGAGGGGGCGGTGGCCTGGTTCGCGATCAAGGCCCTGCTGGCGGCGGCGTCGGTGGTGCTCTGCCTCCGGATGGTCCGCCTGGGCGACCGGCCGGTCCCCTCGTGGGTCCAGGCGATGATCGTCCTGCTCAGCCTCCGGCCGATCATGAGCGACTTGCATCACGGCAACACGAATATCCTGATCCTCTTCCTGGTCGTGGCCACGGTCACCGCCTGGCGGAAGGGGTACGACGTCCTGGCCGGCCTGATCCTGGCCTACGCGATCGCCTTCAAGGTCACGCCCGGGCTGTTCCTGGTCTACTTCGCCTACAAGCGGTCGTGGCGGACCGTCGGCTCGGCGGCCCTGGGCATGGGGATCTTCCTGCTGATCGTGCCCAGCATCTTCCTCGGCCCGGCCTTCAACGGGCTCTGCCTGGGGTCGTGGTGGCACCAGATCCTCAGCCCCTACGTCAACAACGGGGCGATGAGCAGCCAGGAGATCAACCAGTCGATGATCGGGGTCCTGTCGCGGCTCCTGATCAAATCGACGAGGACCGACGAGTACGGCGTGAAGATCCACGTGAACCTCGTCGCCTGGGACCCGAAGCTGGTGGCCAACCTGCTCAAGGGGCTCTCGGTCGGGATGGTCGGGCTGCTGGCCTGGCTCTGCCGGACCCGGTCCGAGCGGCGGGACGACCCGAGGCTGCTCGGCGAGTTCTCGCTGGTGGTCCTGACGATGCTGTTCGTCTCGGAGCGGAGCTGGAAGCATCATTATGTGACCCTGCTCCTGCCGTACACGTACCTTTGCTACCGGGCCGGGATGCCGGGCCTTTCGAGGCGGTCCAGGGCCATCCTCGGCGGTGCCCTGGCGCTCTCGGCGGTCCTGATCGCGACCACGTCCTCGGAGCTGGGCGGCCTGTTCGCCAAGCATTCGGGGCACAAGGTCGCCCAGGCCTACGGGATGTTCCTCTGGGCCGGCGTGGTGGTCTACATCGCCACGGCCTGGCGGGTCCGGGTCGAAGGGCGGATCGCCCCGGCCGAGCTCGGCCTCGCCGGGGGCCCGAGCCCCGGTCGACCCGCCGACCTGTTCCGGGGTCCGCACTCGGGCCTGGCCCGGATCATCCGCCGCGACTACGCCCCGGCGTCGGACGCGGTCGCGACCTCGAACACCTGAATGCCCCCCGCATGGATCGACATCCAAGGATGGATCGTCCGGTTCGCCGCCCCGAGCGGGGTGGTTTTCCCTCTCTCTGAAACTCGAACGACGGCCACGGAGGGCCCAGCCATGAACACGTCCCGGACCAACCCCAGGCGACCCCGGACCCCCGCCCTCGCCCCCGAGCGGCTCGAAGGGCGCGAGCTGATGACCGGCGGCGTCGGCGACACCTTCGCCATCATCCCCGCCACGATCACCAAGGCCGGCGGCCACGCCGTGGTCTCCTTCACGCTCAACCCCAAGCTGTTCACCGTCCCCAACAACAAGTCGTTCGTCCTGGGCATCGACGTCGCCGCCAACAGCGGCTCGAACGCCAACCCGCAGGTCCTCTCGGTCACCTCGCCGACGGGCCAGACCTTCAAGGCCGTCCACGCCACCTTCGACCCCAAGGTGACCCGGACCGGGGCCCAGAGCACCAACCCCCTCTCCAGCGCCGGGCTGATCACCCTGCCCGGCTTGCCGACGAAGACGGCCAAGTCGTTCACCTACAAGGTCAACGTGGCGTCGATCGGCCAGACCTCCGGCTCGATCCTCGTCGGCTTCTACCTGCCCGGCGACGCCCAGGGGACCGGCACGGTCAACCAGGCCGGCATCAACGCCATCAAGTATGGCTTGAATACCAATGCCAACGACACCACCGGCAAGTACTCCTTCGACGCCGACGTCAATCGGAACGGCCGGATCGACCAGACCGACCTGATGGTCGCCCAGAAGAACTTCGGCGTCGGCACCACCGTCTCGCCGGTGATCTCGGCCAACCTCGACCCGAATAGTGTGTCCGACGCGGCCAACCGGATCACCCACGTCTCCACCGTCCACATCACCGGCAGCGCCACGCCGGGCGCCGCGATCGTCTACTCCGAGCCCAACACTCTTCCGGTCACGACCGTGGCCGACCCCACCGGGGCCTACAGCATCAACCTCAAGGTCAACCCGGGCGCCAACACGTTCAGCGTCGTCGCCACCGATCCCTTCAACCAGAAGATCACCGGGTCGATCGCCTCGATCACCTACACGCCCCTCGGCTCGACCCCGACCACCACCACGCCGACCACGCCAACGGCGACCGCCCCCACGACCACGACCACCACCACCACCACCACCACCGCCGCCCCCGCGACCGGCTCGCCGACCCCGGCCCAACTGGCGACCATCGCCTCGCTCGGCGGCAGCACGGCCAACGCCACCATGTCCCCCGCGCCCAGCCCCACCTCGGGCGGGACCGCCGCGAAGTAAGCGGGCCGCGACCGCGGATCGATCGGGACTCCGGGCCGGATGCCTCGCCGAAAGGGGCACTCCGGCCCGTCCCCATTCGGGCCCGGTCACGGGCCGGCCGGGCCCGAGGGCCCTCCCGGGCGGGACCCCTCCAGGGCCCTCGCGACGGCCCCTCGGACCGCCTCGTCGGGGTCGGCCGCGGCCCCGAGCAGCGCGGCGATGGCCGCCTCGGTGCCGATCCGGCCCAGGGCCCAGGCCGACGCCCCGCGGACGACCGGGTCGGCGTCGCCGAGCCGGCTCGCCAGGGCGGGCACGGCCTCGGCCGACCTCCGGGCCCCCAGGATCAACGCGGCGTTGCGGACCAGGCCCGAGCGTTTGGTCCGGGCGAGGGCGGTCCCCTTGAGCGACCGGGCGAACTCGACCGGGTCGCGGTCGAGCCAGGCGATCAGGTCGGGGTGGACCCACTCGGCCCTGGGGTCGAGCGCGGGCTCGCGGCCGGCCGGGGCCTTGCGGTTCCAGGGGCAGACGTCCTGGCAGACGTCGCAGCCGAACGCCCAGCCGTCGAGCTTGTCGGCGAAGGCGTCGGGGATCGCCCCCTTGTGCTCAATTGTCCAATAGCTGATGCACTTCCGGGCGTCGAGCCGGCGCGGGCCGTCGAAGGCGTCGGTCGGGCAGGCGTCGAGGCAGCGGGTGCAGGTCCCGCAATAGCTGTGCTCGATCGGTTCGTCATATCTCAATTCGGCGTCGGTCAGGACCGCGCCCAGGACGGTGAAGCTGCCAACTTCGCGGTCGATCAGGCAGGTGTTCTTGCCGATCCAGCCCAGGCCGGCCAGCCTGGCGAAGTCGCGTTCGAGCAGCGGGGCGGTGTCGCAGACCGCCCGGCCGACGATCCCGGGGACCTCGCCTTTGAGCCAGTCGAGCAGGTCTTCGAGCCTCCGCCAGAGCACCTCATGGTAGTCGGCCCCCCGGGCATAGCGGGCGACCTTCCCCTCGGTCGGGCCCGAGCGTCCGGCCTCGGGTCGGCCGTAGACCATGCCCGCGACGACGACCGACCGCGCCCCTTCGAGGACGTGCCCGGGGTGCTCGCGGGCCCCGGCCCGCTTCTGGAGGTAGGCCATCCCGGCGGCCCGGCCGGCTTCGAGCCATTCGAGGTATCGGCCATAGCCCGGCGGGACCACCGCCGGGGCGACGCCGACGAGGTCGAAGCCGAGGGCGCGGGCCTGGCCCTTGAGCCGGTCGGTCAGGTCACCGGGCATCAGCCCCCCCGGAGGGCGAGCGAGTCCTTCACGCCGAGGTTTTCGTAGATCTTCCGGGTCGCGTCGGACTTGTTCAGGGTGTAGAAGTGGATCCCCCGGACGTTGTTGTCGAGCAGGTCGCGGCACTGCTCGGTGGCCCAGTGGATGCCGACCCGGGTCAGGGCGGCGTCGTCCTCGCAGCGGGCGGCGGCCTTGAGCAGCTTGCCGGGGCAGCGGGCCCCCAGCGCGAGTTCGAACATCCGGTTCAGCCCGGTCTTGGTGGACAGGGGCATGATCCCCGCGAGGATCGGCACGTTCACCCCGGCGTGCTCGCAGCGGTCGCGGAAGTCGTAGAAGTCGTGGTTGTCGAAGAAGAGCTGGGTGCAGATGTAGTCGGCCCCGGCGTCGACCTTGCGCTTGAGGTTGTCCATCTCCTTGAGCCGGTTGGGCATGCCCGGGTGGCCTTCGGGGAAGCCGGCCACGCCGATGCCGAACCCCCGGCCGCCGGCCGCGCCCTCCTTGGCCTTGATGAAGCGGACGAGCTCCTCGGCGTACTGGAAGGCGTCGTCGGCCCGGTCGTAGTTGGGCTTGTTCTTGGGCGGGTCGCCCCGGAGGGCGAGGATGTTCTCGATGCCCGACTCGGCGTAGCGGTCGAGGATCGCGCCGAGCTCTTCGCGGGTGTGACAGACGCTGGTCAGGTGCGAGACGGCGGTGATGTTGGTCTCGCGCTGAATCCGGACGATCAGGTCGTGGGTCCGCTCGCGGGTCGAGCCCCCCGCGCCATAAGTGACCGAGACGAACGAAGGTTGGAGCGCCTGGAGCTGCGCGATCACCTCGAACAGCTCGACCGAGGCCGAGTCGGTCCTGGGCGGGAAGAACTCGAAGCTGAAGGTGGCCGGATGCTCGTCGAAGATGTCGAGGATGTGCATGAGCGGGTCGCCCCGGGGGCAGATCGGTCGGTCGGCGGAAGCGGGATCGGTCCAGGCATCGCTCTCAGGATAATCGATCCAGGGGCCCGAGGCGAGTTTCCATCCCGACAATCCGGCACTCAACCGGGAAATCCGGGAGCGACCCTCGATCCGCTGATTCGCGAAAGCCACAAGCAACCCTTCGAGGGCCGCGGGTGATCGCCACCCCCGGCCGGACCTTCCCCGTCCACGCCCCATCTTACGAGGCATGCCCGACCGCCCGGACCTTCGGAAACCGCCTCGGACCCGTCAGCGAGGGCCCATCGGCTCCCTCCCGACCCCCGGATCGCGCCCCGAAGGGCCCTCGGGCCGCCCCGGGATCGCCCTCCGGACGGGCGGAGGGTCCGAGGGCGGATTTTCGGCGACCGCCCCGACCGATTCCGGCAAAGACGAACCCAATTCGGCGGAAATCTCTTTCGGACATGGGTTTCCTTCGACCGGATCGGCCGCCGCCTCCTCCTTCGGGGCCGCCGCCTCGACCTCGCGGAACTCGCGGAGGGTGCGGAACAGGCTCCGCTCGGTGCTCGCCTCGTACTTCCGCGCCAGGATCGACTCCCGCGACTCGTCGAACAACGCCCGGTCGGCCGACAC
>JAABUQ010013310.1_pt1 | contig 10008 bp, 9 predicted proteins | sample 5560001 | NCBI WGS metagenome assembly JAABUQ01 (sample SAMN10711888, study PRJNA513371) | rock metagenome | isolation source: Antarctica rocks | place: Antarctica: Victoria Land, Finger Mt nord | collected 2015-12-18 | reverse complement strand
CCAATAACCAGGCCGAGCGGGACATCCGCATGATGAAGCTGAGAATGAAGATCTCCGGCGGCTTCCGAACCCTGGCCGGCGCGGAGATCTTCGCCACCATGCGCTCGATCATCTCCACCACCCGAAAGCACGGGATCAACATCCTCTGAGCCCTGACCATGCCGACTGGCGATCTCGTGGACCTGCTCTCAGCGTAACGATCGAGAGCAGGTGCTTGGGAGTTACGGATTTTCTTCACGTCTGGGCTCCTTGGGCAAGCAGCGGACCGTCGGCGCGCCGGCGCGCACGATAGGTGTTGATGCGTTCGATGGAAATCGACAGGCCAGTTCCGACCAGGATCAGCAAGCCGACCACCAACCGCTGCCAATAGGTCGGGATGCCAATCAACAGAAGCGACGAATTGATCATCGTGATCACCAGCACACCGATGACAGTGCCCGACACCGTGCCGTGCCCGCCGGTGATCCTGCTGCCGCCCAGCACGACGGCTGCGATCACGTTGAGTTCGCTGCCGACCAGATCGAATGGGTTGGCGATGCGGATCAACGTCAAATGGGTCACCCCGGCGAGGCCCGCGATCCCGCCCGCCAGCATGAAGATCACGAGCTTGATGCGCCGGACGTCGATGCCGATACGCTCGGCGGCCTCCTCCGAGCCACCCAGCGCGTAGATTTTGCGGCCGAACAGCGTGAAGTTGAGGATGAACGAGGCCAGCGCCGCCGCTAGGACGAAGTTGAGGAACGCTATCGGCAATTGTACGAGCCGCCCTGTTGCCAAATGGAAGGCGACCAGCGGATGGCGCGAATAGGCCACCATCTCGGCGGGGATAGTGCCGTAATAGAGCGTGCCGACGAAGGTCAGCAACGCGCCACGGAACAGGCTGAGCGTCGCCAGCGTGACGATCAGGGTCGGCAGGCCGAGCAGGCCGATCAGCAGCCCGTTGACCAGCCCGAGGGCGGCGCCGATCGCGATGCCTATGGCGAAGATCAGGGCGATCGGCAGGTGCAGCCCGAACACCAGCAACAGCTTGCAGGTGGCGTACAGCGCGAAGGCGCCCACGGCCGCGAACGACACGTCGATGCCGCCTGCCGCCAGCACGATCATGACGCCGATCGCGAAAATCCCGGTGACGATCGCGTTGCGCAGCAGGTCGATCAAGTTGGGCGCCGACAGGAACGCCGGGTTCAGCAGGGAGAACACCACCGCAAGGGCCGATCCGGTGACCAGCATGATGCCCTGGGAGGAAGCGGCGAAGCGTAGCGCGCTGCGGCGCATCAGGCAGCGACCTCGGCAACCTGGGCAGTGATCTCCGCCTCGGAAGCGCTCTCGCCGTCGAAGCTGCTGACCAGGCGGCCAGCCACCATCACCAGGACGCGGTCGCTGATCGCCAACGCCTCACCGATGTCGTCCGTCACCACAAGCACGGCCGTCCCGCCGGCGCGCAGGCCCAGCAGGAGTTCATGGATGTCGGACTTGGAGCCGACATCGACGCCGACCGTCGGGTTGTTCAGGATGAACAAGGCTGGTTTGCGTTCCAGCCAGCGGGCCAGCACCACACGCTGCTGGTTGCCGCCGGAAAGCTGCGCCACCGGCGCGCCGATGCTGCCGAGCTTGATCCGCAGCCGTTCGACCGCGGCCTTGGCGCGCCGGGCCAGGCCGCGGGAATCCAGCCAGCCCAGCCGCTCGTCGCGGTCGAGGCTGGACACCACGATGTTGTCGCGGATCGACTGGTTCAGGAACAGGCCTTCGGATAAGCGGTCTTCCGGCACATAGGCGATCCCGGCCGCCATCGCGTCACGCGCCGAACGGAACTGCCGCAGCCGCCCTGCCAGCGTGATCGTGCCGCGATCGGGCGCGGCCATGCCGAACAAGGTGAGGGCAAGCTCGGTCCGGCCCGAACCAAGCAGGCCCACGATCGACACGATCTCCCCCGGGTACAGGTCGAGGTCGACATCTTGGAACTCGCCGATGCGCGTCAGGCCGCGGGCGGACAGGAGGGGGCCGGCGGCGGCGCACGGCTCGCGCGGCAGCCGGCGGCCGTCGATCGTGCGGCCGGTCATGGCGGCGATCAGCGCGGCCGTGGTGAACTCCGCGGCGGCCCCGGCGGCCGCAAGCTTGCCGTCGCGGATGACCGTGACGCTGTCGCACACCGCGAATATCTCCTCGATCTTATGGCTGACGAAAATGAAGGAAACGTCCTGCTCCCGCAGAGTCGAGACCAGGCTGAGCAGGCGCTCCACCTCCTTGCTGGTCAGCGCGGTGGTCGGCTCGTCCATCACGATGACACGGGCGTCGTTGGCGAGCGCCCGGGCGATGGCGACGAGCTGCTTGGAGGCGACCGGCAGGCTTTCGACCGGCTGGTCGAGGTCGATGCCCACCCCCATGCGCTGGAGCGTCTCCGTCGCCAGGCGCCGGCGGCGGCGCCAATGCATGATCCGTTCACGCGCAGCGGCGGCACGCAGGAAGCTGATGTTCTCGCCGGCAGTGAGGTTGGGGAACAGCGAGAAATCCTGGTAGATCACCGACAATCCGGATGCGATTACGGCACTCGGGTCGGCCCCTACTGTTTTGCCGAACAGCGAGACCGTGCCGGCATCCGCCTTCACCACCCCGGACAGGATCTTGATAAGGGTTGACTTGCCTGATCCGTTCTCGCCGGCAAGGCAGCGGACCTCGCCGCGCCCCAGGATGAGGTCGATGTCCTGCAGCACCCGCACCGGACCGTAGGATTTTCGGATGCCACGCATCTCGAGCACAGTGTCGGGCAAATGGGTCCCCGGTGTGGAAATCATGGTATGTCGAAGGCCCAGGACCGGCGAACCCGCTGAGCCAAGGCGCCGGGCCAAGCGCCGGACGGTAACGTCGGCCCCGCCGTGCGCCTCTGGGCCGACCGACAGCCAGCTCGGGCGACGGCCGCCAGCCTGTGTCAGAACTTGAAGCTGGCGACGTTGTCCTTGTTGCAGTCGACCCAGGCCTGGCCGGTGATCACGTGGCTTTTCAGGACAATTTTCTCGTAGCCCTCGACGCCGAGGTCCATGCCGTCGGTTACGGGCTTGCCTTCGAGTGCCATGGTGGCGACCTTGTCCACCACGAAGGCAGCCTTCGCCGGGTCCTAGAACGAGATCTGGGCGATGCCGCCGCTCTGGATATACGGGCCTGCGATCGACGGCAGGCTGGTGCCGACCACCGACACCTGGTCGCCAAGCCCGGCGTCCTCGACGGCCAAGGCAGCGCCCGCGACATCCGTGCTGGCGCTGCCCTGGATGCCCTTCAGGTTGGGATGGGCCTGCAGCAGCTCCTTGGTCTTGGTGTAGGCGACCTGCTGGTCCTCAAGGCTCTCCTGCTTGTCGGCTACCAGCTTCATTCTCGGATAGGCGCTCTTCTGCCGCGCCACGGCGGCGTCCACCCATTGGTTATGGGTCTTGGCGGTGAGGTGGCCGACGAAGACGGCGTATTCGCCCTCCTCTTTCATCGACTTGGCCAGTACGTCCATCAGATGCGCGCCGTAGGCGTCGTTGTCGAACGCCTCGACGTCGTACGTGACGTTCTTGAGGTCGGAGCCCTCGTGGCTGATCACGACGATGTGGTTGTCAAGCGCCTTCTTCAGGATGGGTTCCATCGACTCGGGCGAGTTCGGCACCACCGTGATCGCGTCGACCTTCTTGGCGATCAGGTCCTCCACCAACTGGTTCTGCAGCGCGGCATCCGCGGAGGCCGGCCCGACCGAGGTGGCGTTCTGCCCCGTGGCCTTGGCATATTGCTGCACGCCCTCATCCATGCGGTTGAACCAAGCGACGCCGGCAATCTTCACCACGGTGACAATCGTGTACTTCTTGCTGGGCGCTTGGGCGAAGGCGACGGTGCCGGCAAGTGCCACCACCAGGGCCGCCCCGCCGATGATCCTCGTTCTGCTCCGCATGATGCCGTATCCTCCCTGATGCGCCCGGGTGCCAAGGCGATTTGACGGCTGCGCCTCGGTCGGCCCGTGCTGGGCCTGCTTGTAGGCTGCCCTGCAACAACGGTAAATGCAGGCGGCCCCAAGGCTGCGCGCTTAGGGCCGCGCGCGCATCGCGACCAGCCAGCCCGCGATGTGCAGCCGCCCGGTGAGCACCCGCACCGCCATCACCACGACGAGCAGGCCGCCAAAGAACAGGTCGCGCATGAACGCGCTGAACGACAGGAAATTCAATCCGCTGGAAATCAGCTGCAGCAGCACCACGGCCAGGACGACGCCGCTTACCGTTCCGAAGCCGCCTGACGGGCTTACCCCAGCCAGGATGTTGATCAGAACGACCAGCAACACGTATGAATTGCCATAGTCCGCATAGGCCGAGTTGGCGTGGCCTAGCACCACCAGGCCGGCGAGGGCCGAGATAAACCCGCTTGCGGCATAGACGGCGATCAGGATCCTGGCCTCGGACAGGCCGGAAAAGCGGGCGGCGAGCGGGTTGGCGCCGAGCAGCCGAGTTTGCAGCCCGACGCTGCTGAAGCGCAGCACCAGGCCGAGCAGGACGGCAACGGCGGCGAACACGATCAGCGAGAACGGGACGAAGCCGCCGACCAGCGAGTTCAGCAGGCTGGAATACCATTCGGGCAGCCCCGTGATGGCGGGGCCGCGCGTGATGACGACGCCGAGGCCGCCGATCACCTGCGCGGTGCCGAGCGTGGCGAGGATTGCAGGCAGGCGCGCATAGCTGATGAGGACGCCGTTCAGGACGCCGCACAGCGTGCCGGCCAGGATGGCGGCGGGCATGGCGGCCCAGCCATGGCCGTCCTTGAGCATCAGCGCGGCGACGATGGAGGCGAGGTTGGCGATGCTGACGATGGACAGGTCGATGCCGCCCGAGATCATCGTCGGCAGCACCGCCAGCGCCATCAGGCCGAATTCGGGGAATTGGAACCCCATGGAACTCAGGCTCGCGAAGGACAGGAAATCAGGGTTGGCGATGCCGATGCCGACGAAGGCCATCACCGTGAGCGCGGCAAGGCCGGGGATGACGGATTGCGGTTGGTCGCGTTGCACCATCGTGCCTCCCTTGCGCTCCAAGCGGCCTGCGTTGCGCGCATGGGACGACGGCGGGGGAGTAACTTGACGGCTGTCGGACTTCAAGGCCAGCTTGACCATAGAAGGTGCCGTTCGCAATGCGCCATCAACCGAGGGAACGATGAACAGACGAGACGTCATCTGCGGGGCCGGCGTGCTGGGACTGACCAGCCTGCTGCCGGGCCTGGCGCATGCGGCTGGCAAGCCGCTCAAGATCGGCTACTGCGTTTCCACCCTGGCCAACCCGTTCTTCCAGGGCATGACCAAGGGGACAGTCGATGCCGTCAAGCAGTTCTCCGGCATGACGCTGCTCAACACCAATGCGAATGGCGACGCCAATACGCAGGCCAGCCTAGTCGTGGACATGATCAACCAGGGGGTCGATGCGCTGATCCTCAACCCGATCAACGCCAACGCCATCGTGCCAGTGGTCCAACGGGCGGTGGAGAAGAAAATCCCCGTCTTCACCCTGGATCGCGGCGCTGCCTGTGGCGATTGCCAGACCAACTTCCTGGAGACCGACAACGTGGCGATGGGCCGCGAGGGCGCGCGCTACATCATCGCGCAGCTCAAGAAGCGCTACGGCAAGGTCCAGGGCAACGTGGTGGACCTGGTCGGGTTGATCGGCAGCACGGCGGGTGACGACCGCGACAAGGGTTTCATGGACGAGTTCAAGGCGGCGGCAGCGGAAAACCCCGGCCTGAAGCTGATGGCGCGGCAGGAGGGACAGTTCGACCAGGAGCGGTCGTTCAACCTGATGAGCCAGATCATGGCGGCCAATCCGCAGATCGATGCCGTGTTCAACGGCAATGACGACAATGCCGTGGGCGCGTTGCGGGCCGTCCGCCTGGCCGGCCGCAACGTGCCGCTGGACGATCCCAAGCACATCATCCTGATCGGCATCGACGGCACGCGGCAGGCGCTGACCGCGATCCGCCGGGGTGACATGGATGCGACGCTGTCGCAGAATCCCGTGACCATGGCGGCGCAGTCGGTGAAGTATGTCGACATGCTCTACAATGCCGACAAATCGAAAATCCCGGCCCACGAGTTCTGGCCGCATATCCTTCTGACGAAGGAAACCATCGACAGCCCGGATGCCAAGTCATACGGCCTATGGGGAGACAACGTCTAGGCGGTCGCCCGATGGCGCCTCTCCTTGACATGCAGGGCGTGTGCAAGGCGTTCCTGGGCAATCCCGTCCTGACCGACGTATCGATGACCCTGCACGCCGGCGAGGTATTGGGCATCGTCGGTGAAAACGGCGCCGGCAAATCGACCCTGATGAAGATCCTGGCCGGCATCCACCGGCCGGACCAGGGATCGATTTACATCGAAGGAGAAACCTTTGTGCCCGACGGACCGCGTGACGCGCTTGCCGCCGGGATCAAGGTCGTGCATCAGGAACTTAGTCTGTTCCCCGACCGCACGGTGGCCGAGAACGTCTTCGCCGGGGTGCTGCCACGCAATTTCTTCGGCATGGTGCGCCGCCGCCGCCTGATGCGGGACACGCTTGCCGTGTTGCGGCGCGTGGGCCTCGACATCGCGCCCACCGTCCGCATCCGCAGCCTCTCGCTGGCACAGCGGCAGCTCGTGGAGATCGGCCGCGCGCTGTCGCAAAAGGCGCGCATCATCGTCATGGACGAACCGACTGCCACCTTGACCGGGCACGAAGTGGAGTTCCTGGTGAGCACCATCCGCGCGCTGAAGGCCGACGGCGTGGGCGTCATCTTCATCAGCCACCATCTCGAGGAGGTGTTCGCGGTCTGCGACCGGGTTGCTGTGATCCGCGACGGCTGCAGCGTCGATGTCCGCCCCTCCGCCTATTGGACGGAGGCGACCATGGTGCAGGCCATGGTGAACCGGCCGATCGACAAGTTCTTTCCAAAGCAGGACATCGCGCTCGGCCCCGTACTGCTCGACGTGCGGGAGCTGAGCAGCAAGGGCCGCTTCAGCGGCGTCTCGTTCAATGTGAGGGCGGGAGAGATCTACGGCCTCGCGGGGTTGGTGGGCGCCGGCCGGTCCGAGGTGCTGAAGACGATCTTCGGCGCGCTGCCGGTCGCCGGCGGGCAGATCCAGGTCAGCGGCGCTGGCTTCGTGCCGCGCTCTCCCCGGCAATCGCTTCGCCAGGGCATCGTGCTCACGCCGGAAGACCGCAAGCTGGAGGGGCTCGTGCTGCAGTTCTCGGTTCGCAGCAACGTCGCGATGTCCACCCTCGGCGGCCTGTCGCGCTGGGGCGTCATGTCGGCGCGCGCGGTGACGAAATTGGCCGAGAAATCCATTCGGTCGCTGCGTATCCGCGCTCGATCGCCCGGGCAGGAGGTGCGCCGCCTGTCTGGCGGCAATCAGCAGAAGGTCGTGCTGGCGCGCGCCATCAGCGTCGCTCCACGCGTCTTCATGCTCGACGAGCCGACCCGTGGCGTGGATGTCGGCGCCAAGGTCGAGGTCTACAACCTGATTGGAGGCTTGGCTGCGCAAGGTGCTGCGATCCTGATCGTGTCCTCCGACCTGCTCGAACTGCTGGGCCTATGCGACCGCATCGGCGTTCTGCGCGCCGGCCGCTTTGCCGGCGAGGTGGAGCGGGTGAATTTCAGCCAGGACAGCATCATGTCGCTCGCGGCCATCGGATAGGCGTATGGACACCAACGAGCTTCCAGCCCCAATCATCCAAACGCCGACAGGCCGGGCCTGGCCCAAGGTGGACCTGAGCGACCTCACGGTGCTGGCAGTGCTGCTTGCCATCGTCGCCTATCTCTCGTTCTCGACCAGTTCGTTCCTGTCGACGGCCAACCTCATGGCGATCCTGGTGGCGGTCTCGCTGATCGCGATCGTGGCCTGCGGCCAGACCTTCGTGGTGATCACCGGCGGCATCGACCTGTCCTCCGGATCGGTGGTGGCGCTGTCGGGCATATGCGCGGCCATGGCGATGCAGAACCATGTGCCGGTCGTGCTGGCCGTTCTCATCGGCATACTGGTCGGCGCGGCTTGCGGCCTGTTCAACGGCATAGCGGTGACGTGGCTCGGCATGAACCCCTTCATCGTGACGCTGGCGTCGCTGGCGATGGCGCGCGGCCTGGCCTTCATCCTGCCCAACGGCGCCACGCTGTTCGGTTTCGATGAAAGCTTCGATGCGATCGGCGGGGGCCTGGTGCACTCCTTTCCCATTGCCGGCATCATCTCGCTGGTCGTGCTGGGCGTCGCGGCCTTCGTGCTCGGCAAGACAGTGTTCGGCAGCGAGGTGTATGCCGTCGGCGGCAACCGCGAGGCGGCGCTGATGACCGGCATCCCCGTGCAACGGACCCTGCTATCCGTCTACGTGATCTCCGGGGCTCTGGCGGGCCTGGGCGGCATCATCCTGGCGGGGCGGCTCGACTCCGCCCAACCCATCGCCGCTACGGGGCTGGAGTTGAACTCGATCGCCGCCGTGGTGATCGGCGGCGCGTCGCTGTTCGGCGGGCGCGGTTCCATGTTCGGCACCATCCTCGGTGTCCTGCTGATCGGCGTCATCAACAACGGCCTGACGCTGCACAACGTCGAGCCGTTCTGGGTGCAATTCATCCAGGGCGCCGTGATCTTCCTCGCCGTGCTGCTTGACTCGCTCAGCAACAAGCGCAAGGCGTCCTCCTAGGTGTAGGCGGGGAATGGATTGCGTGTTGCCCCGTTGGCAGTCATGCCGCAGCACCGCAGTTGGAACAGGACGCAACCATGAAATACAGATTGCTTGGCCGGTCTGGCTTGAAGGTATCCGTGCTCAGCATGGGAACTTTCACCTTCGGCGGCAAAGGCAACTTCGCCATGACTGGCAGCCAGGGCGTGGCGGAAGCAAAGCGTCTGATAGACGTGTGCCGCGATGGCGGGATTAACCTGTTCGATACGTCCAACATGTATTCGCTTGGCCTGTCGGAGGAAATCCTCGGCGAGGCCTTGGGCGAAAGCCGTAACGACGTGCTGATTTCCTCCAAGGCCCGCATGCGCATCGGCGATGGCCCTAATGACGAGGGCGTCTCGCGCTACCACCTGATCCGCGAGTGCGAGCGCAGCTTGCAGCGGCTCGGGCGCGACCACATCGACATCTATTACATGCATGAGTGGGACGGCCTCACCCCGCTCGACGAGATGCTCAGCGCGCTCGACAGCCTCGTGAGTCAGGGCAAGATCCGCTATATCGGCTGCTCGAACTACTCCGGCTGGCATGTCATGAAGGCGCTCAGCGTAAGCGACCTCAAGGACTATCCACGCTTCGTCACGCAGCAAATCCACTACACCCTGGAGGCGCGTGAGGCGGAGTACGAGTTGCTGCCGATCTCGGTCGACCAGGGCTTGGGCGTGCTGATCTGGAGCCCGCTCGCCGCAGGCCTGCTGTCCGGCGCTCACCGCCGCGGGCGCCCGGCGCCGGAAGGCTCTCGTCAAGCAAAAGGCTGGACCGAGCCGCCGATCCGCGACATGGAGCGGCTGTGGAGCATTGTCGACGCCTTGGTCAAGATCGGCGATACTCGCGGCGTGTCGGCGGCGCAGATCGCCCTTGCCTGGGTGCTGGAGCGGCCCGGCATCACGTCGGCCGTGGTCGGCGGCGAGAACGAGGCCCATTTCAAGGACAACATCGCGGCCGTCGACATCGAACTGAGCGATGCAGAGCGCAAGACGCTCGACGATGTCAGCGCGATCCCGATGCTTTATCCTTATTGGCACCAGGGGCAGTTTGCCAAGGACCGCTTCAGCGCGGCCGATTGGGCACTGCATCGTGGCAACCCCTATGCCAAATGACGGGCCAGCTTCACGGCATGAGCGGGAGGCTGCGATGGTCGGGCGTATCGGCTTCATCCATACCGTAGGCTTCCTGGTGGAAGACTTCCGCACCCGCATGCGCGACGAGTTGCCGGACGTGGATTGCTTCCATGTGCTCAACGAGAGCCTGTTGCAGGACCTGCTGCGTGGCAAGCCGCAGGCGGCGGTCTATCGCCGGG
>JAABUQ010013308.1_pt1 | contig 10009 bp, 10 predicted proteins | sample 5560001 | NCBI WGS metagenome assembly JAABUQ01 (sample SAMN10711888, study PRJNA513371) | rock metagenome | isolation source: Antarctica rocks | place: Antarctica: Victoria Land, Finger Mt nord | collected 2015-12-18 | reverse complement strand
TGATGCGCAGCGGTTCAGGGGTTGGCGCGGTCCATGGCAACGAAGTTCTGGATCGGCGGCGTTGCCCCCTGGGAAACCGCCTCTGCCTGGTCGCCGCCCGGCCAGCCCGGCCCCGGCGACAATGTGGTGATCGGCAGCCAGCCCGGCACGTCCTCCGTCACGCTGTCCAACGACGCGGCCGTCAGCTCCCTGGTGCTGACCGGCGCGGGGACCTTGCTGCAGTTCAGCGGCGGCACCCTCACGGCGGCGAACGGCATCACGCTGAACCAGGGCACCACCCTGCAGGTCGCCTCCTCCAGCAGCCTGCTGAACACCACGCTGACCCTGGCGGGCGGCGCCGTCCAGGGCGCGATCCTGGATGGCGTGGTGGTGCGGGGCACGCTCGACGCCGCGCAGTATGGCACGCTGCGGGTGGCCGGCACGGTCACGCTGGCGCCGTCCGCCGGTCAGGCCGGGTTGTGGCTGACCGGGGCTGGCGCGGCGCTGTTCGCCTTCACCGCCGCCACCCTGGACGGCGGCATCATCCTGGCGGGGTCGGCGCAATCGGGCAACGCGGCCAGCCTGAACGCGACATCACGCTCCCTGCAGCTTGGCCCGGCGGCGACGCTGGACGTGATCGGCGCATTGATCATCGCCCAGGGCAGCCAAGGCGGCGCCGGCTTCACCAACCAGGGGGTGATCAGCATCGCGCCGGGCGGCAGCCTGTCCGCGCCGGCTGCGTTCGCCGGGTCCGGCACCATCCGCATGCTGGGCGGCACCCTGCGGACCCAGGTGCTCGCCGGCCCCGCCGCCTTCGATGATGGAGCCGGCACCATCCGGCTGACCGGCCTGCTCGGCCCCAGCGCGGCGCCCACGCCCCTGACGGGCTTCCGCAGCGGGGACACGCTGGACCTGGCTGGCCTGGCCTGGGGTGGGGACGTGACGGCCGCCATCCAGGGCGGCGTGCTGCAGGTCAGCAAGGGCAACACGGTGCAGGCGAGCTTCCGCCTGACCGACGCGCAGCCGGGCCAGGTGGTGACGGTGCAGCAGGACGCTGGATTCGGCACATTGGTAACCACAACGGCGCAACCCTTGGCGCCGCTGGCCTTCACCGACCAGACCCTGGGCGCCAGCGGGTCGCACAGCATGGACCCGATCGGCCCCGGGGCGCCCAGCTACCTGCAATGGCAGTATATCGAAGCCGGCGGCAACACCGTCGCCATGACCACCACGGTGCCCAACGTGTTCATCCACGCCGGCAGCGGCACCAAGGCGATCACCGTCAGCAGCGGGCAGAACGTGGTGGACGGTGGCACCGGCAGTGCCTTCCTGACCGGCGGCAGCGGCAACGACACCTTCTTCGTCGATGTGCGCGGCGGCGGGACGGTGTGGGACACGCTGAGCAACTTTCATGCCGGCGACGCAATGACGGTCTGGGGCTTCCAGGCTACGGCGGGCACGATGCGGTGGGACGGCGTGGACGGCGCCGCCGGGCACCAGGGCGCGACCTTGCGGCTGAGCCTGGCGGGGACCGGCACGACGGACGCCAGCGTCAGCTTCGATGCGATCAGCCCGGACCGTGCGGCGGGCTTGCAGACCTCGACTGGAACGGTTGGGGGGTTGGCCTACCTCTACGTTTACAATCCGGGTGTCTGAGGCACTGCAACCGTCTATGCTGCAAGGGCCGAACTGACTCCGTCTCCCCCCAGGAGCAGGTAGCGTTCTTACGCCATGGGTATCAGCTCTGTGTCCGGAACAGCCATGCAGCGACGCCGCCTGATCGCCCTTGCCGCCACAGCCCTGGCCGCCCGCCCCGCTGACGCGGCGGAAACCGGCGAGGTCCGCCTGTCGCACGGGTTCGGCATCCTGTACTTGCCGCTGATCGTCATGCGCGACCGCAAGCTGCTGGAGCAGCAGTTGGCGCAGGCCGGGCTGCCGCAATCCGGGGTGTCGTGGCAGGTGGTGGACGGCGGCAACGTCATCAACGACGCCATGCTGGCCGGGGCGCTGGACATCGCCGGCACCGGTGCGCCGGGCTTCATCACGTTATGGGCCAAGGCCCGCGGCGTCCCCAGGGCCGAGGTGGTGGGGCTGCGCGGCCTGAGCACCTGCGCCCTGTCGCTGAACACCAACCGGCCCGGCATCCGCACCCTGGCCGACTTCGGGCCGAACGACAAGATCGCGCTGCCCGGCATCAAGACCTCCCTCTCCGCCATCGTCCTGCAAATGCTGGTGGCGCAGCGGTTCGGCAAGGAGAACTACGCCAAGCTGGACCCGATCACCGTCAGCCTGTCGCACCCCGACGCCTACGCGGCCCTGATGGGCGGCGGGACCGAGGTCGCGGCGCATTTCGGCTCCCCGCCCTACTCCATCCTGGAGCTGCGGGACCCGCGCATCCACCGCGTGATCGCCGCCAGCGAGGTGCTGGGGCCGGCGACGCTGGACGTGGTGTATGCGCCGCGCCGCTTCGTGGACGCCAACCCGGCCACCGTCGCCGCTTCCTGGCTGCGATGGACGCCGCCAACGCGCTGATCGCCGCCGACCCGGAGGCTGCGGCGGACAGCTTCATCCGCCTGTCCGCCGCCCGCATGAAGCCGGACGATGTGCTGGCCATGGTGCGCGACCCCGACACCCGGTTCTCCACCACGCCGTCCCGGCTGATGCAGTATGCCGACTTCATGCACGGCGTCGGCAGCATCCGGGTGCAGCCGGCGCGCTGGTCGGAGATGTTCGTGCCGGCCCTGGCGGGACGGGACGGGTCCTAGCGCCGGCTCAGCGTCCGGCGCCGCACGGCCAGCCCAGCCAGGCCGCAGCCGGTCAGCAGGACCGCCCAGCTCGCCGGCTCCGGCACCTGGACGAGCGTGACGCCGTCGAGCAGGGAGAACGGCGGCTCTCCCCCTGGAGTGCCATTGGCTAGAAAGGACAGCACCGCAGTCGTGCTCTTGACGACGAATGAGAAGGTCTGCTGCGTCCAGCCGGTGAACCCGTGGTTAGTATTCTGCACCACCGGCGTCGCCTGGTTCGGGTCGTTGGTGAAGCCGACGGTCCACTGCTCGGTCGTCGCCCCGCTGTAGCCAGACTGCTGCGCGCCGGCCCAGTAGAACGACACGACCGCGAGGCTCCCCGGGCTGAGGCCGGTGAGGGTCTGGTTGATCGTGGCGACCTGATAGGCGCCATCCGCGGCGATATAGTTCCCTCCGTCAGGGCTGTAGGCAGGCAGGCCGTTGTCTGACTCGCCGGCTAATTTGTCGCCAGGTCCCCAAAGCTTGAGGGAGCCAGACGCGCCCGTTGCTCCGGTCGTATCGGCGGTGCCGGGCAGGAACACGAAGTTGTAGCCGCTGGTCGTCCAGCCAGTGACCGTCTGGACGGGGACGGGGACACCGGTTTTGGAGGTGGTGTAGCCGGTGCCAAACTGCAGGGATGCTTGTGTTGTCAACGACTCGAAGCTGCCGTTGGTGATCAGGCTGGTCGCCTGCGATTGCCGTGCCACGCCCATGCTGAGCAACGCCGCCGCAATCCCGATGGCCTGGATCGCCCCGAGAAGGCTTCGCTTGGTCGGCGGGCAGACGAAACAGGATGCCATGATAATGCCTTTTGTGACCAAGGTCGGCAGGTGCAGGCGCTTGCCTGTGCCGCTTTGGGAATTCAGGAGCTGCAATCTCCGCCCTTCATCACAGTAAAATGAGACTATCGCAAGTATTGATACTACACCAAATATTAGGATTTGTTTGTCACAGCATGGGCCGGCGCTGGCCAGAGGTGACCGCGGCGGTGCTGGCAGTACGGAGGACCCTAACGCCTGGCCCGGGATGCCACGCGCCGGGCAGCCCAGTAGGTCAGGACGCTGCCGACTGCCAGCATCCAGGGCGCCAGCCCCGGCATGGCGACGGCTGCGACGCCGTCGAGCAATGAAAACTGCGGCCCCCCATCCGGCGTGCCGCTGGCGAAGGACGTTGGGCTTGGCGTCCCGGCGCTCTACCCGCGCAGCAAGGGCTGCCCGGTGAAGCGCGCCCTGGTCCGCCGCCAGCGGCCGGTGCTGATCGTGCTGAGCCGGAAGGAACGGCGCACAGGCCGAAGGGACGTTCGGCGGCGGACCATCCTGTCCTGGAAGCAGTGCAGGCCCTCAAGCCCCAGGCCGTCCCAGTTCCGACGCAAGCTCCTCGAGCCGCGCCGCATCGGCGCATGCCAGCAGCACCCCCGTAAAGCCGTCCTGGCTGCCCACCAGGAACAGCGTCCGCGGCATCCCCCCCTCCGGCGCATCCGCTCCACCAAGCTCGGCCGCGTCGGGCCGCTGCCGGAGCGTGTCGAGCACCGGCGCCAAGTCGGCAGCCTGCCCGAACAGGAAGCGGTGCGCCGGCCATTCCGCCCCGTCGTGGTGCCCGATCCCTGCTTGCCCGGCCCCCGCTCGTTCAGTCCCCGCGGCCGGCAGGTTCAGCGCTGCAAGCTCCTCCCGGCTGGTCAGGTCGTGGAACAGCGCGAGCGCCGCGGCACGCGCCGGCGCCGGCAGATCCTGCGCGTCGGCCAGGGCCTCGATCTCGATGGGGGATGCGGCGGACAGCGGCGGCATGGCACGGTCTCCTTGAATGAACGCAGCCGTAGCGGCTGGCGGCGGCGAGGGTTCCAGGGAAGCCAATGCCGTGCTGGGCCGTTAGCGCCGGATGCCCCAAGCCCTAGCTGTCGTTCTCGCCGTCCTCGTGCTCCTTGTCGTCCTGCAGGATGCCTTCGAGGTCATGCTGCTGCCGCGCCGGGTGCAGCGCCGCTTCCGCTTCATGCGGCTGTACTTCCGGGCGGCCTGGGCGGTGTGGGGCCGGCTTGCCCTGCGCATCACCGACCCGCCGCGGCGGGAGCACATGCTCAGCCTGTTCGGCCCGCTGTCCATGCTGCTGCTGTTCGCGCTGTGGGCGGCCGGCCTGATCGTCAGCTTCGGCCTGCTGGAGTGGGCGGCGCAGGGCGGCGGCAGCTCTCCCATCGCCGAGCAGGCCTACATGAGCGGCGTCACCTTCTTCACCCTCGGCTATGGCGACGTGGTGCCGCACACCGGCCCGGCGCGGCTGCTGGCGGTGCTGGAGGCCGGGACTGGCATCGGCTTCATCGCCGTGGTGATCGGCTACCTGCCGGTGCTGTACCAGCTTTTCTCCCGGCGGGAGGCGCATGTGCTGCAGCTCGACGCCCGCGCCGGGTCGCCGCCGACCGCCGGCACGCTGCTGTGCCGCCATGCCGAGGGCGGCGGCATGGCCAAGCTCGACGACCTGCTGCGGGAGTGGGAGGTCTGGGGGTCGGAGCTGCTGGAGAGCCACCTGTCCTACCCCATGCTGGCCTACTACCGCTCGCAGCACGACAACCAGAGCTGGCTGGCGGCGCTGGCGGCGGTGATGGACGCCTGCGCGCTGATCCTGGTCGGGGTGGAGTCGCTGCCGCCCCTACAGGCCCGCATGACGTTCAGCATGACTCGGCAAGTGCTGGTGGAGATGGCGCTGTCCTTCGGGGTCGAGCCGTCCCGCTATGACGGCCAGGACCGGCTGCCGGGGGAGACCTGGGACAGCCTGCTCGCGGCGTTCCAGGAGTATGGGCTGGAGTGGACGGGGGACTCCGGGGCACGCGAGACCCTGGCTGCGTTGCGCGCCACCTATGAGCCGCTGCTGGACGGCCTGGCCCGCAAGCTGCTGCTCCCGGTGCCGGGCTGGATGCCGGTGGGTGTCGTCACCGACCACTGGGCGCGCGGGCCACGCGGCCTGATCGCCTCACGCCTGATGGCGGAGCTGGCGGACCGGACGGTGCCGAAGACCGCCAATCAGCAGGGCGTGCGGCCGGCTGGCCCGCTATGGCGGCGGCTGCGGCGGCGGCTGGGCGACGACTGAGCAAACCTCCTGGGATCGGCGCAGGGATCAAACCCAAGCAGGCTGGCTGCCATTTGTGCGCCGGAATATCTGTATGCCAGGCTGCACAAGCCTGCTCAGGCTGGCCTAGACCTCTGCCAGCGCGATCGACTGCCGCGCCATCGCCACTGCCCCGGCCCGCGACCCCGCCGCCCCGACGAACCGCCGCAAGTGGACGAACACCGCATCCGCGACTCCGGTCGCCTGCACCAGCTCCACCTCCGGCAACCCGGCCCAGGCCTCCGGAAGCGGCAGGCGCTGGGCGAACGAGGCCGGGTCCGGCGGCATGGTATCGACCATCCAGTTGCCGTTCGACACGGGATACACGGCATACAGCACCGGCAGCGCGTGGGCGAACACCGCGTCCTTCCACGGCATGTTGCGGTCCAGCTCCAGCACCCGCGGGTCGGCACTGGCGGCATGGGCGGCCACCACCGCCGCCTCCGCCTGCAAGCGTGCCCGCACCGCTCCGACCCGGCGGCGCAACACCCCCTCGGCCATCGCGGCGGCGTCCAGGAAGGCGGCGTCCTCCGCCGCGGCATCGCGTGGCTGGTCCCAGGCTGGGTTGTAGTCGCCGATCAGCGAGGCCAGCCCCAGCCTGTCCTGTGCCGGAGCAAAGCCGTTGTCGATCTCGTCGATGCGGCGCACGACCGACTCGTCCAGGCTGGCCGCAATGGCGTCGGCCAGCTTGTCGCCCTCATGGCCGTCCTCGCGCAGCAGCGCCGCCACCGCCTGCCGCCCATACACCTGCCAGACCAGCCCGGCGGCGCTGAACGGCGTGCCGTCCGGTCGCTCCGGGGCGCCGCGCTGGTGGTGGTCGAACCGCCGGGTCCCCGCGTCGAACACCAGGCCGACGTCCCACACTAGGTCGCCCGCATCGATGACCGCGGCATCCCGCGTGCGGACCAGGCGATGGTCCACCCCAAGCCGGTGCAGGCCCAGCGCCTGGCGCAGCACGGCGTAGGCGAACACCTCGTCGCAGTGGAACTTGCCGTTATGGGTGACGAGCACCGGGATATCGGTGACAAGCACCGGGACAGGCTGCACGGCGGTTCAGCGGATGCCCAGCAGCTCGACATCGAAGATCAGCGTCGCGTTGGGCGGGATCACCCCGCCGGCGCCGCGTGCGCCATAGGCGAGGTCCGGCGGCAGCACCAGGGTGCGGCGCCCGCCGACGTGCATGTCGGCCACGCCGATGTCCCAGCCCTTGATCACCTGGCCCGCGCCGAGCTTGAAGCTGAACGGCGCGCCGCGGTCGCGAGAGCTGTCGAACTTGCGGCCGGGCTTGCCGCCGTCGTTCAGCCAGCCGGTATAGTGGACATCGACCGTCTGCCCGGCCGCGGGCTGCGCGCCGGTGCCGACGACATCGTCCCGGTAACGCAGGCCCGAGGACAAGGTGGTGTATTCGGCGTCAGCCATCAGTCGCTCCTGGTTTTGGTATGTAGCGCGCTAGTTAGGCCAGACCGGCCGGAACGGCAACGCGACCATTCTGCTGATGACGCCCGATTCACACAGCCCACCTTCACGCAGCCCGCCTTCATGCAGCCCGGCGTGCCGCGCGCACCCGGCGCAGCTCCATCCACTGCCAGGCCGCCAGGATCGGCACGCCCAAGGCCAGGTCCCGCGCCCGGCGCAGCAACGATACGCTCAACGCCACGTCGGGCGGCACCCCGAAGGCGCCGCCCAGGCCGACATACCCGGCCTCCTGCACCCCTGCTGCGCCGGGCACGACGAAGGCGGCGGCGACCAGGGCGTCCAGCAACGCCTCCAATGCCAGCACCGGCAGCACGCCGGCGTCGTGCCCCAGCAGGCGCAGGCTGATCCAGGTGCCCAGGCCGGTGGCGAACCAGCCCGTCAGGTGGATCGAGGTGGCGCCCAGCCAGCGGCGGGGGTGGGACAGCAGGCGGGCCAGCTCGGCGCCGATCCCCTCCAGCCCGCCCTGGCTGCGGAACCAGTCGCCCAGCAGCCGCCGGCCCAGCCCGCCCACCAGCGCGCGCAGCCCCCGGCCGATGCGGGCGCGCAGGGCGAACGCGGCCGCCGCCAGCCCACCCGCCAGCCCCAGCGCCGCCGCCACCGGCAGCACCAGCGGCGACCCCGGCAGCAGCACCAGCAGCGCCCCCAGCCCGAACAGCGAGAACAGCGCCTGACCCGCGGTTTCCGCCGTCACGTCCACCACGGTCCCGGCGGCAGCGGTCACCCAGGGCACGCCCAGCACCGTGACCGCCCGCGCGCCGATGACGAAGGCGCCGACAGGGGAGAACGGCAAGCAGGTGGTGGCGGAGTCGCGCACCATGCGGCCCCACACCAGCCGCCCGCGCCGCACGCCGGGCAGCGTGACCGACCAGGCCAGGCCGAGCAGCACGAACAGCCCCATCTGCCACAGCGCCAGCAGCCCGAAGCCCCACCATCCCACCGACAGCGCCACGTCCAGCACCTGCCCGGCATTGAACCAGGCCACCAGCAGGACCGACACGGCCAGCCCGGTCAGGGCGAGGAAGATGGAAAGCTGCCTCATGGTGCAGCGGCGCACTACACCAGCGCGGCCCGGCCAGCTATAGATGCCCGCTGTTCACAAGACCTTCACCGTTCCAAGGATGCCCCGCCCTGCCACCTGATACCCCCACGCTTGTCACCGGCGCGACCGGCTTCGTCGGCTCCGCCGTTGCCCGCGCGTTGCTGGGTCGCGGCCACGCGCTGCGGCTGCTGGTGCGTCCGGGCGGGGACCGGCGCAACATCGAGGGCCTGCCGGCCGAGCTGGCCGAGGGCGACCTGCGCGACCCGGCCTCCCTGGTGCGCGCCGTGCAGGGCTGCCGCCATGTCGTGCACGTCGCGGCCGACTATCGCCTGTGGGTCCCCGATCCCGGCCCGATGCTGGCCGCCAACGTGGACGGCACCCGCGCCCTGCTGCTGGCCGCGCGCGACGCCGGGGTGGAGCGGGCGGTGTATTGCAGCAGCGTCGCCGCCCTGGGCCTGGTCGGCGACGGCACGCCGGGGACGGAGAGCACCCCGGTCCACCCCGAGGGCATCGTCGGCACCTACAAGCAGTCCAAGTACCTGGCCGAGCAGGCGGTGCGCGCCCTGGTACGGGACGAGGGCGTGCCGGCGGTGATCGTGAACCCCACCGCCCCAGTCGGCCCGCGCGACGTGAAGCCGACGCCCACCGGCCGCATGGTGCTGGACACCGCCGCCGGGCGGATGCCGGCCTACGTCGACACCGGCCTGAACCTGGTCCACGTGGACGACGTCGCCGAGGGCCACGCGCTGGCGCTGGAGCGCGGGCGGATCGGCGAGGCCTATATCCTGGGCGGCGAGGACTTCGACATGCCCCGGCTGCTGGCGCTGATCGACGACGTGATGGGGCGCGGGACCGTGCGGCGGATGCGGCTGAACCAGGGTGTGCTGTGGCCGGTCGCGGTCGGCGCCGAGGCCATGGCCCGCGCCTTCAAGACCGAGCCGCGGGTGACGCGGGAGATGCTGGCGATGGCCAAGAAGCGCATGTACTTCAGCCACGCCAAGGCCGCCGCCGAGCTGGGCTACTCCCCCCGCCCAGCCCGCCAGGCGGTGGCCGACGCCGTCACTTGGTTCCGGGCCAACGGGCTGCTGCCGGCATGACCTGGCTCGCGGTGGCCGCCGTGCTGGCCTGGGCCTACTTGCTGTTATGGCACGGCCGCTTCTGGTCGGCTGGCCCGGGGCTCCCGCGCGCCCTGCCGTCCGCATGCCCCGCCGTGGACGTGGTGATCCCCGCCCGGGACGAGGCGGAGGGCATCGGCGCCGCCCTGCGCTCCCTGCTGGCGCAGGACTACCCGGGGCCTCTGCACATCTTTGTCGTTGACGACGGCAGCACGGACGGCACCGGAGCGGTCGCGCGCGCGCTGGTCCCACCCCAACACCCGTCATTGCGAGCCGCTTGGGGCGCGGCAATCCAGGGGCCGAACGCACCAACGCCGGTCCTGCCGACGCCGGTCCTGCCAACGCCGGTCCTGGCGCCCTCTGGACTGCCGCGTCGCTACGCTCCTGGCAACGACGGCGGCGGGGGTGGGCCGGAAGTCAGCCTCACGGTCCTGGACGGCCAACCGCGCCCGCCGGGCTGGAGCGGCAAGCTGTGGGCGGTGTCGCAGGGCGTCGCGCACGCGGGCGCCGGGCTGATCCTGCTG
>JAABUQ010013307.1_pt1 | contig 10009 bp, 6 predicted proteins | sample 5560001 | NCBI WGS metagenome assembly JAABUQ01 (sample SAMN10711888, study PRJNA513371) | rock metagenome | isolation source: Antarctica rocks | place: Antarctica: Victoria Land, Finger Mt nord | collected 2015-12-18 | reverse complement strand
CGATGATGCCGCGAACAACGATATCGGGTACGTGCTCAAGCGTTTTTTCCCGGGCAAGCCGCTGGAACTCGCGATGCGGCTCATCGAGCACGACGGCGCGTCGCGCGACGATCTGCGGCGCCTCAAAGCGCTCATCGAGCAACAGGAAGCGGAGGCGGAATGAACGCGCTGTTCAACGCTTCGCCGGCTTTGCGCGACATTGCGCTCGGCATCACCGCTTATTGCGCCGCCTCGCTCGCGTTCGGAGCAGCGATGGTGCTGCTCGTCGCGGTCGCGGGACGCGCGTGCCGCCACCTCAACGCGGCGACGCGTTACGTGCTGTGGACCATCGCGCTCGTCACGATTGCGTTCGGCCCGCTCGTGATGACGATCGTCGCGCAAATGCCCGGCGATCGCGTGTCCGAAGCGCAGATCGCATCCGCGCTGAGTGCCGCCGAGCGTTCGCATAAAACCATCAAGCTCATCTTGCCCGTGCAGCATCCACGAATCGCCATCTCGCTCTGGGCCGCCTACGGCGTTGCGATCGTCTGGGGCCTCGTTGCGCTCGGCGGCGCCGTTCGCTTCGCTTTCGGCATTGCGGAAGTCAACCGTCTCAAGCGCGACGCGCTCCCGCTCGCAGCGGAGCGGCGCGCGGCGCTGCGGTTATGGGATGCGCGCGGACGCGGCGTTCGGGCCCGTCTGTGCACGTCGGAACGTTCCGCCGTACCGATCGCCGTGGGGCTTTTCGATGCGATGATCGTGCTCCCGCGGAGCTTGCTCGATGACTACGATGCGCGTGACGTCGACCGGTTCATCGCGCATGAACTCGCGCACCTCGAACGTTACGACGACTGGACCAGCCTCTTCGCAAAGCTCGCGCAGTTGCTGCTCTTCTTCAACCCGGCCGTCGCGCTCATCGTACACAATCTCGATCTGCTGCGCGAAATCGCGTGTGACGATCGGGTGATCGCGGCGTCGTGCGACGCGCGTTCGTACGCGGCCGGACTGGTGCGAATGGCCGAGTCGACCGCCTGTCCGCAAAGGCCGATCGCAGCACCCGCGATCTTCGTGACACGACGGCAGCTCTCGCTGCGGGTCGAGCATCTCATCGCCGGCCGCCGCGGTGAGGCGCCGCGCGCGGCCGTCGCAGCGATCGGGGCCGCTCTGCTCGCATCGACCGCCGCCGTAGCGGCCGCGACAGTTCACGCGCCGGCGTTCACGGCCGCGATCGATCGCGCGCGTGTCGGGATCGAGACGGGAGGCGTGCGTCTTATCGTCATCGATCGCACGCACGTTAACAACCGGTCGCACGCGCAGGAAAGCGCGAGCGACGTTCTGCGCTTGCTCGAGCACGTCGACCCGCGCGACGAAGCCGAGCTGCGGAAGCGGCTCGAAGCGCTGACCACGAGCGGCGCCACAAACGCCGTCATTACCTACACGATGAAGCGCCGTCTAGCGCACTAGGAGCTCCGACGATGACGCTCTCTCGACGGCCGCACGCGCGGCGGTCTGTTCGACCCATGCCTTGCCGAGGAGTCGCGATCGTCGCGATTGTCGTCGCGCTGCTCGCCCAGCTCGCGAACGCCGTTCCGGTGACGGCCGCGAACGACGCCAGCGCCGTCGTGGTCGATGTGATCGACGCAACGACGATGAAGCCGATCGGTCTCGTGCGCGTGATCGTTCAAGGCGAGACCGGTACGATCGGTTACACCGACGCGGACGGACGCGCTCGTTTCGAATCCGTCGCGACCGGATCGTACCGCGCGATGGTCGTGAAGCGCGGGTACGTCACGGCTCGCTCGCCGCTCTTCGACGTCACCGCGAACCGCACGTCGACGATCCGCGTTGCGTTACAGCGTTCCGGTTCCGGCCTCAAACAAATCGGCGGAATCTCGGTGACGACGTCGCCGGCCCGTGGATCACGCGACGTGGGGCAAGACGACGCGTTGCGCTATCTCGACGGATCGTTGCGTGATGCCATCGGCGATCTGCCGGGCGTCACCTCGTCGATCGGCGGTTACGGCATCGACGGCAACGATGCATCGCAGACCGGAACGTCGGTCGACGGCGTGGCGATCCCCGGCATCGGCGGGTCGCTTAGCGACCGCGGTATCAACGCCGACCTTTTCGGCGGTGCGAGCGTCAGTTCGGGAGCCGCAAACGGCGCGCTCGGCGGCACGGTCAACTTCCGCACGTTGCAGCCGACGCGCTATCCGCAAGCGCAAACCACGCTCCAGTACGGCAGCGACAACGCCTCATCGGCATTGTTCGTCGCGCGGGGCTCCGTTCGCAACCTCGGTTACGTCATCGAGCACACGGTTCGCGGTCGCACGAGTCCCTTCAGCGGACTCGCGTTTACCGATGCGACCGGTCTGCGGTACCAACACGACGGTGAGCGATTGCTCACGGGCGATCTCGCGAAGCTGCGATGGGCGCCGTCGATCGCCCAAACGCTCACGCTGACCGCAACCAACACCGCAAGCGCCGAGGGCCTCGTGTGCACGCAGTTTATCGCGCTCTATCCGTGCGGGTTTGGTCCGGGTGCATTCGCTCGCACGCGAAGCAGTCTCGTGACGCTTTCCGAGGCGGCAACGATCGGCGCCGTCGCGTTCGCCCTCAGCGGATTCACCAACATCTCGCACAACACGTCGGACGAACGCAACCGCGCGATCGGCGGCCTCCCGGCGCCGCAGAGCGACATCGTTGCATCCCGTTCGCGCGGCGTCAACCTGTCGGTTCAGCTGCCGGCCGGCGAACGGCACGACATCTCATTCGCCGCGCAAACGTACCGATTAATGCTCGACGCAACGATGAACACCGCGCTCGGCACATTCCCGCTCGCGCAACGCTCATCGTATCAGAGCGCATCGTTCATCGATCGCTATCACCTCAACCCGCGCGTGACCGTCACCGCGCGGGCCGGTGAGAGCGAGAGCAACGGGGCGGGTGGAACGTCGGGGGGACTCGATCTGCGCTGGCAACCGAACCGCAACACGGCCTTCATTCTTACCGGCTCGGCTGGCGATGCAGGTGCGGGCTTGGCGGTGAGCGGGATCGCGCTGCCGGATCCGCGTTCGCTCACGTTCGATTGCGCGAACGGGCTCGCGTACGGAAATGTTCCGTCCGTAAATGCCGCGCACCAAACGTCCTCATCGCTGCGTGCGTCCGCCGAACGTTCGGGCAAGCGCGGGCGGGTCGCGTTGACGGCGTGGACCACCCGGTTTACCGGCGCGCCGGTGTTCGCGGCGATCGATGCACTCGCCGCCGGTCTGCCATCGGGCTATTTCGCCGGCGTCGGCGCGATCGGCGCATCACCGTTCGTCTGCGGATCGCAGCCGATCGGATCGCTCGCGTTCACGTCGTATCAGCCGGGCGACCAAATCAGTCGCGGCGCAACGATCTCCGGTGCAATTGAAACCGGCAAAGCGCTCATCGCCGGTTTCATGACCGTGCAATCGCGGTTCGTGGTGAACGCAACGCCCGCGACCGCGGCACTGACGCCCGTCGGCGCGCAAGTACCGGGGACACCACTGCATCGCGCCGGCATTCTCGCGACCGCAAAAATCGGCAAAGCGGTCGATGTGCTCGGGAACCTCAGTTACACCGCCGCAAACAACCCGAATCGCCTCCCCGCATACACGACGCTCAACGCAGGCTTCGCGATGCCCCTGCCCGTCGGGTCGCTCACGATTGTCGGAACAAACCTCACGAACGCCCATCCGGGACCCTTCGTAGCGGCAAACGAAACGCTACCGCTCGCGCGCAACGGTGCCGCACCGCTGACCCTCGCCGCCACGCCGCTCGCACAGCGCGCGCTCGCGTTGACCTATACCGTTCGCCTTGGCCGCGTCGGCGCAAGCGGTAGCGGCGCCGGCACCACGGATGCGTCGAGCGCCGACGAGCGTGAGCAGAACGGCGTAGCGATTCGCATCAACGCAACGCCGCTTCGCGTCGGCCCGCATCTCGATGCGCTGCAGATCGATCCGGATAACGATGCGTGCACGCCGGTGGCCGCGCGGCTCGCGCAACCGGTCATGGACGCGATGGGCCGCATCGCAGCCGGAGCCGAGCGAGCGAAATCGCAAGGCCGTTATCCGGCGACGATCCGCGACGGCCGAATAACGGCCGGCGGCGTAACGCTCGCCTATCAACCCTACGACGACGATTCACGATACGTCGTTACGGCCGCCGCGCCGTTGAATCTCACGGCGGCGTTCATCAACTGCGCGCGGCTAAGCACCGCGCATCCCGAGGATCGCGAGAAGAGCCACATCTATTTGCCGGAGCAGGCGTCGAAAGGGTTGTTCATCGCCTATGCTCCGCTGTTCGGCATTTACATCGCGGTGCCCGAACAACTTCAGCGGGGCGCCGTGCAGGCGCGCGCAACGCTCGATCCAGAGCCGCTTACGGCGCCCGTCGATCCGTTCGCGCAGCGCCCGGCGCCGGCGTGCCCGGCGGCGTCAAGACCGGTCGCCGATGCAGTGGTTTCGGCCATGCGTGCCGCGCTCGATGCGCAAGCCGCCGGTTCACCCGCGCTCGAATCCGATGCGGCCGTGATCACCGGCCGGGGAACGGCGCCGGACGCCTGGTTTGAGATCGCGCCCCGCGATCCAATCGCCACCGTTGCGCTCATTCAATGTTTGCACGTCGCAGGCGTCCCACAGGACCGGTTAACGCGCGCCCATATCGACGACACGCGCCGCCCAGGAGCGTTCGGCTTTACCGCACGTTTCGGGTTCTACCAGATCGCGCGCCCGCAGCCGCCCGCAACCTCGACGACGCCGGTCACGCCCTAGAAGCGGTTAGCCGAAAAGACGCGCGAGATACGGCGCTGTGCGGCTTGCCGAATTGCGCGCAACCGTTGCCGGCGTGCCGGCCGCAACCACGCGACCGCCCTCGTCGCCGGCACCCGGACCGATGTCGATCACCCAATCGCTCTGCGCGACGACGTGCATGTCGTGTTCGACGACGATCACGGTGTTACCCGATGCGACCAGACCGTGGAGTTGCGCAACGAGCTTCTCGACGTCGGTGGGATGCAGTCCGGTCGTCGGTTCATCGAGGACGTAAAGCGTGTTGCCGCGCTGCATCCGTTGGAGTTCGGTTGCGAGCTTGATCCGTTGCGCTTCACCGCCCGAAAGTTCGGTCGCGGGCTGGCCGAGTCGCAGATAGCCCAACCCGACCTCGCGCAACACGTCGAGCGAACGAAATACCTGCGGCTCGTCCGAAAAGAAATCGCACGCCGCATCAACGGTGAGGTTCAGCACGTCGGCAATGGTTTTATCGCGGTAGGTGACGGTGAGCGTTTCCGGGTTGTAGCGCGCGCCGTGACAGGCGGGACACGGTGCGTACACGCTCGCGAGGAACAGCAGCTCAACCATCACGAATCCCTCGCCTTCGCACGTCGGGCAACGGCCTTTCGCGACGTTGAACGAGAACCGTCCGGCATCGAAGCGGCGGGCGCGCGCTTGTTTCGTCGCCGCGAACAATTTGCGAACGCCGTCGAAAAGACCGGTGTACGTAGCGAGGTTCGAGCGCGGCGTGCGCCCGATCGCTTTTTGATCGACTTGCACGAGCCGCTTGATCGCCTCCATCCCGCCCGCGATTCGCCCGCCGCTGCGAACGGCGACACCGCGCTCGAGCGCATCGATCGTCTCGTCGTCGGCAACGACGTCTTCGCCCAAGCGTTCCGAAACCAGATCGATCAACGCTTGGCTCACGAGGCTCGACTTCCCGGAGCCCGACACACCCGTAACCGTCGTCAACACACCGAGTGGAAATGACGCATCGAGATCGCGCACATTATTACGCGTGACCCCCGTAAGCCGAAGCCATCCGCGCGGCGTCCGTTCCGTGCGCACAACGGGAGCGTCGCGAGCGAACAGATGTCGGGCGGTCTCCGACGCCGCGACGCGCTCAAAGCCGTCCGGCGGTCCGCTATAGAGCACCGAGCCGCCGCGTTCGCCCGCTTCCGGGCCGACGTCGACGATCCAGTCGGCGTGCCGGATCACGTCGAGATCGTGCTCGACGACGAAGAGCGAGTTCCCAGCCGCCTTGAGCCGGTCGAGCGCGCGCAGCAACGCCTCGGTATCGACCGGATGCAGTCCGGCGGACGGTTCGTCGAGTATGTACACGACGCCGAATAAATTCGAGCGCACCTGTGTCGCCAGACGCAACCGTTGAAGTTCGCCCGGCGAGAGCGTCGGCGTGCTGCGTTCGATCGTGAGATAGCCGAGACCAAGATCGAGCAGCACTGCGAGCCGCGAAACGAGATCGCCCGCGATCCGCGCGACGACGATCGCTTTCTGAGGCTGTTCCGCCGCGCGTTTCGCCCGACCCGAGTCGGTCGACTCCGCGTACGGGCGCAACAGGTCCGCAACGCGCCCAAGCGGCATCCGTGCCAACTCCGCCATATCCATCCCGGCAAAGGTGACCGAGAGAGATTCGCGCCGCAGCCGTTTGCCGCCGCAAAGCGGACAATCGCTCGTCACTAAATACGCTTGAACGCGCTTCTTCATCAACGCGCTTTGCGTTTTCGAAAACGTTTGCAACAGGTACCGTTTGGCGCCGGTGAAAGTGCCCTGGTAGCTGGGCTCTTCCTTGCGTTTGAGCGCCCGCCGCGTTTGCTGCGGCGTGTATCCCGCGTAGACGGGAACGGTCGGCGCCTCGTCGGTGAAGAGCAGCCAATCGCGATCCTTCTTCGGCAAATCGCGCCACGGACGATCGACGTCGAAGCCGAGCGTCACGGCAATGTCGCGCAAATTTTGGCCTTGCCATGCGCTCGGCCACGCGGCGATCGCGCGTTCGCGAATCGTGAGCGAATCGTCCGGTACCATCGACGCCTCCGTCGCGTCGATGATCCGCCCGAGACCGTGACATTGCGGGCACGCACCGGCCGGCGTGTTAGGCGAAAATGCCTCGGCGTCGAGGTGCGGCTGCTTCGGCGGATAATCCCCCGCGCGCGAATAGAGCATCCGTATTAGATTGGATAACGTCGTGACGCTGCCGACCGACGAGCGCGTCGTCGGCGAACCGCGTTGCTGTTGCAACGCAACCGCGGGCGGAAGACCATCGATCTCGTCGACCTCGGGGACGGCCATCTGATGAAACAGCCGTCGGGCGTACGGCGAGACCGATTCGAGATAGCGCCGCTGCGCTTCAGCGTAGAGCGTGCTGAACGCGAGCGACGATTTTCCTGATCCGGAGACACCGGTAAAGACGACCAACGCCTCGCGCGGGATATCGACGTCGACGTTTTTCAAATTGTGTTCGCGCGCGCCGCGAACCCGAACGAACGGCGAAGGCAGTACATCGGGGGGCGCGTTCATCCGGGACGGGTTTCGTCGGCACGATGAGAACGCTTTGCGTTTTACGTCATGTCGAGCGCGCAAGCGGGATGCGCGCGCCGCTTGCAAAACTCGACGTAGCACGCGCCCGAAAGCGCGAGGAGGCTGCTGATGAGCTCGGTACGGGTGTTGGTCGGAACGCGCAAAGGCGCATTCGTGCTCACGGCGGACGGGAAACGCGATCGATGGGTCGTCAACGGCCCGCATTTCGCCGGCTGGGAAATCTACCACGTCAAAGGCTCGCCAGTCGATCCGAACCGCATCTACGCATCGCAAAGCAGCAGTTGGTTCGGGCAAGTGATTCAGCGCTCCGACGACGGCGGAACAAGGTGGGAACCGGTCGGGAATGCGTTCGCCTACGACGGCGTTCCTGGGACGCACCAGTGGTATGACGGCACGCCGCATCCCTGGGCCTTCGCGCGCGTATGGCATTTGGAACCATCGCTCAGCGATCCGGAAACGGTGTACGCCGGCGTCGAAGACGCGGCGCTCTTTCGCTCGACCGATGGCGGACGCAATTGGTCCGAGCTCGCCGGCCTGCGCCGGCACGGATCGGGACCGTCTTGGCAGCCCGGCGCCGGCGGTATGTGCCTCCACACGATCGTGCTCGATCCAACGGACGTGCAGCGGATGTTCATCGCGATCTCGGCGGCCGGCGCGTTTCGCACCGACGACGGCGGCGCGACGTGGTTACCGATCAACCAAGGATTACGCTCCGAAGGCATCCCCGATCCGAAGGCCGAGGTCGGGCATTGCGTTCACCGCATCGCGATGCACCCGGCGCGACCACACGTGCTCTTCATGCAGAAGCATTGGGACGTGATGCGCAGCGACGATGCGGGCGCGTCGTGGCGCGAGATCAGCGGAAATTTGCCGACCGATTTCGGTTTTCCGATCGACGTTCATGCGCACGAGCCGGAGACCGTGTACGTCGTGCCGATCAAAAGCGACGCCGAACATTTCCCGCTCGATGGGCAACTGCGCGTATTCCGCAGCCGCAGCGGCGGCGGCGAGTGGGAAGCGCTCACGCGCGGTTTGCCGCAGCGCGATTGTTACGTCAACGTTCTCCGTGACGCGATGGCGGTCGATGCGCTCGATGACTGCGGCGTGTATTTCGGCACGACCGGCGGGCAGGTATACGCCTCCGCCGACGCCGGGGACACCTGGGCACCGATCGTGCGCGACCTGCCCGCGGTGCTCTCGGTCGAAGTGCAAACGTTCGCATGATCCGTGTCGTTCTGCCGGCGCCGTTGCGCTCGCTCGCGCGGCTGAGCGGTGAGGTTTCGCTCGATCTGGAGGGCGCCGTCACGCAACGGTCGGTGATCGACGCGATCGAAGCGCGTTATCCGATGTTGCGCGGCACGATCCGCGGCCAGGATACGCAAGAGCGCCGTCCGTTCGTGCGCATCTTCGCGTGCGAGCGCGATCTCTCGCACGAGCCACCCGATGATCCGTTGCCCGAAGCGGTCGCAACCGGAGCGGAGCCGCTGCTCGTCATCGGAGCGATGGCCGGCGGCTAAGCCATCCCGTCGCGTTCCAAACGCTTGATCCAATCCTCCCAGGCGCGATTTTGTGACAGCGGTTCAGAGAGCAACGTCGCAGCGAGATCGATCTCGTCGTCGCTGAGGTAGCGGGGATTGCGAAAGCCGCGTGCGACCGTCGCAAGCTCCGCGTTCTTCTGCAAGTACACGGTCGTAAAGGCGAGCTCGCGCAACGTTCGACCGGCGACCGTCGAGCCGTGACCGCGCATGAGGACGACACGTCCGTCACCGAGCGTCTTTGCGAGCGACGCACCCATCGCGGCAGTCGTCACTAACAGGTTCGTCGCACCGAACTCCGCCGCGATATCCCAGACCGGCACGTGCTTGCCGATCACGGAGCCCATGTGGAAAATGGGACGCAGCGGCTCGTCCGAGACGCCGAACGGGATCGTGGCAGGTGAGTGGTTGTGACACACGGCTTGCACATCGGGCCGCGCTTGGTAGACGCGGCCGTGGATCGGACGTTCGGCATACATCGCGCGGCCGTTCTGATCGATCGGTTCGCTGTCGAGCGTAAACTCGATGATGTCCTCGCGTGTTACCGCTGCCGGCCCGCGAGAGCACGACATGAAATACCGGTCGGGACGCTCGGGATGGCGGATCGTGACGTGTCCGAACGCGTCCAAAACGCCATGGTAGGCGAGCACGCGGTTCGCGAGCACGAGATCGCGCAGCGCTTCGTCGACCATGCGCTAAACCGCCGCGCCGACGGGGAGATCGCGTTCCGCGTTGCGCGGCGTCCACCACGGTCTGATGCCGAGGTCCTCGGCGATGATTCCGGCGCTGATGTATCCGATGCCGCCCGTGATCGCGCCGTTGGGATGGCAGGCCGAGCCGGCCATATACACGTTCGTGATCGGCGTGCGATAACCGAAGTGGTTGTGAAGAACCTGATCGGCCGCGAGTTCACCCATGAAGATATCTCCCGATCGCATGTTGATGAGTTCGCGCGTGTACTCGTGTGCCGTGTACTCGTAGCGTCCGAGCACGTTCGCTCGGGTCATGTTCGGCGCATACGCTCCCCATTTGTCGAGGATCGCGTCGCCGATCGATTCCTTGACGCGCAGGATCTCGTCCGGATCGCCGCCGATGTCGTATGGCACCAATTGCCAGGCGTACGCGGTGTGCTTGCCCCGCGGCGCT
>JAABUQ010013306.1_pt1 | contig 10010 bp, 3 predicted proteins | sample 5560001 | NCBI WGS metagenome assembly JAABUQ01 (sample SAMN10711888, study PRJNA513371) | rock metagenome | isolation source: Antarctica rocks | place: Antarctica: Victoria Land, Finger Mt nord | collected 2015-12-18 | reverse complement strand
GCGGAGGTATAGCTTGGACGATGCGGCAGCGCTAAAACCGCCGCGGTCGGTACGGACGCGGTGGTGGGTGGCGATTGCGGTTGCGGTCCTGCTCGTCGCCGTGATTGCGTTTGCCGCCCGAGGGCCGTTGCTCTCGTTTGGCCTCGGTCGCGGGTTGACGATCGCCACCGGTTACGACGTGCACATCGGCTCCGTCCGTCTCGGCCGCGAACATGGCGCGCTCTTCAACGTCCATGTTGGCAAGAGCGGCGACCCGGTGCTCGATGCGAGGCGGATCGACGCCTCCTACCAACTGCGCGACGTGTTCCCCGGCGGTGACCATCGGTTCGGCTTCGTGAGCCTCTCGATCGACCATCCGACGCTGACGATCATCCGCCACCACGACGGCACGTTCAACTTCAATCGCGGCGCGTCGACGTCGACCGTGCCGGCGTCGACGAAACACGCCGGCGCGCCGCTCTTTTTCGATCTCCGAATCCGCTCGGGCGAGATCCGCGTCATCGACCTGGCAGCGACCGATCCGCTCGCGCGGCGCCAGCTCATTACCGGTGTCTCGGCGGACGCGACGATCAAGACCGACCAGCGGACGCATTATGCGCTCGCCGGAAGCTACGTCGGTGCGCGCCGCCGCGGCGATGCCGCCGGACGCTATCCGATCTCCGCGCGTGGAACGATCGACTACCCGCACCGGTACGCGTTGCACCGGTTGCGCGCGGCCGAATTACCGATCCGCGCGGCACTCAACTTCGCGGTCAACACGCCGCAAGCGCGCGCCGAGGACGGCGTGATCCGGGATCTCGACGTCGCCGCCTTTGCGCTCGGAATTCGCCCCGATACGACCGTCGCGTACCATCTCGGTGGTGGCGGGCGCCTGGACGGCGGCGAGATCGCGCTCGCCGCGCTGCGTTCGCAGATCCGCGACCTGCGCGGCCCGATCCAGCTGTATGATTCCGGGATCACGGCGCCGCTCATCGACGGCTCGCTCTCATCGACACCGATCCACGCCACCGGCGCGATCTACGGCTTCACGCACCCCGAGTTCCGCCTCGGCGTCTCCGGCAACGGCGATCTGCACGCGCTACGCCGCACATTCACATTCTCGGCGACGCAACCGGTGAGCGGGCCCGTGCGCGTTGCGACGCTGATCGAGAGCGCCGTGAGCGACCCGCTCATCGTGGTGTCCGCGCATGCGCCGGCCGTCGTCGCCGCCGGTTTCGGCGTTCATGACGCCGACGCGTCGATCGTCTACCATCACGGCGTTGCGGTCCTTGCGCCGCTGCACGCGTTTTACGGCGCTTCCTCGATCGATGTCGCGGGCCGGATCCTGCTCGGTGGTCCGCAGCCGCTCACGCGGCTCGCGGTCCGATTGGCGGGCAACACCGATGCGCTTCCCTACGCGAGCGCCCTGTTGCCGCAGAGCCGGCTCGACGCGGTCGCACTCATCGACGGCGTCGGGTTGAAGATCGCCGTGCGCGGTTCGCTCCAAGCCGACGGTGCGACCGCCGGGAACGGCTTTTTTGCGGTGGATCCGAGCGGCGACGCGTCGCTTGGACCGTTCTCGTTGGCGAGCCGTGACGGCGGGTCGATGGCGGGCGGACTCTCGTACGTGCGTCGGGGCGGGGCGCTCTCGGCGTGGCTCGACGCCCAGGGGATGCGGATCGATACCACCCATCCGGCTCCCCGGCTCCCGGGTTTATCGTTTCCCGCGATCCCTGCCGCGACCGGCACGATTGACGGTTCGCTGGCCGCCGTCGGCACCTATCCGAACATCGCCGTCGCCGGCCGGTTATCGGCGAGCGGCGTGCAGGCGGCCGGGACGCGTATCCACCACGCCGAGGCGACCGTGGCGGGGACGCTCGATCGCTTGAGCATACCGTCGGTCGATGTCGTCGCCTCGCTCGGCGAGGTGCATGGCTCGGGCACCTACGCGGGGGGGACGCTGCAGCTCGCCGGCACCGTCGGCGGCTCGCTTGACGGGTTTGCGCCCGCGGCGTCGCTTCGCGCGCGGGGCATGCTTTCGGGGCCGATCGCGGTCGCGTTCGGCCCGACCGGCCACCTGGTCGTGCAGTTGCGGGATCTCAACCTGCGCGGCGGGAGCGTACGCGGGGTGCGGATCAGCGGCATCGACGGCACGGTCGCGCTCGACGGAATGCACGTGTCGTCGATCGCCGCACTCGCGAACGTCGCGGGGAGGAACGCGACGCTTGTCGGAAACGGCGATGCGGTCGCCGTCTCTGCGACCGGATTGGACCTCGCCTCGCTCGGTGGGTTCGGGCTGCCGGTTCGCACGGGCGCGCTGAGCGTGCTCGGGGTTGCGTCGCTTGCCGGCGGCACGGCGTTCAACGGTGAGGTCGCGGTCTCCGATGCCGCGTACCGGGGGCTCACCCTCACGGGGAATAGCGGCATCGACTACCGGAACGACCGCGTGAACCTGGCCGCGGGCGGCCTCTCGATCGGCGCCACGTACGGATCGTTCGACGGCACGGTCGCCGGGATCACGAGCACGCCCCGTTACGACCTCAATGCTCACGTCCGGGGGGGAAACCTTGCGAGCGTCGCGAGCGCGGGCGGATACGGCTCGATGCCGATCGCCGGTTCTTTCGATGCCGACATGCGAATTCGTGGTTTCGGAACGCGTCCGGCGGTCGCGGGCGCGATTGCGATCCCGGAGGGGATCGACAACGGGCTCGCGTTCACCAACGGTAGCGCCCGGATCGCCGCCGACGCGTCGAGCGTCTCGGCGCAAGACGGCCGAGTGCGGGTCGGTTCGACGACGGCGGCGTTCTCCGGGACCGCCCGCGGCCGTGCGATCGCCGTACGGCTCAACGCACCGAACGCCGACCTCGCCGACTTCGACGAGTTCTTCGACGAAGCGGATACGCTCGCGGGTATCGGCCGGCTGCGCGCGGCCTATGCGACGGATGGCCGCACGACGACTTCGAGCGGCGACGTCGCGATCCGCCGTCTGCGCTATCACCGCTTCGAGCTCGGCGATACGACCGCGCGGTGGTTCCCGACGGCCGGAAAGATTCAAACCGCCGTTAGCGTCGGAGGGGCGGCCGGGTCACTAAGGGCGGCCGGGACGGTCGCCTTGGCGGCGGGCGATCCCCGCCGGACGCTCTCTGCGGCGCACTACTCGCTCGCGACCCACGTGCGCGGGCTCGACCTCAAGACGTGGCTGCCGGCGTTCAACATCACCATGCCGATCCTGGGCTTCGTCGATGCGGATGCACGCGTTGACGGCCGCTACCCGTCGCTTGGAATCACGAGCAACGCGTCGCTTACCGGCGGCCAAGTCGGTCCGACGAAAATCGAGCGCTTCACCTTGAGCGCCGTCTCGCAGGGTACACGTACGCGGCTGCGCAGTGCCGAGCTCGTTCTGCCCTTCGGCACGGTGACCGCGGGCGGCACCTTCTCCGTCGACCGCCGCGCGCCGCTCGCCCTCAACGTCCATACCGTGGTCCCACGGATCGCGGACCTCGCGAAGGCGTACCTGCCGCATCCGCCCGACGTCAGCGGATCGCTCGAATCCGACGTCTCGGTCACCGGGTCCATCGCGCGACCGAACGTGCGCAGCGGCTTCGACGTCGAGGACATCCGCTATGGAGCGCTGCGCGTGCCGAGCGCGGTCGGATCGCTCGCGCTCGCCGGCAAGCAGGTCGTGCTCCGCGATGCCGAGCTTATTTTCCAAAAGGGGACGGCCGCGATCGCCGGGACGGTCCCGGTGTCGATCTCGCCCTTTTCGATCGGGCCGCGCGGCGCGCCGCTCGATTTCGATGTGACGGCCCGCAGCGTCGACGTCGGTCAGTTCGCCGGCCTTTTCCCTAGCGGCACGAAGATCCGTGGCACGCTCGACGGGCACTTCGGCGTCGCGGGGCAAGTCGGCCGCCCGCGGCTCTTCGGTTCCGTTGCTCTCGGCGGCGGCTCGTACGTCGGTCCGAACGAACGCGTCCCGCTACGCAACGTCACTGCGACGCTCGGGCTCAACGGGCGTACCGTCGCGCTCGAAGCGTTCCATGCCGACGCCGGGACCGGGAAGCTCGACGCGACCGGTTCGCTCGCGCTCGGCCAAGGACGAGTCGTGACGACCTACGCGTTCACCGCCTCGGCCCGGCACGCGCAGCTCGACTTGCCGGCCTACGGGCGCGGGACCGTCGATGCGGCGCTCCAGCTCAGTCCGGGACCGACGATGCCGCTGCTCTCGGGCGACGTCGCGCTCTCGAACGCGCTGATCCCGTTCTCCGCGATTTCGAACCTGGCGAACGCGCCGGGCGGTGGCGGCGGCACGGCCGGCGGGAGCGTGGCGTTCCCCAACGTCGGGTTCAACCTGCAGCTGAGCGCGGCTCAGAACGTGCGGCTGCAGGGCAGCGTCGTCCCGAGCGCGGTACTCAACATCGGCGGGCAGGGGACGATCGCTTTACGCGGGTCACTCGGCGATCCGCACCTCGACGGCACGTTGACGGCCGATTCCGGCGGGACGCTCACCGATTACAACCGGATCTTCCGCGTCCAATCCGCGACCGTGGCGTTCGACCCCGCCGGGAGCGTCATCCCCGACCTCGAGCTGCGCGCGACGACGCATGTGTGGAACCCGGATCCGGACCCGACGCGCAACGTCGCAGGAACCGCCGACGTCACGATCGACGTGAGCGGACCCGCGACCACGCCGCGGGTGACCTACACTTCCGATCCGCCGTACTCGACCGGCGCGATCGTGGGATTGCTGCTGGACGCGCCGCTCCTGGGCACGGTCGATTTCGCGCAGGCGCAAGCGGGCACGCTCCGCGGCGCGCCGGGCGAGTCGAACGTCGAGTTACCGCCCACGATCGTGAGCTCGACCGGGAGCGGGAACTTCGACTTCAACCAGGAGGCGTTTAACGTGTTCAACGCTCAGGTCGCGCAGCGATTCCTCGCTCCTGCCGAACGGCTGTTGGGCAGCTCGTTCGGCCTCTCAGAACTCAGCTTCAACATCGATTACGGCGGGGGAATCGGCTTCGACGCGCGCAAGCAGATCACGCATCGACCGCTCTACGCGATCTTCGGCAGCTCCCTGAACGGGCCGGCGCACCAGCGGTACGGTATCGAGTCGCATCCCGACGACGCGACGTCGATCGGGCTCTCGATCTTTCGCACCAAACCGCTCTCGCTCCTGAGCAACGGTCCCTCGACGCAGAACCTCACCGGCAACGGCCGCCGGATCACGCCCGGCCAGCCGCTCTCGGGAACCGGCGGGTTCACGTTCACCGTTACGCGGCTTTACCCGTGACGAGGACCGTGCCGCCGAGCACAGAACCAGCGGGCGAGGACGTGCGGAACCTTCGCACGCAGCAGCCGCGTTACCGGCGTGCAGCATCTTTCAGCCGCCAAGGTCGGCCGGTATTTCGCCGCCGCGGCCCCAAGAATCTCCGAGGATAGTTCGTCCGATGCTCTTCCCTTTTGGTATTCGTCGCGTACTTCTCGCGATGCTCGCATTGATCGCCCTGGTCGCGCCGCAGGCAACGTTCGCCGCACCGCCGGCGCCAACGGTTGTCGCGGTCTCCGTTTCCGGTAACGCGCACATCCCCGAAGACCGGATCCTCGCCGTCATTAAAACGAAGGTCGGCGACCCGTTCGATCCCGCAACGGTGCAAACCGACCTGCGGAGCATCGCCGATCTCGGGTATTTCGCCGACCAGGCGCCGCCGATTATCCGGCAGCGGCCGGGCGGCGTTGCGATCACGTACCGCGTGATCGAAAATCCAGTGATCTCGCGCATCGCGTTCGACGGAAACGGGCATGTGCCGAGCGATACGCTTTTGGCGCTCATGGACACGGCCGTCGGTCAGGTCTTCAACTCCAACACCTTCCATCAAGACGTTCTGAAGATCAATTCGTATTACGATAAGATCGGTTACGGCGGGCAAGTTCCGACGCACGTGCGCGACCTCAACATCGCGCCCAAAGACGGCGTGCTCACCCTCTACGTCCAGGAAGGGCTGACGGTCAAGCAGGTCAACATCACGGGCGATTATGTCCTCGCGCCGACGTACATCAAATCGGTGCTGGCGCTCAAGCCGGGCGTGCCGTATTCGGACGAACTGCGCGACAAAGATTCCGAAACGCTCACCGACGCATACAAAAAATTCGACCTGCAGATCGGTAGCTTCGAAGCCGGGATCGATCCCTCGTCGGTCGACCTCAAAGCCGGCACGGCGAACGTGAACTATAAAATCGACGTCGCCAAGGTCGGCGCGATCGAGATCACCGGAAACTACAAGACGCACGACGACGTCGTCCGGCGCGAGCTGCGGCTCAAGCCCGGAATGTACATCACGGAGTCATCGTTACGCCGCGATTACGAGCGCCTCAACAACCTCGGGTTCTTCGACAAGATCGAGCTCAACCCGAAGCCGGGCCCCGATCCGAAGGACCCGGCCGCGATCACGCTCGATTGGGCTGTCAAAGAGCAGCGCACCGGCACCGCGCAGATCGGCGCGGGCTATTCCGGTGGTATCACCGGCCAAGGCCTCACCGGCACCGTGTCCTATTCGGAGAACAACATCAACGGCACCGGCGACGGCGCTTCGATCAAGCTTGAGCGCGGCACGCGGACGACCGACGCATCGATCTCCGCGACGATCCCGTATCTCGGCCATACGAAACAATCGCGCAAGTACAGCCTGGGCACGACGATCTTCTCCAACTCGTTGACGAATTTTTACCCCGTCTATGCCGTGCCGACAGCCGCACCGTCGGCCACGGCTCCTGCGCCGACGCCGATCCCGATCGGTGCGCCGCAAGGCGTCTCGATCGTCCCGCAGGACCCGACCAACCCCGTGCAGGTCGGCGGGATCGCTTCGACTTACCAGTCGAGCGCGACCGGCGTCTCAGCGACGCTCGGCCGTCGCTTCAGCGATTATGTGCGCGGCTCGCTCGGTGCCAACGTGCAGAGCGTCTCCACGAACGCGAGCGTCCCGTCCCCGTACTACTTCGCGACCAATAGCGTGCAGCTCGTCGCGAATACGCAAAACAACATCGTCGGAACCAACGTCAACGGTAATCAGGCGCTCGGCGTCACTGCACCGTCGATTGCGAACCTCACCGGCACGCGGCCCTACGCGTTGCGCAGCCTTGTGCTCGGGCTCGCCGACGACACGCGCGACGACATCTTCAATCCGCGACGCGGGATCAATGCGTCGGTGAGCAACGAGCTGAGCGCGAGAGCGTTCGGTTCCGCGTTCAACTACACGATCGTGACCTTCGACGCCGCGCGGTTCTTCGCGGTCGGGCGCAACGACACGCTCGGCTTTCACACGAAGATCGGAGCCACGACCGGCGCGATCCCGCCCAACCGGCTCTTCACGCTCTCGGACCAGGAACTGCGCGGTTACCGCGACGTGTTTTACGGCACCGAGCTCGTGCTCGTGCAGGGCGAGCTCCGCGTGCCGCTCAGTCCCGATCGCAAGTTCGCGGTCGCGGGGTTTGTCGAAACGGGCGGAACGCGGATTCGCGGCGCCGCGCCGACCTTCGATCAGAACGGAAATCCCGTCTCGCTCGATAAATACCAATTCCGCAGCGACGTCGGGATTGGGCTGCGGTTCGACGTCCCGCAGCTCGGCCTTCGAACGCTTCGCCTGGATTTCGCCCGCGGCAGCCAGGGTTCGCACACGGCCTTTGGGATCGGTCAGAGCTTCTAAATCATGAACACGACCCTCGGACGAGCACGAACGATCGCGCTCGCGACGCTCGCTCTCGCAGCGTTTATCGCTGCTCCGGCCACCTTGGCCGCGGACGTGACGGATATCGGTTATGTCGACCAAGGTGCGCTTGCGAACGTGCCGTCGTTCCGCAGCGCGAACGCGCAGTTGCAGCAATACGACGCCGGGCTCCGAAAAGAGTTTGCGCGAGAGGCGCGCTCGGCTCGGTCGAACGACGCGCAGCAGAAGCTGGCGGCGCAATTTCAAGCCAAATTGGCCGATCGACAGCGGCAACTCTTTAGCCCGCTCTTCGGCAAAGCGCAAGTGGCGATCGCCTCGATTGCGTCGAGCAAAAATCTCTCGGTCGTCGTCGACAAGCGCATCGTCGTGTTCGGCGGCCAAGACATTACGCGCAACGTCACCGATCTGCTCGGCTCTTTCGGCGATCCGGTCCCGCCGGTCTCGACCCCGCCGCCTTCGAAGGTCGGCTATGTCGATCAGATGCAGATCGACGGCCTCCCAAAGCTCAAGGCAGCTCAAGCCGAGTTCAAAAAATTTACCGGCGAGCAGCAGAAGAAATTTGAAGACCGGCTCAAGTCGGTCAAGAGCGATGCGGCGCGCGACGCGATCTACAAGGAGTATCAGAAGACGCTCGACGACCGCTCCGCACAGACGCTCAAGCCGCTCGCCGACCAGACGCGTGATGCAATCGGCGCGACCGCAAAGAAGCGAGGCCTCGTGCTCGTCATCGATCGCGGAAACCTCGTCTACGGCGGAACCGACATCACGACGGACGTCGTCGCGTCGCTGAAGTGAGATGGAGCCCGTCCGCGTGCGCACGAGCGCACTGACGGCGCTCGTCCTGTTGGCAACGCTCGCCGGATGCTCGCGCGACCGCGGCGTCTCCGCGACCGCGACGTCCACGGCGGCGGCCGAAGGCCGGGTCGGATACGTCCAGATGGACGTGCTCGTGAAGCGGCACCCGCTCTACACGCAGCTCTCGAAATACGACGCCGACATCGCCGCGCTCTCGCTGCGTTCGATGCGTGACGTGTTGCCCCGCCCGGCGGTCGAGCTTGCGCGCGAGGATGCGATTCTGCGCGCGGAGCTCAAAGACGCCGCCGATCGCACGAAACGGCTCATCGCCGCAAAGCAGTCCGATTACGCGCGCCGTGAGAACGCCGCAATCGCGAACGCGTTGCGGGCGCAGAGCGCGGCGGCGCAAGGCCCGGATGCGGCCGGGCTCTCGGCGGCGATGAACGCTACGGCGACGCGGCAGCGCGGAGCCGTCGCGCAGTCGGCGCAAAGCGATCTCGAATCGTACCGGTTGACGCTCATCCGCCAAGATCGCGGCGCCGTCGAAGCGGCGTCGAAAAATTTGAGTGCGCGTGCGACCCGCACGTTTCGCGCGCGTGCCGACGAGTTGCAAGCCAAGGAGTCGGCGCTCTCACTTGAGCTAGCGAGCCGCGATGCGACCGAACGGCTCGGGCAACGGACGCGGCTCTCGAATTTAGCGCTCGACGAAGCCGGGCGGGATGAAGCTCGCAACGCACTCGCGGCACTCGACCGCAAAGAAGCCGATGAGGTCGCCGCGATGCGCAACCGTGATCAGCAAACGCTCGCGACGCTTCAAGCGCAGTTGAGCCGCCAAGTGAAAACCGAACTCGCATCGCAAGCGCAATCGATTCACGCCCGCTCGGTCGCGAAGCTTCGCGCACGCGAAGCGGCCGCTCGCCGCGTGTTTGCGAACCGGCCGCCGGCAGCGGTCGTCGCGTCGAGCGCGAACGCGGGTGCCGGGCTTCCGCCCGACATGCAAGCAAAGATCGCCGGCTTGCACAAGGGGTACCAAGCGCAATTCGACCGCGACGCAAAAGCCACGGTTGCCAACTTCAACCGGACGCGTGACGAGTTGCAGAAGCGGTTTACGCAACTGCACGCGGTGAACGCGTCAGCGCAAGCCGGTGCGCAACGTCAGATCGCGTCGCTTCAGCATCAGCGCGATGAACTCTACACGCAGATGGTCGCACAGATCGACCGTGAGGTGCGATCGATCGCACAGAAGCAAGGCATTAGCGTCGTCTTGAGCGGCGTCGTCGCACCGGGCGGCGGCGTGGACCTCACCCCCGCTGCCCAACGAGAGATCGAGAGCCTTCACGAGTGAAAATGATCCTGATCGCCGCGGCGGCGCTGCTTGCCGGTTGTGCGGGTCCCGCGCCCAAGAGCGACATTGCCACGGTGAACATCACGCAGATCACGGCGAATTGGCCGAAGTTCATCAACTACAACAATCAGATCACGGCGGATGCCGCAGCGATCGAGCGTGCGCGCGAGCCA
>JAABUQ010013304.1_pt1 | contig 10010 bp, 7 predicted proteins | sample 5560001 | NCBI WGS metagenome assembly JAABUQ01 (sample SAMN10711888, study PRJNA513371) | rock metagenome | isolation source: Antarctica rocks | place: Antarctica: Victoria Land, Finger Mt nord | collected 2015-12-18 | reverse complement strand
CCCACCATCGCAGACAGGGCTTGGCAATGCTTAGTCAAATCCGCGCTGGAACCAGCACATGAAGCAACTTTCCGTGCGAGGAGCTACGGATTTAGGACAGGACGCTCAGCGCACGACGCGCAGAAAATTCTGTTTTTGAACCTAAGCTCTAAGCAAAACGGAATAGAAAAGCGAGTCATTGAACTCGACATCGAAAAGTGTTTCGACAGGATAAGCCACTCATCTATCATGGAACGACTCATCGCCCCATCAGGTATAAAGACCGGAATTTTCCGATGTCTAAAAGCAGGAGTTAACCCAGAATTCCCCGAACTTTCTAACCCCGCAAGGGGGAGTGGTGAGTCCTCTACTCGCCAACATAGCACTCAATGGGATAGAGGACATCCACCAATCCGTAAGATCCGCGGACGATATGGTCATTATACTCAAACCCGGAGAGAACGCTGAGGCAATACTTGGCAAAGTCAGTCAGTTCCTCGGCAGTTAGAGGAATGAACGTAAGCGAAAAGAAAACCAAGCTAACCGCTACGACAGATGGGTTTGATTTCCTCGGCTGGCACTTTAAAGTGCAGAGCAACGGAAGATTTAGGTGTGTCCCGTCAGTGGATAACTTTAAGGCATTCCGACAGAAAGTAAAACACATCGTCAATAACTCGAATTATGGTTCCACCGCCAAGGCTGAGAAATTAGCCCCTGTAGTGAGAGGGTGGAGAAACTATCATCGCTTCTGCAAAATGGAAGGGGCGCGATTCTCGCTGGATCATATCCAAAACAGAGCGTACAAGGTGTTCAACAAGGAAACTAAAAAAAACCGCATTTCCAGTAAGAAACTGCTGAATAAAGCGTTCCCAACGGTTCCCTACTCCGAGAATAAACATGTCAACGTGAAAGGGGAGAAATCACCCTTCGACGGAGACATAGCCTACTGGAGTGAGCGTAACAGCAAGCTCTACGACGGCAAAACCTCTATTGCCCTAAAACGGCAAAACCATACATGCGGACATTGTGGCTTAAAAACGCTCAGTGAAGAGAAGGTACATATCCATCATATAGATGGCAACCATAATAACTGGAAGAAAAATAACCTTCTAGCCGTCCACGAAAGCTGTCACGACTACATCCACATGGGCAAAACCGCAAGGTAAGAACATCGGGAGCTGGGTGCAGGGAAAGCCTGCACGCCCAGATCTAACAGAGAGGGGCGAGGCGCAATAGCCTCCCTCGACTCTACCAGAGTAATGATGCTTCGCCCTTTTAGGCTGGTTTCGCTTACCCCACCTAAATCATAGATTCTAGGTGGGGGACTGCGCTCAACATTTCCTGTTCATTTCATTTCATTTCAATCCCTAATAGGGATTTGTACAGAATCACCACCCCAGGATAAATACCGTAGCACATTCGCGCAGGTCAGACAAATCAAAATCGCTATAATTAAATGCTCCCCTCAAAATCCTAACTTCTGAGGGGAGTCAATCCTGCACACCAAGCACGTCGCTATCGCTTGTGTTATGGCGCGGGGATTCTTGGGGTTGAAGCTAAACTAGTTGTTGCCAACTATTAGACAATGTAGGCAGGTTAGCGGCTGCAGTGATTGTGCTGCCATTCATCAGCCAGATCGCATTACTGCCTGTGGAATAGTTATGCAAGGCAATGTCCGACTTTCCATCGCCGGTGAAGTTACTCAAGCTTGAGAGGCCCCAATTATTGTCCAATGCAGGGAGGGCAGCGGCTCCAACCACCGTGCCGCCATTCATTAACCACATCGTATTCTGACCCGTTGCCGTGTTGTGCCAGATAATGTCTGTTTTTTTATCACCGTTGTAATCCCCGACAGCTGCAACTTGCCAATCCTTAGACAATCCAGGCAGGTTACCGGCGGAAGTAATCTTGCCTCCATTCATCAGCCAGACCACATCTTGACCCGTTGTCGTGTTGCGCCAGAGAATGTCTGCTTTTCCATTGCCGGTGAAGTCAAAGCTACCTACACTCTGCCAATTATTGTCTAGTTTAGGGAGGGCAGCTGCTCCAGTGATCGTGCTGCCATTCATCTGCCACATTACATTTTCACCTGTTGTCTGGTTGCGCCAGAGAATGTCTGCTTTTCCATCACCGTTATAGTCACCGATGCCAGCAGTGTTCCAATCCGTGGACAATGGAGGAATGTTAGCGGCTGCAGTGAGCGTTCCTCCATTCATCAGCCACATTGTATTGTCGCCCGTTGCCTGGTTGCGCCAGAGAATGTCGGTCTTGCCATTGCCGCTGAAGTCACCGACTGCAGTAGGGTTCCAATTTGTAGGCAATCCAGGCAGGTTAGCGGCTCCAGCGACCCTGCCGCCATTCATCAGCCATACTGTATTGTCGCCCGTTGCCTGGTCGCGCCAGAGAATGTCGGTCTTACCATTGCCGCTGAAGTCACCGGTCGTAGCAATTTCCCAATTTGTAGCCAATCCAGGCAAGTTAGCGGCTCCAGCGATCGTGCCGCCATTCATCAGCCATACTGTATTGTCGCCCGTTGCCCCGTCGCGCCAGAGAATGTCCTTCTTTCCATCGCCGTTATAATCAGGAATTTTTGCCAACAATTTCGAATCAACAGCAACCATAAACTTATGTACTCACTTAGAAGAAAATTTAACTTAATTAAAGCCTTAAAATCTGGTGTTTGCAAGTAATGAATTCTACATAATTTAGCCAAATTTAAATATCTTAGTAGTTAAGTAGTTCAGCTAATAAGACAGTGTAAGTTTTAATTTACTCTAGCCAGTATAAGCTTTTTTTTAAAAGAAAGTTTTAAATTTAAAGCGCAGCTCATACTCTGCTCAGAATCAAGGTGTAGGGTGTAAGCAAAGCCATACCTCAGGGCAGGGGCATGAAACAAAAATCATTCAGAGCTGGATTCTCACCACACCCTATACCCTAAAGTCCACACCCGCGCCCTTTGTGGGCGTAAGGATTCAGCTCTAGAGATTCTGGCAAATTGGCCTGACAAAAATACTATAAACTGATAAAAGAATAATGTAAACTAAGAGCGTTGAAGTAAACAGAGCTAAATTGTTGCTCTTGGGCAACCTCAAATTTTATTTGGCATAAAAGCCCTATTGTATACAGCGCAAGGCATGGCAGAAGTTTTTCAACTCGGCACTAAGGTGATTCAAGCGCCTGAAATATTTAAGCTGTTGAGCCGCTATCAGCTCATGCCGCAACTAAAGCGAGGCATTGTCATAGATCAAGCAACGGCTAATTTTTCTTGTACGGAAGAGGAACGCTCTTTAGCAATTGAGAAATTTTGCCTTAAGTATCAAATTACTTCAAAGGAAGCACAGGAGGCGTGGGCCCAATACCAGGGCATGACCTTAGAACAAATGGTAGATATGGCTGTACAGCCGGTGCTGCTAGAAAAGTTTAAGAATGCCACTTGGGGGCTAAAGGTAGAGTCGTATTTTATGACTCGCAAAGCCGCTCTCGACCAAGTAATATGTTCCTTGCTCCGTACCAAAGACGCTCTTCTTGCCCAAGAGATTTACTTTAGAATTCAGCAAGGAGAGCAGTCTTTTAGCGAGTTGGCGAAAGCATACTCCTGTGGACCAGAGGCTCAAACCGGAGGAGTGATTGGCCCAGTGCCGTTAAGTCAACTGCACCCTGCGATCGCCAACATTCTATCGATTAGTCAGCCAGGTCAGCTGTGGCCTCCCAATCGTCTGGAAGAATGGTCGATGATCATCCGACTCGAAAAATTATTGCCAGCGCAATTAGATGATCAAATGCGCCGTTACTTGATTGATGAACTATTTGAAAACTGGCTAAAACAACAGATGCAAGAACTAGGACCGTTGCGTTATCAAAGCGCAGCATCGTTTTTGCTCCACGAGGATTCATCAAATGGAGTTCTCCTGACCAGTCGCCAGGGCGGGGGAAACCTGCCTGAGTGCGGAGTCTCCTCTTGACGACTGACGCCTTTCTCGGAGACTCCTGTTGATCATGACTGAAAGTGTTTTGACCTTGGAAATTCAAGCCCAGCTCGCCAAAACTGCTGGCTTCGAGCAACTGGGAGTAAATGCTTTGCAAGAGCTGGCGCAAAAATGCCAACTCGGGCGCTACCGCATCGGGCAACCAATCCTCGTCCGGGAAAAAATGCCAGCTTTGGTAACGATTATCTATCAGGGACAAGCCCGACTGTTAGGCCATGACCAGCAAACACAAATGTCTGTGAGTTTACAGTTGGTGGGGCCAGGAGAAGTTCTAGGCTGGGTGGGATTAATGCGGGGAATTGCCTGCGAAACAGCGATCGCTTCTACAGAAGTCGTTGGCATTAATCTCCCAGCTGCGGATTTTTTGGCCTGTTTGGAAGCAGAACCCGCTTTTGGTAAGGATCTGCGGCAGCGTTGTTCTCTGAGTGAAGTATTTGAGCTGTTGAGCCTGGAACTACAGCGACGAGCAGATGGACAGGCTAAGCTCAAAGAGTTGGCACTCCAGGTTTGGCAACAGGCAGTGGTGCTGAATTTACCACCAGGTCGGGTGGATAGTACTTTGCTGGATGGCGATCGCCTTTGGCTGGTGAGTAGTGGGGCAGTCGGAGATTTTGCCACAGGGAGCCGCTTGACTCTCAATGGCTCAGGACAGTCGTTGAGAGTTGAAGGAACACGGGGTGCCCGGTTGCTGGGCTTGCGCTCACTCCAACTTCCAGTTACACCAGCAAGAGCAGACATTGAGCGATTAGACCTGTCTTTAATTCCCTACGCCCCTGACCAACCTCCAGATGATCCACTCGCTCCACCCCCCAAATATCCCTACGTGCGGGGACGAGGTTCAATTAATGCACCACTGGCTTGCTTTGAAATGTTGAGTCAGTATATGGGCGTCTCGTTTCGACGGGGCATGATCCGTAAAGTGTTGGAAATGAATTCGGCTGGGAGAGTTTCGCTACCAACAATAGGGGCGATCGCAGAAATGATCGGATTCAACGCTCAATTGGTGCAAGTACCTTTTTCAGCAATTAACCGACTCAAAGCACCAGCGCTAATTCGCTATTATGATAGTTTTGCGATTCTCTACAGCATTAGCGAGCAAGAGCTGGTATTGGCTCGACCGGAAGTTGGAATTGTGTACCAGCGACCAGGAGATTTGGCTGAGGCTTGGGGGGATGGGGGGCAGGTGCTGCTGCTACAGCCTCGCGCTGGGGAACGACAAGAGAAGTTCAGCTTACGGTGGTTTCTCCCAGCCATCTACCGATATCGCAAGGTACTCACAGAAGTCCTGATTGCTGCGTTTTTTGTGCAGCTGTTTGGCCTTGCTAACCCCTTGATTACCCAGGTGATTATTGACAAGGTGCTGATACAAGGCAGTCGTGACACCTTGAATGTTTTGGGAATCTTTTTGCTGGGGGTGGCTGTGTTTGAGGCACTACTGACCAGCCTTCGCACTTATTTGTTTGCGGACACCACGAACCGAATTGACCTCAGCCTCGGTGAGGAAGTGATCGATCACTTACTGCGACTGCCACTAAATTATTTTGATCGCCGTCGCGTCGGCGAACTTGCCGGAAGGATTAATGAGCTAGAAAATATCCGTCAGTTTCTAACTGGTACGGCTCTGACGGTGGTGCTGGATGCGGTTTTCTCCGTGATTTATATCGCCGTCATGCTGTTTTACAGCTGGGTGTTAACTATTGTGGCGTTGGCAACCGTGCCGCTATTTGCGCTGTTAACAATTTTTGTGTCTCCGGTTGTGCGAGGGCAGTTACGCACTAAAGCCGAGCGCTATGCGGATATGCAATCCTATCTGGTCGAAGTTCTCTCCGGTATTCAAACGGTTAAAGCGCAGAATATTGAGCTGAAATCCCGCTGGCAGTGGTATGAACGCTATGCCCGCTACATCAGCGCGGGTTTTAAGACGGTGCTGACTTCTAGCACGGCTAGCTCAATCAGTGGCTTTTTGAATAAGTTCTCTGGGCTGCTGCTGCTCTGGGTTGGGGCGTCTTTAGTTATAGATAATCAGCTGACTTTGGGTCAGCTGATTGCCTTTCGCATTATTGCTGGCTACGTCACCAGCCCACTGCTGCGTCTGGTGCAGTTGTGGCAGAACTTCCAAGAAACAGCGCTGTCGATTGAACGGCTCAGTGATATTCTCGATGCCCCCGCAGAGGTGGATGCGACAAACCGCCACAACATCCCGATGCCACAGATCAAAGGGGCGGTTAAATATGAGGGGCTTTCCTTCCGCTTCATGACTAGTGGACCACTGCAATTGAGCAACATTAATTTGGAATTTCCTGCTGGTGCCTTTGTTGGGATTGTGGGTGAGAGTGGCTCTGGTAAGAGTACGCTGACGAAATTGCTTTCTCGCCTTTATGAACCAACAGCGGGTCGAATTCAAATTGATGGATATGACATCGGTAAAGTTGAGCTGTATTCCCTCCGCCGCCAGATTGGTACTGTGCTCCAGGATACTCTGTTATTCAATGGGACGGTGCAGGAAAACATTGCCCTAACTAATCCAGAAGCCAGTACCGATCAAATTATTGCGGCGGCAAAAATTGCGGCAGCTCATGACTTTATCATGTCTTTAGCCAATGGCTATAACACCATGGTGGGTGAGCGGGGGTCGGCGCTGTCGGGTGGACAGCGCCAGCGGCTTGCGATCGCCCGCACTGTACTCCAAAACCCCAACCTGCTGATTTTGGATGAAGCAACCAGTGCTCTCGATTACAATTTGGAGCGGCAAGTGTGTAACAACCTAGCAGAGGTGTTTAGGGGTCGAACGGTATTTTTTATCACTCATCGCCTCGCTACCGTGAGCAATGCAGATTTGATCGTGGTCATGGATCAAGGTGCCGTGGTCGAGCAAGGTAGCCACTTTGAATTAATGGCGCTCAAAGGGCGCTACTACTGTCTTTATCAACAACAGGAGTCGCAACTTTGAAGTCTTCGAGACGATCTAACTCGCATAAATCCTATTCTAATGGCAACAGCGTCTTGGGAGGGGCGGCGCGAGTGCGGGATGTGCGTGACTCACCCCAGATGCTGCGCGACGGGTCAGTTATCCTGGAACGACCAGCCCTTTGGTCGCGTGTCTTTGTCTGGCTGCTCGTGGGTGCAACCACCTCAGGTTTGGTTTGGGCTGCGTGTACCCGCCTAGATGAAACGGTGCTGGCAACAGGCAAATTGGAGCCAAAGGGTGAGGTGAAAGAAATCAAAGCGCCAACCTCAGGGGTTGTGCGTGAGATTCGCGTCCAAGATGGTGAGGTCGTTCAGAAAGATCAAGTCTTACTCACGTTTGACCCCACTGTGCCTAAAGCTGACTTACAGTCTCTGATAAAACTCCGAGCCAGCCTCGAGCAAGAATATCAGTTTTACAACGCCGCGCTCAGTCCAGACCAGGGAAGCGGTTCAGACTTAGCATCTCTGACTCTGCTGCGGGCTACCTTGATAGCAGAAAATCAGTTCTACCAGGCTCAAACTAACGGACTCAACCCGAAAGGTGGAGCAGATGGAGAATTCAACGCTAACCAACAGCGACTGTTGGCAGTAAGTAGAGCAGAAGTTCATTCTCGCGTCGCAGCGGCGCAATTGCATATTCAGGAGTTAGAAAAACAGCGATCGCAGACTCAGTCACAATTAACAACCGCTAAAAATGTGCTAGTCCTGAATCAAGGAATTATGAACCGAGTTGCACCACTGGCTGCAGCGGGAGCAATTTCTAAACTGCAAACCGAACATCAACAGCAAGAAGTTTTAACTCGTCAAGATGAAGTAGCTCACTTGACAATTGAGCAACAACGTCTCGCGGTCTCGATTTCCCAGGCAAGGGAACAGCTGCAAAACATAATTGATTCATCAGCCAAAGAAATTTACAGCAAAATTGCGGACAATCAGAAAAGAATTGCGGAAATTAATACCCAACTGAGTCGAGAGCGACTGGACAATAAGAAAAAAATAGCGGAAATAGACGCCCAGCTTAGTCAGGCGAAACAAGCCTTTGAGTACCAAGAACTAAAGGCTCCTGTTGCAGGTGTGGTGTTTGATTTAAAGCCTCGATCACAGGGGTTTGTTGCGAATACGACACAGACGCTGCTGACAATAGTGCCTAAGGATAATCTAGTAGCCTCTGTATTCCTGACGAATCGAGATATTGGATTCGTGCGCGAGGGGATGGATGTGGATGTCAGAATTGATTCTTTCCCATCAACTGAATTTGGCAGTATCAAGGGTAAACTGGTGGGGGTTGGTTCTGACACTTTGCCTCCAACTCAGGAACATAAGTTCTATGCTTTTCCAGCCAAAATCCAGCTAGAGCGTCAGGCACTAATGGTAAATGGCAGACCGATTTCTCTTCAGTCTGGGATGGCACTTAGTTGCAGCATCTTGGTGCGAAAGCGACCAGTGTTAAGCATTTTGACTGATTTGTTTGACAAGCAAGTCAAGAGCTTGGAGGCGATTAGGTAGCAAACGCCTCCTTAATTTTACAACTGTAGGAGTCGATAGTCCAGGATTTATACTGATAATAAAGCATCAGCGTTGGTTACTGCTTATGAGTGGACAACTTCTGAACAGCGAAGAAATCGTCACCCAGCTTGATATCAGCCATTTGGTGATTGAGGACGATACTGCGGTGGACAACTTTCAATCGGAAGAGCAGCAACGCTTATTAGTGGAACCGATCTACAGTTCCAAGGCGCTGCCGATGCCCTTCCTAGCAGCGGCGAATGTAGGACTGTTCTATAAGCTCAAGGGTGATCCGATCGTTCCCGATGTCTTACTGAGTTTGGGAGTGCAGCGCCCGGACGATTTTTCCCAACGGCAAAATCGCTCCTACTTTGTGTGGGAATTCGGCAAGCTGCCAGAAGTCTGCATCGAAATCGTGTCGAACCAAGAAGGCGATGAGTTGACGCTGAGCAAGAAATCGCGGCAGAAAGGCAAGACCATCGCTAAGAAAGAGCTTTACGCCCAAATTGGGGTGCGCTACTACGTCGTCTTTGACCCGTTGAAGCAGATTCAAGCAGCGGATGAGATGAATGGAGCACTACTGCGGGTATGGTCGATTTCGCCGGACGGCTACCCGGAAATGACTTCGCCTCACGGCATTCGCGAGATCGGACAGTCGGTTTGGTTGAATGCGGCAGGCATCGGTTTAACGCTGTGGGAAGGACAATTTGAAGAAGAAGTTACGCGGTTGTGGTTACGGTGGTGCGATCGCGTTGGTCGAGTTATTCCCACGGGTGCGGAAGGCAGAGAAATTGAGCGTCAGGGTAGGGAAGTTGAGCGTCAGCGTGCTGAACGGCTAGCCGAACGTCTAAGGGCAATGGGCGTGAACCCAGACGAAATTTAATATCGGTCCAGAACTGACATAAATCTGATTTGTGAGCTAGGGGGCGAACTATGTGCAGCAAATATAGCTCGTATGCGGTTCGTTGACTAGATGGTATAATCGGCATAAACCTGTGAAACACATGCAGCAATCAAGCGTGACGAACTGAAGCGGCAAGGCCGAGAGCTAAAGCCATCAAAACTTAGACGAGACGGTAAGTAACCCAGTATCAACTGCAAAAGATCGCTTTTTTCAAGGCGTGTATGCCTGGTGCGATCGCTCCATTTAGGCTGATAACACTTGCGATAGCTTAAGGGTTGACTCTGGGGTAAAGTTTGGGAGATAATCCACTCACTGCGTCTAAAACGGAATCCAATCCAGCTTATCTATCCATTCTTCCGCCTCAGTCGTCTCCCAAACCAGCATTAGCTGTTGTGCTAACTGCCCCATGGGTGTCCTCGGACGAATCCAGAATAGTCCCCAGATGCGTCCACCCTCTGCCCAATGAGATTCTAAATGTCCTGGCATTGATTTACGGTTGTCCGTGATCAAGAACCGTTGTGATACCTCCAGATAGCACAGTATGTCTGAATCTAGCAGCCTGTCGGAGAAAAGTTTAAGCTGTCGCCATGAGGACATTTAAGCGCCTCAAGTTGAAGGCTAGACAGACGAGACACCACTCGCCCGCTGCTTTGGTCAACCCTCGCAAG
>JAABUQ010013303.1_pt1 | contig 10010 bp, 10 predicted proteins | sample 5560001 | NCBI WGS metagenome assembly JAABUQ01 (sample SAMN10711888, study PRJNA513371) | rock metagenome | isolation source: Antarctica rocks | place: Antarctica: Victoria Land, Finger Mt nord | collected 2015-12-18 | reverse complement strand
GCCGCACCTCAAAATCAAGATTTGAGAGTTGTCAAGATCCGTAAAAAAGAACCCCTGCTTGACTTATCACCATTTCCCAAACCCCACTTGACTTTTGTCCCATCTTCTTAACTTGTCAAGGATGGCTCCCCTCGGGCTTTGTACTGTTGGAGCAAGGCAGCAATGGCCCGAGCTTGGCAATCCAACTGGGCATAAGTCAAACAGGGTCCTTCTACTTCGCCATCAATCAGAAAAGTATAGGCTCGCTGTTGAGGCTGCTGAAGTGTTCTCCAACGCAGCAGTTCGACCAGCGTTGAATACTCAATAGTTGGCTCAAAATGGTATTTATTCATAATTTCACTAGTTCTAAATAGCGTTTTTCTGTTGAAAACCGCTAGATGTGGAAATGACACTAGGGCAACAATTCAGAGGTAAAAAACTAGTGCCCAAGTGGGTATTAAAGGATACTAACAGTTGACCGACTAAGCTAATAAGCGGTTTGTAGTTGAGTGCAATAAATCCAGAATCGCTGGAGTAGCCTGACTCTGAGCGGTGATTTTACTCTACCCGAAGGAAATCCCGCTATTAAGTATTGAATTCTAGATTCACAGTTTATTCAAGCGTAGTTTTACTGAGAACTTTGTCTTTATTTTCAAGCCCCCCCGTGAATATGCGTACACATAACTGAATTAACTGCAAGTAGGAATTCAACGCTACCTCTGCTGTAAATCCAAGGGTAATTTTACTTACAACGACACTTTCAAGTTGTTGACACCCCATCCATCCCAACACTGTAGATGCAACAGCATTGTTTATCTCACTACGAGCAATTACTGAGTTATGTCCCCACGGAATAGTCTAGCCACTAAGGCATTGCCCCTGCGGCTCAAAGACCTCAACTCATCTGGAGTTTGGTTAGTTAAGTAGTTTTAGCGTAGAAGCTCTCTGCGCTCCTTGGGAAATGCTGGGCGAGGCTTGTACATTAGGCCCTTATCTAACAAAACCTTTTCGTTGATAGCTAATAGCTAGCAGCATTAAGAATACAGCACCTTACCCGTAGTGGGGTCAAAGACAAACAACTGCTCGAGATCTAGTTGCAGAGACAAGCGATCGCCCAGGTGGGGACGCACATCAGGAGCCGCCTGAACATTCAGCTGGATACTCGACCCTAACAAACAAGCACGAATCAGAGTCTCTCGCCCCAGCGGCTCCACCACCTTCACTTCAACAACTAACTGAGCTACCTCCTCCTCTCCGCGCACGCCAGTTCCACGGGACTGGCTCCTCTGCGGTTCAAACATCTCAATATGCTCCGGCCGAATCCCCAAATCAAAGCCTTGCCCTTGGGCAGCCAGCAATTTGTCTTGAATATCAACAGGAGCAGGCAGGAATTGGTCACTCAAAGCAAAGCCAGTCCCAGTATAGATTGCAGGTAGGATATTCATCGGTGGATTACCCAAAAAAGTCGCAACCATCCGATTAGTCGGTTGAGCATAAATAGTTTGAGGGTCACCGATTTGTTGGATTCGGCCTCGATCCAGCACCACAATTTGATCAGCCAAAGTCATCGCCTCTACTTGATCGTGGGTGACATAAATAGTAGTAATACCTAGTTGGTGGTGCAGCTGTTTCAATTCGACTCGAGTATCGTCTCTCAACTGGGCATCCAGATTCGATAAAGGTTCATCAAGTAAAAACACTTGAGGTTGACGGGCGATCGCCCTGCCCAAAGCCACCCGCTGTTGCTGTCCGCCCGATAGCTGCTTCGGTTTGCGGTCGAGCAGGTGGTCAAGAGAGAGGGAGCGCGCCACTGTTTCCACTTGTTCTCGGATCATTTTCGAGTCTACCCGCCGCATCTGCAACCCAAAGGCAATATTCTCTCGCACAGTCATGTGAGGGTAGAGGGCGTAATTCTGGAACACCATTGCCACATCCCGCTGCCGCGCTGGGATACTGTTAACCAACACATCGCCAATGTAAAGCTTTCCATCTGTGGCAGTTTCCAAACCGGCGATCGTCCGTAGAATTGTCGATTTACCGCAACCAGATGGACCGACTAAAACCCAAAATTGTCCATCAGGAACTTTAAAACTAATGTCTTCGATCGCGGTAACATTGTTAAATCTTCGCTTAATGCCTTCTAGGCGAACAGTTGCCATTCTCGGGATATTGGGTTTTGGGTATTGAGTCTCAGGATAAAGTATGAAGTGTGAATTTAGCTTGCTTGCAGATTTCGCAATCCAATTTTTTTTAGTAAGTGGCCTTTCCAACCTTTAATCTAGCATTTAGGAGGTATAAATCAATACGTTTTATGAGTCGTCGAGCACTGCTGTTAGTGAATCCTCACGCCCGCCGAGGACAAGAGCGGCTATCAGAAGTTATTCAGCGATTGCAGACACTGGGCTTAGAGTTGACAGAGGAGTTTGCAGAAGATCCCCAGCAGTTGCCCGACATCATCCGTCGCTACCAGCATCAGGTTGACCTGGTGATCGTTGGTGGCGGCGACGGCACCCTCAATGCGGCAGTAGCAGGTCTGATTGATACCCAACTACCCTTGGGAATTTTGCCGTTAGGAACTGCCAATGACCTCGCTCGGACTTTAGGGATTCCGACCTGCCTAACCAAAGCCTGCAAGATTATTGCCAGTGGTCAAACCCGGCGCATCGACTTGGGCTGGGTGAATGGGAAGTACTTCTTCAACGTTGCCAGTTTGGGGTTGTGTGTACAAATTACTCGAAAGCTGACCAAAGCAGCCAAGCGCCGTTGGGGAGTTTGGGCTTACGCTGCCACCGCCCTCAGAGTTCTGCGTCAAGCTCGACGTTTTAGAGCGGAGATTCGTCTTAATGGTGAATCCATTTCGGTGAAAACGGTTCAGATTGCAGTGGGCAATGGTTGTTATTACGGGTGTGGAATGAAAATCGTTGCTGATGCTGCTATAGACAGTAAAAGACTGGATCTCTACAGCCTAGAAATTCACCGCTGGTGGCAGATTCTGCTATTAATGCTTGCCATCCGCAGAGGGCGACACAACAAAAGGCATGGAGTCCGCACCCTTAAAGGTCAGGAAATTGAGGTCTATACCCATGAACCTCGTGCGATCAATACTGATGGTGAAATCACAACTTATACGCCTGCTAAATTCCGCGTGATTCCTAACGCTATACGTGTTTTCGTACCCCAAGCTACAACCTAGCCAGCCGTTTTTCCGGCAAATCAGCTATAATTATTAATGATTCTTTACACGGCAGCGATCCTCGAAGAATTCTGCTAAGGCCACAAACTCGCCATTTAAACCTCAGTCCTTGGTCCTGACTTATGACTCTCCCTATCCGCAATGTAGCTATCATTGCCCACGTCGATCACGGCAAAACGACCCTTGTTGATGCCCTGCTTAGACAATCCGGCATCTTCCGTGAAGGGGAAGAAGTCCCAGATTGTGTCATGGACTCCAACGCCCTAGAGCGGGAGCGGGGGATTACGATTCTTTCCAAAAACACAGCGGTTCGCTACAAAGATACGCTGATCAATATAGTTGATACCCCAGGACACGCCGATTTTGGCGGCGAAGTTGAGCGGGTATTAGGCATGGTCGATGGCTGCGTCCTGATTGTAGACGCTAACGAAGGCCCCATGCCCCAGACTCGGTTTGTGCTGAAAAAAGCCCTGGAAAAAGGACTGCGCCCAATTGTCGTGGTGAACAAAATTGACCGTCCCCAGGCCGATCCCCACGGTGCCGTAGATAAAGTGTTAGATCTGTTCCTGGAACTGGGTGCGGATGATGCCCAGTGCGATTTTCCTTATTTATTTGCCTCCGGTCTAGAAGGCTACGCCAAAGACGACCTGGACGCTGAAGCGGCAGATATGCAACCCCTGTTCGAGGCGATTCTCCGCCATGTACCACCACCTGTGGGCGATCCCAGTAAGTCGTTGCAACTGCAAGTCACGACCTTAGATTACTCCGAATATGTCGGTCGGATTGTGATTGGCAAGATTCATAACGGCGTCATTCGGATGGGACAGCAAGCTGCTCTAGTGACAGAAACTGGCGAGATCGTTAAAGCCAAAATCACTAAGTTAATGGGGTTTGAAGGGCTAAAGCGGATTGACCTAGATGAGGCATCAGCTGGCAATATCGTGGCAGTTGCTGGTTTCGCTGGTGCCAATATTGGAGAGACGATTACTTGTCCGAACGAACCGCAGGCACTGCCGCTGATTAAGGTGGATGAGCCGACATTACAGATGACGTTTTCGGTAAACGATTCGCCGTTTGCTGGGCAGGAAGGCAATTTTGTTACTTCACGGCAGGTGCGCGATCGCTTGATGCGGGAACTAGAAACCAACGTCGCTCTGCGGGTGGAAGAAACTGACTCCCCTGATAAATTCCTGGTTTCTGGTCGAGGCGAATTGCATCTGGGCATCCTGATCGAAACCATGCGGCGTGAAGGCTACGAATTTCAGGTATCTCAGCCACAGGTCATTTATCGAGAAGTCAACGGTCAACCCTGTGAGCCCTACGAGTACTTGGTGCTGGATGTACCCGAAGAGGGCGTCGGCAGCTGTATTGAGCGATTGGGGCAACGTCGCGGCGAAATGCAGGACATGCAAGTCGGTGGCAATGGACGCACTCAGCTAGAATTCGTGATTCCTGCCCGTGGGTTGGTTGGTTTCCGGGGTGAATTCATGCGCCTGACTCGCGGCGATGGCATCATGAACCACAGCTTCCTGGACTATCGTCCGCTCAGTGGGGAGATTGAAGCCCGTCGCAATGGAGTCTTAATTTCCTTTGAAGAGGGCGTCGCTACCTTCTACGCGATGAAGAATGCTGAGGATAGAGGTGCGTTCTTTATCACCCCTACCACCAAGGTGTATAAGGGCATGATTGTGGGAGAACACAATCGAACTCAAGACCTAGAACTCAACGTCTGCAAGACCAAACAGCTGACCAACCACCGGGCATCTGGTGGTGAGGAGTTAGTTCAACTGCAATCGCCAGTGGACATGGGCTTGGAGCGGGCTTTAGAGTACATTGGGCCAGATGAATTGGTGGAGGTGACTCCCAAGTCGATTCGTTTGCGGAAACTGGTGAAGAAACTGGCGAAGCGATAGGCCTTCATCCTGATGCGGATTGCTGATTGGTTAGAAAACCGCTGGGTTGTACCAGCCTACAGCGGCTGGGTGCTGAGCGGAATTTCTCTCTGTTTTTTGGCAGCCGCCATCAATACGACAGTGGGATGGCTGTGTGTCTTGAGTGGACTTAGTCTGGCGCTGTTAGCGATCGCCTCTATCCTGCCGTTGCGGTCGCTTTCAGGTATTTCTGTCCGCCGCCGCCCCATCCAGCCAGTCAGTGCTGGTGACCAACTGACAATTGAATTGGAGATTTCCAATCAGACGACTCAACCTAAAACGTTATTGCAAGTCCAGGATGTCCTCCCCTACGTACTGGGGCAATCCGTGCCAGCACCGATAGAAATTCTGCCGCCACAAGCAAGTTACCGTTGGGTTTACGACCACTCAACTCAACGTCGAGGTATATATCGGTGGCAGACGGTGTATCTGAGAACGGCAACTCCACTGGGATTATTTTGGTGCCGCCGCCAGCGTGATGTTCCAGCTACGGCAATTGTCTATCCTACAGTTTTACCCCTCACAAGCTGCCCCATAGTAGATGAAATGGGGGAAGAAGCTAGCAACCAGTTCTATAGCCAACGGCGCTTCCAGGTAGCAACAGAAGGGATGACGCGATCGCTGCGTCCCTACCGGCTGGGAGATCCAACGCGTTTGATCCACTGGCGAACTAGCGCTCGGTACGGTGAGTTACGAGTGCGAGAGCTAGAAGTCGTTACGGGCGGCCAAGAAATCATTATTGCCCTAGATAGCGCTGCGGCTTGGCAGGAAGACAACTTTGAACAAGCGGTGATTGCAGCGGCTTCCCTGTACTTCTACTCCCAGCGGCAGCAGTTGAATGTCAAACTATGGACAGGGCTCACGGGTTTAGTACAGGGAGAACGCGTCGTTCTAGAAGCCTTAGCAGAAATTGAGATGGGGCAAGAACCAGTTGCTAGTCCGCCTTTCAATAGACCAGTTATCTGGCTCAGCCAAAATCCTCTCAGTCTCAGCTCCCTTGCCACTGGTAGCCGCAGAATCCTCTGGTCAACCGTTTCATCACCTCAGCTAGAAATCCTGGTGCATCGAGTCCCAGGTTTAGTCATCCAGACAGAGCAACCGCTGCAACTGCAACTGCAAAGTGCTGCGCGTAGGGAGTAGTACGATAGAATGCAAAAATAACTTACCTCTAAACTGTTATGCAATCAACAGAACCCGAAAAGCTATCCAACGACAAAAGTCTGGAGGCAATGAGGCAGTTTTCCCAAACCTACGCCAAGCGCACTGATACCTACTTCTGCGCTGAGCCTTCAGTAACCGCTGTAGTGATTGAAGGACTTGCGAAACATAAAGACGAGCTGGGTGCACCTCTGTGCCCTTGTCGTCACTACGAAGATAAAGTAGCAGAGGTACATGCCACTTTCTGGAACTGCCCCTGTGTCCCGATGCGAGAGCGCAAAGAGTGCCATTGCATGCTGTTTCTCACCCCAGACAACGAGTTTGCTGGCAAGCAGCAGGAAATTTCGCTGGAAGAAATCAAAGCCGTTCGAGAAAGCATGGCATGAGCCAAGCAGGGAGTCAGGAGTTCAAGAAAGGTGTAGATCAGTTTAATCAAGGGCAGTTCTACGCTTGTCACGACACCCTAGAAGCTCTGTGGATGGAGGCAAGAGAGCCAGAAAAAACTTTCTACCAGGGAATTTTGCAAATCGCGGTTGCCCTTTACCACTTAAGCAACTCCAACTGGCAGGGTGCCGTAATTCTGTTGGGAGAGGGAATCAGTCGCCTGCGGCGCTATCCAGCCACCTATGCTGGAATCGATACTGACGAATTATTGACTTCTAGTGCAACCTTGTTAGCAGCACTGCAACAGTCAGGACCAGAGCGGATTGGTGACTGGGTCGTGAGCCCCAACGCGATCGCTACAGCAGATGAAACCCTGCGCTTACCCCACATTTTCCAAGCTGCTAATTGAAGGGCTTTTTAAGAAATTAGGGACGAAACTTATAGGATCGGGTTAACGTCAAGCTTTTCAACAGATAGAGTTATAAAGTTATAACTTTTGCTCCCCCTGCCCCTTATGCTCCTCACTCCCACTCTCCCTTCCCAGATGCATCGTTTGGGTTTAGCCTTGATACTGCCAGCTGTCCTAGTCATTATGACCGCTGTCGCCATCCCTTGGCAAAGTGCTAAAGGTCAAACTCAAACAGGTGGAAATAGTGGTCCTCTTACCCTAAGGGCGGATACTCAGGAAGCCGACTCCAAAACTGGCGTCCTTACCGCTCGTGGCAATGTCCAAATTTACTACCCCGCTCGACAGATCCAGGCGACAGCTGCCCAAGCGCAATACTTCAGCCGCGAACACCGGATTGTTCTCAGTGGCAATGTTTATATCTTGCAGCACGGCAACAGTATCCGGGGGGAGACAGTCACATATTTAATTGATTCAGGGCAATTTATTGCTATGCCGAAAACCGGTCAGCAGGTAGAGTCAATTTATATCGTTACCAACCAGAATAATTCCTCAACGCAATCATCAACAGCACCAGCAACACCCCCATTAAGTCCCAAGCCAGCTGCAAAACAGCCTCCCAGTACACTATCTCCTCAGAAGTGAGATCAGGAGTGGAGAAAATGGTGTGAAAATTGTCTTAGAGAATATTCACAAGGTTTACGGTAAGCGGATCATTGTCAATCGCGTCAATATTTCGGTCGCTCAGGGGGAAGTCGTTGGGTTACTCGGTCCCAATGGTGCTGGCAAGACGACGACGTTTTACATCGCCACCGGCTTAGAGAAACCGAATCAGGGCAAGGTGTGGCTGAATAATCAGGACATTACGGCACTACCAGTACACAAACGGGCACAGCTAGGGATTGGTTATCTAGCGCAGGAACGCAGCATCTTTCGCCAACTGAGCGTACAGGACAATATCTTGTTAGTGCTAGAGCAAACCAAAGTACCCCGTCGGGAGTGGTCTGCCCGGCTGCATGTCCTATTGCGGGAGTTTCGCTTGGAAAAAGTGGCCAGCACGAAAGGGATTCAGATTTCTGGGGGAGAGCAACGACGTACAGAACTGGCGAGAGCCTTGGCAGCTTCCCCCAAATTTTTACTGCTGGACGAGCCGTTTGCCGGTGTCGATCCGATCGCTGTACGTGAAATTCAGCAGATTGTGGCCGAACTGCGCGATCGCCAAATGGGTATCCTAATCACTGACCACAACGTTCGGGAAACTCTTGCCATTACCGACCGAGCCTACATTATGCGAGAGGGGCAAATCCTCGCTTTTGGTAGTGCTGAAGAACTTTGTAATAATCCCGTAGTACGGCAATATTACTTAGGTGATAACTTCCAGTACCAAATATGACATCAGGTAGCTACAAGTTTTTCAACTCACCGGTGCCTTTGCCTTCAATCATGGATCGCTATATTGCTACCGAGCTATTCGCGCCCTTTTTGTTTGGTGTGGGAGCCTTTTCGTCTGTGGGGGTGGCGATCGGCTCCCTGTTTGAGCTGATGCGGAAGGTTACGGAAGCCGGGCTACCGTTGCCAATCGCGGCGAAAGTATTTTTTTTGCAGATGCCCTATTTCATTGTCTATGCCTTTCCGATGGCAGTGCTGCTTGCCACCTTTATTACCTACGGTCGCCTTTCTAGCGATAGCGAACTCGTTGCCCTGCGTAGTTGTGGGTTAAGTATCTACCGGCTGGTGCTGCCAGCTATCCTTCTGAGCTTTGTCGTTACGGGGATAACATTTGCATTTAACGAGCGAATTGTGCCAGCCGCAAATTACGAGGCAGCCCTTACCCTAGATCGAGCGCTGAAGAAAAAAGAACCATCATTTCAGCAGTCCAATATCGTGTACCCTGAGTACCGGCAAGTCAAGCAGCCGGACGGTGGCGAGGCAGAGATCCTCGTGCGCTTATTTTACGCCGACCAGTTTGATGGTCAGCAGATGAGAGGTTTGACCGTTGTAGATCGTTCCCAGGGGGGTTTGAACCAAATTGTGGTGGCACAAACAGCCGTGTGGAATTCTGCCCAAAATACCTGGGACTTTTTCAATGGCACCATTTATTTAGTCGCTGCCGATAGTTCCTACCGCGACATCGTGCGATTTGAACACCAACAACTACATTTGCCCCGCGCACCTTTAGATCTGGCGGAGCAACAGAGCCGTGATTACAACCAGATGAATATTGCTCAGGCCCTAAAGCAGCTGGAAATAGTCCGGGTGAGCCGTGATGAACAAAAAATTCGGAAGCTTCTGATCCGCATTCAACAGAAAATCGCCATACCTTTTGCTTGTGTTGTCTTTTGCTTGGTAGGTGCTGTTTTGGGAACTAGGCCGCAGCGGACAAGTAAATCAACTGGCTTTGGCATTAGCGTCTTGGTGATTTTGGCTTATTATTTGTTGATGTCCTTAGGTGATGCTCTAGGCTTGAGCGGCATCCTCCTGCCCTGGATGGCGGCTTGGTTACCGAACATGTTCGGTTTTGGAGCAGGAGGATGGCTGTTAATCCGGGCGGCCCGGTGAAGAGAGCAGGGGGACAGGGGAGATGAGAAGAGCAGGGGGAGCAGGGGAAGCAGGGGGGGAAAGAAAAGGTGTGCTTGAAGCTTTCTTTTCTGGTCTGCTCCTCTACTATTAATTTTGGGACGGGTTATCTAACCTTTGAAGTGTTGGATAATTGCTTCGGCGAACTCAGAACACTTTAGGGGTTCTACCGGCGGCTCAATCAACCGGGCTAGGTCGTAAGTGACTTCAGAGTTGGCGATCGCCACCCCGATTCCCCGTTTAATTAAATCAGCTGCTTCTTGCCAACCCATGTACTCCAACATCATCACACCGGACAGGATCAAAGAGCCAGGGTTAATCCGATCTAGCCCAGCGTGTTTGGGAGCGGTGCCGTGAGTCGCTTCAAAGATGGCACATTCAT
>JAABUQ010013302.1_pt1 | contig 10010 bp, 6 predicted proteins | sample 5560001 | NCBI WGS metagenome assembly JAABUQ01 (sample SAMN10711888, study PRJNA513371) | rock metagenome | isolation source: Antarctica rocks | place: Antarctica: Victoria Land, Finger Mt nord | collected 2015-12-18 | reverse complement strand
TTTGAAACGTAGTTACACCCTGAGCCGCCGCCCGGTGGAAGATAGCTTCATAATGGATGACATCCTGGAAAAAGTAGAGCAGATAGGCCAGTCCCGTTGCATAGCCCAGTATGATTAATGCACGCGTCAGCCAGGCCCAGGCGAAGTCGGGATATCTAGCAGGGTTGATCCAGAAGCCCGCCAGGAACTGCCCGATATGCAATGGCGGCACCACCCCTTTCGGCAGATGCTGATCGTTACGGAAAACGAGCAAGAAAAGACCATTGAAAATCAGCAGGATGATCATCAGCGCATAGTAAGCACTCGGTGCTCCTCTGAACACACCACCGACAATAATTGAGCCAAGGATAATACCAATGGGAGCCGTAATGCCAATCAGAGCCGAGATGAAAGCGCGCTGGCCTACCGGTACCTTGTCCGGGATGATCGTCGCCAACGCAATCTGTGCCCCATAGATACAGGCATTAAAAAGCACCCAGCCCAGCGTCAACACCAGCGTGTTGTGGGCGTTGGCCAGTACCGCAAGCATCACCGCTGCGCCAAGCACACCGCCGATAATCCAGGGCCGTCTGCGCCCGATAGGCGAGGTGGTACGATCGCTGAGCGCGCCTACAAATGGATACGCGATCAGGACAGCGACCGATCCCAGGGCTGCAATTAATCCATACAACCAGCCTTTGTTCGCGAGGTCGATAGCGGCAACCTGTTGCGGCAAGAGAATCTGTAACGAAGGGAAAATGCTCATCCAGATCGCGACCATAGCAAGCGCAAAACAGATGAGAAACCCGGCGCGTACAGAACGTTCCGGTGTTTGAAACGCCGCAATAGTCTCTACCTGCTTCTCGCCAAAAGGGGCAGTCCCTTCTGGCGTCATATATTCTGCTGGCACAGCCGCTGCCTTTCTCGCAGAGACAGCCGCTGCCTCTTCCACTGGAGGAGAGGTCGGTTCCTCGGTCACAGCAGGCGCTGTCTCTTCCACTGGAGGAGAGGTCGGTTCCTCGGTCACAGCAGGCGCTGCCTCTGCCGTGGGAACGAGTGTATGCTCTTCAGATAGCACGCCTTGCGGCACAAGAGGCACAACCTCTTCTTGTGAGGAGGTTACCTTATTAGAGGGTAGAGTGCTCTCTTCATGGTGCGGACTTTTCTCTGTTGTGGTGATCGAGATGTTTTCCTGCTCAGCGGAAGCCGCCTCTTGCGGCTGCGTAGCAGTAAGGTCATCTTTAGGAACTTTCAGATCTGACACTGCAAAAATCTCCTTTATTGCAGAATACATTCTTCATTGCTCCACCGCCTACGCCATTTCCTGTTCACGTCCATGGCAATGATGTGTAACAAAATAAAAATCAGTCGCGGTCGGCCCTGCCCGCCTGATGAAACTTAGTAGTTCCGATTGAACGGGTTAGCAGGTAACCGAGGATCACGATGGTTCATATTGTACTGCTGAGCAAGCTGATCAAAAAACGTGCCGGTACGCTGCCAGTGCATCGGGCCACCTTTGGCATGCGTAAGCGCTTCAAAAAAAATTCCGGCAGCCTGTTGCATCTGCTGAAGTTCCATCTGGCTACTCTGCGCTCGTCTGAAGCGGGCTAACAACGTATTGAATGCTCCAGCCAGAGGCCAGAGGCCATGATCCATGGGCAGCGTCGCACGTACATTCAGATCCCCGTTGGCTGCCCGCGTATGCGCCTGTACAAGCTGCTGCACACCTTCTTCGAGCATGACCTTCTCTTCAGCAGTCTTCTGGTTTTGTTGCGCGAGCGTATGTTCGAGCGAAGCGATAACCTCCGCGCGGTCAGCACGTCTGATCGCCTGTGTCGTACTAAAAACCCAGATATACGTTACGACAGCGACGACGATCTGCAAGATGATTGGAGTAATCAATACGCCATAGCCACGCATTTTTAAGGTTGCCGCCAGAACAGGGGTGTGTGGCATAAAGGTGACCACAGCCCAGAAAAGGCAGGTATTCAGGGCCGCCACGATAAACACACTGCTTGGAGGCAACAGGGAGACGGCCACCAGTTCCGCCTGCACTTCCAGATCAAGGAGTGGCAAGCTAGAGGTATCCAGTGCTCCATGGAAGTAATAGGTTGAGAACAGCAACCCTGCTGCATTGCCAACGCCTACGACGATCAGCACCAGTATCCCAGCCAGCGTGATACGTCCCTGCCGATTGAGCCGCGCGGCAATCAGTACGATCACGAGCGCGATAGATAGATGGGGGATCAAGGTGAAATTGATCGTTACGAACGCATTGAGCAAGGGTATAACCAGCACAACCATGATTGCCAGCAAAACGATGCTCGTCAGCCGTCCACGCCGCACCACTTCTCGCTCAGCAAGGGGAGTGTCAGCGGGAAGCTCAGGTGGAGCGCTGAAGCGATACCACCATTCCAGCGTCTTCCTGCGCGGTCTGGCATTTGGTACCTGCTCGATTAACTCGCCGGCAGTCCAGTTTTCTTTCTGCTCCTGTGTATCAGTTGTATACGACGATGTTCTTCTCTGCATAATAAAAGATGGATTACGTCCCTTTCTTTTCATAAGAAATACAACAATTTAAAAGGAACCCGGTGGAAGTCTATAGGGAGAAAAACTGTTTTGTTGAGAACGAGCTTGCAGCGTAATAGCTCTCCTTGCCAACAAATAGCTGATGCATTCCACCGTACGTTCAGAGGGGAAGGATAGCAGCCTGGCAATCTCTTCGATGGATTTCTTTTCATCGATGAGATTGTAAACAGAACGTAGTGCACGATGCCAGGTAATAAATTCTTGTCGCTCTATCAGGCGAAGACGCTGTGGAATATCAGTTGGCATGATCGATGCTCCTGGCATATGATAAGGCGACTCTTCGCTGCGTACGTGTACCGGTGACCTTTCATACATTGGCTGCTCTGGCTGTAGGGAGGGTGACAGGGCAGAGATGGCAGGTGAGGATTGTACGATCGGGCTGTAATCCCAATCCAGGTCTCCCATAGCCTGTAACAGACGAAAAGCGCTCTCCCCCGAATAGAGAGGGTTCCCTCGCAGCTCAATCACACACGATGTAACCTTGCCTTTCGTAAAAGTAATATGTACCTGGCAGCGTTCCCTGAGGCCGGGAATATTCTTCACATGCGCATGTAATTCGCCACTCTGTTCAGACAGGATGCGTAGGATCGTCACAAGATCAATATGATAGGACGGCATAATAACACTCCTGTTGTGGTTCCCCCTGCCTACCACAAACGGGGTGGACATTCCTTATTTCACAAGCATTCTATTACTGCTATCATCATAAGAAACTACACCGTATAGCTGTATGAACGGGAACATTTTGATGATATCAGCCATGCATATATGTATGTTTGTGCATAAAAGGTGGCTTAACTTTCCTTTGCTACTATCAGTAAAAATGGCTCAGATGACAACTGACATAAATGTAACATGTTATTCCCTTTCTGGCAAGATAGCTCTATCATAAATAGGATTGATGCGATTTTTTAATAAAAATTTAATACCTGCATCTGGTATACCTACATTGCGGAGCAGAGAACGCAAAATGATACACATAAACGCTTCCAGCACGCAAGTCCCACTGATTCCTATGCTTCTACCATAAATTTTCACACACCGATTAAACATGTTTACATCTCGTCTATAAGTGTGATATCTTTTTCTATATTAATGCTCTTTAGCAGGCGCGGTATCGCCATAATGCAAACAGTAAACGAGAAATACTCAAACGGGCGAGCGGCATAGGCTGCAAAGAGTATATGCTGCTTTATTTAGTAACGCAATCATTTGACCTTAAAAGGGGGGGGGACATATGACGGTCTCTGGACAGAGCACTCTCACGCATGAAGAAGTTATGTCACGTACACAGGCATTGCTCCCGCTGATTCGAGAACATATCAGCGAGGCCGAAAAAGCGCGCCAGCAACCTGCGGAGGTAGTGCAAGCATTTGTCGCTTCGGGATTGATACGCCTTCTGACTCCTGCACGGTGGGGGGGACATGAGTTTTCGTTCGATGCCTACGTTGACTCTGTACTGGAGGTTGCTAAAGTTGATGCCTCGGCTGGCTGGTGCTATTCATTCTTTATTATCCACGCCTGGTTTCTGTCACTCTTTCCCGAGGGCGCTCAGCGTGATGTCTGGTCAGAGAATCCAGATGCCCTTATCGCGACATCATTCATTCGAGCGGGCAAACCTACACGTGTTGAAGGCGGCTATCGCCTGAGTGGCACCTGGCCCTGGTCAAGCGGTATCGATGCTAGCGCGTGGGCGATGCTCATGGGACTGGTACCAGCAGAGGCAGAGGGATCACCAGAGATGCGTTTCTTTTTAGTGCCGCGCAGTGATTTCGAGATTGTCGATACATGGTTTGTTGTTGGTCAAAAAGCCACGGGCAGCAAAACCGTGGTTGTGAACGATGTGTTCGTGCCTGAACATCGCACCGTTTCTTTTGTTGCGACCATTCTGGGCAAAGGACCAGGCACCGCTACAAATCCCGGGCCGCTCTATAGGCATCCACTCAATACGATATTTCCGGCCGCTCTGGCGGCGCCGGTACTGGGAGCTACGATAGGGGCTTATGAGGTATGGCGAGATATCAGTCGTGACCGCTTCACCTCCTACACCCACGAGAAGGTGACGGAGATGTCTCATATACAGATTCGCCTCGCCGAGGTCTCCGCTGAAATCGATTGTGCTCATCTCCTGTTGCGCCGCACGCTCGATAGTGCTCGTGCCGTGGGACCGGCGCCCATGCCTGTCGTCCAGCGTAACCAGCGCGATTTTGCCTATATCTCACGCCTGTGCGTCCACGCGGTCGAACAACTTTTCTTGATGAGCGGGGGGAGCGTGGTGCTGGATACACATCCACTCCAGCGTTACTGGCGTGATGTGCATGCTATAGCCGGGCACGCTATTCTTAACTTTGACAGCGCGGGCGAAGCCTTCGGTCGCGCGGAACTTGGCATTCCACCTAAACGCCGTGGGAATTAATTGCTGCCTTTTCCAGTGCATCCATCAAGGTCGCGGCTCCAGAGCGAAAGACATCGGTCGCTGGCAGACCAGTCTCATCCTGCGCCTGTTTTATGGCGTCACGAGCCTGTGGCTCTGAAAGATGCTGGGTTATTAGCGCCAGGGCTGCGACCTTGCTCTTGCGGTCAGGACGCAGCCAGCTTACCGCCTCTTCGTTGATCTCAATCAGGCGCGGCAGCGCTGGCAAGGGACAATGCTCGTACCCCTCGATCGTGGTTGCACCGGCTTTATGGCAGAGGATCATCGCATCAGGCATAGCACCATGAAGCAGGCCAAGGGTGACCGGGGAGTAGCCCGGATGGTTGAGCGCCCCTTGCCCTTCGACAAAGACCCAGGCGTGCCCGTTCGTCAAATCAAGCACCATCTCCTCAACCAGCCCGGCGAGAAAGTCGCTGATGATGCGATCAGCAGGGATACCGCTACCCGCGATCATGATCCCTGTCTGACCTGTGGCAGCGAACGCACTGTTAAGCCCCCTGCGCCTCGCCTCACGATCAAGTTCAAGCGCGACCGTCATCTTTCCGGTCGCGCAATCTGAACCAACCATGAGCACGGTATGGCTGCCGGGCCGATGCGGGGTAAAGTTCGCCACGCGCTTCTGCTCAGGTGGACGACGCACATCCCAGATCGTGACACTCCGCTGCTGTGCGGCCAGGCGCAGTTCTTCATCGTCCGCCAGGAAGACATGTAAGCCGCTGATGATATCCATGCCCTCAGCAATAGCCTTCAGCAGTTGCCAGCGCCAGCTTACGGGCAGCGCGCCGCCACGTGGAGCGATACCTATCAGCAGCGTATCCGGCTGATAGGACAGAGCCTCATTGATGTCCCGTACTATAGGGATATCTTCACCAATAGCAGCGCCAAGCGCATGGGCAACATCCTGTCCCGCCCTGGTACTATCTATCACGGCAACTGTCGTGTCTTTGCCATAGCGGATGACGCCGGTGGCGGTTTTGCCATAGTGCCACTCAAATGCGCCCTCGGCGAGAATAGCGATACGTCGCATCAGGAGCGCTCCTCTCTTGTCTCTCAAGCTTTGCGGTTATTCTTTATATTATAGCCCTCTCCGCCCTGGCTTTGCTATGGTGAAATGCTTCTGTGCAGTTCTACCCTCTGTCTCATGAATTTTATCTTTTTGGTGTGGTATAGAGCAGTATGCCTCAGTTGAAAAATATCCTGCGTATTAGCGCTCCAGCGACTGACACGAGCCCCGGATCACCAGTTCGGTAGGTAGTTCTACAATGCGAGGAGGAAGCTCCGGGTCCTGGATATACTCCAGGATCATCTCCGCTGCGGTGCGTCCAATCCTCTCCAATGGCTGATGCACCGTTGTCAGTGGCGGATGGACATGCGCCGCCGCGGTAAGGTCATCAAAGCCAACAACAGAAATATCATCAGGAATACGCAAATGCCGGTCGCGTACGGCCTCCATGACGCCAAAGGCCGACGAATCGTTGGCGGCAAAGATCGCCGTGGGAGGTTCTGGCAGATCAAGCAACGCCTGGGCGTCAGAGTAGCCTTTCCACTGCGTAAAATTGCCCTCTTGAATCAGTGTCGGGTCTACCGCAAGGCCACGTTCAGTTAACGCGGCTTTGTAGCCAGCCAGGCGTTCCAGGGAACATCCCCACTCAATATGCCCTGTGATAAAACCAATGCGCCGATGCCCAAGGTCCAGGAGGTAGCTCGCTGCATCATATGCTCCCTGCCGGTTGGTAGAACGTACTGCCGCACCAGGATCATCAATGATCTGGTGGTCAATGGTCACATAGGGCGTATGGTGCTTGCGCAGGATATCGGTATAGGTTCTGATATCGTCTGGTAAGAGCAAGAGAAAGCCATCGGCAAGCCCACGTGTCAGGGTGGTAATATAGGCAGTTTTGTTCGTCTTGTAGAGAGCTGCGTTGTAGAGAATAAGATTATTCTGCTGCTCGGAGAGAACGGCCTGTGCGCCAGTAAGAATAGGACCATCGTATTGTGTGTTATACCCTGAGCTTATCCCCTCAACAATAATGCCAACCATATGTGAGCGGTTGCTCACCAGGCTGCGCGCATGCTGATTGACGGAGAAGCCCAGGCTCATCATAGCTTGAATCACCCGCTGCTGCTTCTCCGGGTCAACATACGCGCTCTGGTTAAGCACCCGCGAGACCGTTGCATGTGAGACACCGGCTTCACGGGCAACGTCCAGGATGGTCACCTTCCTGCTCTGATTTTTACGGCTTGCCATGTCACCCCTTCATAAATTTCCTGCTATAGTAAAGCGTATCATATGTTCACGTTTTCTTACAATATCGTCATTGTAAGTGAGAATATGCTCTACTGTCAACAGCTTACTGGTGCCTATTGACAAGAAAAATATCCTATGTTATATTTGGTCAAGAACACGTTTTCACAAGAACACGTTTTCTCCTTACAAGGATTATTTTTCGTCGGCAAAAGTGTCAATCTATCTTTCTACCTCTCTAGACAGTGCATAGAACATGTTCGTCAGAATGCCACTCATGGCTATTCCTGATTATTGGGAAGGGGTAACAGATACGAGCGAACCAGAACCTCGTCATACGCGCCTATAGGTAACCCGGTCATCTCATTGTGTCCTTATCTATCACCTGTCACTCATACGTTATATCTCACTGCTTCCCCTGGTAACACAGGGAACGTACAGGTTTCTATACCTATGTGTAGACATGATGTAGTACGTAATTACTGTCGTAAGGCATGAGTACTTGCTAGAGCGGTCAGCACTCACGCCTCATTGATCAGAGGAGATCACCCCTATGTCTGAGAAGGATCTGTTGACAGCGTTCTCTTCTCCTGTCCAACAGCCGGTAACGCGGCGACAACTCCTGCGCACCATGGCTACAGGAAGTCTGGTCCTGAGTGGTGCCGCTGCTCTAGCTTCGTGTGGTGGCAGTAGTAGTTCCTCTACTGCGGTTTCTGTTACCCTGACCAGTGCTGACTGGCCCTTTACCGCCTTGCCCGATAGCGCGGCGCAGGCGAAAGATCCCACCGTCAAAGCGTATGCCGCGACACTGAATAACTGGCTCGGGAAAAACCCCGGTGTCAAGATTAAAAAGGGCAACGCTGACAGCATCTGGGATTCCAAGACCCTGACAACTGCTGTCACCGCCGGGACCGTGGCAACCTGGTACCCATCGGGCGTGCTTGGAAACTGGGCGCAACAAAATATTCGCGGCGCATTTGCGCAAGGGTTTGCCGCCGATCTTACACCGCTGATCAAAAGTTACAACATTGAACAGAAGCTCGCGGAGTATGCGAAGGAGCCTTTCCACATCAATGCCATCAATGGCAAATATTACTGTTTCCCTGACGACTATGATCCGGGCGGCCATGTCGTTACCTATCGCCGTGACCTGATCCAGCAACAGGGCTTACAGGAGCCGACCGACGACTGGACCTGGGATGATCTACGTACGCTGGCAAAGGGGCTGACGGCGGGGACGCGCAAGGGGACGGCCATGCAATCATATGGCGCGAACTGGCCGCTGCAGGATAGTCTGTTCAAGGTTATGAATGTGCTGCCCGATCCTAAGAGTGGCTGGCGCTGGCATACAGACTATACCTCGCGCCTCGACGATTGGAAACGTGCCGCGACGATTATCCGTACCATGCGCAACCAGGATGGAAGCATTTTAACGGATACTACCTATGGCGATGGTGAGGTCGCCAAGTCCTTCGGCAATGAACATGCCGCCATGACCTTTAATGTTGTTGGCCTATTCACGATTGGCCCTAACGATCCGACCTCGCCCGCTAGCCTGGCAAAGCGACTTGGCAAACATATTGATGAGGTCGTGGGAGTAGCCAGACATCCCCATGGGCCTAATGGAGCCTTTGCGACGACACGGCCATCGGTGTTTATTGCTTCAATTGATCCCCACCTGAGCCGTAATCCCGCCGCGCTGGAAAAAGCCTTTAGCCTTCTTGACTACATGACCTTTGGTCAGGGCTTTATCGATCAAAAAGTGGCGGCCTATCAGGCATACAAAGATTTGCAGATGGTGTACACCAATCCTATGCCTGTAAATGGCATCATCAAGTATCCGGGCGTTCCTGGTACACCCACCGATGCCTGGGGTCAGCGCTATATTGATACGATCCATGGGCTGGCAAACTCTCCGCTGATCCCCGAAAAGGGCTTCTACTTCCCGGCAGAAAAGAATACCGGGCCATCGGATACTGTCTGGTCCGATATTCAGTCGGCGATTATGTTTTCGCACAACGACATTGGCACGCTCTTTACGCACGGGCAACAAGTGCTCAATCAGCAGGAGGCGTCCTTTACCTCCAGCATTGCGGACGACGATTTTACCCGCTCGGCTCGTGCGTACTACCACGCCCTCGACGCTTTCTGGAGCAAGAACGCTCCCGCTTTCTATGCCAACGACTTCCACCCCTGGCTGCAAAAGTACGTTGCGCCTGCTATCGGTCTGTAATCGTAATAAGACGCGTATGTGTGCATAATTTCTTGCCTCTGGCAAGAAATTATGCACACATACAACGAAAGTCTGGCCGCTACGAGCGGCAGTTAGACAGAGGAACTTGTATATGTCAAGTAACGCTGCTGGACTGACAGGCGCGGCATCGCAAGAAGGACGCCAGGAGACTGCCGCGCAGCCATCTTTACGCCGACGCAGTCGTATTGAAGCCTTGCTCTTTTTGCTCCTGGCGCTGCTCTTTCAACTCGTGTGGGGCTGGTACCCGCTCATTGTCGCCTTTTTTATCAGCTTTACCGATGCCGCGCCCCTGTCACAAAGTACATACACCGGGCTACAGAGCTACCTGCGAGTCTTGCATGATCCCCTCACCGGGCAAGCTTTCCGTGTCACGGTTGTTTACGCCGGGCTGACAATCGCGCTTACATTTGTCATCCCGATCATTGTAGCGATCTTGCTGATGGAGATGCCGCCAAAGATCATGCGACCGATGATGCTGCTCTGGTTCTTACCACTCAGTCCTATCGCCG
>JAABUQ010013301.1_pt1 | contig 10011 bp, 8 predicted proteins | sample 5560001 | NCBI WGS metagenome assembly JAABUQ01 (sample SAMN10711888, study PRJNA513371) | rock metagenome | isolation source: Antarctica rocks | place: Antarctica: Victoria Land, Finger Mt nord | collected 2015-12-18 | reverse complement strand
GGCCAGCTCGACGCGCTGCAAGGGCCGAACTACACGATCGCCCCGAGCCAGGATATCTCCGAAACACTCAATACCATCGCGCTGTTCCAGATCAAGCTGGATCAGCAGCAGGCGTACCTCAAAAATAGCACGCCGCCAGCCCCGTCCCAGGCCCGTCCATTCCTCGACCATGTGGGCGCGGCTGTCCCCGACCTGAAAACGGGCGCCTACCTGCTGGCGCAGGCGTACATCGACGCCCACGCGGGCCATACCGTCGCGGCCAAAGACATCGCCGACGCCGCGCGCGTGTACATACGGCAGGGACGCAACCTGTTGGCGCAGGCCGCCAGCGACCTTGCGAACCTGCACACCGACAGCGTGAACTGTTAAGCGCCATGGCCGCCACGAGGAGCGCGAATCGTCCACATGTGGCACCATCCGCCGCCCCACTAGCGGCCCCGACACCCTCGGGGGGCGGTGGCACGCGCGCCGCCAGCAGGTATGCGCTGCTCGCAGGGACCCTGCTGCTGCATCTGGTCGCGCTCCTCGCCATCTTCCCCAATACGCGCGAGGATGTCGTGATGCGCGGGTTCTTGCAGTTAAGCTTCCACGACAGCGGGGCTACCCTCGTCGGGGCGGTGCCGTACCGCGACTTCCTGCTGGAGTATCCGCCCGGCACGCTCCTGTTCATGCTGCTGCCGCGCCTCTTCGCCGCCGGCTACCTCGACTACCGCTCCTTGTTTTTCCTGCAGGCGGCCCTGCTCGATTGCGTCGTCGTACTCGCCCTGTACGCCAGCGCGCGGACCGCCGGCCTGTCTCCCCCGCGCGTGCTCGGGTTCTATACCCTGGCCATCGCCCTGCTCGGGCCAATCGTGGACTACCGGCTCGACATCGCGCCGGTCGCGCTGACCGCCCTGGCCGTGCTGGCCTGGCAGCGCGACCGGCGCGTCTTGGCGGCCGTGCTATTAGCGGCCGGGACCGCCACCAAAGTCTATCCCGCGCTGCTGCTGCCCCCACTCCTGTTCGATGCCTGGGTACGCGGGGGACGCAGAAGCGTTACGCTCGCCCTGCTCGGCTTTGCCGCGGCCGTGGCGCTGCTGGTGAGCCCGGCGCTCGCCGCGGGCCTGCCGAACATCGCGCATAATCTGCGCTTCCAGACGAATCGCCACCTCCAGGTCGAGTCGATCTGGGCCACGCCGCCGCTGCTGCTGCACCTGGCGACGGGCTTCCCGCTTGAGGTTGCCGGGCGTCACCGCGCGCTGGTCATCCTCGGTCCGGGCGATGCCTGGGGCGGCGCCGGGACCCCCGCGCTGGTCCTCGTCGCGCTGGCGACATACGCGGCCTGGTGGCGCGCGCGCCAGCGCGGGGGCAAGCGCCGCGCCATCCTGTTCGTGGGGACGGCGATGCTCGTACTCGCGTCCGCGATGCTCAGCAAAGTGCTCTCGCCGCAGTTCCTGTTGTGGGCGATGCCCCCGCTGGCCCTGCTGCCCGTGCCGCGCGGCGCTCACCGGCGGGTCACCACCGTGGCCACCGTGGCCGCGCTCATCCTGTTCCTGGCCACGCTGCCATTGACGCAGTGGGTCTACCCGCTGCACTACGGCGAGTTGGTGCGCTACATCAGGCCGGCCGCGGTCGGGGCGCTGGCCCTGCGCAACCTGTTGCTCGTGCTAACGCTCACGCTGTTGCTGGGAGTCATGTGGGGGCAAGCACAGGGACAGGAGTGATAGGGCTACGACACCGAGTTGGCGATCCTGAGGACATCGGCGCGGGTGAGTCCGCTGGACTTCAGGTCGGCCGTCACCTCGGTCGCAAGCTTGCTGTGCGTGTCATACCAGTAGACAAAGAGCAGATCGACCGTCTTGTGCGTCTTGGCGTTGGTACCCTTCTCCTCGGCGACCGTCGCCGTGTAGGATCCGACGCGGGCCGTGGTCGACGCCAACGGGAAGTTGTAGACGTACGGCGCCCCAAGCTGATGGTCGACCTCGAAGTCCTTCACCGAACGCGAGTGCGCTTTGTAGAAGGTCTGCGTATCGCTCAGCAACGTCATGTCCGGGATATAGGGGTAGACGGTGATTAAGACGAGTGCGAAGTCCTTGGGGAGATAATGCGGCGTCGTGACGCGGTACTTCACGACGTTATGCGCACGTTGCAGCGCGGCCTTGGGCGTAAGCCCTGACGCCAGCGTCACGCCCTGATTTCTAAAAACCACGGGCTTGACGACCTTTGGTGTGGCCGGCGTACCCTTCGGCTTACCGGCAGGGAACGCGCTAGCAGTCGTGGCGAGCAAAAGGCTGGCGGCGACCCCGGCGGCGGCGAGGCCCTTGACAAACGTACGGGTCATAGCTGATCCTTTCCAACTAGGGGGACATGCTTGTTGACCGAGCGTCTACAGCCCACTATAGCAGGGCGCCCCGTACGCGGCAAAAGCCTTATACCCTTTCCCAGGGCCATTTCCGTACGGCCCTCACCCCCCACCCCGTGGCTACCTAGCCCCTCGGCCCTACCCGCGGGCCGACGGTCTAGCGCGCTCTCCCTGACGCGGGCGAGGGGAGCAACCACCCGTGGGCTGCCCGTCTCCCCGCGCCCCTTGAGGGAGAGGGGGTGAGGGAGGATGTCTATGCCAACTATCCTGACCTGGCGCCTCGGCGCGCTCGGCGACACGCTCCTGCTGCTGCCCGCCCTGGCCGCCCTGCGCGCGGCTTTCCCGGCGCACACGCTGGTCGCGGCCGGGGCGCCGTCCGCCCTGGCGACCGCGCGCTGGCAAGGGCTGGCCGACGCCGTACTCGACGCGAGCGCGCCGACCCTGGCGCCACTGCTCGCGGGTGGGCCGCCCGCGACCGGCGCGCTGCCGGAGGACATCGAGCTGGCGGTCATCTGGAGCGGGCGCGGCGCCGACATCGCGCGCGGGCTGCGGCAAGCCGGCGTACCGCGCGTCCTGACGGCCCCGGCCATACCCCTGGCGCCCTTGGATAACCTGCCGGTGGCGGAGCGCTACCTGGCCACGCTGGCCCCGCTCGGCGTCGCCCCGGTCCCGTTCGCGCTGCATGCCCCGGCGCATGCCCACACCGCGACGGCCGGCGCCTGGCGGGGCGCCGCCTGGCAGGCGCCGTGCGGCGCGAACGCGGGACCGGTCGCGCTGCTCCATCCCGGCGCGGGCGCGCCGGCCAAGCGCTGGCCGCTCGCGCACTACCGCGAACTGGCGCAACGGTTGCGCGACGACGGCGCCGCGGTGGTCTGGACGGCCGGCCCGGCCGACGAGGAGATACGGGCCCGGCTGGAGGACAGCGCGGAAAAGGTCCATGTGCTGCCCTCGTGCGATGTCGCCGGGTTGGCCGCCTTTGTGGAGCGTGCGGCCGTCGTGGTCAGCGGCGACTGCGGGGTCGCGCACCTCACGGCCCTCCTGGGTATCCGCGGCGTCGCGCTGTTCGGTCCGACGAGCGCGCGGCTATGGGGTCCCCCGAGCGACCGCACAACCGTCGCCCATCTCGCGCTGCCGTGCGCCCCGTGCGGCCCCATCGCGCCCTCGTGCCCCAGCCGCATGTGCCTGCGCGGGCTATCAGTGGACGCGGTACACAGAGCGGTGCGACTGGGAATCGAGGGATGGAGGAGCGCCAGGGGCGCCAGGGGCGCCGGGGACGTAGCGCGCGCGACGGACGGGCTCAACCACAGGGCGCCATATCCTTCACCATCGCGGCCAATAGACTACCATCCCCCCCAGCCGGCACCCGGACCTCCAGGCGCTCTCCGGGTTGCAGTGTGGGGTAACCCCGACAGGTGGGTACGACCGCGGTCGACAGAGCCAGGATGACGGCAAAGGAGCCCTGCTCGGTGCGCAGGCTCATGACACGTTGGCTATACCCAATCAATGTGCCCGTCAAAGGGGTGGTTCCCGGCCAGGTCAGGGCCGCGGGCGGCGGAGGAGGAGGAGGACGGTGGCGCCTTGTCACGTCGGCGTAGCGGTAGCCAACCGCCAGCGCGACGGATGTGAGTACGGCGGCCAGCAGCGGCGGTGTTAACGAGTTCCTCATCGCGGAATAGCAAGCCGCACGTCGCACGTCGTAAGAAATGTAGCCGGCACGATGTAGCTCCGCGCGTCCACTTGCTACTTTCTAACTTTCTACTGAGCGGTGCGCTCCCGATAGCGGGCCACGGCTTGCGCGATGCGCAGGCTGCGCTCAGTGCTGCGCATGAGGGCGTCGGCCAGCCGGCCGCGCCACCGCTCCGCGTCCAGCGAGAGCAAATAGGCGCGCTCGTGCCGCGCGAACAGGCTATCGAGTTCGTCCGCCGTCCATCCATCCCTGTACAGCATACCCTCGAGGGCGCGCTGCGCCGTCCACGCGACCGCGACGGGCGTCGGATCATCGGGGTGCTGCGAAACCGCCAACCGCACGTCCAGATAGGCGCGCAAGACGTGATTTGGCGGGGCATCCATATACACTCTCCTGGAGAGCGACGCGCCACGTAGATCCAGCGCGCCGTTACGCTATTACTGTATCAGACGGGCGGCAAAGGCGTGTTCGTCGTCGTACGAACGCCTCAGCGCGCGGCCGAGAGGCCATCCGCTTGCATCATACAACCTCCGCCGTATCGCTGCTCTAGTACTCGTTGTGGTAGAGTATGCCCATGATGGCGCCATTCATGACCCAATGATGGAGACGACAGACGCGGATCACGCACAGTGCGCCCCTCTCCCCGCGGGCGCCAACGCGCATGCCGCCCTTCACCCTGACGTGACGACATCGGGCGATGCGCCCCCCATTGAGGACGCCGCGCTCCATCTCTACCAGCTCTACGACCTCGGCGACAGCATCGACCTCGACCGCGCCCGCGCGACGCTGGACGCGCCGAGCGCACGCATGCGCCCCGTCGCTACCCGCGGCGGCAGTATCGACATGCCACAGCCCCCGCTGGTGGTCCCGCTGGACGCCGTCACGGTCCTCATCGGAGGCATGTCCCGGCCCGCGCGCCTTGAGGCGCGCATCTACGACCTCGGCATCGTCGCCTTTCGTCTCATCGTCGACCTCCCCATGCCGCTCTCCTGGGACCGTGCGGCCGAGCTGCTCGCCGCCGTGCTGGGCGCTCCGCGCTACGTCGTCGACCTCCTGGAACCGAGGCTGGACACGTTGCGGCGGACCATCCGGCCAGCCATTGAGCGGCCGGACGACACCATCCGAACGGAGGAGTACGCGGCTCTGGTGATCGGACGGCTGGGGGCGGGCGTTCCCGCGGCGCTCCTACGCGCCCATCCGGCCCTGCTGCGCGCCGCGCTGGGGGAACGGCGCCCGTTGAGCGACGCGGCGGCCGCGCTCGCGACGACGCTTAGTTACTACGAGGACGACTTGATCCTGTTGACCTGGAGCGGCGCTATCGTGATCGATGCGGACCCCGAGGCGCGCGCGGATGCGACGTTCCTGCTGGAGGTGGCCAACGCGCAACTGCTGGCCTTCCGGGCGTACGACGCGCAGGTGGATCAAGGCCTGGCGCGCATGGCGCCGCGCCTGCGCCGGGTTAGCCGATTGCATTGGTGGGAGTTGGGCTCCGCCCGGCGCTACCAGCACGACATCCACAGCCTGATCATCGACAGCGTCGAGACGAGCGCGCGCGTCGAGAACGCGCTCAAAGTCACTGAGGACGTGTACTGGAACCGCGTCTACGCGGCGGCGCTCGCCGTCCTGCGCGTCGAGGTGTGGCGGCAGGGCACTGCGCAGACGCTCGACGCGCTACAGCAGTCCGCCGCTCTCTTCGCGGACGAGGCGGCCGCCGCGCGCACGCTGCTGCTCGAATGGCTGGTCATCCTGCTCATCGCGGTCGAGTTGCTCGTGGCGATCGTGGGCCTGCGACACTAGTCGAAGGGCGACGGGCGACTTACCGCTTGGCCGGCGCCGGCGTCGCCCGCTCGCGCGGGCTGTCCGTTTCGCCCTGAACGGGCGGGCCGGGGGCGGCGGGGGGGAGCGGGATGTCGTCGCCCCGCGCGACGGCGGCGGGCGAGAGCGCGCCCTCCGTGATCAGGTACAGCAGCGTGATGTTGATGATGGCGGCCAGCGGCGCGGCCAACAGCACACCCAGGATGCCCATCAGCGCGTTCCCGGCCAACAGGGCGAAGATGACCACGGCGGGATGCAGCCGCAGATGGCTGCCCAGGATGCGCGGGGCCAGGATGTGCATGTCGGCCTGGTGTACGACGATGGCCAGCACGGCCACGATGATGGTGTGGTCGGGCCGCTGCGCCGCCGTCAGCACGATGGCCAGGATAACCCAGATGAGCGGCCCGACCACGGGAATCAGTTCGAGGAAGAGCGCCGCGATGCCGACGACGAGCGCGGGCCGCACGCCGTTGACGCTCAGGATCAGGGCGGCCGCCACGCCGGCGATGGCCGAGAGCGTGACTTGCCCGGCCAGGTAGCCGCGCAGCGAGCCGTTGATGTCCTGTATCAAGTCGTCGAAGCGGGCGCGCCCTTCCGGCCGCACGGCGCGGCGGAAGAAGCCGAGGAAGCGCCGATAGTCCGTCAGCAGGTAATAGGCGACGATAGGGACCGCGATGCCCTCGACCAGGCGCGGCGCGGTCTTGACCAGCCCGGGCAACGTAGCGCGGACAAACGCGGAGCTGATATCGTTGAAGTTGATGACGAAGTTATTGATCGCGGACCAGGCGCTTGCTCCTAGCGGGTGGAGCAGCCCATGCTGTTCCTGCTGGATGAGGTTGACCAGCAACTCGCTCTGATAGAGACCGTAGTTGTTGGAGTAGTTGAGGATTTCGGCGCGCAAGGCCTCGTACAACACGTACAGGGCGACGCCGAGCACGGCGATGACGACGATGTAGACGATCAGCGCGGCCGTGCTGCGCGACACGCCCTTACCCTCGGGTCCCGCGACGCGACTGACCAGCGGGTGCAGCAGGTAGGCCAGGATGAACGAGAAGAGGAAAATGGGCAGAACCTCGCGCACGCTGTAGCAGAACCAGATCACGATGGCGATCAGCGCCGTCAGGTAGACCTGCTGGCGCATCAGTAGGCGCAGGATGCCGGGCGTGATAGTTTCCGGGGGGGTCATTATGGCGTACTCCTTTCAGATACGGGTGTGTTTCACACGAGTTGGAGTGGTGGCTCCCCCTCGCCCGCGTCAGGGAGAGGCCGGGTGGGCTGTCGGCCCGCGGGTAGGGCCGAGAGACCAATCCGCATGGGGTGGGGGGTGAGGGCCGTCCTCAACACGAATGAAACACACCCTTCAGATACGGTATACCCGGTCTCCGACCCGCACGCACGCGGGGACGCCCCTGGCGTCCTCGGCGTCCGTGGCGCCCGTATAGGTCAGGTAGTATCCGCGCATGCCGTGGCGCAGGAACGTGAGCGCGGCCGTCACGGCGGCGTCGGAGCGCGCGTCGCGCGCATAGCGCAGGGCGTGGCGGCTGAACTCGACGCACGGCTCGGCAACCTCGGCCGCGCCGAGGCGCAGCTCTCGGCCGTCGGCGGTCACGATGACGACGCCGGCGCCGAGGCTGTCCGCGCCGATGAGCCCCTCGTTGCGCACCAGAATGTTCTCGCCGGCGACGCCATCGGTCAGGTGGTCGCCGAAGCGGGCGCGCATCGCGTCGTAGTGGGCGGTGAAGCCGATCGACACGCCGTTTTCGCCGCGATGGCGCGAGGCCGGGTGGTCGCGGTGATGCACGTCGGGCACGGGGCGACCCGCCGCGTCGTGGCCGGTCACGCCCCCGTCGTCGAGCGTGAGCGCGAGGACGGTCGTAATCGGCGACGGGTCGTAATAGCGCCGCGGGGCCTGGCCCGCCTTCAAGCTCGCGCGCTGCGCCTGCAGCCGGACGATCTCCCCGAGTAGTTCCACGAATCCTGCTTCTCCTTGCTACGCAACGCCTATGATGACCCTGTCATTTATTGTCGCACAGCGGGTTTGACTGCATGTGATGATGGCGAGGGTCGATGGCCTGGGCCGCCGCATGGCGATGAGCGCAACAGGTTGGACGATTATTATGTTAACATGAAACGGGAATATGTGTGAGGGACGATCAATGAGCGAGATTCCGTCCATCAGTACAGGGGACATCCGCGCCGTCGTCGGTGACGCCGCCTTCCAGCGCGGCGAACGCTACTTCCGCGACGGCGCCATCTACGACCCGCGCCGGCAGGGCTCCGCCCTCAAGGCGCGCTGCGAGGGCTCTCACGACAACGCCTACCGCGTCGAGGTCACGTTCGACGATAAGGGTATCAAGAGCACGGATTGCAGTTGCCCTGTCGGCTCCTACTGCAAGCACGTCGCCGCGCTGCTATTGACCTGGCTCGACCGCCCCGGCGACTTCGCCGCGCTCGAAGACTTCGACGCGGCCTTGCAACGCCGCACCAAGGATGAGTTGATCGCCCTGGTCAAACAGATGCTGCGCCAGGAGCCCGACCTCGATGCGCTGCTGCAGACCCCACTGCCCGGCGCGGGCGCGGCGCCGCCGGATGGGCGGCCCGCGCCGGTCGACCCCGCGGTTTACCGCCGCCAGGCCGAGGCCGCCTTCCGCTCGGGCCGGTCGCGCCGCTCGGATCGCTACGATTATGACGACGGCGGTTGGTTCGACGAGGGCGAGATAGCGGAGAAGCTCGACGCGCTCCTGTCCATCGGCGACGGCTTCGCGCGACAGGGGGATTATGCCAACGCCGCCGCCGTCTACGCGGCAGTGTCGTCGACAGTGCTCGACCGCTACGAGGAGTACAACGTCCAGGACGAGCTCGCCGGCACGGTCGTCACATGCGTTGCGGGCCTCGGCCGCTGCCTTGCCGCCGAGCCTGAAGATAGCCCCGCGCGCGCGGACATCCTGCCCGCGCTCTTCGCGGTCTACCAACTCGACAGAAGATTGGGCGGCATGGGGCTAAGCGACGGCATCCCCGACCTGCTGGTGGAGCACACCACGCCCGAGGAGCGCGTCATGGTCGCGGAGTGGGTGCGCGACGCTGTGTCACGAGCCACAGGCCCCTACGACAGCTGGAAGCGCCAGGCCTACGGCGACCTGTTGCTCGCGCTGGAAGAGGACAGCATGGACGATGAGACGTTCCTGCGCATCTGCCGCGAGACGGGCCGCACAGGCGACCTCGTCGACCGGCTGCTCACGCTAGGACGGCTCGACGAGGCCATGGCGGCGCTGGAGGGCGTGGAAGATTACCCCCTGCTGCGTCTTGTCGACACCTTCGTCCAACACGGCCACAGCGCCATGGCCGAGGCCATCGTACGCGAGCGCGCCGATAAGACGCAGGATACACGCGTGCTGGACTGGCTCAAGAACCGCTACGCGACGCGCGGCGACATCGCGGCGGCCCTGGACACGGTAGTCAAGGCCTTCCGCATGCAGCCATCGCTGGAGCGCTACCAGGAGGCGCGCGCGTTGGCCACGCGCCGCGACCGCTGGGAGCCGCTGCGGCCGCGCCTGCGCATGTTCCTGCGCGAGGCCAAGCACGACCACCTGCTGCTGCGCATCTACCTCGACGAGGGCGAGATCGACAACGCGCTCGCGGCCCTCAAAGAACTCAAGTCATCCGGCTATAGCTACGGCTACGGTCCGCACATCGCGCTGGACGTGGCCGCGCAGGCCGAGCAGACGCATCCCTACGCCGCGATCGATATCTACCAGAAGCAGGCCGAGGCGCTGATCGCCGCGCGTGGCCGGCCCAACTACACGACGGCGGCCGCCCTGCTCGCCCGCGTCAGGGCGCTGTACGAACGCATCGACAAGGGCGACGTGTGGCAAACCTACGTCACGGGCCTGCGCGAGAAGAATAGTTCCCTGCGCGCGCTGAAGGAAGAGTTGGCGGCGGTGGGTGTATAAGGAGCGGCGCATGAGCGGCTCTCCTTTTCTCCTCCCTGCCCTGTCCCGCTGCTAATCGTAGCTAGCCTGGTGGCGAAGTGAAGCGATGGCCGCTTTGGCTCCGCGCCATAGGCTGGTGGCCTGGATGACGGGCCAGGCGGCGAGGTTACAGCCCTTGTCTACCAGCGTGAGCGCCTGCCGGGGCAGGGGACCGGCGCGCTTGAGCCAATCCGGCATGC